>Ga0335080_10005002_pt1 | contig 13578 bp, 7 predicted proteins | sample Lox_Sample_34_FD_206720 | JGI IMG/M metagenome (GOLD analysis project Ga0335080, IMG submission 206720) | Soil microbial communities from Loxahatchee National Wildlife Refuge, Florida, United States - Lox_Sample_3.4 | ecosystem: Environmental > Terrestrial > Soil > Wetlands | place: USA: Florida... | reverse complement strand
TAATTTCGACCCCGAAAGGGAACTGCAGAAGTTTTGCGGTTCTCGTGCTCGGCGGGTTCGAACCGGCAGTGACCGCGAAGGCAGTTCCCTCTGCAAGCGGCCAATCGATTTTTTTGGGGCATAAACCGACTCCGGGGCCCGGAGGGAGGATTTCCGATTATGAAAGCTCCTCTTCGCTCGACCACCACTCGTGTTGTCTTTTTTCTTATCTTTTTCGGGTTGTCTGCCGTTGCTCAGAATCTGACATCAACCCCGGCCAATCCAGCAGATCTAGCGAGCAGCGATGAAACAACTCCAGGTCAGAGCGTGGCGCTCTCATCTCCATCTGCTTCCAATCCAACGATTCCCGGGCCCCTGCGGTCGTTTCTTCGTATGGCTGGAATCAGCCAGAAGGTATCGCCCGAAGAGGTTTTGCCGCTGCTTGCCCGCAACGTCGAACTGAGAGGCTACAGCGGCTCGCCCGACCGGTCGGGCCATCCCACTGAATTCTTGATTCTGCTGGAGCACTACGTAAGTCAGGCGCGTGAACTGCAGGCCCTGGCGGGATCCCAAGGCGTGATTCACGTAGACAATTGCGCCCAGGCTCAGCCCCTTCTTGTCGTGCTCGGCTACCGCTTCCGGCAGACCTGCGGAGAGCACACCACACTGGAAACCGCCGATCCGCAGCGGGCGTTCCTGACCATCGATTCCGGCTTCCCGCTCTCCGAACTCGAAGACCGGCTGCAGGCCGGCAGGGCTTTCACCTATCCCTACCGTTCCTCGGAAGTTCCTGTGATGTTCAGCGAGACCGAGTGGACTTCCACGGACAGGTTCGAAAAGCCCGACCATCCCGACGTGGTCGAAACCATCTTGCGCAATCGCCCGGTGGCTCGGCTCTACTCCGCCTTGGCTCGGGTGGACGCAGAAACCAGAGCCTCCTTGCGCCAGTCTCCCGGCATTCGCAAGCTCATGCCTTTGGGGCCGGCTCTGGATTTCTATGGTTCGGATATCTGCATTCGTTCCGGCCGGGTTCTGGTTCCAGGGGGAACGGCGGCAGAAGCAGCCTGGAAAGATTTGGTAGGCGCCAGTCCCGATTCACCGGGCGACTTTGTGCTCAAGTTACTGGCCAAAGACGAGGGTTGGCTGGCCGCATATTTCGACACGCTCTCGCGTACCAGTCCCAGCCGCGAGGCGTATTTCGTCGACCCACACCGTCTGGATCGCTTTTATCTGGCGCTGCGCGGAAAGGACCCGAATCCCAGCCCCACCAGGCCGGTTTTTCGACCCGACCCGGGGCTGTTGCTTCTCGTCACCCGGCTTGAGTTCGAAGCCAATGGCGAACCTCATATGCCGGGCAACCTGGAGGTCTGGAAGGAGATTTTTCAGCACAAAACCGATTCTTCCCTGATCTCGGAATGGAGCAAGCGGGCCAGGCATTGGAATACCTCCGATCAGTTGGTGGAAGGCCTGATCGGCATCTCGCGCTCGCAGGAAGGCTCAGGGCCGCTGCAGGTATTCTTGATGCTCAGCGAGATGGATCGCGGGCGTTCGGCAGAACAGCGGCTCAGTCCGGAGACGGTTCGTCTGCTGGCGGACAATTTCGCGCGCTTCAGCGACCAGTATCTGATTTTCTCCGAGTTCCATTCTCTCAACAATGAATCCATCTCCCGTTACGTAAACACCGCCAGAACCCTCGATCACATTTCCAATGGAGTGTTGCGGGCTAACGCAGTGGGCATCTTCCAGGCGGAGGCCGGGCTATGGCAGATTCTGGCGCGTCAGGATCAGATTTCTGACCTGAATGCCTCCTGGCAGGGCTTTATCCAGCCCTTCTCCAACATCAACGCTCCCAATCAGCTGTTTGACGCCTGCCAGTCGTCACTGAAGGAACTGTGGCGGCCGGCAAGCGGGAAACCCAACCTTTCCCAGGATGAAATTATCGAATTGCTCGCCGGGCCCACCCAGAACAATTCCGACGGTAAGCGGGTGAGGCAAGAGTTGGCGAACCGCATGCGTGCTGTTCTGAGCGGGCAGCGGCTGGTTTCCCTGGATACGCTGTTCGCGCTGGGAGAAGGTTTGAACCAGATGATGCAAGGTAAGGCGGTCGCCAACAGCCTCCTTCCCTTGGCCGGTGAGCTGCGCGAGTTCGAACTGCCGCGCGCCATGTTCACCAGCGGCGAGCGCAGCGAGTGGGCGCCGGGCGTGCCCATCAATCGTCACACCGGATTGCAGGCCAGAACTGATCTCACCAAAATCATCAGCTCGCCCAGTTCCCCGAAAGAATTGTCGGAGGCTCGCGGACGCCTGACCTCATTCCTGCGGGACTCTCTGGTGGGCCTCAATTACGCCTACTATGAACCGCCCGGTGCGCAGATGTTGCACAGCAATCCGCTGTTTGTGCGTTCGCACGATTTCTCCGGGCAGATGACCGAGGGGGGAGGCCAATCCTGGCAAGTGCCGTATGTCTTCGGTACCGGTTTGCCGGCAGCGGGTGGCGCCCACCTGGCCGGATCCTTGGCTGACCTGCCATTCGTGCTGGCGCGAGTCGAGCAGGACTTCATCGTGCCCGAAAACGTTCAGGCGCTGATCTGGGAAGAATTGGTTCCCAGCCTGTTGAGCAGCGCGGTTTTGCCCCGCTGGTGGGGAATCTCTCACGATGAGCTTCACGCTGTGGCCCTTTATCAGGAAGCTGGCGAGGAATTGCTGGCGAAATCTGCCAGCGATGAACATTTGCGTGCTACTGTCGTGGAGATTCTCTCCGACCGCATGACCCCCGAGAGGCTTGGCCGGGTTCAGCAGGCGCTGGCCGCCGGAAATCAAAAATTGGCCCTTGCGCAAACCATACCCGCCGATACTTTTTACCTGACTGAGGAATATCGCCGGAGATTCGCTGGACAAAATGATGTCTGGGGAACTGCCGGGCTTGCATTGCAGGATCTCACCCAGCATCACCCGGACGACGCCAGCTGGGACCGGCTGGCGAAGGACTTCGGCGCTCCGCATCCCGCGCTGACGCAGAACTACGCGCGCGAATTGTTGAACGTGAAGCCATTCCCCGCTCTCATGGGCTATGGCAGCCGCCTGCTGGCGGAATCCTGGGATTCCAACAATCTCTACTGGGCCCGTCTCGCCGATGAGAAAGGCTACGCGCCGGAGATGCTCAACCGCTTGGTTCCAGAGTTGACCCGGCGAATGGTCGAGAAGATCTTCGCTACGGACTTCGAAGATTGGCCCGCCATCAGCCGCGCCATGCGCGAGGCCGGGGAAGAATTTCGCCAGGGCAAAATTGCCTCTACGCGGCAGAATGCTCAGAACTACGTTCCTTAAGATTGCAAGGCAACTGGAAATTTCATCGTCAGCAGGATAGACCATTTCAGGAGCACGATTCGAGCCATGGCACAGCGCAGTGTTCTCTTTCTGATTTTGCTTGCAATCCTGTTTTCCGCAGCCGCGTCGATGCCGGCGCAGGATGACAGTCAGCTGAATATTCGAGTAAAAGTGGAGTTGGTGCAGTTGAACGTAGCCGTCATGGATCGCAAGGGGAATTACATCAGTGGTCTGCATCCCTCCGATTTCGTGGTGATGGAGGATGGAATTCCGCAGAAGGTAGCAACCTTTGGCGAAGGCAACGAGCCTACCAGAAGCCTGGTGGAGGCTTCGTCGGACAGCGTCAAGCCCGGAGCGCCCGAGCCTAGTTCCTCTCGCGTCGAAGGTAGATTTGCCACTAATCCTTCTTCGCTCAGCTCAGCCATGGTGGGCGCGAGCGTCTTCATATTGTTCGATACCAGCAACTACATGTACCGCGGTTTCGTCTTCGCGCAGGATGCAATTTCCGATTTCGTCCGCTCCCTGGATGGCCCCGATCGGGTGGCCTTCTATTCCTACAGCCGCGATCTTTCGAAAGCATCGCCCCTTACCGCGGATCGCTCGAAGGTGCTGAAAGGGGTTCGCACCACGGTGGCGGGTGACGATGCCGCGCTGTACAACGCGTTGCTGCTGACCGTTAAAGACGCCGGCCAATACAGCGGCAGAAAAGTTATCGTGGTCTTCTCCAACGGTCCCGACAACGCCAGCATGGTTCCTCCGGAGGACGTTGCCGAGCTGGCTCAATCCAAGGGCATTCCCATCTACATGATCAGCACTCGCGAGGCCAAGCTGGAACCGGTCTCCAGCATCGTCTTCGAGCGGCTGAGCGCCGCCACCGGCGGCGAAGCCTACTTCGCCAAGACCTGGCGGGACCAGAAGCGCGCCTTCGCCTCCATCCGCGATGATCTGGCCCACCTGTACTCTCTCAGCTATTACCCTCAGCCCAATCCCAACCGCGGTTGGCGTGCAATTTCGGTGAAGCTCATAGGAGAGCGCCTGAAGAAGTATCGCATCCGCACGCGTGATGGTTATCGCCCGCTGCCCGCGTCAGCGGCGGCTGCCGAGCGCGTCCCAGCTCTGTAGGGTCAGGATTAACTGAAGCTTTCGTGCGCCTCTGTAGAGACGTAGCTTGCTACGTCTCATACTGTTGATACAGTCTTTAACTTGTCATTCCGAGGAGCAAAGCGACGAGGAATCTGCTTTTCCAGCCTTCTAAAAAAGCAGATTTCTCGCTACGCTCCAAATGACAACTTTAACGGGTTAGTCAACAAACTGAGACGCAGCTTGCTACGTCTCCTCAGACCTTGCAGGCACGGGGAATCAGAAACCTTGCGCTGCCCGCGCGATCTCCTCATTTTGCGCCTGCTGAGGCAGATTGAGTTTTTTGCCCATGGTTTCGAGCATGCTCTCGAACAGATAGAACCAGTGCACCGCCGGCACGGCCTGCTGGAAAAGTGAAAGCACGTGTTCTGCCTCTCGCGGGTCGGCTAAGACGGGCTCGAAGTCGACGACGTCCCAGCGTGCCATGGCCGATGCAGCTGCTTCAACCTCAGTTCGGTTCCTGTCTAAATACTGCCGGAGTTTCGTTGCATCCCGCTCGCCCATGTCTTCCAAACTGATTGGCATTGCCCACTCCCGCATCACCCGCGGATGATTGCGGAACATGTAGAAATAATCGGCCCCGTACACTCTGGCCCGCCGAATCAGATTAGATACATGGTAGGGAAGGTGATCGTGCCAGGCGTGTGCCGCCGAATGGTAGATCACTCCGTAGCCCATCTCGAATAGCCGGATGCCAAGTTCCGTGTCCTCGCTCAGCTTGTAGGTGGAATCGAACGATCCCGCGCGCAGCACCGCTTCGTGCCTGACGCTCAGGTTGCAGGTGATGAAATGTGAATAGGGATACGGGCAGCCGTCCGTCATGTCGACTTGAGGAAACATGAAAGAGCGGTCGCGAAGAAAGTAAGTGAGCGCCCGCCGCCGTGCCTCGGCGGGATACTCAAAATTCCCCAGCACAGCCCAGGAACCCGGTGAATAAGTCTGGTGAGCTTTGATGTGTTCGTCCAGCAAGTTGGGGTCGCAGATCGTATCGTCATTCATCAGCAGAAGATACTCTCCGCGCGCGTGTTGCACGCCGTTGCGGCGCGCCGCTCCGGTTCCCGAGTTCGACTGTCGCACATACTGCAAATGAAAAACCGGCCGGTATCCCCGCACGAAGTCTTCCGTGCCGTCTGACGATCCGTCATCGATAACAATCACCTCGAACAGCGCCGGCGAGATGTTCTGCCCTTGCAGCGCGGCGAGGCATTTCTTCAAAATCGGCAGGCGGTTGAAAGTGGGTACGATCAGCGAAAACAAAGGCTGGTCTTGCACCCGCTCGATCGGGACAGGAGCATCGCCAGACTGGCACTTTGCTGGCTCAAAGAAGCAGCGTCTCGCCTCCTCGGCGCATTGCGTGGCATGGGCAGCGTCCCCAAGTTGATCGTAGCAGCGCGCCAGAAGTCCGAGAGGATGTGCCAGCGCCGGCGCCAGTCTGAGAGAATTTCCCAGCCAACCGAATACATGGCGCAACTGCTGCCGCGCGAATACCGGTTGTCCCTGCCGCAGTGCCTGCTCGGCAAGCTGAACGTAGAAATCGAGCCTTGCATACACTCGCTTCTCACCGCTGGCTTGAGAGAGAAGAGAAGAGAACACCGCCTCGACAACATTCACCGAGAAGGGGTGCGCCATTGCGGGCTTTAGCTGTTGCTGCAGGGCACGCTCCAGCACTCGCTCTAGCGAGACAAAATCCGCCGTGCGGCGAGCCTCCGGCAGTGCAACAATTTGAAACTCGAGTGCTGGTTCGGGTTTACCCGAGTTTTCGTAGTCACGCCCTGCGGCCGCAATCACCAGATCGGCTCGCTCCAACGACTCACGCTGGCGCTGCGACCAGTCTTCCGCGGTCTCGTAGCGGCTGACCTCTATGCTGCTGCCGCTCTGGCTCGATGATTCGTTGTCCCCGGCAGTCTCGCGCAGAACGACGATCCGCGTTGCCGGCGACCTTTGACGAACTTCATCCAGGTAGTGTTCTGGAATCGAAATGCCGTGCTGGAAGCCTTCGGTCAGCAGTGCGAACGAGAAACTTTGTTCAGCCAGTAGTTTGCCCAGCGACCAGTTGCAGGCTGGAATCTCCTGCCCAAGCTGCGCCATGCGGGTGCAATCGCCGGCGTAAATCTCAACCCCGAACTTTTCTAAGATGGAATGAAATCGGCCGCATCTTCTTCCGTCTCGCACGATCAGCGTCGTCTTATGTCCCAGTTCCCGCAAACGGCGCGCGATTTGGATGATCTGCGGCTCGTCGGCCGGGGAAGAAACCTGCGCCAGGCAATCGTGAATCAGGAGAATCGACAGATTTGTGTTCGGGCTGGACTCGCAGCCCGTGAGAGCTCTTTCTCTGGCAGCCGCGAGTACGGTTCGCAGAGTCTCGCGATTTGCCGCGGGCAAATGAGGCAACGACTCTTCAATCAGCGGAATTGCCCGCCCGTGGTTTCCCAGGCCCAGGAACAGCAGGCCGAGGTTTGCTTTCGCCTGCCAGTTCTTCGGATCCAGTTCCAAGGCCCGCGCGAAGCCATCTTCTGCTTCACGGGCCTTTCCGAGGGCGGCTTGAATGGTGGCCCAGTCGTTCCACAGCTCACCGCTGGCTGCGTTCTTCAGCAGTTCTTCGATTCGCTCGAGCGCCTCTTGCGCGTTGCCCTGCTGGAAGGCAGCGATTGCCTCTTCGTGTTTGTTCATTGGTTGATGTCTTGGATGCCCTGACGGCTCGGGGCACACGATTCCGCAGGAATGGCAAGCAATTGGAGTGCCTCACCTGGCTCTAATCAGAGGCGATTTGGGTGCGGCTGAATTGCAGCCCATTTTGGAGGCTGGCCTAGTCCAGCGGCAGCAGAATTTCACAGGTGTGGGTTTCGCTCTCCGGCGGCAGAAGGTCGCGGCGCAAGTAACAAAATTCACCGCGATGAACCAGTGAAGAGTGCCCTCGCCACAGCACATGGCTGCCGGCCAGGAGTTGGTCAATCAGGCGGCGGTCGCGGTCGCTGTGGTACTCCACATAAATCAGTTTCACCTCAGGCAAATACGCCTGCAGCGAGCGCAGGATGGGCACTTCGCAGCCCTCGGTGTCGATCTTGAGAATGTCAACCTGCCCGATTCCTTGCTCGGCGAGAAAGCCGGTAGCTTCGCGAAGCGAGATCACCTCGCAGCCTTGGCCGGTTCTCTGTGTAGGGAACACCGAGGATTCGACGCTGTCATTGCGGCCTTCATAGAGCGGCAAAGATTTATCGCAGGAGAAGAGGCCGAAGGGAAAAACTTGGATGTTGGGCAAGAACTCAGCGTTCACCCGGAGCAGCGAAAACGCATGGCTGCCGGGCTCCAGCGCATAAACTGTAGCCCCGGGATACGTGGCCGCCAAAAACACAGATGCAGCCCCGATGTTGGCTCCAATGTCCAGAATCGTGCGCACATCGCCGACGAACGGCACCTCCGGGTAGGTGCGGCCTGCGAGAATTTCCTCGCAAATCCGGATGCAGACTTCATTCCGGAACAAACGGAACACGAACTGGCCGCCTGGATGTTTGAATACGCCTTCCACCAGGTCTGGCTGCGTGAGCGTTTCCATAATCGCTTTCAACCGCCGTGCTCAAGTGTGAGTCACGAATCCAGAATTACCTGCCTTGCGCCGCGCTCTGCTGGTTTGCCCGCTCTGCCAGTTGCGACCCGGCCTCGCGCAGTTCGCTCGAATCCGGAAAGACTTCCAGGCCGCGCAAGAGAAGTTCGCGCGCTGCGGCATTATCCTGCATGTGAGCGCATATCGCAGCGGCTCGCAGGAAGGCTTTGGGATGCGGCACTGCGGCCGCAAATCGCTCCGCCGCAACTGCCGCCTGCGGCACGCGACCAGCTGCCAGATACGCCTTGATCAGGCGGTCATGCAGTTCTGCGCCGCGCGGCAGCAGGGCCAGCACGTTCTCCATGCGCGCAAACCCCGTGTCGAATTTCCCCAGCCTCACCTCGACGTAACCAAGTTTGCTTTCCACCTGCGGGTCACCTTCGGAAAGGGAAAGGCAGCGCTGATACGCTGCCTCGGATTCGCGGAATAGTCCCAGATTGTGCAAAGCATCGCCCCGAAAATGCTCGCGTTCGGCGGCGTGCTCGCGATCGCCGGCTGATTTCTCCAACGCGGTCAAAGCCTCCTGGTCGCGTCCCATTTCCAGATTCACCACGCCGCGCAGGAACCAGGCGCTCGCCAGCTGAGGCTCCAGCGCCAGCGCGCGCTGCAGACAGGAGAGTGCTTCCTCGTTCCGGCGAAACGGCTCGTGTAACTGCCGCGCCAGTTCGAGCCAGGCAAGCGGATTCCGTGGCTCCTGAGTGACTTTTTTTCGCAACAGCCGTAGATAAAAATCGGCCTTCTGCCCGTAGCGCTCGCTTCCCGACATGTATCCGCTGTGATGAACACAAAAATCCGCCTGCCCCAGCTTGAAGCCGGCATTCACGATCTGAGGTGCGATCACCTCGTGCACGCAGCCCGTATAGCGAATCTCAGGATGGCGGCGAAACAGCCGCACGACAAGATGCTCGGCATACGACGGAGCATCGTGGTTTCTCTTGCTGCGCCCGTCGTTGGCGCGGGCCCGGTTCCCGTTGATGCTTCCATGCCGCAGCGGCAGATAATTCCTTACCGGCACGGCATAACCTCCGATCCCGGCCTTTTTCAGCAGTCGCGGCAAAAGCTTCGCAGCCGCGGAATCCAGTTCCTCGTCCGCATCCAGGGTCAGCACCCAGTCGGCGGTGCAATTCGCCAAAGCCGCGTTGCGCGCGCGCGAGAAATCGTCCTCCCACGCAATCGATACGACCTGCGCCCCGCAGGCGCGGGCAATCTCCTGCGAGCCGTCGGTTGAGCCCGTGTCCCCGACGATGAACTCCGTCGCGATGTCGCGAACACTCCCCAGGCAATCGCCCAGGGTGTCAGCTCCATTCTTTACGATCATCGAGAAGCCGAGCGTTGGCTGCATGATTCCTCTTGGCGTTACTCGCAGACGAGCAATTTGTGGGCCTCATCTGAAGCTAATGGCGGAAAGAAAGCCTTCACGCCAAGCCAGATTCGCCTGAGCTTTTGCCGTTATCCCGACCCCGCGATCAGGAACTCGGTCTTCACTCTAATTCCCGCCCAATCTGTGAGGAGATCTGCTCCCTCCAGGACATAATGTAGGCGCGGGCGTCCTCGCCCGTCCGGTGGGAGGGCATGGGTTTCACAGGCACGGAAAAACTGGTAGTGGCTGAGTTTGACTTTAAGGGTGGCGTCATCCTGAGAGTTTGTGACTTTTTTGATTTTCCTCAAAATTCGATATTGAAAACAAACCGTTTACGCGCAAGAAAATCGCGAATTTCGAATAAAGTCACAAACTCTGAGCGAAGCCGTTTTGGTAGACCTCCGGCTTCAGCCGGAGGCGAGCGCAGCGAGGCGGAGCGAAGGATCTCGCGTGCATCGCTAACGTGCTGGTTGCACGCCAGATTCCTCGCCCCGCTGGCGAAGACGCGGGGCTTCGGAATGACGCCGCGTGAACGAGATTCACACTGAGACATTACTGAAAAAGTCTGATTGGGACGATCATCGGCACGTCTCAAGCGTGCCCTCTCCTCTGGACATGATGCAGGCGCGGGTGTCCTCGCCCGTGCGGAAGGCGAATGTGGGGGGCAGAGCTTTCACCATACCGTCCGGTTACAAGCTGGGAGAGGCTTCATGCCATGCCCTTCCACACTTGTCATTCCGAGGAGCGAAGCGACGAGGAATCTGCTTTTCGACAAAGAGACAACAGAACTGCAGATTCCTCGCACGTTCTCAGCGCTTCGTGCCTGCGAACGGCTCGGAATGACAAAGGCGTTTAGGGCAGCCGAGGAGTTTTTCCGCATCCTGTTAAGCCATGCAGATTATCTCCGAATTGGGATGAACGCGCCGGAACGGCGCAACGAATTCATTCCGCGCCTCATCGGCTCGTCTGTCACCGTCGCGGAAATTGTGGCCCGAGCAAACTCGGCCCCTTAGGGTAATCAATTTTGCGGGGTTACAGAGCTGTACCAATTTCAGTTCTCGGACTGTACGACCCGGTATGTACTTTCCGGCACCTTGACGCGCATAGGTTCTGGTTCTACATTGCGATCAATCTTGCGCTGTTGAGATTCGAAGTTTGAAATTTGCAACACCGCAGGGCTGTTCCATTCACGTCAACCGTGAATCAGTCCTGCCTTAGACCGGATCGCCGAATGTTGGGATGAATCCCCCTTTCCTCCCATTCAATCGCTCGTATTCGCTCGCCGGAGTGTGCCTTACTCCGCCCCCTGGAGGAATGTGATGAAGAGCAATGCAATGAAACGGTGGAACCTGTTGGCAATCATCTTGTGCTCAGCTGTGCTTGCAGCGCCCGCTGCGCTGCACGCGCAAAACCCCAACTGCACGATCGTCATTCCAAAGAATCCGCTCACTGCTAAAGGACTCTCCACACCCTATTACCTGAAGGCTAGTGACGGAAACGGAGCCTGCGACGAAACCAATAGCGGCTCTTCGGCGTTTGTTCAAGCCGCAATCTTCGACCCCGCCACCGGACAGATTTCAATCTATAACCCTCTGGTCATAAACGATGGAACTAATCCCGCTCAAGCTCCGATTACGCCTGTGCTGCCCGCCCACGCCATCATTGCCCTCTGGTTCGGCTTCAATGGCGACAATCTGACGCAGGAGGGCGCCGATCCCAATGTGCTCAGCGCCAATAACTGCGTGAATGGTGTTTCCAGCGGCGTTTTCGGACAGTACTCATACTGCAATGCTCCCGCCTTCTTCAAGGCCGCCAACGCAGCCATCCGAACTGGCAGGTTGAGAGTCCCGCGCCTCGGGACCGCCAAGGACGGTTTGTCCTGTCCGACGGTCCGTGATTTCTATGTCGTCGATCAGGACCAGAGCGACAATCTGCCCGTAACCTATCTGATCGACAGCAATAACCATCTCGCTCAGAACACCGCCCTGAACCAGAAGAATCTCAGCAATCCCAAGGTTCTGGGAAATCCTAGCGACAATGGCTTGCTGGACCGATTCCTCGATCCCGCCATCGGTTGCAGGCCGTGGATGGGGAACGATCTCGCCGATCCTGGCGCGCAAGTGCCGGCTTTGGCGCTCAACGAACTTCAAGCGCGCTATCGCCAGGGTTCGCCCGTGGCCAGAATTCCGGCTGGAGATCCCATGGTTTTAGATGGGGACGGCAGCAAGAACCTTGACAAAGTGAACGCGTACCGGGCCGGTGTCGACCAGCATCCGGTAAACAACCTTACCGATGCGGACACCGCGCGCTATTGCCGCAACATGCTTCGCATGGGACCGGCAAGGCTCCTGCTCGATCAGAAATACCTTGTTAACGTTAACTCCCCGGTTGCGGGAGCCAATTCTCTGTTCACTTTCCTGGCACAGCGCTTCACGGCCAGCTACGATATATTGGGCTGCGCTGATCTGGTGCACTTGGATGACCCTATCACAGTGACGTTGGATGACCAGCAGAATGCCGTCCAGGCCAGCATCAATCTGCCGCGGTGGAACCGCTGCAAGGCTTCGCTCAAACTTTACCAAAACGCCGACAATGTGGTCGATACACAACCTTCGACCTCAGCTCCTTAGTCCCGTGCTGATCTGCATCAGTGCCGGCGCCGGGGGAGCCGAACAGCTCCTCTGGCGCCGGCGCACAAAAATCTGAGCCAGAGAGTCGAGGCGGTTGCGGAAAACAGGAAATGTTGGTGCGATCAGATTTGCGGTCGCTAACCTAGGTCGCCGCTGGCGTGCGTGCGTCCTCCAATTTCTTCCGCTCTTGTCATTGTTGTTGCTGTGCCTTTGCCACGTCGATACAGCCCTCGCGCAAATCTCGCCGGGCGAGCTTTCTCGCGCCCACCAGGCATTGAACGGTCCTACCGAATGCTCCAGTTGTCACAAGCTCTCCACCGGAAAAGCCGCCTTCCGCTGCCTCGAGTGCCACACTGAAATCGCGTCCCGCATCAAAGCCCACAAGGGTCTGCATGCCACTTACCATATTCCACCCGGCTCCAGCCAGGAGTGCGTAACCTGCCACTCCGAACACAACGGGGAAGATTTCCCCTTAATCAAGTGGACTCCCCAGACTTTCGACCACAAGCAGACCGGATTTCCCCTGGAAGGCAAGCATCTGGGAGTGAGCTGCGAGAAGTGCCACTTCGCGCCGCGAGTCTCGCCTAACGAGCGCGCCTCGATCAAAGTCAAAGACCTTAACAAGACTTTTCTCGGGGTTTCGCCGAGCTGCACCACCTGCCATCAGGACCCTCACAAAGCCCGTCTCGGTGCCGATTGCCTGCAATGCCACAATTCCACTGATTGGAAAGCCGTCAAGGTAGGGAAGTTCGATCACTCCAACACCCGCTATCCCCTGACCGGCCTGCACGCCGACGTTGCCTGCGAGAAGTGTCACAACAGCGGTCCGGACAACCGGCCCCGCTACTCGGGAATTCCCTTTGGAGAGTGCACCGATTGCCATTCCGACCCGCACCGCGGCCAGTTCAACAAGACCTGCGACTCGTGCCACAGCACGAATGGATGGAAGAAGCTGCCGGCCAGCGCACTCGACGAGAGCGTCGATCACTCCAAGACCAAATTTCCTCTGCTCGGCAAGCATGCCGATGTGGGCTGCGTCCAGTGCCACGCAGGAGGTGATTTCAAGAAGCCGCTGGCCTTCGCCAAATGTACTGATTGCCACTCGCCCGATCCCCATGGCGGACAATTCGCCAAACGCCCCGGTGGCGGCGAGTGCTCTGCCTGCCACACCGTGGAGACCTTCAAGCCGTCAACCTTCGGCCTCAAGGAGCACGCCGCTACCGCCTATCCGCTCGAAGGCAGGCATGCCCAGCTGCAATGCTCGCAGTGCCATCTTCCGAAGGGCAAGGAGACTCTCTACCACCTGAAGTTTGCCCAGTGCACGGATTGTCACCATGATCCGCATGCCGGGCAGTTTGCCGCCAAGCCTTACATGAACGTTTGCGAGCGCTGCCACAACCTCCAGCGCTTCGTGCCTTCCACCTTCAGCCTGGCTCGTCACAAAGACACCCGCTTTGCCCTCACCGGAGGACACCTGGCAGTAGCCTGCAGCGATTGTCACAAACAGACCCTGCAGTTCGGGCCCAAGTCCACCGCACTCT
>Ga0335080_10005000_pt1 | contig 13578 bp, 15 predicted proteins | sample Lox_Sample_34_FD_206720 | JGI IMG/M metagenome (GOLD analysis project Ga0335080, IMG submission 206720) | Soil microbial communities from Loxahatchee National Wildlife Refuge, Florida, United States - Lox_Sample_3.4 | ecosystem: Environmental > Terrestrial > Soil > Wetlands | place: USA... | reverse complement strand
TAATACTTCGCGGCGAAGGGCTGCCCTTAACGTCCTCAGAATCGAGATTTTGCGCCGCGAGTCGGGGGGGGGGGCGGGGTATCCGCAACCAGATGGTTGCATTTCCGTTGGGCCTCTCGCCCGGATGCCGATTTCGATCGCTGTTGTTCCATAAGCCGTTAGGCTTATACTCTGTTGCGCTGTCGGCGACCGAGGCTGCGAGCCTGGCCGATGAAGGAGAGGAGCCAAAATGATTGCCATCGCGGGTGCAACGGGTCGTACCGGAGGACGGGTAGCGGAGGACCTCCTGGCGAAAGGAGCAAAGGTTCGAGCAATTGGCCGTAACGCGGACAAACTCGCCCGGTTGAAGGGTCTGGGTGCGGAAGCCTCAGTCGGCTCAGTCGAAGATGTCTCTTTCCTGACCGAGGCCTTTCGAGACACCGATGCCGTCTACCTGGTACTCCCCGAGGATCTATCCCAGCCGGACATGCGCGCCTATCAGGATCGCGTTTCCGGCTGCTATGTTGCCGCGATCACAAATGCAAAGGTGCCCTTCGTTGTCGACTTGAGCAGCATGGGCGCTCAGCACCCCCAGGGCACCGGCCCGATTGTTGGCCTCCACCTCCAGGAGCAGAAACTGAATCGCGTCGAAGGGCTCAATGTCCTTCATCTTCGCGCGGCTTACTTCATGGAAAATTTGTTCATGAACATTGCCCCCCTTCGCCAGGGAATCTTCCCAGGTGGAATGCGGGGCGATTTCCCCATGCCGTGGATCGCAACGAAAGATATTGGGACCTATGCTGCCACCCGTCTCGCGGCGCGCGATTTTTCCGGCCATTCCGTACAGGAGCTTCACGGGCAGCGCGATCTCTCGATGAATGAGGCGGCGTCCATTGTTGGCAAGGCGATTGGCAAACCCGATCTCGCTTACGTGCAGATGCCGGTCAATGCGCTTGAAGCGAGTCTTCTCCAGATCGGACTGCCCAGGAAGACCGCTGAGTTGCTCATTGAAATGTGGAATGGCGCAAACACGGGCCTCATCGTACCCCAGCAGATGCGAACGCCCGCCAACACTACGCCCACGTCCCTCGAAACGTTCCTCGCTGAGGTCTTCGTTCCGGCATTTCAGCGCGCGCTTTGAATGCGAACTGGTCTGTTCCCGACAATCAACTCGCGGTGGCGACTTCGTCCATTGCAGTCAAACATTTGCAGGTCACTGTTACTCTCTGCGCCTGACATCGTTACTTTGGCACCTCCCAATTCCAAAATCTTCACTGGCTTCTGCCGACAAAAATCGGGCTATAATTCCGCATCAACTTAGCCGGAGAGGGGCCATGGATGCTGTGACAATGATTTGGATTGTCGCCGGTCTGTTGCTTTTTGTGGTCAACATCCCCCTTTACTTTCTTCCCAGCATCATCGGAAGAAAGAAGCGGAACAACGTTGCAATCTTCGTTGTCAACTTCTTGCTTGGATGGACGGTGGTGGGTTGGTTCGCCGTGCTCATCTGGGCACTCGTCACCGATGCGCAGCCAATTCCCGTGGAGCCGGCGGTCGCGCGCTACTGCCATCAGTGCGCCAACTTCTCAATGCCGGGAAGCAGAGTCTGTCGCAGTTGCGGAAGGCCATTTGACACCGATTCTCAACCCATGCACTGCCATGCGGCCTGACACTGCCGGCGCCAAACCACGCTGCGTTCTCCCGCGCTGAGTGGCGCTCAGACAGAATCATTTGCCCCCTGATCCCGGCCTGGGCCGCAACGTCTGATACTTCGCAATCGTGTATCCCAACGCGCTCCCCAGCCACACATCCGATGGGAAGTGTGCCTGGTCGGCGATCCGCGAAAAGCTGATCGCCGATGCCATCGTGTAGCACAGAATCGGAACCCATGGTTTATGGCGGTGCCGATACCGTTCCGCCACAACGGTCGCTACGGACCAAACAGCCGTCGAGTGCCCCGAAGGAAAGCTGCTCCCATGAAGCGGCGATTTCCCGCCGTTGAAGAATGTATCGCTGAAGTCTCCGCCAGGTGGAACGTCGCTCGGCCGTTCGCGTCGCGTAACCGCCTTCATCGCCAGGTTGACCACCACGCTGTCCCCGTAAGCTTCAATAGCGAGGATTGACGTATTCACTTCGCGCGTGTCGCGCCGGATATAGCCGGCCGTGAGCAGCGCGGCCGGAAGCGCAATCACCTCACCCGTGGTGATCATCGGATCGAAGACATCGGTGAACGGATCCCACTCCTTCGCGTGTTCCCGGAAGTAGGGCATGATGTGCGGGTCAGCGTAGATGAGCCCAACAGTTCCGCCAACCACAAGCGCTGTCGGCACAAGATGCTTGCCATGCGCCAGCCGCCACGGAAACGACCAGATCTGCTTCTGGTCGTAAAGGAAGTCGCCCGGCACGCTCTGCCAGGTCGCCTCCCGTTGCAGCACCCCGGCAGTCGTATCCACTCCGCCAGGTCTGCCTACCTGGCTGCCATCGCCTGGTACTGACGCACGGACCGCGTCATGAGCAAGCAGCGCCTGGCCCGGATCGTCAGGGAGGCTGTTGTAATCCTGTGCAATCGCCCGGTTCCCCACAAGAACCAGTCCAGAGTAGATAAGTAATACGGTCAATGACCGCTGCGCAGTCCTAAGCATCAACAACTTTGGATGCAAATTCGCCCGGTCCCGTCCTCCTCTATGAACCGATCGTCATATGGCCGAGGCCGGCTGTCTGAACCAGCGCGCCGTTTCCGGCCGGAAGAGCGCCCACGCAATCAGTAAGCAGAACGCCACGTGAACAGCAAGTTCGCGCGGCGTGTGCAACAAGCTGATTCCCACATGAAAGAGGATCCATGCCAGCGCCAGCCAGCGTGCCCAATTCTGCCGACGCAGCAGAAACAACCCGCAGATGATCGCGACCAGCTCCGTTGCCTCGATACCCATCGCGTCAGGGTGCCGCGCCAGCAACTCCCGGAAATGCGCCGCGAACCCTACCGTGCCCACCAGCAGATAGAGGCATGCAATCACCAGCACGGCCCAGGGAATTTTCTTCTCGCTCATCTCTTTCCAGTGTGCCTCCTCGATTTGCCGGTTTCTTTCTTCACTTCACTTCTTCGTTGCCGTTTTCCGCTGAGCATGTCCCGGGGTTTGCTATCTCATCTCCCGTGGGTATGATCTGCCTCCGTCAGGACGACGCGGCCTGTTTCCAGCAGAGACTTCAGGTTTGAGAGGATTTTCGGCCAGCCTCCTGAAACAGCCTGAATGAACTTCGACTCCGCGCGCTCGATGGTGTGCGTAATGCTGAGGCGAACCGCTTCTCCATAGGGCTCTAGCTCAATCGTGCAGAGCGCAAAACCCTCCGCTTTCAGTTCCGGCCTGAACTCGTTTCGCCACTTGAGCCGAATCCGCTTGGGCGGCTCGAATTCGATTATCTCGCCCGTGTCCGCCACTTTCCCATCAGGGAAGAGCATTCGCCACTCTGATCCTTTCGTCCATTCCGCGTGGAAATGCATTCCGAACCAGTACTCCTTCATCTGGTTTGCATCCGTCAACGCCGACCATAATTTCTCGGGCGTCGTGCGAATGAACGTAACGTACACAAAGCTGCTCTCAGTCGATTGACTCATGATTCCTCTCCCTCCAGCTTCCTCCTCAGTCTCGAAAGCGCCTGTAGTCGTGGATGTTCGAATTTGCGGATCCAGCGTTCGGCGATTTCGTTAATCGGCACTGGATTGATGAAGTGAAGTCTCTCCCTTCCTACGCGCTTCCACGACACGAGGTTGCCTCTCTTGAGAATTCGCAGATGCTTGGCTACCGCCTGCCGGGTCATGTTCAGCCCCTTGCAGAGCTCGCCCAGGGTCTGGCCGTTCCTCTGTCGCAATCGGTCCAGAAGTTTGCGCCGGCTCGCGTCCGCTAGTGCTTTGAAAACTGCGTCATCGTTCATTTCATGAAATAGGGAACCATGTGGTTCCATAAGTAACATACGGAACCTTTTGGTTACCTGTCAAGGGAATTCTCAATCAACTGGCGGCTTGCCGGGAGCTGCGCGAGTGTCCTCAATATGGCGGATCAACGAAAGGGCTGCGGCCTCTGTCGGTAGCTGACGATGGCCTTCCGAAGGTCTAATTCTTTCGCTAAAATGAGAAGGAAGGAAAGTGCCGTGCCAGCCTACGAATATCTGTGCGAAGAGTGCTCCTGCCATTTTGAGAAACGGCAGAAGATGAGCGATGCCGCGATTGAGAAGTGCCCCGAGTGCGGTGGGCACGTGAAGCGCCTTATCAGCGGCGGGGCTGGAGCGATCACGAAGGGCGCCAGCCAGCAGGCTGCCCCCGCTCCTTGTGCTTCCGGGGGTTGCTGCGGCGGCGGGATGTGTGGATTCTCTGAGAACTAGCCAATCGGACCGGTATCGCTGATGTTCCCGCCCGAGTTGAGCCTATTCGACTGCCAGGCCCATCCAGCGTGATTCCAATTCGCTTTGCCCTTAGCCGATTAAACCAGAACCATGCCTAGTGTGGCATCGATTTGCTCTTTCGTCGGGTTCAACTCCGGGATCATCTCATGCGAGGAGTTTGAATCAGACAATAAAGGCTTCAGGGAATTGATGACAGAGTCGATCAGCTCCATTCGACTCCGCAGCTGTTTCGCCTCTTCGAACAAAGTCTCCAAATCGGCGTTTGCGGCATCCAATGCGGCGCGATAGCTGGCTGTGTAAGATTGCTCTTTCATCGTGACCTCCAATTTCAGTGAGTCTACCGCGGGAACGATTTCAGCGGCATTGCACGAACAGTGCGTCCAGAAAGACTTTCGTGGTAACACAGCAAGTTGTGCCTATGTCCTTCATTCTGAATCAGGAAGGTGCACCTTGATTGCGGACTGCTCAGACAGCGCAGGGCGATTTTTGAGATCTCTCTGTGTATCAACCAATCGGTTCTCACCGATTTGGGCAGAGCTCCTACTGAAGGCAAAGCCGGAAGAGTTGTTGATCATCGAAGTTCAATCGCGATCTCTGTCAGTCGACAATTCTGACTGGGGCAATACCATAGAAACATGGAAGTTGAGGCTCGGCTCGCCACCGGCAACGTCACCACAAGCGTTCGAGTTCTCATTGCTGGGGGCGGTACTGGAGGCCACATCATTCCGGCGCTTGCGGTAGCCGATGAACTCGCCCGCAAATACCGAGCCGAGATACTCTTCGTTGGAACTCCACGTGGGATGGAATCGCGCCTTGTCCCCGCGGCCGGATTTCGCCTCCACCTGATCGAAGTTGGTCCGCTCAAGAACGTCTCTCTCGCTACTCGCCTCAATACGATGCTCGATCTTCCACGGAGCCTTCTCGCCTGCCGCCGGCTGATTCGCGAATTCAAGCCGGACGTGGTGCTCGGCGTCGGTGGTTATGCGTCCGGCCCAGGTATGGCGGCAGCCCTCTCATTGCATATACCGACAATGGCCTTTGAGCCGAACGCCATGCCCGGGCTGGCGAATCGTCTTGTCGGCAAGCGCGTCCAGGCTGCTGCTGTGAACTTCCCAGCCGCTGCCGTCTACTTCCGCAATGCTGAAGTCACAGGCATCCCCGTGCGGCCTGATTTCTTTAGCCTTCCGCCAGCTATCGCCGCGACGCCGCATCTTCTTGTCTTCGGCGGATCGCAAGGCGCTCGACTGTTTAATGCGACTCTTCCCGCGATCGTCTCCTCCCTTCTCAAGGCCGTGCCGGGGCTCTCGATTCTTCACCAGGCAGGAGCGCGCCACGCAGAAGCCACCGACGCAGCCTATCGCGACAGCGGTGCGGACCCCTCCCGTTGGCGGGTGAGTGGATTCCTCGATGACATGCCGGTCCGCTTTGCTGAAGCGAATCTGGTAATGTCGCGCAGCGGTGCGTCCACGGTCGCCGAACTTGCAGCGGCTGGAAAACCGGCAGTTCTGGTACCTTTTGCCGCTGCTGCAGATGATCACCAGACTCGCAATGCCGAAGAGATGGTGACGGCGGGCGCGGCTATCATGCTGAAGGAAACCGACCTTCACGATCAAGGTAAGGTGCTGGATTGTCTGGTTCAGTTGCTCACGTCGAAGCAGCGGCTCGATGCAATGGCCGCGGCCGCGCTCACCCAGGCTCACCCTCATGCCGCAGAGGAAATCGCCAATCGTCTTGTGGCTCTCAGCCGAAATTGATCCGTGCAGCGCTTCTTTCTTTGGCCGAAAATAAGAAGCCCGGCCGCCATGAGCAGCCGGGCCCTGAACTAAATCCAGCAAATCACTTTTGCGCTTACCGGTGCCCCCCGCCTCCACCATGGAAGCCGCCTCCGCCGCTGTGGAAGCCGCCGCCCCCACCGTGGAACCCGCCACCAGCTGCTACATGTCCGCCGTAAGCACCGCCTCGGTATCCGGCGCCGCTGTAAGGCCGGGCAACAGGACCTCTATATCCGCCGCCGTATCCACCGCGATAGGCGTATCCTCCCCGATAGGGAGCGGGGTGCCCATACCAACCGTGGCCATACCATCCATGCCCATACCAACCGTGACCGTACCATCCGTACCAGGGACCTGCGCCAATAAAAACTCCACCGACGAACCAGCTCGGGCCGTAATATCCGTATGGCGCGCAGGCATAGGGATAATACGCATAGTAGCCCCAGGCACAAACGGGCGGACCATAATCGACCGGAGCGGGAACCACCGCCGGTCCAACTCCAATGCCAACAGCAACCTGCGCGTTAGCGTTTGCAGAGACCGCAAAGGGCAACGCCAGGATCAATGCCAGCATGACTAACTTTAAGCTCTTCATAATAAGTCCTCCTCGTGCCAATGCTTCCGGCCCAGGATATCCATTCTCAGCACTTGCCGGCTATGACGCTTCTTTGAACCGGCTTCTGTACATTTGAACAACAATTCCAGGAATAAGTTGCGGTCGTTTCTCGCCTGGGCTGCTGCTGGTTTACTGTCCATTTTCGGGCACGCCAACGCAAAGCCGAACGCCCCTTTGCAATGAGAAAACAAGGAGCCGCAACTATTTCAGCAATTTAGCAGAAGATTATTTGGCCGGAAAACTGCTTACTTTGCCAGTGCGTGCTACGGCCGGTTTGTAGGGTCGTAGATTCGGGCCCGCCTTCCCCGCATCCCGGTCAATCCGGAGGTCCAATGAGCGTTCTACTTCAGGATGTGCGTTTTGCAGTTCGCCAGATGGCAAAGCGGCCAGGATTCACGGCCGTTATCGTGCTCACAATGGCCCTTGGTATCGGCGCCAACGCAGCAATCTTCAGCGTTCTTGATGCGGTACTTCTGCGGCCCCTGCCCTACAGTCAGCCGGAGCGCCTGGTCAAGCTCTGGTCGCGGTTTACTGGAATCGGGCTGCCCAACGACCAGAACTGGGTCTCCGCGCCCGAACTTCGCGACTACCAGCAGCTAAGCCACAGCTTCACCGATCTCGCTGCCATGAGCTCCGGGTCAATCAATCTTGGCGTCAAGGGAAGCCCGCAGCGTGTCGTCGGTGCCGCAGTTTCTACGAATCTCTTTGGCATGCTCGGCGTTCAGCCGTTAATTGGGAGGAACTTCCTTCACGAGGAAGCCCAGCCCGGTCGCGAGCACGAGGTAATCCTCAGCTACGGTCTCTGGCGGCGCGTCTTCGCCGGCAATCCCAAAGTAGTTGGAAGCACGATCGATATCGACGGCGTTCCTACGTCGGTAGTGGGAGTGATGCCCGACGGATTCGCGTATCCTGCAGAATCCGAAATTTGGGGACCGCTCGCTTTTGCGCCCGACGACCTGAGCGAGAACAGCCGCGGCAGTCATGGGCTTGAAGTTCTGGGTCGCGTGAAGCCGGGCCTTTCCCTTGCCCAAGTGCAGTCCGACATGGATCGGGTGGCCAAAACCATGATCGAGCAGCACACGTCGTATCCGTACGCAAAGTACGGCTTCGGAGTCATCCTACACCCGCTGCTCGAAGAAACCGTTGGAGACGTGAAGCCCTCTCTGGTCGTGCTGATGGCTGCCGTCGGTCTCGTGCTCCTCATCGCCTGCGCCAACATCGCGAATCTGATGCTCACGCGCTCTACCGAACGCCAGCAGGAGATGGAGACACGTCTGGCTCTCGGCGCGACAGGCAGCAGGCTGGCGCGCCAATTGCTGACCGAAAGTGTAGTGCTTGCGATGACCGGCGGCCTGGTCGGTCTAGCCATTACACCATGGATCCTCCACCTGCTTGTTGACCTCGCAGCCAAGAGCCTGCCGCGCACGGTGCACACGTCGATTGACGGCCGTGCCTCGGCTCTCACCGCCATTATCGCCGTCGCAACTGGAGTTCTCTTCGGCCTCGCGCCCGCACTGCAAGCGGGACGCAAGCGAAACTTCGATGCATTGAAGAGCGGAAGAAATACAGAAGGCCGTCGCCCACGGCTTCTACGGAGTGCACTCGTCATTTGCGAGACGGCACTCTCTCTCCTGCTCATCGCCGGCGCGGGACTGCTGCTGCGAAGCTTCGCGGAAATCCTGAAGGTCGATCCCGGCTTTCGTCCCGACGGCGTGCTGTCGATGCGTGTGGCCCTTCCCGATGCTGTCTATAGTAAGCCGGAACAGATTCGCGGCTTCTACTCAACACTTCTGGAGCGCGTGCAACGTCTACCCGGCGTCCAGGCCGCTGGAGTTGTGTCCGGTTTGCCGCTCAGTGGCCAGGGTGGCTCAGGCACCACGACGATGGATACGCAAGCGGTTCCGCTGGAAGACAGGACTCCTGAAGCGGATATGCGCACCGCCAGTCCGGATTACTTCAAAGCGATGGGCATTTCGCTCCTTCGCGGCCGCTACTTCGAGCCGCGCGATACCGATGGCTCTCCGCTGGTCGCCATCGTTGATGAAAGCCTGGCCGAGACCTACTGGCCCAATGAGGATCCTATTGGCAAGCGAGTACACTTTGGCGGCATACAGTCAAAGTCGCCATGGCGGACGATCGTCGGCGTTGTCAAACACGTTCGTAATCGCACCCTTGAAGCGCGCTCGCGCGTTGAAGTTTACGTGCCTCAGAACCAGGTGCCCTTCAGCGGCATGACTCTCGCCGTCCTCGCCTCCGGCAATCCAATGAGTCTTGTGCCGACGATCCAGAAGGAAGTTGCGTCCATTGATCCCGATCTGCCCGTTTTTCACGTGCGGACGGTGGATGAGGTGATGGGCGAGTCCTTGCAGCGCAGGCGCCTGGCCTTGATTCTGCTGGCGGGCTTCGCGGGGCTGGCGTTGCTGCTCGCTTCTATCGGAATCTACGGCGTCATGTCGTACGGAGTTGCGCAGCGTAAAGTCGAGATTGGTGTGCGCATGGCCCTGGGCGCGGATCGCGGACAGGTACTCGGCATGATCCTTCGCAGTGGCATGGGCACAATCGCCATTGGACTCTCGGTTGGAGTTGTCCTTTCCCTCGCACTTACACGTCTGATGAGCGGTCTGTTGTTTGCCGTAAAGGCCTACGACCCGCTGGCACTCGGCGGCGCGGCAATACTCCTGATCATTGCCGCGCTATTGGCCGTTTTCATCCCGGCTCGCCGCGCAACCAGGGTGAACCCAATGACCGCGCTCCGCTACGAATAGAGCGTGCTCATTCATGGAATAGACGAGGGCCACACCCCCGCTTAGCGCAGCGAGGCGATTCCTTCGGCTCGCGCGCTTTGTGTTGCCGGTTGCACGCCCGGCAACCGCAAGAGCTTCTGCTTCACCTCGGCGGCCTCAGCCTCGTGACCCGACTGCATAAGGAGCTTCTCGTACTGGCGCATCGCCGAGATATATGTCGGATGACCCCAGCCCAGCCGCACCTCCATGCCTTCCGTTCCACTCTTCATCAACCTTGCCGCCGAGTGACTATCGCCGCGCTTCCATCTGGCGTAGCCCTCAAGAAAAGTGATGTACGCAACCGGAAAGCTTTGCTTCGGATAGCTCGCATCAGCGATCGTCATAGCCCTCTTCAACGGAGCAAGCGCATCGACGCAATTGCGTGCGGCACACCGCGCAAGGGAAAGATAGATCAGCGCGGTCATCTTCTGTTCAGGCGTCGCAGTATTCTGTCCCGCTTTCTCGCTCCGATCTGGTATCAGCCTCTCCACCGCAAGTTCGGCATACATTTCGCCCTCTGCATTTTGGCGCTTGCCAAGCGAGAGCATCGCCAGGTGCATCCAACTCAGTCCAATGCCAAGCGCATCCTGTTGCGCTTCACGCAGCGCGAGGGCGTTCTGCTCCAATTGCTCAGCTTCCGCATAGCGCCCCGTCTCGACGTACATCGTGCCCATCTGGTCCTTCAGGTTCGCCTGGATCGTCCGGCCGCTCGACTGAAGCAACCTCAACGCCTGCTTGTAGGCGTGCTCTGCATCCGCGTAGCGGGCTGCGTCCTGGTATAGCATCGCCAGCTTCCACCAGACCATTCCCTTGTCCTTTGTCGCGGGCTGTTGCACCAGCAGTTCATAGCGGTGGATCTCACCCGGTGCCGTGCTCTCCGTCTCCTGCGCCGCTCCGCCAGCCGCGATCAAAACCAATGCCAAAAACAATCCCGGGAACTTCGACACGTTTCTCATGAACCAGCACCTCCGCGTGCGACCGAGAATACGCGGCAAGGGACCTGTCTCCTTACACATAAATGCTCAATCGGAAATTGCTGGGGCGAATCGTACGAGGCGCGGGGTGAATCGTAGAGTCCCTTGCGACCGTATCGACGAAGAGATCACACGCGGTTCAGAATGATCTATAAAGAACAGACAGGCGAGTCCAGTGCAGCCATCCACGCCCATTCCGACCAGTTCCCGGTGGTTTCCGCGGAAGTTCACACTGCGCGCCTATATCGAACAATTGCCGCTCTCTTTCGTCCTCTGGAGCGCCGTTGCGGCGTTGGAAGGCGGACAGGTCCTCATGAACGATGCCGGGCGCGGCTACGTTCTGCCATTACGTCATTACGTGGTGTGGGCGGGACTGGATTGGTTTCCCTGGGCGATCCTTGCACCGTTGGTTCTGGCACTTGCGTTGCGCTATCCCCTTACGCGTTCCAATTGGCCGCAACGTTTCCTCTATCCGCATGCCATCGCATGTGCGGTTTGCGTCTGCGTCCAGGCTGTCCTTCGAGGCACCGGCGGCTACTTCTACGCAGCACAATACGAACGTGCCGCAACCTGGTCCTCGCTGGTTGGCGAAGCTCTCGGGTTGAGCCCTCTGGGTGTCCTCGCCTACTGCATCATCGTTACGTTTGCAGCCTTTCTTCATCTGCAGGACGAGATTCGCCAGCGCGAGGTAAACCAGGCGCAACTCGAAGCCCGCCTCGCCTCCGCCGAACTCGAGACCCTTCGCATGCAGATTCAGCCTCACTTTCTTTTCAATACGCTCCAGGCCGCCATAACCCTGGTGCAGGAAGATCCACGCGCTGCCGAAGATGTGCTGTTGCGCCTGAGCCAACTTCTCCGGATCGCGCTCGATCAAATGGGCAAGAATGAGATCTCGCTTTCCCGCGAGCTTGAATTTCTCGACCTTTACGTCGGGATTCAGAAACAGCGTTTTGGAGATCGACTCGCGGTGGAGATTCATGCCGACCCTGCTGCTCTTGATCAGCCTGTTCCACCGCTCCTCCTGCAGCCGCTTGTCGAAAACGCCATTCGGCATGGCATCGGAATGCACAAAGGTTCCGACCTGATCGAAGTCTTCGCCCGCGTCGCGAATCACGGCATTGAAATCGAGGTCTGGAACGGCAACAGCGCAATTGAAGAGAGCACAGATCAACTGATGCTGCGCGGCGTTGGCATTCGCAATACCAAGGCCCGTCTTGAGCAACTCTACGGCCGGGAAGCTACGCTCCTTCTGCGCTCTCTCGGAAGCCGCGGCGTCGTCGCGCTGGTTTTCATTCCTCTGTCTTCCGCAACCCGCCAGACTCTCTCTGCCGCCGTGGAGACTCCGTCATGACACTGCGTGCGCTCGTAATCGACGATGAACCGCTGGCCCGCAAGGCGCTTCTGCGACTCCTCAAAAACGAGCCAGACATCAACGTCATTGGACAGTGCAGTGATGGCGAATCAGCGGTGGAGACGATCCGTCGCACGAATCCCGACCTGGTTTTTCTTGACGTGCAAATGCCTGAGATGGATGGGTTCCGTGTGGTCGAGACCATCGGCGCCAGCCAGATGCCCGTCACCATCTTCGTCACCGCATTCGATCGCTATGCGCTCGATGCCTTCGACGCCAACGCGGTGGATTATCTGTTGAAACCATTTGCCGCCGATCGCCTCGCACGCGCTCTTCGTCGCGCGCGCGATCGCTGTACTGGCCGACAGGATAGGGAAGCCGCTCAGCGACTCTTCTCTCTACTCGATCGCACCCGTTCGCAGTCCGACTACGCCCAGCGACTGCCCGTATCTGTCCGCGGCCGCATACTCTTTGTATCGGTTGCCGACATCGATTGGATTGGTGCCGAAGGCAATTACGCGTGCCTGCACGCCTCGCGCAAAATCTATGAAGTGCGCGAAACCATGCAGTCGTTGATGGACAAGCTCGATCCGCGCGATTTCGTTCGCATCCACCGCTCCACCATCGTCAATGTGCGCCGCATTCGTGAAATTCGGCCGTGGTTCCAGGGAAGCCATATCGTGCAGCTGAACAGTGGAGAGGAGCTGCGCATGTCGCGCTACCAGCGTGAAGCCGTCGAGCGGCTCTTCGGCAATCGTACCTGAATTTCTGTTTCCAAGCTCCAAGCCCGGTTGCTCAAAAAAGAGGGGCCTCTCCGTGAGGAGAGGCCGTGAGGCAAGTCGGACAGATAGACAGACTATATTTATGGACTGACTCTAGACGGGCGTAAATCTGTTAGCGCCGATGATCGCGATAGCTGTCACGGTGATCGTTCCGGACATAGCTGCGATGGTCGTCACGATCGCGATAGATGACGTGGTCGCGATCTACGTAGCCAAAGCGTCCGCCAATGACAACTCGGGGAGCCACGCCTACGAAATTCCAATATCCCGGCACCCAATAACCGCCGTTGTAGTAGCCCGCCACCCATGTGTATCCCGGCCCCGGGCACGGAGGAACGTAGGCGGCCGGTCCGCCACCCACGACGACCCTGACTTGGGCTGCCTGGGCCGAGGTCGCACAAAGACCCAAACCTCCCGCCAATACCGCTGCTCCCAGCATCCACTTCGCATAGTTCTTCATATATCCTCCGTCCCTTCGGACTTTAAAACCGATCCGGCTGGCCTTGGAAGCTTGGCTCTTACTGCTTTCCTGCCGCGCCGTTCATGTCGAGTACAAACACCGTACCTGCCGAAGGTTGCGGAATCTCGTGCGAAATAAATACCTGAAACTTTTCAGGTTTTCGTGTGTCAAATGGGGCCTTTTCCTTAAGTTAGCCTTAAGCGCTGCAGCGACTTCAAACCGCATTCCTGCGATCCGACGGTGCTCCAAAAAAAAGCCGCTCCGCGAAATAGCGCAACCCTCGCGGAGCGGAAACTCCCATCTGTTGGGAGAGCTTTTATCGATCGAGCGCGAACCCTGCCCGGCGATTCTGCTGCCAGCAGGACTCGGTATCATCCGTGCAGAACGGCTTCTCTTTGCCGTAGCTGATCACACGGATCTGGCCCGCCGGAATACCCGCTGCGACGAGGGCCTTTTCGGCTGA
>Ga0335080_10004999_pt1 | contig 13578 bp, 11 predicted proteins | sample Lox_Sample_34_FD_206720 | JGI IMG/M metagenome (GOLD analysis project Ga0335080, IMG submission 206720) | Soil microbial communities from Loxahatchee National Wildlife Refuge, Florida, United States - Lox_Sample_3.4 | ecosystem: Environmental > Terrestrial > Soil > Wetlands | place: USA... | reverse complement strand
GCTCGTCCCGCCACCTGTGGCCGTCGCGGAGCAGTTCGCAAAGCCGGCGCCGAGCACGATCGTCGGTGTCGCGGGCACCGAGAATCCGGCCGCGAAGGCGACGGTGATCGTGCTGCCGGAGACGAGTGCACCGCTCGTCGACGTCGTGAAGTTCGCGGTCCAGGTCGCGCGCGCGCTCGCCGCGAGCGACGTGCTGCTCACCGTCACCCCGCTCGGGGCGGTGGCGCTGACGATCGTGACGCCGCTCGTCTCCGTGACGACGGTGTCGGCGGTCGACTTGACGGTGGTCGTCGTGGCGCCGTTGGTGGTGCCGTTGGTGACGCCTGCGACCGTGAGCGACGCGGCGGTCGAGAGCGGGAGGATGCAGGTTCCGCCGGAGTCGGCGAGCGTGATGGTGGCGACGGCGCCGGCTCCGGAGGCGGCGGCGGAGCAGTTCTGGAAGCCGGCGCCGAGTCTGATCGTCGGCGAGGCCGGCACTGAGAAGCCGGCGCCGAAGGTGACGACGATCTGGTCGCCGGTGAGCAGTTGGCCCTGCGAGGAGGTCGTGAACGGGATCGTCCAGTCGGCGCGGGCGCCGGCGGACACGCTGGTCGCCGCGGTCGTTCCGGCCACGAGGGCCTGAGATGCGACCACGGTCGAGGCATTCAGGGCGGCGGCCGTGCCGACGTCGGTCGAGGTCGAGGCGGTGGGCTGGACGCTGGCGGCGGCGCCGTTGACGATGCCGGCGACGCTGACGGCGAGGGTGGTGGAAGACGGGACGGAGCACGTGCCGCCCGAGTCGGCGAGCAGCACCTTCACGGTCGTGGAGGACGGCGCGGTGACGGTGGCGGAGCAGTTGATCACGCGGCTGCTCAGCGTGGCGGTCGTGACGCCAGTGGTGACGAAGCCTGCCGGGAAGGTGTAGGTGATCCAGTCGCCGGCGCGCATCGAGCCGTTGCCGGTGGTGCCGAAGGCCATGCTCCAGGTCGCGCGGGCTCCGGCTGCCAGGCTGCTGGCGCCGGTCGTCGAGGCCCCGACCGAGGCGGCGGCGACCGTCGTCACGCCGCTCGTCTCGGTTACGGCGCTCTTGTCGGCCGAGGTGCTGACGGTGGCGCCGGCCGCGCCGACCGTGCTCGTCTGGGTGATGCCGCCGATCGTGAGCGAGGCGGGGGTGGAAGCGGGGAGCGAGCAGGTGCCGCCGGAGTCGGCGAGGGTGACGGTCGCGACGGCGCCGACGCCGTTGACGACGGCGGAGCAGTTCTTGAAGCCCGTGCCGAGGACGACCGGGCCGGCGCCGACCGCGCTCGCGGCGGTGCCGGTCCACGTGACCGTGATCGTGTCCCCGGCGCGCAGCGACCCGGTGGCGGAGGGGGTGAACGGGATCGTCCACAGCGAGCGGGCGCCGACCTCCAGGTTGCTGGCCGCGGTCGTGCCCGCCGCCGGCGTGGCGACGGCGACGATCGTGACGCCGCTCGTCTCGGTGCGGGAGGTGATGTCGGTGGACGTGACGAGGGAGACGTTGGCGGCGCCCGCAGTGGTGGTGTTGACGACGCCGGCGATGCTGAGCGAGCCGAGCGTGCTCGCCGGGAGCGAGCAGACGCCGCCGGAGTCGGCGAGGGTCACGGTCGCGACGGCGCCGACGCCGGAGACGTTGGCGGAGCAGTTGACGAAGCCGGCGCCGAGCACGACGCCCGTCACTCCGGCGGCGCTCACCCCGGTGCCGGTGAAGGTGTAGGTGATGGTGTCGCCGGTCCGCAGCGACCCGTTCGCGGAGGTGGTGAACGGGAGGGTCCAGGTCGCGCGGGAGCCTGCCTGGGTGTTGGTCGCCGAGGTCGTCCCGGCGGCCGCCTGCGAGGGGCCGACCAGGGTGACGCCAGACACGCCGACGGCGACGGTGTCGGCCGAGGTCGCGACGGTCGGCGCGACGGCGCCGTTGGTCGCGGGACGGTTCTGGACGCCGGCGATGGTGACCGAGGCCGCGGTGGACGCCGGGAGCGCGCAGACGCCGCCGGAGTCGGCGAGGGTCACGGTGGCGATCACCGAGGTCGTCGCGACGACGGTCCCGGAGCAGTGCGAGAAGGTGGGGCTGAGGGCGACGGTCGTGACGTTCGTCGTGACGAAGTTCGTCGGGAAGGTGACCGTGACCGTGTCGCCCGCACCGAGAGCGCCGGTCGTGCTCGTCGTGAACGGGATCGTCCACGAGGCGCGGGCGGAGCGGGAGACGTTGGTGGCGGAAGCCGTGCCCGCAGCCGGACTGGTTGCCGTTCCGATCGTGACCGGCCCGCCCGGGTTGGCGACGGTGGTGTCGGCCGTCGTCGACACGCCGAGGTTGGCCGCCGCGACCGACCCGGCAGCGGGGTTCGTGATGCCGAGGATCGACAGCGTCGCGGCGGTGCTCGGCGGGAGGGCGCAGGACGAGCCGACGAGGGTGATCGTGACGGTGGTCGTCGCGCCTGTGGCGGTGGCGGTGCAGTTCGCGAACCCGGCGCCGAGGAGGACGGTCGGAGTGGCGGGCACGTTCGGGAACGTTCCGAAGGCGACGGTGATCTGGTTGCCGGCGACGAGGTTCCCCGTGGCGGAGGTGGTGAACCCGACGGTCCAGGTCGAGCGGGCCGCGCCGGTCTGGGGCGAGCCGGCGAACGTGACGGTCGTGACCGCCGGGTCGATCGTGTACGGCACGGGCAGCTTGGCGTCGTCGAGGCGAAGCTCGAGCAACCAGCCGCCGGCCGCGCGGCGGAGGGACCAGCGGGCGCCCGCAGGGGTGACCAGCCTTCCCGACGAGTCGAAGATCTGCACCGCCGGCATGTGCAGGCCGGCCGCCTTCCTGAAGTGGACGGTCCCGTCAGGGCTCAAGTACGGGTCGAGACTCCGAGAGCCGATCCGCCAGCGCCAGGTCTTGACGCCGTGGTGCGCGACGACGGTGTCGTACTCCTCGACGCTACCCGGCTTGAGGGTGATCGTCTGGCGCCCGAACGGCGCCTTCCGCGAGACGCCGTGGGTGTAGTGCGTCCACCGGGACAGGGCGGGTGCGAGGCCGGACAGCGAGACGGATTTCGAGCCGCCGGCGGAAGCCGTGTACCCGGTCTCCGTGACCGTCGCGTGGAGCCCGCCGCCGGCCGTCTGCCCGGGCTGTTTCGCGCTCGACTGGGCCTTGCCGAGCTCGTGGGTGACGAACGCGGGGACGACCCGGGCGGGCTGCAGGAGGGCGCTGAGGAGGAGGATCAGCCCGGTGAGCGCGAGGCCCGCGGCGCACGCTTGCAGGGCACGCGATGAGCGCGCGCTCCAAAGCCGCAGGTTTCGGTAGCTCGCCATAGATCCTCTGTCGCGCGACACCCTCGCGCGCATGTAGTTCGGTCATCGGCCGTGCGTTCCCTTGCTCTGAAGCCGTTTACGCTCCAGAAGTTAGAAAACCGGCGCGAAATCCCCCATTTGGTCGGCCCGCTGGACAGGTCTTGTCGTAGTACGCCCCGCGGGATCGTACCGGTGTCGCACGACCGGCAGGCCCCTCGATCCAGGGACTAAGGCTCGAGTCGACCTTGAGGGTCGAGAAATCGCCGAGTGCGCGCCGGTCCGTGCACGCGCTCGCCCACCGGAAGGACCGGCTCCTGCTCGTCCGCCTCGCAGCTCGGCCCCCGGGCCGGGGCACGCCCTACAATTGCCCGCGATGGAGCGCGAGACAGAGCCGCCGTTCTCGTCGATTTCGGGGGTCGAGGTCGAGCCGGTGTATACGCCTGGGATGGTCGAGCTCGACTACGAGCGTGACCTGGGTGCGCCGGGGGAGTTCCCGTTCACGCGTGGGGTGTACCCGACCATGTACCGCGGCCGGCTGTGGACGATGCGGCAGTTCGCGGGTTTCGGGACGGCGGAGGAGACGAACGGCCGGTTCCGGTATCTGTTGGAGCACGGGCAGACGGGGCTCTCGACGGCGTTCGACATGCCGTCGTTGATGGGGTACGACAGCGATCATCCGCGCTCGCTGGGTGAGGTCGGGCGGGAGGGTGTGGCGGTCGACTCGCTGGCGGACATGGAGACGCTGTTCGCCGGGATTCCGCTGGGTGAGGTGTCGACGTCGATGACGATCAACTCGCCGGCTGCGATCCTGCTCGCGTACTACCTCTGCGTCGGTGAGCAACAGGGCGTCGCGCGGGCCGAGCTCAGGGGGACGATCCAGACCGACATCCTCAAGGAGTACATCGCCCAGAAGGAGTACATCTTTCCGCCGGAGCCGTCGCTGCGGCTCGTGACCGACATGGTCGAGTTCTGTGCGCGGGAGATGCCGCTGTGGCATCCGATCTCCGTCAGCGGCTACCACATCCGGGAGGCTGGCTCGACGGCCGCGCAGGAGCTTGCGTTCACGCTTGCCGACGGCTTCACCTACGTGGACCGGGCGCTCGAGCGCGGGCTCGAGGTCGACGAGTTCGCGCCGCGGCTGTCGTTCTTCTTCAACGCGCACCTCGACTTCTTCGAGGAGATCGCGAAGTACCGGGCCGCGCGGCGGATCTGGGCGCGCGAGCTGCGGGAGCGGTACGGGGCGAAGGACCCGCGTTCGTGGCTGATGCGCTTCCACACCCAGACGGCCGGGGTCTCGCTCACCGCGCAACAGCCGGAGCTGAACATCGTGCGCACCGCGCTCGAGGCGCTCGCGGCGGTGCTCGGCGGCACCCAGTCGCTGCACACGAACTCCTTCGACGAGGCCCTGGCGCTGCCGACCGAGGATGCGGTCCGGCTCGCGCTGCGGACGCAGCAGGTGATCGCCCACGAGACCGGAGTCGTGAACACGATCGACCCGCTGGGCGGCTCCTACTACCTGGAGGCGCTCACAAACCGGCTCGAGGCAGAGGCCTACGAGTACTTCGAGCGGATCGAGAAGCTCGGCGGCGTCGTCGCAGCGATCGAGGACAACTTCTTCCAGCGCGAGATCGCCGAGGCCTCCTACCGCTACCAGCAGGAAGTCGAACAAGGCCGGCGGATCGTCGTCGGCGTCAACCGCTACCAGCTCGACACCGAGCAGCCCGTCGAGATCCTCACGATCGACCCCGCCCTGGAACGCGGCCAGATCGAGCGCCTCCAGGCACTCCGCGCCCGCCGCGACACCACCACCGTCGAACAGCGCCTCGGCGAGCTCAGACGAGCGGCCGCGACCGACCAGAACCTGATGCCGGTCCTGATCGACGCCGCACGCGCATACGTGACCGTCGGCGAGACCTGCGACGCGTTCCGGGAGGTCTGGGGGACCTGGCGCGAGACCCCCGTCTTCTAGCTAACCCGGCCGGGTGATCTGTCGTCTAACCTTCGGGCAGGATGAGCACCGTTGCGAACAGCGGCACGAAGCCGGGCCGCCGGAGGCGGCCGTTCTGGCAGCGCGCGCTCCCGTGGTTCGCCGGACTGCTCCTCGTCGCCGGCCTCGTGGCGGCGATCCAGGCCTGGGCCTATCACCCTGCCAAGAAGGCGCAGGTGTTCTCGAAGGCGCCCGTGAAGGATGTCTCCGGCACGCCGAAGAGCGTCAAGCTCGACCCGGCCGTCAAGTCACTCGCGCGCGACTTCATCCTGAGCGCGGTCGCCCGCAAGGACCTGCGCCACGCCTACAGCATCGTCGGCCCGGAGCTCACGCAGGGCCAGACCCTCAAGCAGTGGATGACCGGGAACATCGCAGTCGTCCCGTACCCGGCCCAGGACATCGACGTCGCACCGTTCCGGGTCGACTACTCCTACCCGCGCTCGGCGCTGATCGAAGTGATGCTGCTGCCGAAGGCTAAGGCCAAGATACGTCCGACGGACTTCTATTTCGGCGCGAAGAAGGTCGGCACCGGAGCGAAGGCGCACTGGATCGTCACCTCGTGGGTGCCCCACGCGTCGCCGATGGTCCCGACCCAAGCTGGGTAGACGTCCCGTGTGGAAGCGGCTCTCCTCGCCTCGCTTCCGCCGACGTGTGTTCTGGCTCGCGGCCGTCGGGCTGCTGGTCGCGGCCGTGGCCGGCGCGGTCGCGCTGCTCCCCAGCAGCAAGAAGACCCCCGAGGTCTTCACGAAGGCACCGCCGCAGGTCGTGACGACGCCGCGCACCGTTCCTCTCGATCGAAACGGCCGGGCTCAGATCGTGCTCGTCGTGTCGGGCTTCGTGAAGACGGCGGTTCGGCGCAGCCACGTCGACGCATCCTGGGACATGACCGATCCGAGCCTCAAGCAGGGCTTCACCAGGAAGCAATGGGCGACGGGAGACATCCCGGTCGTCCCCTATCCCGCCGTGGCGATCAGGCAGCTGGACGTCGACTGGTCGTACCGCGACGACGTCGCGTTCGACATCGTGCTCGTCGCCAAGGCCGCCAGCCACCTGCCGCCGAAGTCGTTCATGATCGAGCTGAAGCGGCACGGCGAGACGGCCCGCGACCGCTGGCGCGTCGTGTCGTGGGCCCCGCACGGCGTCTCCGAGGCATCGGCGGTCGCGAGCTCCGACCGGGGCCCGCTCCCGAAGGCGACCTCGCTCTCGAGCCGCTGGCTGCTGCTGCCGCTGGCCCTCCTGCTCGGAACGCTGCTCGCGCTCCCTGTCGCCCTCACCCTGCGCGAGCGTGTGCGCGTGGCCCGCTCCGAGCGGGCGCACCGTCGCTCGACTCGGGGTTAGACTGGCCGCGCGATGGCGCGCAAGATCCGAGTGGTGATCGCGAAGCCCGGCCTCGACGGGCACGACCGCGGCGCCAAGATCATCGCGCGGGCCCTGCGCGACGCGGGCATGGAGGTGATCTACACGGGGCTCCACCAGACTCCCGAGCAGATCGTCGAGACCGCCGTCCAGGAGGACGCGGACGCGGTCGGGATCTCGATCCTCTCGGGGGCGCACATGACCCTCGTGCCTCGGATCCTCGACGGGCTCCGCGAGGCCGGCGCCGACGACGTGCTGGTCATCGTCGGCGGGACGATCCCCGGCGACGACGCCGAGGAGCTGAAGGCGCAGGGAGTCGCGGGGGTCTTCACCCCGGGCGCGCCGACCTCGGAGATCGTCGACTTCCTCCGCGTTACCGTCGCCGCATGAGCGTCGCCGTCGCGCGTGAGGACACGGTCGCGGTCGTCACGATCGACCGGCCCGAGGCGCTGAACGCGCTCGACGTCGCGACCCTGACGGATCTCCGCGACCGGCTCGCCGAGCTCGCAGCCGAGCCCGGGGTGCGCGCGGTCGTGCTGACGGGGGCCGGTGAGAAGGCGTTCGCCGCCGGTGCCGACATCAAGTACATGAGCGGCCTCGAGGTCGAGCAGGCCCTCGAGTGGGGCGCGCTCGGCCACGAGGCAGGCCGCCTGCTCGAGACGATGCCGAAGGCGACGATCGCGGCCCTGAACGGCTTCGCGCTCGGCGGCGGGTGCGAGCTGGCGCTGGCCTGCGACATCCGCTTCGCGTCGACCCGCGCGAGGCTCGGCCAGCCCGAGATCAGCCTCGGCATCATCCCCGGGTGGGGCGGCACGCAGCGGCTCGCGCGCGCGACCACCCTCGGGTTCGCGAAGGAGCTGATCTTCACCGGCAGGCTCGTGGACGCGGACGAGGCGCTCAGCCGCGGCCTCGTCGACGCCGTCGTCGAGCCGGAGGAGCTCTTGCCGAAGGCGCTCGAGACGGCACGGCTGATCGCGTCGAAGAGCCCGGTCGCGCTCGCCGCCGCCAAGGAGGCGTGCAACCGCGCGCTGCAGGGAGACCACGCCGCGAACCTCGCCGCCGAGGCCGACCGGTTCGCCGTCCTCTTCTCGAGCGAGGACGCGAAGGAGGGAATGACCGCGTTCGTCGAGAAGCGCGAGCCGCGGTTCACCGGCCGGTAGCAGCCCTCGCCTCGTTAGAGTCCTGCCGGGATGAAGATCGCCGTCTGCGTGAAGCAGGTTCCCGAGGGAACGAAGCGGATCGACCCCGCCACGATGCGGCTGGACCGCTCCGGCGAGGGCGCTCTCAACCCGTACGACGCGAACGCGGTCGAGGAGGCGCTCCGGGTGAGGGAGAGCTCCGCGGAGGGTGAGGTCGTGCTGGTCTCCCTCGGCCCGGCCTCGGCGCTCGACGCGATCCGCAAGGCGCTCGCGATGGGCGCCGACCGCTCGGTCCTCGTCTCCGACGACGCGGCCGCCGGCTCCGACCTCGTCGCCACGAGCTACGTGCTGGCCGCGGCGCTCGAGCGGGAGGGCGCCGACCTGATCCTCTTCGGCCAGCAGGCGGCCGACTCGGACGGCGCGGTCCTCTGGGCGGCGGTCGCCGACAGGCTGCGCCTGCCGCTGATCTCCCAGCTCGCCGACCTGGCGGTCGAGGGGGGAAGCGTGCGCGGCAAGCGCCAGACCGAGTTCGGCTACGACGTGATCGAAGCGCCGCTGCCGGCCGTCGTCGCGGTCTCGGACGCGATCAACGAGCCGCGCTACCCGTCGCTCAAGGGGATCATGAGCGCGAAGAAGAAGCCCCAGGAGACGCTGACGCTGGCCGAGCTCGGCGTCGATCCCTCGCACGCAGGCGAGGCCGGCTCGCGGACGACCGTGCTCGCGCTCGGCGCGCCGCCGCCCCGAGGCGAGTCCCGCACGATCGAGGACGACGGCGGCGCCGCAGGCGAGATCGTCGCCTACCTGGAGGAGAAGCGGCTCCTGTGACGACGCTGGTCTACCTCGAGCACCACGACGGCGAGCTCCTCAAGGGCGCGCTCGGTGTGCTCGGCAAGGCCGCGTCGCTCGGCGAGGCGCACGGCGTCGTGCTCGGCAGCGGCATCGCCGGCCTTGCCGAGGAGGCCGGCCGCTTCGGCGCGACGAAGGTGTACGTGGTCGACGACCCCGCGCTCGAGGCACCGCTGCCGCAGCCGCGTGTGGATGCGGTGGCCGGGCTCGTGCAGGCGCAGGGCGTCGAGACCGTCCTCTTCGCAAACTCCGTGCTGGCCGCCGACATCGCCGCGGCACTCGCGGCCCGGCTCGACGCCGGGCTCAACTGGCAGCTCGCCGATCTCGTCGTCGAGGGCGACGGGCTCGTCGGCAAGCAGGCCGCGCTCGGGGACTCGGTGATGGTGGACGTGGGCTGGACGCGGACGCCGCGGCTCGCGCTCTTCCGGACGGCGGCGTTCGACCCGGTCGAGACCGGAGGACAGGCCGACGTCGAGCCGGTGAGCGTGTCGTTCGAGGGCTTCTCGGTGGCGGCACGGCTCGTCGAGCACCTGCAGGAGGAGGCGAGCGGCCCGTCGATCGAGGAGGCGGAGATCATCGTCGCCGGCGGCCGCGGTCTCGGAGGGCCGGAGAACTTCACGGTGATCGAGGAGCTGGCCGCCGCGCTCGGCGGCGCGGTCGCCGCGACGCGCGCGGTCGTCGACGCCGGCTGGTACCCGTACTCGACACAGGTCGGGCAGACCGGCAAGACCGTCTCGCCGAAGCTCTACGTCGCCTGCGGCATCTCGGGGGCGATCCAGCACAAGGTCGGGATGCAAGGGTCGGGCGTGATCGTCGCGATCAACAAGGACCGCAACGCGCCGATCTTCGAGTTCTGCGACCTCGGCGTGGTGGGCGACCTCCACTCGGTGGTGCCGAAGCTGACCGAGCTCGTCAAGGCACGCAGAGGCGGATGACGGTTCGCCCCGCCGACTACCCGCCGCCGTTCGCGGTCGCGGAGGCAATCGGCCCTCCGACGGACCCGCCGGACGAGCGGATCGAGGTGGGCGTCGCCGTCGTCGGCGGCGGCCCTGCCGGGCTCGCGTGCGCGATCCGCTTCGGGCAGCTGCTGGAGGAGGCGCCCGAGCTGGCGGAGCGGCTCGGCGAGGTGCCGCTCGCCGTCCTCGAGAAGGGAAAGCAGCCGGGCTCGCACCTCCTGTCGGGCGCCGTGATCAACCCGCGCGGGCTGCGCCGCCTCTTCCGCGGACGCCCGCAGGCCGAGGACTTCCCGAGCTTCGGAGCGGTCCAGGGCGAGGCGGTCTACGTGCTGTCGCGCTCGAACGCCGCGCGGATTCCGCCGCCGCCGACGATGCGAAACCACGGCAACGTCGTCGTCTCCCTCTCGCAGCTCGGCCGCTGGCTCGGCGACCAGGCCGAGGAGGTGGGAGCGACGATCCTGCCGGAGACGGCGGCCACCAAGCTCCTGGTCGACCACGGCACCGTCCGCGGCGTCCGTACGGGCGACAGGGGCCGCGGCCGCGACGGGCAGGAGCTCGGGAACTTCGAGCCCGGCTCCGACATCGTCGCGAAGGTGACCGTGCTGGCCGAGGGAACGCAGGGCCACCTCACCGGCGCCGCGCTCGAGCAGTTCGGCCTCGCCGGCCAGAACCCGCAGGTCTATGCGCTGGGCGTCAAGGAGGTCTGGAAGGTCGCGAAGCCGCTGAGCCGGGTGATCCATACGATGGGGTGGCCGCTGCGCACGAGCGCCCGCTACCGCGAGTTCGGCGGCTCGTGGATCTATCCGCTCGGCGAGGACATGGTCTCGCTCGGCTTCGTCGTCGGCCTCGACTACCGGGACGTCGATCTCTCCGCCCACGACCTCCTGCAGGAGCTGAAGACGCACAAGCTCCTCAGGAAGATCCTGGACGGCGGCGAGCGGCTCGAATGGGGGGCCAAGACGATCCCGGAAGGCGGCTTCCTCTCCCTGCCGCGGCAGCTGCACGCGCCCGGCCTGCTCATCTGCGGGGACGGCGCCGGGATGGTCAACGTGCCCGCGCTGAAGGGCGTCCACTACGCGCTCGAGTCGGGGAGGCTCGCCGCCGAGGCCGCCTTCGCGGCGTTGCAGCCCGGGGAGACACCGACCCGCGTGGGCGCGCTCGGGAGCTACGACGACGCGGTGCGGCAGAGCTTCATCTGGAAGGACCTCGAGGAGGTGCGCAACCAGCGCCAGGCGTTCGGCAAGGGGTTCTTCGTCGGAGGCGCGCTCGCCTCGGCGATGACGGTGACGAAGGGCAGGGTGCCGGGGAAGGCCCGTCCGACCGAGCCCGACGCCGACCAGCCGTTGCTCCGGAGCGGGCGTGCGGAACGCTATCCGGCGCCGGACGGCCGGCTCACGTTCGACAAGCTCTCGTCGGTCTTCCTCTCGGGGAACAAGACGCGCGACGACCAGCCGAACCACATCCGGATCGCCGAGCCCGTCCCGCGCGACGTCGCTGAGCTCTGGGCGCACATGTGCCCCGCGCAGGTCTACGAGGTCGGCGACGAGGCGGCCGACGGCATGGTCACCGTCAAGCTCGCGCCGTCGAACTGTGTCCAGTGCGGCGCCATCACCGCCAAGGGCGGCCGCCTCACGCCGCCCGAAGGCGGCTCGGGCCCCGAGTACCAGCGCACCTAGCGACGCCGGCCCGGCGTCACGGTTCCGGCACGGTTCCGGCACCCATCTGCGCGCCGGCCGGCGCTAAGGTCGAGCCATCGGGGCGGGAGGTGGGGGTCTCCCGGGTCTGACGCGTCAACCTGGTGAGGAGTCTGGCGGTCGCGCGCGTGGGGGTACGATCAGCTCATGGCCGGCCTCGTCACGCTCGACGACGTCCACCGGGCGCGCGAGCGGATCGGCGGACGCCTGCACCGGACCCCGATGATGGGCTCGCGGACGCTGTCCGACCTGACCGGCGCCGAGGTCGTCTTCAAGGCCGAGCTCTTCCAGCGCACCGGTGCGTTCAAGCCGCGCGGCGTCCTCAACAAGCTCGCCACGCTGACCGACGAGGAGAAGGCGCGCGGCGTGATCTCGATCTCGGCCGGCAACCACGCCCAGGCGCTCGCGTTCGCGTCGGCGGTCGAGGGGATCGACGCGCTGGTGGTGATGTGGCAGACGGCCAGCCCGATGAAGATCGCGGCGGCACGCGCGTACGGTGCCGCCGTCGACGACAGCCCACCCGACATCCCGGCGGCCTTCGAGCATCTCGAGCGGCTGACCGAGGAGACGGGACGGACGCTCGTCCATCCCTACGACGACCCGCTCGTGATGGCCGGCCAGGGCACCGTCGGGCTCGAGATCCTCGAGGACGTGCCCGAGACCGATGTCGTGCTGGTGCCCGTCGGTGGCGGCGGCCTCGTCTCGGGCATCGCAGCCGCCGTCAAGGGGCTGAAGCCCGGGGCCCGCGTGATCGCGGTCGAGCCCGAGCTCTCGTGCGCGCTGGCGGCGAGCCTCGAGGCCGGGCACACGGTCACGGTCGAGCCCGCCTCGATCGCGGACGGCCTCAACGGGCCCTATGCGGGACCGAACTGCGTCGAGCTCTGCCTCGAGCTCGGCGTCGAGTCGGTGCTCGTGACCGAGGACGAGCTCCGGGAGGCCTTCCGGTTCATGTACGGGAGGATGAAGCTCGCCTGCGAGGTCGCCGGTGCGGCGACCGCGGCCGCCTTGCTCTCGGGCCGCGTCGAGCTCGAGCCCGGCGCGACCGTCGCCGCCGTCGTCAGCGGAGGCAACGTGGCCCCCCAAACCGCCTCTGCTATCCTGGCCTCCGCATGAAGACCGACATCCATCCCGATTACGTCGCCTCCACCGTGCACTGCGCGTGTGGAGCGTCGTTCGAGACCCGGTCGACGAAGCCGGAGATCCACGTCGAGGTCTGCTCGCAGTGCCACCCGTTCTACACGGGGAAGCAGAAGCTGGTCGACACCGGCGGCCGCGTCGAGCGCTTCCAGCGCCGCCTCGAGAAGGCCGGCGGCGAGCGCCGCGGCTAGCCGTCCACCTTGTCCAGTCCCGTAGGAGGCCAGGCGGTCCTCGAGGGCGTGATGATGCGAGGGCCCAAGAACTGGGCCGTCGCAGTCCGCAAGCCCGACGGGGAGATCGCCAACGTCTGCCGCGTGCTCGAGTCGACGATGGCCCGTCACCGGGTGCTCAGGCTCCCGGTCGTCCGCGGCGTCGTCGCGCTCGGCGAGTCGCTCGCGATCGGCTTCCGGGCCCTCGCGATCTCGGCCAACTACGCGGCGGCCGGCGACCCCGAGGACGCGGCGCAGGCCGAGGAGATCGCCGAGGTCAAGGGCGAGATCTCGCGCATGCAGATGGTGATCGCATTCACCGTCGCGATCGGCTTCGCGCTCGCGCTCTTCAAGGTCACCCCGGTCGTGCTGACCGACCTGCTCCCGATCTCGAGCACGATCTGGTTCGTCGTCGTGGAGGGCCTGATCCGCGTTTCGATCTTCATCGCCTACCTGGTGCTGATTTCGCTGCTGCCCGACCTGAAGCGCGTGTTCCAGTACCACGCGGCCGAGCACAAGGCGATCAACGCCTACGAAGCCGGCGAGGAGCTGACTCCGGAGCGCGTGCAGCGGTTCAGCCTGATCCATCCGAGGTGCGGCACCGCGTTCCTGCTCTGGGTGATGGTGATCGCGATCTTCGTCTTCGCGTTCGTCGGGCGCCCGGCCTGGTACTGGCTGATCGTGAGCCGCATCCTGCTGCTGCCGGTGATCGCCGGCCTCGCCTACGAGCTGATCCGGTTCGCGGGCAGGCACGCGGAGAACCGCGTGCTCAGGGTTCTCCTGGCGCCCGGCCTCTGGCTGCAGCGGCTGACGACGCGCGAGCCCAGCCTCGACCAGCTCGAGGTCTCGATCCGCGCGCTCAAGGAGGTCCTGAGCACCGAGGGCCCGCTGACGTCTGCCGAGGAGCGGGTGGAGGTGATGGCGTAGTGCCGAGGATCACGCGCACGGCCGAGGTGACTTGGACGGGGAACGTGGCGCGCGGAG
>Ga0335080_10004996_pt1 | contig 13584 bp, 16 predicted proteins | sample Lox_Sample_34_FD_206720 | JGI IMG/M metagenome (GOLD analysis project Ga0335080, IMG submission 206720) | Soil microbial communities from Loxahatchee National Wildlife Refuge, Florida, United States - Lox_Sample_3.4 | ecosystem: Environmental > Terrestrial > Soil > Wetlands | place: USA... | reverse complement strand
GTACCAGGCGACGATCGCGGTCGCAAGACCAATCCAGCCGCCGAGCTTGATCGTGCCGTTGGTCACGTTGGTGGTATTGACCAGCGACGCGTTGCCGATCCCCAGGATCAGGAACGTGATCGCCAGCAACAGAAAGACCAGCGCCACCGCGCCGGTCGTCCGCAACGACGCGACGAACATGTACGTGGTGAAGATCGCCCACATGTACAGGTAGAGCGAGAGTCCGGCGAAGACGTCGCCCTTTTGCGCGACAACCCCGCCCACGCCGAACTGGACGATCAGGAAGAACGAGATCCAGAACGCCCCGTAGGAGCAGAACGCCACCGCGCCAAAGGTGTTCCCCGTGCGGAATTCCCATATGCCGGCGACGAACTGGGCGATGCCGCCGTAGGCCAGGGCCAGGCCCGCCACCATCGGCAGCAAACCGCCGCCGACGAGGCTGCCGTGGCCGACGAGGCCGGCGTTGATCATGCTGAGCATGAAGGTCGTGCCGGCGAACGCGGCCAGGCCGAGCGGACCAGGATCGGCCGGCGTCCAGCCAGCCATGCGTCCGCCCGTGGGATCGGCCGCGGGCGCCACGTCGGCTTCACGCGCCCCGATGTTTGCGGCTTCCATTTAATCCTCCTAGAAGGGGTTGATAGTCGCCGCGAAAGTTGCACCGAGTCGCGATGCGCCTCAAGAGGGGGATCGTTGAGCGGATGGCCGATCGCGCCGAGCGGCCGCGAACGCACGATGAACGGTGACCGCCGGACGGCGTTCTGCCGCCCGACGGCCACCGAATCGAGCCCGTGCAACCCGCCGTCCGGCCTGCGCCCCAGGCGATTGGCCAAGACCGGTCGGGGGTTGCGTATGCCGCCCCGTCAGGTATCTGGCGAAGCGAACCTGTCCCGGCCCCCGGCGTGGACAGGAGCCGGGACAGCTATGCGAGCATCGGCAACCGCCGCGGTCAGCGTTAGTTGACCGGACGGATGTAGGAGCCGCGAGCAGTGTCCGGATGGGGAACCCGGCGGTCTCGCCTCCTCCCGCTCGGCATCCGGCCTCGCCTACCGGGCCGGCCTCGACTCATCCGGCGGACGTCGAGCGAAGCGAGGCCCCAGAGCTACTTGCGCCGCTTGCGCTTGCGCTTCGGCGTCGTCGACCGCGTGCTCGTCGGTGCCGGCGCAGGCGCGGCGACCGGCTCTGCCTCCGGCGCGAGCCGCCCGCGCCGCGGGCGCGGCGCGGCTTGACCGCGGGCGGCGCGCAGCTCCGCGCTCGACGGCCAGCGCTCGGCCCGGCCGGTGCTCCACGCCGGCGGGACGCCACTCGGCCAGCGCCCGCTCAGCAGATAGGCCAGGGCGATCAGCCAGTAGGCCTCGACGATCGGGATCGGGACGAGCGGGAGGATCGTGAGCACGCCGGCGATGATCCCCAGGTAGCCGAGGAAGCGGGTGAAGAGCCCGACGCGCATCGCGTTGAGCGAGATCAGCACGATGGACACGGCCAGCAGGAGCAGTCCGAAGTAGTTGGCGATCTGGCCGGCGACCAGCACGCCGCCCGTCAGCAGGTGGTTGGCCTCCGGATAGGTCTGGCTCCCGTGGCTGACGAAATCGGACGCGGCGTTGCCGAACGCCGCGGCGTAGACGACCACGCCGACGGCCTGGATCGCGGCGCCGGCGACGGCGATCCACCCCATGAACCACGGTCGGATCTTCGGATCGCGCGCGCGTGCCGCGTCCCACAGCCACAGCAGCGTCCAACCGAGCGCGGCCAGGCTGATCGCCGCGACGAACGAGCCGATCAGGTCGCGCGTGGCGCGCTTGTTCTCGGTGATCAGCCCGAGCGTCTTCTCGTTGACGCTGACGTGCGGCCCGCCGATCTGGATGACCACGGCCAGCATCAGGAAGATTCCGGCCGCCAGCGCGAGTGCCGCCTGGCGGCTGCGCGTCCGCGCTTCGTATGCGAGCCGCTGCTCGGTGTCCACGACCGCCAGTCTACGTTCATCCCGGGATCCCCGGGCGGCTACCATTGCGGCATGGAAGGAAGTGGATTCGGAGGTCTGTTCGGCGATCCCGACGAGCTGCAGCGGCGGCTCGGCGAGTTCGCGGAGCAGATGCAGGGCGCTCAGCGCCTCGCGTGGGCGGACAACGCGATCAAGCTCGCTGTCGACCTGACGGTGGCGGCGATGAACCGCGTCAACATCCAGGGGACGACCGAGCAGCAGGCCGAGCAGCTGCGCACGGTGATGGCGCACATCTTCCCTGAGGCCGTCACGCTGGTGCGCGAAGCCCGCGAAGGCCTGCAGTAGCGCCGGTCAGCGTCCCGCGGCCAGTGAGGCCAGCACGAGCTCGTCGTGCTCGGCCGGCTTGACGCTGCGGAACACGTCGCGGATGTTGCCGTCGGGCCCAATCACGAACGTGGTGCGTTCGTTGCCCATGTAGGTCCGGCCGTACCGGTTCTTCTCGACCCACACACCGTAGGCCTCGGCCACGGCGTGGTCCTCGTCGGAGAGGAGGGGGAAGCCGAGGCCGAACTTCTCGTCGAACTTGGCGATCGGCTTGACCGGATCCGGCGAGACCCCGAGGACGACCGCGTCGGCAGTCTCGTAGTCGGCCTGGTGATCGCGGACGCCGCAGGCCTGGGTCGTACACCCAGGTGTATCCGCCTTTGGGTAAAAGTAGAGAACGACGGTCTTGCCGCGCAGCCCCGACAAGGACACCGGGTTGCCGTGCTGGTCGGGGAGGGTGAAGTCGGGGGCGGTGTCGCCGGGATTCAGTGCCATGGGCGCCGATCCTAACCGCTTGATTTGTTTGCCGGGTGGTAGCGTCGGCATCTCCATGCGACGAGTCTCTGCCCGCCTCGCGCTGACGAGCCTTGTAGCGCTAGCCGCCGCGACTACCTATGTCGCGCCCGCCGATGCGAGCCGCGCAGCCAACGCGAGGGAGCGCAGCGGGCTGATCGCCGCCATCCACGCCTCAAAGGTCGCCGGCCTGAACAAGGTTCCCGCTAGCCACTACCGCGTGGCCGATCAGCGCGTGTCCACGGTGAGCACGAACTGGGCGTCGGCACGGCTGGTGGCGACACCCGCGTTCAGGTCGAGCTTTCAGAACGCGGTCGTGGTCGCCGTCAAGCTCGCGGGCACCAGTCAGTGGGTCGTGGTCGATCTCGGCAGCGCCGATGTCGGGTGCGGGATCGCACCGGACAAGGTTCTCGCGGATCTGTTCAAGACGAAGACGCCCTGCCCGTCCGGGGGCATCGGCTAGTTCGAGCCGGGACCAGCGGCCGTCGGAGCGGGGCGTCCGGCCGAGGTCCACGAGGACCGAGGCGCGCTGGTCCAGCCGGGAGATCTAGCCGAAGCTCACGTGGCCGCTCCCGGCAATGGCACCGGTCTGTGCGAGCGGCTTGGCGTTCTGCTTCATGTTGCACTTGCCGTTCTTCAGCCGCGGGCCGACCTCGGCGAACGTGACGGTCACCCGGACGGTGCCGCTGATCCCCGCGTATTGACCGGTCCCCGCCGACAACGTGACGGGTCCGGACCCGCCGCCAAAGCCCGAGCAGGTCGAACTGTTGAACGAGAACTTCGCGTGGTTGATGGCGTTGAACAATCCAGTCCCATCACCAAGGAACGTCCCGTGCTTGAGGGTGAACTTGATGATGCTCCCGTTGGCGTCCGGCGTCCCGCTCGCGGTTTCCCGCTGGGTGGTCCCGTAGTCGCCGATCGCCCCGGTGAACATGACGGGGCCGCCGGCTCCCTTGGGGATGCCGAACACCCGGACGCTGCCCCCGGTGGCCCCGGCGGCAAAGGCGCCCGAGACGACCGCGAGGAGGCTCGCGATCACCAGCAGCACCACACTCAGCTTGAGAGTGCGCTTGCGCCCATGCCTCGCCACGGCAGCATGAGCAGCCCTAGATAGATACATATGCCCTCCTAACCTCTGGTTGACCGGACCGGCCCGGCCTAACCGGCGAGCCGATCCTCTCACCCACCGGAAGGTGGTGCAAGCCCGCTCACTCAGGCCGAGGCGAGCCCGCGCGCGCGAGGGTCCCGGCGGCAGCCGCCGGGGCCGCCACCCGCCTCAGGCGCCGGGGCGGGGGCGGTTGGGCCTGATCAGGTGGCCGTAGCGATGCTCGAACTCGCCGAACGCCTGGCGGGACGCGCGTCTCACCCCGCGCGTCGAGGCGCGGACACCCAGGCGCGCCGTGGCGCCCATCAGGGCAAAGGCGAGCAGCGTCCCGAAGTACGGGGACTGGCGCGCCGAGGGCCCGGCGATCCCGTATGCCGCCTCCTTGACCAGGCCGATTCCGAACATGACGCCGATCGGCTTTGGCGGGGTTGGCCGCGGCACGCCCTCGATCTGGCGCCGGATCGCCTCGGCGAGGGTGAGCAGCGCGATCAGCGTGAGCAGTCCCGACTTGTCGGCCTTGGGGATCCCGAACAGCCGCTGAATCGACCGGCGCCGAGCCTCGTCCGCGAACAGCGACGCGACGCGCGCGTCGGCGGCAAGCAGTTCGACGCCTCCGAAGTAGCCCTCGCGCCGGATCGGGACGAGCGGAGGCGGAGGCTCGGGCGTACTCATCGGCGACGACGCTAAGCGCGCTGGACGAGATCGCCATCACCCGCTTCGGATGAAGCGGGTTACTTGAGCAGCCGAGACAGCCGCCGGTCCTTGAGCAGCTTGCCCTCGGTCTGGCAGGCCGGGCAGTAACACATCACGTAGTCCTCGTAGAACACGGCCTCGAGGGGCTCGCCGTTGCGGCGGTGGACCGTGAGCGGCATCGGCAGCTTGTCCGGGATCGGGAGCGAGAGGGCGCTCTCGTAGTGCGCGATCGCGCCACCCAGGACGCGGATCGTCGTCGTGCGCAACCGCTCGGCCTCGTCCTCGTCGAGGTCCGAGCCGCGCTTGAACGGAGAGATCTCCGCGGCGTGAAGGATCTCGTCAACCCACGAGCGCCCGATGCCGGCGATCACGTGCTGGTCGCGGAGCAGCGCGTAGAGCGGCCGCGGCTGGTCGAGCAGCGGCCCGAACGGCGGCGGGTCCGGCCACGCCTCGGGGCCCAGCTCGGCGATCGCCTCCTCGGCGGGGAGCGCCTCGGCGCGCAGCAACTTGACCCAGGCCCGCTGACGCGTGCCGAATTCGCGCAGACGAAGTTCGCGCCCGTCGGCCAGGCGAACCAGGAAGCGCGAGGTGCGGTCGCGCAGCGACGCGCGGGAGTCGAACAGCTGCAGACGGCCGGCGGACATCAGATGGATCTCGATGACCAGATCGCCGTCGAGCTCGATCACGAACAGCTTCCCGCGTCGCCCGATGTGCTCGAACCGCCGGCCGGCCAGTGCGGTCAGCGGCGGATCGAAGGTCTTGAGTGCGTTGATCCCGGGCGCGAGCGCGGATTCGATCTCGGCGCCGGCGACGGCGGCGCCAATCAGGCGCGCGGTGATCTCGACTTCGGGCAGCTCGGGCATGGCTCTGATCCGAGCTTACTCAGCCGCCGATACCCTGGCCATCGGATGACCGTGAGCCTCGCCCCCGACGACGTCGTTCGCACCCACGCCGAGGCGGCCGCCAACGAACGCGAGCCGCTGCTGGTCCTCGAGCCGCTCACCCAGTTGCTCGAGGCGCACGGCCTGGAGGCGGCCGATGATCTGACCGCGACGCCGATCGGCGACGGCCACTCGAACGTCACCTTCGAGCTGTCCACCGGGGTGGTGCTCCGCCGCCCGCCGCGCGGTCCCCTGCCCCCGAGCGCCCATGACGTGCTGCGCGAGGCGCGCCTGCTCCGCGCGCTCGAGTCCACGCCGGTCCGCGTGCCGAGGGTGCTGATGGTGTGCGACGACCCGGCGGTGATCGGCGCGCCGTTCTACGTGATGGAGCGGGTCGCCGGCGAGGTGATCACCGACGCGATTCCAGCTGCGCTCGACAACCCCGAGCAGCGCTCGCGCATCGCCGGCGAGCTCATCGACGCCCTGGTCGAGCTGCACGGAATCGACTGGACGGCGATCGGTCTTGACGGGTTCGGCAAACCGACGGGGTACCTCGAGCGCCAGCTGCGCCGCTTCGGAGGCCTGTGGGAGCACAACCGCACGCGCGAGCTGCCCCAGGTGGAGGAGGTCGGGCGGTGGCTCGCGGCCAACCTGCCGCAGTCGCCCCCGGCCACGATCGTGCACGGCGACTTCCGGCTCGGCAACACGATGTTCGCCGCCGACGCGCCGGCGCGGCTGGTCGCGATCTTCGACTGGGAGATGGCGACGATCGGCGATCCCCTCGCCGACGTCGGCTACCTGCTCATGCACTGGACCCAGGCCGGCGACCAGCTTGGCAAGTTCAACCTGAACAACGTGACGTTGCAGCCCGGCTTCCCGACGCGCGCGGAGCTGACCGCGCGCTACGAAGAGCGCTCCGGCCGACGCATCGAAGCGCTGGACTGGTACGTGACGCTCGCGCTGTGGAAGGCGATCGTGTTCATGGAGGGCAACTACAAGCGGGCGATGGCCGGCTCGACCGACGATCCTTACCTGAGGTCGTTCGGCGACGGCGTGGTCGAGATCGCCGACCGAGCGCTGGCGGTGTCGCGAGATGGTTTCTGAGGACGGCCGATACGCAGGGTTGCTGATCGACTGGGGCGGCGTCCTGACCACCGATCTGTTCGCGTCGTTCCGCGCATTCTGCGAGCTCGAGGGGCTCGAGCCCGACGCCGTCCGGCAGATCTTCCGCGAGGACGCGACCTGCCGCGAGATGCTGATCGCCTTCGAGACCGGCGCGCTGCCCGAGGAGGAGTTCGAGACGCAGTTCGCGCCTCACCTCGGCGTCGATTCCTCTGGGCTGATCGACCGGCTGTTCGCCGGCTCGGTCCCCGACAAGCAGATGCTCGACGCGGTTCGCCGAGCCCGCGGGGGCGGCATCCGGACGGGCCTCGTGTCGAACTCGTGGGGGACGCGGCGCTATCCGCGGGAGGAGTTCGGCGAGCTATTCGACGGCGTCGTGATCTCGGGCGAGGTCGGGATCCGCAAGCCTGCGCCGGAGATCTACCGTCTCGGCGCCGAGCGGATCGGGCTCGAGCCAAGCGCGTGTGTGTTCGTCGACGACCTGCCGTTCAACCTCACGCCCGCCGCCGAGCTTGGCATGGCCACGGTTCACCACCAGCGGGCCGACGAGACGATCGGCGAGCTCGAGCACCTGCTGGGCGTGGGCCTGCGGTGAGACGCCTGGGTAGCACACGACCTCGACCGGAGCTCGCTCCGGTCGAGGCCAGTCGCTACTGCTTTAGAGCTGGGTCAGCTTGATCTTCTCGGTGCAGGTCAGGTGGACCGTGTCACCGCTGGTGCACTTCATCGTGCCCTTTTTGCCGGCGGCCTTGGCGAAGGCGCCGGTGCCGCCCGTCACGGTGACCGTGCCGGTCCACGCCTCGTTCGAGAAGCTCGACGAGGAAAGCGCGCCGAAGCCCTCGCTGGGCGTCAGATCGAACTTCCCGTGGATCGAGCCATTGCCGAAGTACTGCCAGTACTTCCCGACCGTGTCACCGCTGTCGGGGACCTTGAAGTTGGCCTGCTCGATACCTGACCCGAGCTGACTACAACGCGCGGGACCGTACAACGTGCCGTTCGAGGGCGGCTGCTCGACGGACGACTGCCCGGCGGGGGGCACCGTACCCAACGAGAGGTGGCACTTCACCACGATGCCCTTCGACGCCGGCTTCTTGGCCGTCTTGGCCCCCGCCGCGTTGACTGAAATCGCGACCACGAGTGAGACCACGGCGAGCGCGGTCCCAACGAGGCAGATACGACGTTTCACGAGTACCTCCGAGTCTTTCTGATATCGAAAAAGCCCTCTCGGCGGCCCGGCCACCGACTGAGCGATCTAACACCGAACGAGCCCTGGGGCCCGAGCCAATTGCGCCCGGGCCCACGGGGCCTCATCTCATCCTGATCAGCCGATCCTTCTGATCGTGGCCCGGTCCGCCGCCAGCACCCTCTTGGGCAGCGGCGCGAAGTCGAGCGACGGTCCGAACCGCTGTCCGGCGCCGATCGCGTAGGTGAAGAACGACTGCAGCAGGCCTCCCTGCGGCGCGGTCGTCGGCACGATGGCGTAGGTGAACGTCGAGATCGGATACGCGCTCTTGGCGCGCTTGGGCGGATTGACGATCGTCGCCTGGTTGTCGGACTGGAGCCTGCCCACCGCCGCGGCGGCCTCGATCGCGCTCAGGTTCGGAACCACGTAGTGGCCCGAGGCGTTCCTGATCCCGATCGCCGGCAGGCGATCCGCGATCAGGTAGGAGACGGCGATGTAGGCGATCCCGCCGTTGGTCCCGGCGAGCGCGCTGGCCAGGCCCGCGTTGCCCCTCGCACCGACGCCGGTCGGGAAGCTGACCGTGGTCGAGCTGCCGACCTTCCCGGCGAACGCGCCGGAGACGTCTGCGAGGTACCGAGTGAACGCGTACGTGTCGCCTGAGGAATCGCTTCGCCATAGGACTGTGATCGGCGTACTCGGGATCGAGGTGCCCTTGTTCAGGTTCTTGATCCTCGGATCGGCCCAGTTGGTGATCTGGCCGAGGTAGATCGAGGCCAGCACGGGGCCGGTCAGATGCAGGCTGTGCTGACCGCGGGCAAACCGGATCCCGTCAACGCGGTAGCTGACCCCGGTCGCGGTCAGTGCCCAAGGGATCTGGACGCAGTTGGCGCATGGAGGCGTCGTGTAGACCGACAGCGGCGCATCCGAGCCGCCGAAATCCACCAGCCCCCGCGCGATGTCGGTGTAGCCGGTACCGGAGCCGACGCCGGCGTAGTTCACGGTGTTGCCGGTCGACTGACCCCAGGCCGCGGCCCACTCGGCCTCGATGGGGGCCACGAGCGTCGACCCGGCGCCGTTGAGGGTGGCGGCAGACGCAGCGGCGGTGCTGAGGCCGAAGACGCAGCCGGCAAACAGCGCCGCGCAGGTCAATCTGGCCATTAGCTTCGAGCGCAATGCAGTGTTCCTTTCCTCTGTGGGAATTCCCGATTCAGCTCGACGTGGCCCGGCCGCCCCTCGCGAGCGGCGCTAAGCATCCCGTATGCAGATTTGAGCAACTGTGGCCAACTTGTAATCATGTTGTTGAAAACCTGTGAGCGCCGGGACATGGTCGGACCCGGTGACGAGGATTTCCGTACCCTGCGCGCCGTGTCTTCGGGGACGATGTCGAGATCGCAGGGACCGCGTTCGCCTACGCGCGGGCGGGTCCGCCCCAAGCCGGCGAGCCGGACCGGCGATCGGGTGATGTTCGTGCTGTGCGCGGTGGCGTGCCTGATCGTCGTCCTGACCCTGGCGGACGTCGTCTACCAGCTGGCCGACAACGCGAGGCCGGCGATTTCCAAGTTCGGGCTCGGGTTCCTCGTGCACAGCACATGGAGGCCCGGCTTCAAGCAGTTTGGCGCGGGCGCCCTGATCTACGGCACGCTGGTCAGCTCGTTCTTCGCGCTCGCGCTCGCCACACCGCTCGGGGTCGCGATCGGCTTGTATCTGAGCATGATGGCGCCGCCGCGGGTACGCGCCACGGTCGGGCCGCTGGTGGAGATGCTGGCCGCCGTGCCCAGCATCATCTACGGCTTCTGGGGCATCGTCGTCCTCGTTCCGTTCGTGCTCTCGATCGAGCCCGCGTTACACGGCGCGCTCGGCTTCATTCCGCTGTTTGGGCACCCCGCGACGATCGGGATCAGCGTGTTCAGCGCCGGGCTCGTGCTCACGGTGATGATCCTGCCGATCATCTCCGCGCTCAGCCGTGATCTGTTCCTGACCGTTCCGGGCGAGCTCAAGGACGGCGCCGCGGCGCTCGGCGCGACCCAGTGGGAGATCATCCGGGGCATCGTCCTGCCCAGCACCGCCTCGGGGGTCGGGGCGGCGGTCGTGCTTGGGCTGGGCCGTGCCCTCGGCGAGGCGATCGCAGTCTCGTTCGTGATCGGCGACGTGAACGCCACCCACGTCTCGCTGTTCGCGCCCGGCGCGACCGCGGCCGAGCGGATCGCCAACCAGTTCCAGGGCGCGATCAACGAACTCCAGATCGCGTCGATGTTCTACGTCGGCCTGATCCTCGTGGTGATCGGGATGATCACGAGCGTCGCCGCGCGCGCGATCGCCCGCCGGTTCGATGTCAACCGGGCGCTCGGGGCCACGGTATGAGCACGGGTACGCCGCTGGTGCTCGGCGAGACGGGGCTGTTCGACCCGTCCGCGCCGCTGACGCCTTCGGGAAATCTGCGCCGCCGGACCTGGGTCAACACCTTCGTCCGCATCACGGCGACGGCGGCCGCGCTGTTCGCGGTGGCGATCCTCGTGATCGTCATCTTCGGAGTCGTGCAGCGGGGGATCTCGTCGCTCAGCCTCGCGTTCGTGACCCAGACTCCGCAGGGCCTGGCCGGGGGCGGGATCTTCAACTACATCGTCGGAACGGTCGAGGTGATCGCCCTCGGGGCGATCATCGCGCTCCCGCTCGGGATCCTCACCGGGCTGTACCTGACGGAGTTCGCCGGCCCGCGGTCACGCCTGGCCGGCGTCATCAAGCTGGCCCTCGACATGATGCAGGGCCTGCCCACGATCGTCGTCGGGCTGTTCATCTACGGGCTGATCGTGATCCCCCAGCACAAGCAGTCGGGGTTGGCCGCCTCGTTCGCGCTGGCGATCGTGATGCTCCCGCTGATGGCACGGTCGAGCCAGGAGGTCCTGCTGCTCGTCCCGAACAGCCTGCGCGAGGCGGCGGACGCGCTCGGGGTGAACCGCTGGCGGACGGTCATCAGCGTGATCGTCCCCTCCGCGCTGGGCGGGATCGCCACGGGCGCGATCCTGGCCATCGCGCGCGCCGCCGGTGAGACCGCGCCGGTCCTGATCTGCAATTCGATCTATGACCCCAACCACACGTCGCTCAACATCTTCCACGGCGTCCCGACCATCCCGATGCTGATCTACACCTCGGTCGATCTGCCGCTCCCGGACGCGGTGGCGCGCGCGTGGACCGCCGCGCTCGTGCTGGTTGTGGTCATCCTGTGTGCGAACATCGGCGCGCGCGTGATGCTGGCGCGGTCCCGTGCCAAGATGGGGCTATGACGACCTGGGACCGGACAGCGAGCAATCCCGGGGGCGATCGGTCGGCGTCCGGACGTGTGCGTCTTCGCACCGAACCGGTGCTGCCCGTCCTGCGCCCGGAGACGAACGGAACGCAGGTTGACGCGAACCGCGTGGCGGTGTTCGACATCCGTGACATGGCGGTCTTCTATGGGAGTAACTGCGCGCTGGCCCACACCTCGCTGAAGATCTACCGCAACCTGGTGACCGCGGTGATCGGCCCCTCCGGGTGCGGTAAATCCACCTTCATTCGCAGCCTCAACCGAATGAACGACGCGATCCCCAGCTTCAGGCTCGAGGGCCAGGTCCTCTACCACGGGCACGATCTGTACGGGAGCGGCGCGAACCGGGTCGAGGTGCGCCGGCGGATCGGGATGGTGTTCCAGAAGCCGAACCCGTTCCCCAAGTCGATCTACGACAACGTCGCCTGGGCGGCGCGCAACCTCGGGATGAAGCACGGGCTCCACGATCGGGTCGAGCAGGCGCTGCGGCAGGCCGCGCTGTGGGACGAGGTCAAGGACCGCCTGAAGCAGAGCGCGCTGGGCCTGTCGGGCGGCCAGCAGCAGCGGCTGTGCATCGCCCGCGCGATCGCGATCGAGCCCGACGTGCTGCTCCTGGACGAGCCCGCGTCGGCGCTCGACCCGGTGTCCACCGCGGCGATCGAGGAGCTGATCCTCAAGCTCAAGAACCGCTTCACGATCGCGATCGTCACGCACAACATGCAGCAGGCCGCACGGGTGGCCGACCGGACGGCGTTCTTCAGCCTCGACACGACCGGCCCCGAGCGGTTCGGGACGCTGGTCGAGTACGGCGACACCGAGACGATCTTCCGCGGCGCGACCGACTCGCGTACCCGCGATTACGTCGCGGGCCGGTTCGGCTAGAAGATCGAGTCGCTCGTTACCTGCTGCAGGATCGGCTGCCCGCACTGCCAGCAGAACGAGGCGCCCGTGCTGTGCGGCGCGCCGCACGACGCGCACGCGCCGGCCTCGGAGGTGTTCTCGAGGCGCAGGATGCGCTCGATCTCACTCAGCTCGGAGTCGGCGTCCTGGAGCGCGGCGGCTCGCTTGACGATCACCTCGACGCGGATCCGATCCCGGATCGCCATCTCGTAGACCAGGCCGCCGAGATCCCATTGGAGCTCGGCGACGCGGGCCTTGAGCACGTCGCGCCGGCGCTCCAGGTCGACGATCTGGGTCTCGGTCGGAGCCCCGCTCTGGCCGGGCGCGGAGATGGCGTTGAGCGGCGAGGAGTCGCGACGGCGAATTGGCAGTGGCACGTTCGCTGCTCCTCAGTTCCCGAAGAAGTTTCCGTTGAACTTGCCACCCGAGCATCCGGCCTGGCCGCTGCTACACGACCCACCGGTGGTGACCGTGGGCGGCGCCAGGTGCTTCGAATTGCCCAGTACCTTGCCGGCGGCCTCGGTGGCCTTCTTCTGGACCGCGGGCGGGGGCGCGGCCGGGGTCTTCGCGGCCGCCTTCGCCTTGGCCTTCTTCTTGGACGTGGACGACGTCGTCGTCGTGGTCGGCGCGGTTGACGCGGCACCCCCGCTCCCGCCCTGCACCGTGATGACCTGCGCAGGCGCGGCCGCGCGCTGTGTATTGGTGTTGTTGTTGTTGTGTCCGATCAGGAAGCCCAGGCCGATCGCGAGCAGGAGCACCCCCACTCCGGCGACGAGCGTCGTGCCGGCGGACATCGTGGGGCGGCGGCGCGGCTGGACGGTGCGCGTCTTGGTGGTCTGGATCTGGGCGGCGGCCTGCGGCTGCGGGAACCTGGACTGACCGCGGCGCTCGCCGCACTCGACGCAGTAGCGTTGGTCGTGCTGCAGCGGGGAGCCGCACGCGGTGCACCGATCCTCGGTCCCAGCGGTCGGCACGGCCGGGAGCTCGCGGGTGGAGTCCTCGCCTCCGGCGCCGTTCCCGCTCTTCTCCACGTCAGTAGCCAGCGTTTCTTCTCCGTGTTCGTCCGTTGATCGTGTGAGCTGCCCAGCGGGGCAAGTATCAGGGCCGTCCAGGCGACTATTGTGACCAAGACGTAACGGAAGCGACGATAGCGAGCGGGGGAGCGCAGTCTGCGCTCGATATCAAGATGTTCACAACTTTCCGAATGACTGACACGACACTCATCGGTCGCCGATGAGCTCTCCAGAATCCCCTGTGACCGAGCCAGGCAGCACCGCGCACTGCGCCGAGTGTGACGCCCGGCTGGCCCACGACCAGCGCTACTGCGTCGAATGCGGGTGCCGGCGGGGGCCGTTGCCGCCCGACGTGTCGCAGATGATCGGCGCGATCCACGAGCAGGGCCCGGCCGCCGCGCTGCCCGCCGACGCGCCGCTGGCGGACTCGCTCGCGCAGATGGACGAGCCGCGGCCGGCGTTCCAGATGCCCGGGCCGCGGGCCGCCGCGGTCGCGGTGATCTGCATGCTCGGGTTCGGGGTGATCGCCGGCTCGCTCGCGGGCGGTACCCCCGTCCAGACCCTGGCCGCGGCGCCGCTGATTGTGGTCGGGCTGACCCAGCCGGCGACC
>Ga0335080_10004995_pt1 | contig 13587 bp, 10 predicted proteins | sample Lox_Sample_34_FD_206720 | JGI IMG/M metagenome (GOLD analysis project Ga0335080, IMG submission 206720) | Soil microbial communities from Loxahatchee National Wildlife Refuge, Florida, United States - Lox_Sample_3.4 | ecosystem: Environmental > Terrestrial > Soil > Wetlands | place: USA... | reverse complement strand
GGCTCGTGCACCAACGGCCGCCTCGAAGACCTGCGCCAGGCCGCCGAGTTGCTGCGCGGCCGCACGGTGCACCCCGATGTGCGCCTGATCATCCTGCCGGGCACCCAGCAGGTCTGCCTCGACGCTGCCGCCGACGGCACCCTCCAGGCCCTGATCGAGGCCGGCGGCGCCTTCAGCACGCCGACCTGCGGCCCCTGCCTGGGCGGCCACATGGGCGTGCTGGCCGCCGGCGAGCGCGCCGTGTCCACGACCAACCGCAACTTCGTGGGCCGCATGGGCCACGTCGACAGCGAGGTCTACCTGGCGAGCCCCTACGTGGCGGCGGCCTCTGCGATCGCCGGCCACATCGCCACGCCCGAGATGGTCGGCGCCGGCCCAGCCGGACCCGACGCGGGAGGCCGGTCATGAGCGCCATGGTCTTCGAAGGCACGGTGCATGCGTTCGGCCGCGACGTCGACACCGACGTCATCATCCCGGCGCGCTACCTGAACACGAGCGACCCCGCCGAGCTCGGCGCCCACTGCATGGAGGACATCGACGCCGCCTTCGTCGGGCGCGTTCGCCCCGGCGACATCATGGTGGCCGGCGAGAACTTCGGTTGCGGCAGCTCGCGCGAGCACGCCCCGGTGGCCATCAGGGCGGCCGGCGTGTCGTGCGTGGTGGCCGCCTCGTTTGCCCGCATCTTCTACCGCAACGCGATCAACACCGGCCTGCCGATCGTGGTCTGCCCGGCCGCCGCCGCCGAGGCGCGCGCCGGCGATCGCCTGCGCGTCGACGTCGAAAGCGGTGTGGTGGCCAACCTCACCCAGGGCACGAGCCACCGGGCCGACGCGTTCCCGGCCTTCTTGCGGGAGCTGATCGCCTGCGGCGGCCTGCTGCCGTACGTCAAGGCACGCCTCGAGGCGGGGGAGACGGCGTGAGCGCCGTCGACCTGCCGAAGGCGCCGCTCGAGACCGGCAGGCGCGGCGTGAGCGCCTACCGGGTCATGGCGCTGGCCGGCGACGGCGTCGGTCCCGAGATCGTGGCGGCGGCGCAGCGGGTGCTCGCCGCCGTCGCCGAGCGCTACGAGTTCACGCTCGCCTATCAGGAGGGCCTGATCGGCGGACGCGCCATCGACGAGCTCGGCCTGCCCATGGAGGACGGTCTCGCCGAACGCTGCCGCACCTGCGACGCCGTGCTGCTCGGCGCGGTGGGCGGTCCCAAGTGGGACACGACCGACCCGGCCAAGCCGCGCCCCGAGCAAGGCCTGCTCGGCATGCGCAAGGGCCTCGAGCTGTTCGCCAACCTGCGCCCCGTGAAGAGCTTCGCCGCGCTTGCCGCCACCAGCACGATCAAGCCCGAGGTGATCGCCGGCGTCGACATCGTGGTGGTGCGCGAGCTCACCGGCGGTGTCTACTTCGGCAAGAGCGAGCGCGTCGGCGACACGGCCTACGACACCATGCTCTACACCGATGCCGAGTGCGACCGGCTGCTCGACTACGCCTTCCGCCTGGCCGCGCAGCGCCGCGGTCTCGTGCACTCGGTCGACAAGGCCAACGTGCTCGAGAGCTCGCGGCTGTGGCGGGCGGCGGCGCTGCGCGCCGGCCCCGCGCGCTCGGGGGGGGGGGGGGGGGGGGCGCGCCCCCCCGCCCCCCGCCGGCCCGACGTCGAGCTGCGTCATATGCTCGTCGACAACTGCGCCATGCAGCTCATCCGCGAGCCCCGCCAGTTCGACGTGATCGCCACCGAGAACCTGTTCGGCGACATCCTCTCCGACGAGGCCGCCATGCTGACCGGCAGCATCGGCATGCTGCCCAGCGCCAGCGTGGGGGCGGGCGGCGTGTCGCTCTACGAGCCCATCCACGGATCCGCGCCCGACATCGCCGGCCGCGGTATCGTCAATCCCTGTGCCACCATCCTCTCGGCGGCCATGATGCTCGACCTGAGCCTCGGCGAGGCGGCCGCGGCGCGCGCCGTCGAGGCCGCCGTCGAGGCGGCCCTGGCCGCCGGCGCGCGCACCGCCGACATCGCCGCGGCCGGCGAGCCCGTGCTGACCACCGACGAGATGACCGACCGCGTGATCGCGGCGCTCTGAAGGAGGAGCAGATGCCCATCCCCGAAGTCGAGAAGATCTGGATGAACGGCGAGCTCGTCGACTGGCGCGACGCGCAGGTCCACGTGCTCACCCACGCGCTGCACTACGGCTCCGGGGTCTTCGAAGGCATCCGCGCCTACAAGACCGAGCGCGGCCCCGCCGTGTTCCGTCTGACCGACCACCTCGAGCGCCTGCGCCGCTCGGCCAAGCTCTACTACATGGAGCTGCCCTACAGCGTGCCCGAGCTCGCCCAGGCCACCAAGGAGCTCATCCACGCCAACGGCCTCGAGCACTGCTACATCAGGCCGCTCGTCTACCGCGGCTACGGCGAGATGGGCCTGTACCCGCTCGATGCCCCCATCGAGTGCTCGATCGCCGTCTGGCCGTGGGGCACCTACCTGGGCGACGAGGGCGTCAGGCACGGCGTGCGCGTCAAGGTCTCGACCATCAAGAGCCTCGACCACAACGCCATCAGCCCGGCGGCCAAGTCGTGCGGCCAGTACCTGAACAGCCAGCTCGCCAAGATCGAGGTCATGAAGGCCGGCTACGAAGAGGCGATCATGCTCAATCACACCGGCGCGGTGACGCAGGGCACCGGCGAGAACATCTTCATGGTGCGCGGCGGCCGCATCTCCACGCCGCCGCTGGTCTCCGGCGTGCTCGAGGGCATCACGCGCGACACGGTCATGCGTATCGCGGCCTCGCTGGGCCACGAGGTGATTGAGCGCGACTTCAGCCGCGCCGAGCTGGTCTTCGCCGACGAGGCTTTCTTCAGCGGCACCGCCGCCGAGGTCGTGCCCATCCGCGAGGTCGACGACCACACGATCGGCGAGCCGGGCCCGCTCACGCGCGAGATCCAGCGCCTGTTCCACGAGATCGTGAGCGGGCGCAGCACCGCCTTCGGCGACCTGCTCGAGTACGTCGACGAAGCCGTCAAGGCGTAGAGCCTCGGGCGGCGCGCACAACCAAAAGAGAAGGGGGACCACCGCCATGGCCGGCAGCGCCGTCACGATCTACGACACGACCCTGCGCGACGGCCTGCAGCAGGAGGGGCTGTCGGTCTCGGTCGACGAGAAGGTGCGCATCGCGCTCAAGCTCGACGAGCTCGGCCTGCAGTTCATCGAGGGCGGCTTTCCGGCCTCGAACCCCAAAGAGACCGCCTTCTTCGCCCGCATGGAGCACGAACGCCTGCGCCACGCCACGCTCGTGGCGTTCGGCACGACGCGACGCAAGGGCGTGGCCGCCGAGGCCGACACGAACCTGCGCGTCCTGGCCGAGGCCTCGACGCCGGTCGTGGCCATCGTCGGCAAGAGCTGGGGGCTCCATCTGCGCGCGGTGCTGCACGTGAGCCGCGACGAGAACCTGCGCATGATCGCCGACTCGGTGGCCTTCCTCGTGGCCCAGGGCAAGCGCGTGGTCTTCGACGCCGAGCACTTCTTCGACGCCTGGGCCGACGACGCCGCCTACGCGCTGCGCACGCTGCGCGCGGCCGGCGAGGCCGGCGCCGAGCTTCTTTGCCTGTGCGACACGAGCGGCGCGACGCTGCCGCCCACGATCGAGGCCGTGGTGTCCGAGGTCGGCCGCGAGCTCGGCACGCCGCTCGGCGTGCACTGCCACAACGACGCCGACTGCGCCGTGGCCAACTCGCTCGTGGCGGTGGCGGCCGGCGCCGCGCAGGTGCAGGGCACGATCAACGGCTACGGCGAGCGTTGCGGCAACGCCAACCTCACCTCGATCATCCCGGCCCTCAAGCTGAAGATGGGCCTGCCGGTGGTCAGCGACGAGCAGCTCGAGCGCCTCGCCGAGACCGCCCACTTCGTGGCCGAGGTGGTCAACGTCACGCCGTGGGCTCACCAGCCCTACGTGGGCCGCAGCGCCTTCACCCACAAGGGCGGGCTGCACGTGGCCGCGGTCGAGGCCTCGTCCGAGACCTTCGAGCACGTCGATCCCGCCCGTGTCGGCAACGAGCAGCGCGTGCTCATCTCGGAGCTGTCGGGCAAGGGCGCCGTGCTGCGCAAGGCCCACGAGCTCGGCTTCGCCCTGGACGGCGACGACGAGCGCGTGGGCCGCATCCTGCGGCGCCTCAAGCAGAAGGAGCACGAAGGTTTCCACTACGAGGCCGCCGACGCCTCGTTCGACCTGTTCCTGCACGACCAGTTGGGCGGTCACCGGCCGCTGTTCCGGCTCGAGAGCTTCCGTGTGATCGTCGAGAAGCGCGAGGACGGCCACGTGGTCACCGAGGCAACGGTCAAGGTGCACGTCGGCGACGAGCGCATCATCGCCACCGGCGAGGGCAACGGCCCGGTCAACGCGCTCGACACCGCCCTTCGCCTGGCGATCGTGCGCGCCTACCCGCACCTCGGCGACATCGACCTGGTCAACTACAAGGTGCGCATCTTGGACGAGAACAAGGGCACCGGCGCCGTGACGCGCGTGCTGCTCGACGCCAGCGACGGCGAGCGTACCTGGGGCAGCATCGGCGTCTCCGAGAACATCATCGAGGCGAGCTGGCAGGCGCTGGTCGACTCGATCGAGTACGGCATGCTGCACGGCCGGCCCGCCGGCGAGCACGAGAGCGCACCGCCCGGCGACGCGGCCGAGGCGCGCCCCAGCGCTCCGGCCGACGACGAGGCGGGGCAGTGAGCGCTGCCCGGTCGCCCGGCGACCGGCTGCCCTTCGGCCGCGTCCTGGTCGACGGCGCGGCGCGCCACTGCCTGTTCGACGGCGACCTCGTGCGCCTGCTCGACCGGCCGGCCTACGAGCCCGGCGCCGGCGAGCAGGCCGTCGTGCCGCTGGACGGCCTGCGCATCCTGGCGCCGGTCGCGCCGTCGAAGGTCCTCGCCGTGGGCCTGAACTACCGCGCCCACGCCGCCGAGCTCGCCATGGAGGTCAAGGCCGAGCCGATCATCTTCATAAAGCCGCCGAGCACCGTGATCGGTCCCGGCGAGACGATCGTGGCGCCGGCCGCCGCGCGCCAGGTCGACTACGAGGCCGAACTCGCGCTTGTCGTCGGCAGGCGCTGCCGGAATCTCGACCAGGCCGGCGCCGCCGACGCCGTGGCGGGCTACACCTGCGGCAACGACGTCACCGCGCGCGATCTACAGAAGGTCGACGGCCAGTGGACCCGCGCCAAGAGCTTCGACACCTTCTGCCCGCTCGGCCCGGTCGTGGTGCGCGACGCCCCGCCGCCGGACGCCGCCGTAACGGCGGCGATCGACGGCGGCGAGGTTCAGCGGGGGAGGGTGGGCGACATGATCGTCTCGCCGCTCGAGCTGCTCGTCTTCGTCTCCGGCATCATGACGCTGGAGGCCGGCGACGTGATCCTCACCGGCACGCCGCCCGGCGTCGGCCCGCTCGCCGCCGGTCAGGTCGTGACGATCACCGTCGAGGGTGTCGGCAGCCTGTCTAACCCGGTGGTCGCTGGCGGTCACTGGGGCTCTGAGGCCGCGCGGTCGCCTCGGTGAGCAGATCAGCTCACTCCGAGCTATCAGAGCAAGCGTTGGCAGCGTTGAGAGGGAGCTACAGCTGGGACTGGAAGTGACACGGTTCGCCTCTCGGGCGAGGTCGTCTGGCCCATTGCCGCTTTCGATCGATGGCTGTGAGTGCGCGGGTCGGGGGCGACTACTCGAGCCGCGCGCGGATCTGCTCTTGTGAGGCCCCGACGGCATCCCGTTGCGTGACGGCGAGGTTCACCTGCATGGTCGTCTCGGCCAGCGCCAGGAGGTCGTCGTCTACGGCGTAGTCCTTCACGCGCCGTAACCATTCCAGCACCTTCGCCAGATGCCAAATCGTGGGCCTGCCCTCGTGGATCGGCCTCGGCGCCGGAGTGTCACAGCCGAAGATCAGCTTCCTCACGTTCTGCCGGGACACGTTCAGTAGATCCGCGACGTCGGTGAGCCCGACGAAATCCGGGGTGGCCTCGATGAGCTCGGCATGGGGGAGAGCGCACCGGACGTCAGTGATACCGCTGAGGATCGCATCGTCGGGCGAGGGGGCCGCACGCAGGAAGGCCAGAGCAAGCCGCCCCTTCTGGCCGATGCCGACGATCGCATCGTCGCAGCCGCAGTCCGCAAGCAGCTCGAGCGAGTCGTCGATGTCGACACCCTCTGGGTCGAGCGCGAACTTGAGGGTGAACTCGTATTCCTTCACGGTCTACTCCTCGTCATCACAGGCTTCTCTTCCGGTGCAGCCGTCCACGACTCGCCTGATCTGTCGAGCGTGATTCTCCGGATTTCGCGGCGTGCCCCAAATGGACGTGATGCAGAACTCGCCGCAGCGGCATTCCGGATCGTTGTGGGGGCAGAACATCTTGCCCCAGGCATGGGCTCGCGGCCCGCCGGGCTCCACGCGCCAGCCGTGACCCTCCGCGTATCTGAGCGCCTCCTCGACGGGGCCACTGGGATGCCGCCTTCGCGCCATTTGCTCCTCTCTGCGGCGAGTATCGGCAGGTGAGGAGCGGTTGTCAAGTGACAACCACAATTGTCACCAGCCAAGCCGGCGACCAAACGTGCCCTGCTCGGCTGGTGGTCGGCCGAGTGGCGGCAGGGCGCCGATCCGTCCTGGCGATGACTTCATGGACCGCAGGCGCCACGGCCGGGTAGAATCAATCCCCGCAGATGGCTTCCGGATTCGTCCACCTCCACGTTCACAGCGAGTACTCGCTCCTCGACGGCGCCTGCCGTGTGCGCCCGCTCGTCGAGCGCGTCAAAGAGCTCGGCATGCCCGCTGTGGCCCTGACCGACCACGGCTCGCTCTCGGGCAGCGTGCAGTTCTACAAGGCGGCCCACGACGTGGGCGTCAAGCCCATCATGGGCCTCGAGCTCTACGTCGTGAACGACCGCCACGGGCGGGCCGGGGTCAAAGAGCGTTACACCCACCTCACCATGCTGGCCCGAGACAACGAGGGCTACAGCAATCTCATCAAGATCGGCACGGCCGCCTACCTCGAGGGCTACTACTACAAGCCGCGCGCCGACTGGGAGCTCCTCGAGCGCTACAACGAGGGGCTGATCTGCCTGACCGGCTGCATGAGCGGCCGCGCCTCGGTCATGCTGCGCGAGGGTAACGACGCCGCGGCCCTGGCCGAGCTCGAGCGGCTGATCAGCCTGTTCGGCCGCGACAACGTCTACGTCGAGCTGCAGGATGCCGGCCTCGCCGAGCAGCGCGAGCTCGTCCCCAAGCTGGCCCTGCTGGCCCGCCAGGCCGGCCTCAAGACGGTGGCCACCAACGACGTCCACTACCTGCGCCACGACGACGCCCGCGCCCAGGACGCCCTGGTCTGTATCCAGACCCAGTGCCAGCTCGACGAGCCGCGCCAGGCGCCGCGCATGTCGACCGAGGAGTTCTACCTGAAGACCGCCGAGGAGATGCGCGAGCTGTTCGCCGACTATCCCGAGGCCTGCGACAGCACCCTCGAGATCGCCGAGCGCTGCGACGTCACGATCGAGTTCGGCCGCCTGCTGCTGCCGCGCTACCCGGTACCCGGCGGCGGCGCCGAAGACGACGAGCTACGCAGGCTCTGCGAAGAGGGCCTGCGCCGCCGCTACGGTCCGGACGCAGAGTCGCCCGAGATCCGCGAGCGCCTCGAGTTCGAGCTCTCCACGATCCGTGAGATGGGCTTCTCCGCCTACTTCCTGATCGTCTGGGACTTCGTCAAGTTCGCCAAGGACTCCGGCATCGCCGTCGGCCCCGGCCGCGGCTCGGCAGCGGGCAGCATCGTCGCCTACTCGCTGTCGATCACCGACATCGACCCGCTCAAGTACGACCTGCTGTTCGAGCGCTTCCTCAACCCCGGCCGCAAGTCGATGCCCGACATCGACATGGACTTCTCGGTCGAGCGTCGCGACGAGGTGATCGACTACGTCGCGCGCAAGTACGGTCGCGACCACGTCGCCCAGATCATCACGTTCGGCACGCTCGCCGCGCGGGCCGCCACGCGCGACGCGGCCCGCGTGCTCGGGCTGCCCTACGCGATCGGCGACCGCATCGCCAAGATGATCCCCGAACAGGCGCCGCCGGCGACCTTCAAGCAGGCGATGGTCGCCGGCAGCGAGCTCAAGCAAGCCTACGAGGCCGACGAGGTGACCAGGCAGGTGGTCGATCTCGCGATGGCCCTCGAAGGTCTCATCCGCAACGACTCGATCCACGCCGCCGCCGTCGTGATCAGCGACGAGCCGCTCACCGAGTACCTTCCGCTGCAGCAGAAGGGCGAGGCCGAGCTGGTGACGCAGTTCGACATGAACGACGTGGCCGACCTCGGCCTGCTCAAGATGGACTTCCTGGGCCTGCGCAACCTCGACGTGATCGAGGCCGCCCTCGAGCTGATCGAGAAGAGCCAGGGCGCGTGCATCGACATGACGACCCTGCCGCTCGACGACGCGAAGACCTACGAGATGCTGGCGCGCGGCGATTCGACCGGCACGTTCCAGTTCGAGAGCAGCGGCATGAAAGAGGCCCTGCGCGAGATCGGCCCGACCCGGTTCGACGATCTCATCGCGATCGTCGCTCTCTATCGGCCCGGTCCCATGCAGTACATCTCCACCTACGCCCGCAACAAGCACGACCCCGGCGCCATCGTCTATGACCACGAGGCGCTGATACCGATCCTCGAGTCGACGTACGGGGTGACCATCTACCAGGAGCAGTACATGGCCATCGCGCGCCGTGTGGGCGGTCTGTCGCCGGCTCAGGCCGACGACCTGCGCAAGGCCATCTCCAAGAAGAACAAGAAGCTCATGGCCACGCTGCACGACCCGCTCATCGAGGGCCTGCGGGCGAGCGGCCTGCCGCAGAACGTCTGCAACAAGCTGTGGAGCAACTTCGAGGCGACCGGCGACTACTCGTTCAACAAGAGCCACGCCGCCTGCTACGCGCTGATCAGCTACCGCACGGCGTTCCTCAAGGCCAACTACCCGGTCGAGTACATGGCGGCCGTGATCTCGTCGGTCATGAACACCAAAGACAAGGTGCCCTTCTACGTCAACCAGTGCCACGAGATGGGCATCGAGGTCCTGCCTCCCGACGTCAACGAGAGCGACGTGGGCTTCACGGTCGTCGAGGGCAAGGTGCGCTTCGGCCTGAACGCGGTGAAGGGGGTCGGTGTGGGCGCCATCGAGTCGATCGTCGCCGCTCGCGACGACGGTCCCTTCAGCTCGATCTACGACTTCTGCGCGCGGGTCGACTCGGCCCTCGTCAATCGCCGCACGCTCGAGGCGCTCATCAAGAGCGGCGCCTTCGATTCGACCGGCGGCACCCGCCGCGGCATGCTCGAGGCACTGCCGGCCGCCGCGGCCGCCGGCGAGCGCCGCCGGCGCGACCGTGCCCAGGGCCAGGGCGGGCTGTTCGACGTGCTGGCCGCCGCCGACCCCGAGAACGAGGTCGCCCACCATCCGCCGATCGGCGCCGAGGAGTTCGACTCCGACGTCCTGCTGCGCTTCGAAAAGGAGGCCCTGGGCCTGTACGTCTCGTCGCATCCGCTCCAGGGCCTGCGGGCCCAGCTGCGCGACCAGATCGACGCCACGGTCAGCCAGCTCGCCGACCTGCGCGACGGCCAGACCGTCTGGACGGGCGGCGTCATCTCCGGCCTCGCCCGGCGTCAGACCCGGAGCGGCTCGACCATGGCCGTCTTTCGCCTGGACGACGTCGACGGCGGCATCGAGGTCGTGGCCTTCGGCAGCATCTGCGAGCGGTACCACGACCTGCTCGCCGAAGACGCCATCGTGCTCGTGCGTGGCCGGCTCGACCGCAAGAGCGAAGACGACGTCAAGCTGATCGCCCTCGAGCTGCGGCCGTTCGACGGCGTGAGCGCCGCCCGGCCGCTGACGCTGCTGCTGAACGCCGACCGCGTGCAGATGGAGCTGCTCGACGAGCTCAAGGCGATCCTCGGGTCGTTTCCCGGCGAGGTGCCGGTCGTGCTGCAGCTCACGAGCACCCAGGGCAGGCACCGGCTGAAGGTGGGGAACAAGTACCGGGTCGAGCCGGTCAGCGGCCTGTACGCCGAGCTCAAGAGCCTGCTCGGCGAGAGCTGCATCCGCGTCGGGCGCTAAAGCACCAACGGCGGGCCGTTTCCGGGCGGCGGGCGACTGGCTAGACTGCTGTTCTCGGCGCCGCTCAAGGCGGCGGCGCCCGGCGCGATCGGAGGTCGGACCACGTGATCCCTGAGGGCATGCGCGACGTACTGCCGCCCGAGGCGGCCGAGCTGCGCGCGATCGAGCACGTCGTGCTCGGTCGTTTCAACGCCTACGGCTACGGCGAGGTGCGCACGCCGGCGCTCGAGTACCCCGAGACCATGGAGCGCGCCGGCGTCGACCTGCTGGCGTCGGGCTTCCACCTTTACGACGAGCGCGGCAGGGCGCTCGTGCTGCGCACCGACCTGACCACCGCCGTCGCGCGCCTTGCCGTCGACCGGCTGCACGAGCGGCGTCTGCCGCTGCGCCTGGCGTACGCCGGCCCCGTCTACCGCACCGAGACCAGCCGCGCCGGGCGCGCCGGCGAGCTCACGCAACTCGGCGCCGAGCTGCTCGGCTCGGACGCCGCCGCCGCCGATGCCGAGGCCGTGGTGCTCCTCTGCGATGCGCTCGCCGCCACCGGACTGCGCGGCTTCCGCCTGGCGCTCGGGAGCGTGGCCTTCCACCGTGAGCTGGTCGCCGCCCTGGGCCTCTCGCCCGACGACTCGGACGACGTCTTCGCCGCCCTCGCCGACCGCGATTACGCGCTGCTCGAGACGATCGTCTCGCGCCGCGGCGTCGACGACGAAGGCCGCAAGACCCTGCAGCGCGCCCTCGACCTCTCGCCCGGCAAGGGCGCTCTCGCGGCCGCTCGCAAGCTGGCCTCGAGCGAGGGCATGGAAGAGGTCGTCGACCGCCTCGTCGAGGTGCAGGAGCTCGCCGACGACGCCGGCTACGGCGAGCTCGTCGGTTTCGACTTCGGGCTCATGCCCGACCTCGACTACTACACCGGCATCGTGATCGAGGCCTACGCCCCCGGCGTCGACTTTCCGGTGGCCACGGGCGGGCGCTACGATCGTCTGCTGGCTGCCTTCGAGTGGCCCATGCCGGCCGTCGGCTTCACCATCGACCTCGACCGCCTGCATCAGGCCCTGGTCGAAGAGGGCGCCGGCGTGCGGCCGGTGTTCCCGGCGACGCTCGGTTTCGTCGGCGGCCTCGACGACCCGCGTCGCGTCATCGAGCTGCGTCGGCTCGGGGTGGCGGTCGCGGCGCTGCCGGGCGAGGCCGAGCCGGCCCAGCCGCGCCTGCGCGAGGACAAAGGCGAGTTCGTCCTGGAGACCCAGGCCGGCACGACCCGCGGCCAGTGGCGCGACGTCCTGCGCGCCCTGGGCGTCGGCTAGGGACAAGGCCGTCGATGACGCTGCGCCTCGCGCTTCCCGACGACGCCCTGCGCGAGCCGGCTCTCGAGTTGCTGGCGACCGCCGGCGTGGCGATCGACGTCGCGCCGGTGACAGGCGGGGCGACCGGCGCAGGCGGTGCGGCGGCCGACGAGCCGGCCGCGGTGCGTCTTGTCGTGGTCGCGCCCGCCGACGTGCCGGCCTACCTGGCTTGCGGCGCTGCCGAGCTCGGCGTCATGGCCAAGACGGCGCTGCTCGAGGGCGGCGTCGGGCTGTGCGAGTTGCTCGACCTGCACTTCGGCGCGTCGCTGCTCGTCTATGCGGCCGCGCCGGCCGCGGCGGCGCGCGGCGAGCGCCTGGGGCAGCTCCGCATCGCGACGCGCCACCCAGGCCTCGCACGCTCGTACTTCGCATCACGCGGGGTGCAGGTCGCGGTGGTCGAGGTGGCCGGCGAGCTCGAGCGGGCCGTGCGCGACGGGCTTGCCGACGGTCTCGTCACCCTGGCCGAGGCGTCTCCCGGCGCCGGTCCACCGGCCCAGGTCGCTGGTCTCGAGGTCGCCGGCGTGGTGGCCGAGGGCGGCGCTCGCCTGGTCGCCGGCCGGGGCGGCCGTGTGCTGCACGCAGCCGCGATCGGGGCGCTCGTGGCGCGCCTGCGCGGGGCGCTGGCCGAGAGGATGCCGGCGTGAGGCGGCTGACCCTGGGCGCCGATCCCGCGGCAGTCGTGGTCGCGCTGCGTGAGCGCGCCGAGACGGCGGCCGCGGTCGAGCGTGCCGTGACCGAGATCCTGGCCGACGTGCGCGCCCGCGGCGACGAGGCCGTCAGGGCGCACGCCCTGCGTCTCGACGGCCTCGAGCTGCCCGAGCACTACGGGCTCGACCCGTCCGAGCTCTCCGCCGCCTGGCGCGCCGCGAGGCCCGAGCTGCGCGTCGCGCTGAAGCTCGCGGCGACGAACATCCGCGCCTACCACACGCACGAGCGCCCCGAACCGTGGCGCGAGACCCTCGCGCAGGGCCAGGTGGTCGGTCAGGAGATCGTGCCGCTGGGGGTGGCCGGCCTCTACGTGCCCGGCGGCCTGGCCAACTACCCGTCGTCGGTGCTGATGACGGCGATCCCGGCCAAGGTCGCCGGCGTCGAGCGCGTCGTGGTCTGTTCACCGCCGCGCGCGGGCGCCGGCGTCGCCGCCGGTGTCGCGGCCGCCTGCGAGCTGCTCGGCATCGGCGACCTGTACCCGATCGGGGGCGCCCAGGCCGTGGCCGCCATGGCCTTCGGGACCGCGGTCGTGCCCCGCTGCGACGTGATCGTGGGGCCCGGCAACGCCTACGTCACCGAGGCCAAGCGCCAGGTCATGGGTGAGGTGCGCATCGACGGCCTTGCCGGACCGAGCGAGGTGCTGATCGTGGCCGACGCGCAGGGCCGCCCGGACTGGATCGCGGCCGACCTGCTCGCCCAGGCCGAGCACGGCTCCGGCGCCATGGCGGCGCTGCTCGACGTCGGCGGAGAGCTCGGCGACCGGGTCGCAGACGCGGTCGCCGAGCTCTCCGCCGAGCTCGGCCTGCCCGCCGACCACATCGCTCTCGTGACCTGTCCCGACCTGCAGGCGGCGCTCGATCTCGTGAACGCGTTCGCCCCCGAGCACCTCGAGCTCCACGTGGCCGACGCGGCGGCGCTCCTGCCGCGGGTGCGCAACGCGGGCGCCGTCTTCGTGGGCCCACGCGCGGCCACGGCCTTCGGCGACTACGCGGCCGGCACCAACCACGTGCTGCCGACCGGCGGCTCGGCGCGCTTCGGCCAGGGGCTCTCGGTCAGCGACTTCGTCAAGCGCGTCGGCATCGTCGAGATGAGCGAGGGCGCCGCGGCGGCCCTGGTCGAGCCGGTAGCTACGATCGCAAGCGAGGAGGGCCTGCGCTCGCATGCCCGCTCGGTCGAACTGCGGGGCCGGCCGTGACGGCGCCTCGCGGCGCCGCGGTGACGCTCGAGAGTGCGCGTGGGGGAAAGGTCGGCGCCAGGCTCACCGTCGAGGGCGGCGGACTCGTCGAGATCGCCACCGGCGACGCCCGCGTAGACCATCTCCTCGAGCTGACCGCCCGCCGCGCCCACATCGTCGACGCCGTCTTCGAGGGTCTCGGCGAGGCGCTGCGCATGGCCTGCCAGACGCTCGCCCCGGGCACGT
>Ga0335080_10004994_pt1 | contig 13587 bp, 6 predicted proteins | sample Lox_Sample_34_FD_206720 | JGI IMG/M metagenome (GOLD analysis project Ga0335080, IMG submission 206720) | Soil microbial communities from Loxahatchee National Wildlife Refuge, Florida, United States - Lox_Sample_3.4 | ecosystem: Environmental > Terrestrial > Soil > Wetlands | place: USA: Florida... | reverse complement strand
GCTCTCTGGAATCCATCCGGGCTGGCCGTCGATAAGCAGGGCAATGTCTACATCGCCGATACCCTCAACAATGCCATCCGCAAAGTCGACACGACCGGCTACCTCACGACGATTGCCGGAACCAGCAAGCCGTGCCATCAAAGACGTTGCGGAGACAATGGGCCACCGGCGCCCTCCGCACTGCTGAATGCACCGCAAGGCGTCGCCGTGGACTCCTCCGGCAACGTCTACATCGCAGACACCGGCGACAACCGGGTGCGCGTGATCAAGGCGGCGACGGGAAAAATCGAGGCATTTGCCGGAAACTGGAACGTCCCCGCTTGCCAGGATCCAACCGATCCCTGCGGTGATGGTGGAAACGCCAAACTTGCCAGTCTGAATTCACCCGCGGGCGTCGCCGTGGACTACCTTGGCAATGTCTACATCGCGGATGCAGGCGACAACCGCATCCGGATGGTCTCGGCAAAGGGAAAGATCATCTCGACGATCGCCGGCAACGGTACTGCCTGCAAACCGGCCGGTTTCAGTTGTGGGGACGGAGTACAGGGCGGGGCAGCTGCCGCCAACCTGAAGTCGCCACAAGGCGTGACCGTGGATCACTCGCTGAATGTGTACGTCGCCGACACCGGCGACAACCGGATTCGAATCGTGGCTTCGAGCACGGGCACCATCGACAACTATGCCGGTACCGTGGCAACTCGCGACAATAAGAACAACTACGGCTTCGCCGGGGACGGGAGCGCCGCCACCAGCGCGTTGCTGGCAGCTCCGGCTGGTGTTTTCGTCGACCACACCGGCCACGTCTTTATCTCGGACACGGGCAATCAGCGTGTCCGCGAGGTAAAAACATCCGGCGTGATCATCACCGTCATGGGTGGCGGAAACGGCGGCGACGCCGGTGCGGCCACGGCTGCTCAGTTGGCCGATCCTTATGCAGTGGCTGTAGCCCCGGGTGGCGACTACTTCATTGCCGATACTGCAAATAATCGCATCCGTGTCGTCTCCCATGGCGAGATTTCAACCTTCGCGGGCAATGGGAATGCCGGTTACAGCGGAGACGGCGGGCAGGCCGCCTCTGCGACTTTGAACATGCCCCAAGGCGTCGTGCTCGATGGTTTCGGCAATCTCTTTATCGCCGATACTCAGAACCGGGTCATTCGTGTGGTCTCAGGGGGGATCATCAGCACCTTCGCGGGAAATGGCCAGTCCTGCAAATCCACCGCAGCTTGTGGCGATGGCGGGTCGGCGCTCGATGCCCAGTTCAACAGCCCCACAACGGTTGCAGTCGATGTCGCCGGAAGTGTTTTTATCGCCGATCCGGTGACCAATCGTGTGCGCAAAGTCAGCAATGGAATCATTACCACTGTTGCCGGCACCGGTTCGTCTGGATATTCGGGCGATGGCAGCCCGGCTACCAATGCGGAGTTGGATAGCCCTTTCGGTGTGGCAATCGACAGCTCAGAGAACATTTACATCGCCGACTCGGGAAACAACAGAATCCGCTGCATTCTCGGCGTCGTCGGCGGCTGTGGGGATTCCCAGCATCAGTATGCGGTCGGCGACATCATGCACTACGCCTACGATGGCGGAGAGGCTTTCCGGGGGGACGGTGGCCCGGCGATCAGCGCCAGTCGATGGAATCCAAAAGAACTCGCCCTGGACGTTCGCGGAAATCTGTTCATCGGAGGAGGAAACAACTATCTGGTGCAGCGCATCGACGCGGACACCGGGACGATCGTGACCGTGGCTGGCAACGACCAGCAATGGTGGTGGTACGGCTTTAAAGGAGACGGTCACGACGCCGTCACTGCCCACCTCAACAATGCCGGGCTGGCTATCGACGGCAACGAAGACCTCTTTATCGCCGACCGCGGCAACAACCGCATCCGCGAAGTTGCAACCCTTGTTCCTGTTGTGACTCTCAGCACCAAGTCGCTCGATTTCGGACTCGTTCCCGTCGGACAAACCAGTCAGCCGCTGCCCGTTGTCGTAGAGAATACCGGGGCTGATGATCTTTCGATCGGCAACATCCAGATCAGCGGTGATTTCGCTGAGACCAACAACTGCCCCATCGGCTCCGGCGCGCTGGCGCCAAGCCTCAGCTGTACGATCAACGTTACCTTCACCCCAACCAAGAGCGGTTTTCGCAAGGGAACCGTCACCATTACAGACAACGCGCCGAATAGTCCCCACAAGGTTCAGCTTCAGGGTACGGGGCAGTAGTACCCCGTATTAGGTCCCGAAGGCCCTGGTTCCGAAAGCTCCATCGGGGTTATGTTCGTGGCCTCGCTGCCTCTCATCCCGCCATCAGGCTCGCTGACTCAGGGACAAGACGGCGCATTCGGTGCGCACACCGTGATGCATGCCGGTGGCGAGGTGTATGGGTTCCCATTGATCGTGACCGTGGCCGTAAGCGGCACCATGCCATTGCCGCTGTGGTTGTCCTTGGGCTCGCAGACATTAGGAGCGAATGCATTGGTGAACAGATTTCTCGGCGAGAAGTACTCCAGGGGATCGGTGCCGGCGCTCTGGTTTGACTTGGCGCCGCAGATCTTGCCCAACCCATTGGCCACAATCTCAGTGCAGCCCGGCCCGTCCCCGTCGAAGTCTGAATCGTTGCAGTTTTCGCCCGCCTCTCCGTCATACAGTGAGATACATCCCAGCTGCCAGTTCACGTTCAGGTTCTGATTGCCGCACGGAGTAATGACGGCCGAGAAGTTCAATGGGCTGGCCGCATTGGCGTCAATGCTGCCGCTGTCCGGATAGATCGAAATCGACGGTTGCCCGCCGCAGGTGACGTGGATGGTCGCCGTGCCCTTCGCAGCCGCATCGATCTCCGCCGTCGCCGTCAAAGTCACGTCCTGCGGCGCTTTGGCGGGTGCGGTGTAGGTCGTAGTCGTCGAAGGCCCGGTAGTGCTCAGCGTGCCGCATTCGGTGCCGCTGCAGGCGCTTCCCGACAAGTGCCAGTAGACATTTTGATCGATGTTCTGATTCCCTTGCTCTGACACCTGCGCGCTGAACTGCTGTTGCTGATCCTGGATGACGTTAACTTCGTTGGGTGAAACCGTGACCGTAATCGGCGGAGCTTTTTCGATGGTCACCGCAGCCGATGCTTCCTTGGTCGGATCAAAGTTCGATACTGCGGTGACTGGGAAGTGATCCGGGTCTGGAACCTTGTCCGGAGCCGTGTAGTCCCCCTCCGTCTGGCAGCCGTTCGGAGCTCCTCCCGTGATGGTGCCGAACTTTGCGTCGCCGCCGTTGACTCCGTTCACCATCCAGTTCACTTCGGCTTGCGCCGCATCGACCGCCCCAAGCACCGTCGCAATGAAGGGTTGACCCAGTCCCGTAAAAACCGTGGCTGTCTTTGGACTTATGGTGACGGCCAGTACCGTGCTGTTCGAAATTGTGATGGAAAGGCTTCCCTTGGCTTTCGGATCCGCGTGCGAAATCGCCGTGACGGTCACCGGGTTCGGAGTCGGAATCACACCGGGCGCGGTATAGAGACCGTCTGGCGTGATGGTTCCGTAGGTGGCGTCTCCCCCTTCAACCCCGTCCACGCTCCACGTCACCGATTGATCCGATTCGCCTGAAACCGAAGCCGTGAACTGTACGGTGCTGTTAATCACTACCGCGGAAGGATTTGTGCATTCTCCCGGCGACACGGTCACCTGGATGCGCTGCGACGGAATGATGCTGACCACCATCGATGCCGAGGCATTCGTCTGTGCCCGGGAAACGGCGGTCACGACGACTTGCTGAGGATTGGGCAGCTTGGCGGGCGCTGTATAAGTGGCTGTATTGTTCCCTCCGGGCGCGATTCTGCCCACGTAACCGTTGCCGCCAGGAATGCCGTCCACTTCCCATGTCACGCTGGTGTCGCTGACGCCTGTCACGCTGGCCTGGAATGTGTCCGACTGCCCCAGCGGCAGCGTGGGCGGCTGGGCAGGCTCGATGATCCTGACGACTGCGCCCTTCACCCCGCTGACCGTGACTTGCGAGACCGCAAACTTGGTGGGGTCTACCACCGACTGCGCGGTTACGCTCACGGCCTCGCCCGGGGCCGGGGAGGGAGCAACATATACCGCGCGGTCCGGCGCCCCGGGTATCTGGTACACCATGCCCACATTCAGGTCGCCGCCTTGAACGTTGTTCACCAGCCAGTACAGAGCCTTATCTTTGCGATTAACCGTTGCGCTGAACGCCACGATCCCTCCGGCTTCAACGCTGGCCGTCGCCGGTGAAAGCGTAACTGCCCCCGGCGCGACGGAGCCCAGGATCAAAACCTGCGCGTTCGCGGTGGCTCGATTGTCGGCGCTGGCTGCTGCCGTAATCATGACCTGCGGCGGCGCCGGAACGTATGGGGGCGCCGTATAGTTGCCATTACTGTCGATGGTTCCGTAAGGATAGGTACCATCAATCTGCTTGCCTCCCGGCAGGCCGTTGATTAGCCAGGTGACGGTGATCTCGCTGGTGTTGGTGACGGTCGCGACAAATGTCTGCACGGCATCGGTGCGGATCGACACCTTTTGAGGGGTCACGCTGACCTTGACTGCGGGCAGAACGCTGTTTCCGTTGAAGGAAGCCGGGTCGGCTCCGCCGCAGCTGCACAAAACAACGTTGAGCGCTAACACCACGGCCGCCCATCCGTAAGACCGCGCATTGCTTGACATGAAGAGGCTCCTGACCCAGGCTTGAAAATGACCGCTAATTGCTGCGCGCGCCGTCCTTCGTCTGCGTGCTCGATTCGCCCTGCGCGTTGTGGACAGCGGGCGCGCCACCGGAACCCAGATGAACCTTGAGCCACTCAAACAGGCGGCCTCCCGATGTTGCCATGAAAAGCTGGCGCGTATCTTCATATCGGACCAATTGGGTACTGGATCCTGCTGCCGACTCAATCTTGGCTTTTGCTTCTTTCGGGGTAACGTCGTCATCCATGACATGCTGCAGTCGCACCTGCTGCGATTTAAGCTGTGGCAACAGTATCGCAGGGTCGAGCGGCGCAATCTTCTTGAGGAACTCCGGCGTCACATAGCGTGCGCGTTCTTCTTCTGGGATCAGGGCCGACTTGGGCATCCAATCCGGCCAGTCGCCCCAAGGGTCGAGAAGATCGATGGCCTTGATTCGCGGCTCGACGGTGGCGGCCAGGATCGCGATCGTTCCTCCCGATCCCGCACCAAACATTCCCACCCTGCTCATGTCCAGGTCATCCCGCGTGCCCAGGTAATTCAGCACCATCTGCACGTCGTGAACCGACGTAGCCAACGCTTCCTGCAGTTCGCTGATGAACCACTCTTTCATAGGCCGGTCCTGGTAACGATGACCGGTGAGAGCAGAAACAAACCCGATGGCGGCAAATCCGTCTTTGGTGACACGCGTGCAATAGCGGTCATCGCGAAAACGCTCGGTTTCACTGGGATAACTGTAGAGATAGAGAACCACGCCCGGCTTGACTACGCCCTTCGGCTTGATCACATAAAGATCAATCGGATCCCCTGCGCGCCACTTTACCTGGATAAGCTCACGGGTGAACTGCGGGAGATCGTCCTTTTCTCCGACGAAAGGCGTGTCCGGTACAAGCTCACTGCCCTGCAGGGAAAGGTTCGTCCAACTTTCGATGTTTCCAGCCCGCGGAATATTGATGTTGCCTACCGCGCGTGGCCCCGATTCCTGCGCAACACTGGCGCACGAGAAGAGAGCTAGGAAGAGAAGAGCCGGCAGAATACGCGCAACTGGATTGATCAAACGCAGATGTGACGTCCGGCTTTGTATCCTTCTATAAATCATCCCTGATGAGGCTCCGGATCGAAGATGGTACATGCGGAGACGAACTGCAAGCGAATGCAATCCGCCTCCGCGTGCTTGAAACGAAACTACTGCTTGAAGCCGATGAACTCCTTGCCCGTGTCGGCAACGTTGTCCAGGTCAGCTTGCACCGTAATTACCGTTCCACCCACGTCGCCGCCCGCTTCCGGCACGCCGCTGATGTGTCCGTTCGAGATGGGACGCTTGGATTCAGGGCGAGAGAAGTGCGAACGGAACACGTTCATCGCGTTGATCGGAACAAAGTCCGGGCTTACGTTCACCACCGCCGATTGCGCGGCGGCGATCAACGAAGAAACCCCCGAAGGAATCGGCTTGGAAGTCGTCACCCGCAAAACGTTCCAGATCGGGTAAGAACCGTTCAGGACGTTGGTGAATTGGACGATCCCGGGGCAGGGAATGGTGCATGTGGGGAAGAATCCGCCCGAGTAGCTGGAGAAGAGCGGATCGACGCCGTCCACCGTCAGGTAGCGGACGTCATCGACATAAGCCGCGAAGTTACCCGTGCTCCAGAAACCGTAGCCGATCACATCGCCGTTGGCGGAGTTCGCGACCTGCTTCAACTCCTCGCCGTTGCCGATAGCGCGCTTACGCCATCCGCCACCGGAGTTGGGCAGGTTCAGGGGATTGTTGTTTCCGCCTGCGCCGGGATTGACTCCCAATTCCTGGGTCGAGTTGAATTCCAGGTTGCGCGGAATGTTGAATTCCATCGTGTTATAGGTTCCAGACGTGGGCTCACGGAGGATCACGTTAAGCGGGACCGCAGGAAGGCCGGAAGCGCTGGAGAGATCACGCGTGGAGCCGTACGTTCCATTCACCGCCTGGGTGAGGTCAAAGCGGTTTACGTTCTGGAACGCCGCTACATTGCTGAAGTTGCCCTTGGAGCCGGTCTGCAGATTGTTGACTACGACCATGACCGCCTGCGCGCCAACATTCGTGGTGGTGTATGACTTCACCGTCTGGCCGGTGATCGGGTCATTGCCAGTCAGATTGAAAGCCACGGGTGTGGAGGTCGATCCACTGAAGGTGCTCACGATCGGAGTGCCGATCGGCCCGGGACCGTAGCCGAGGCCCGAGTAGCTGCTATTGAGGCTGGCTAGCGCCCGGTTTTCTGCGAACAGTGCGTCCTCGGGACGAATGTCCGTGGGAGCGGCATTGAACACTTTGCCGTTCAGCGCGGAGTAGACCGCCGAGTCGAGCGTGGTGTCGGTCTGCGTCGGGATCAGGTTGTCACCCGCTGTTCCGATAGATGACGCCGGGATCGAAAGCGTGGCGCGGGGAACCGCGAAGAACAGTTGCTGGCCAATGACGGAGTCCACCGCCAGATAGCTGCAAACCTTGGTCTTGGCGTTATCCCAGATGATCCAGATGTTGCCCACTTCCAGTGGAATGGAAGCCGAGCGGCCATCGACGCCGGCGGCAGTGCTTTTCTTGGTCCAGCTATTAGTGCCGCAGGTTCCCTGTAAGGCGGCCAGGGCGAATGCCTGGAATGCTCCAGAGGAGCCTGCCGCATTCACCAGAACGCTTGGTTTCGCAAAAGCGTTCGATCCAACCAGCATGATCACTGCCACCGATAAGGCCGTGGCCGTGTTCTTGATTCGCTTCGTCATGTCGTTTTCCTCGTGGCGCAAATATGCGCGGCTATGGATAACTCCCCTTGTTGAAGGCGCGGCAGTGCAGCTCTTTTGTCGCATCTGCAGGCCAGTATGACATCGAGGCGGCCCAGCAAACCGCCGAGTCGACTCGCCAACGCTCAAGCACACCGAGAGCGGCGCAAAAATCCCACACGTTTGGAAGCGAGTCGGCGCAACTATCTTCGAAAGCTGTGACAGGAAAATGACAACAGTATTAAACTCCTATGAATTTCCGCCGTCCTTCTGCGAAACAACTCTTACGCATGTTTCCGCGCTTATCGCCTCGTTTTCATCCGAAATTAACAAATCTGTAACATTTCTGTCATAGTCCCGCTGTAACTATGAGGCTCTCTTCTTCGCAGGATTTTGTGAGCTTTGAGCACGCGTCTTAGTGCGCGTGATTCCCTCTGATCGCTGGATAGGAAGGTGAACCGCGGTGGGATTCCCAAGGACGGCTCTATGTGTGCTCGCTGTCGCCCTGGCCTTGTCAGCATTCGTTTTGGGGCAATCGAACGGCTCGACGCCGCAACCGGCCGGCTCCTCCGGCAAAGCCCTGATCAGCGGAGTGGTGACGGATAAGACCGGAGCGGTCCTCCCTGGGGCGGCCGTCACCGTCAGCAGTACAACCGGCTTCACGGGAAAGGCCACCACCAATGAGCGGGGTGAATACTCGATTCGAGACTTGCCTGCCGGCACCTACACGGTAACCATTTCCGCATCCGGCTTCGCGGAGTTTCGCACCGAAAATCTGACCTTGGCTGCCGCCGACAATATTCCCCTGGACGCCGTCCTCGAGCCGGCTGGGAGCTCGACTTCGATCAACGTGGAGGGCCAGAAGGTTTCCCAGGTCGAGACTGAAACCGCGCAAATCGTCGGCAATATCACCGGCAAAGAACTGGTAAGCCTCGGCCTGAATGGAAGGAACTTCACCCAGCTCATCGCTCTTACACCAGGGGTCAGCAATCAGACCGGCCAGGACGAAGCCAAGGTAGGGGTCACCGGCAGCGTCCGTTACAGCGTGAACGGCGGCCGCGTCGAATACAACTCTTTTGTCGTCGATGGCGGCGATCTGTTAAACGCCGGGCTGAACGGGAACAAGAGCACTCTAATCGTCTATCCCAGTCTCGACGCGCTGAACGAAGTCCAGGTTCTTACCTCAAACTACGGCGCCATGTATGGCTCCAGCGCCTCCGGCACAGTCCTCACCGATACCAAGTCCGGCACCAATCAATTCCACGGTAATTTCTACGAATTCATCCGCAATGAGGTTTTCAACTCCCGGAACTACTTTGACCAGACCAGTAAAGCGCCTCTCTATCGCAGGAACGACTTTGGCGCGACCCTCGGCGGCCCTGTCTACATCCCCGGCATCTACAACCAGGGCAAGAACAAAACCTACTTCTTCTACTCCGAGGAATTCCGTTTTGAACGTACTCCGGTCGGGCCCGGCGGCGACTCTACCAGCTTCAATCAGGCTGTTCCCTCGCTCGCAGAACGCATTGGCAATTTCAGCGATGTTTGTCCTTACACGGTTCCGGGATCGAACGGCATTCCCGGTGGCCAGGCCGAGTTCCTGCGCAGCAAGTATCCAGACTGCCCCGCGATCGCGCCTGATTCCAAGCACCTGGGCCAGTTCTTCACTTTTCCCGGCAACCAGGTGCCGATTGATTCCAATGCCATCGCTATCCTGAGCACGAACGTCATCCCCCTGCCCAACTCGGGCACGGGCTGCAACTCGACTGCCGGTTCCTGTTTCGATGCCATCGTTTCTCCCAAAACCTATTGGCGCGAAGAGCTCTTTCGCATCGATCACAACATCACCGACAAAACCAAGTTAACTTTTCGCTACATTCATGACTCCTGGGACACCACGACCATGACCCCGCAGTGGGGAACCGTCGAAAACAGCTTTCCCACTGTGCAAAGCTCCTTTAACGGCCCCGGCCTCACCATGCTGGCGCACCTCACCAATACGATTTCTCCGACCTTGCTCAATGAGGTGGTCTTCAGCTATAGCAGCGACCATATCACTCTGGCCAATATCGACTCCAACAATGCGCAATGGCAAAGACCGTCCGGACTCACGATGGGCTACCTGTTCAACAACGGATTCGGAGGGAAGGTGCCGGGAGTTGTGATCGGCGGGACCAACCAGGCGTACGGAGGCTTGGGTTTCGGCGTCGACCCTGGTTATCTGCCCTGGCATCACACCAATCCCACCTACAATTTCCGCGATGATCTCAGTAAAGTCGTGGGAAAACACACGTTCCAGGCGGGAGTTCAGTTTGTCATCGCTCAAAGAAATGAACTGAATCAGGCGGTAGGCGCCAATACCGGCGACCTGCAGGGGATTCTCGCCTTCAACAATGTGAACAGTTTTCTCAGCACCGGCAATTCTTTCGCCGACTTCCTCAAAGGCCCGGGGCTGAACGTGTCATCCGGCGGTATCCAGACCTTCACCCAGGACAGCGCCCAGGCCGACTACTTCAACCGCTATCGCATTGTCGAACCCTACGTGCAGGATGATTGGCGGGTGAACTCTCGCCTCACCCTGAATCTCGGAGTGCGCATCAGCTTGTACGGAAACTGGCACGAGAAGTACAACAACGTCTACAACTGGGAGCCCGCGGCGTTCAACAAGTCTCTTGCCGCCCGCTCTACCGTTGACACCTTCTTCGGATATCTGGCAATTCCCGGTACCTGCAACTCGCAAGGCTACGATTGTGTTCCGGTTCCCCTCAACCTCAATAACCTCGATCCCCGCATCACCAACGGGCTGGTGCGCTGCGGAGTCAACGGGGTTCCCGATGGCTGCATGAGCAGCAAGCTGGTCAATCCCGCGCCCCGGGTCGGCTTTGCCTGGGACGTGAGGGGCGACGGCAAGACTTCGATCCGTGCCGGCTACGGAATGTTTTTTCATCATGGGCTGGGCAACGAGGCGAACACCGGATCACTCGAGGGCAGCGCGCCCCTCATCCTGAACATGACGCAAAATCATCCTCAGACTTACAACTGCATCGGTGGAATCGGCGTCGGACCGGATGGTTCTCCCTGCGGCGGCACTGGGGCCTACCCTGCGAACTTCACCGCGATTCCCACGCAAAGCGTCTGGCCCTATGTGCAGCAATGGAGTCTCAGCATACAGCGTCAGATCTCGCCTCGCACCATCGCGACGGTCGCTTATGTGGGCAGCAAAGGAACAAACCTGACCACGGAACTCCAGCTCAACCAGTTGCCCGCGCCCGTGCAGAGCGACAACCCCTTTGCCCCCGGAGGCCTTGCCGCGGGGCAGCCCATTACGGCTGCTATCTGCGACAGCTTTCAGGCCCCCGATCCAACCACGGGGACGCTCGGCAGCTTTACCTTCGTGAATCCGATCAGCCAGCAGGGGACCTTCTGGTACTCCAACAACCGGGATTTCATCAATCTTGAGGCGGCATGTTTTGGAACGCCCGGCAAGAACATACCCGATCCCAACAGCCTGCGCACCTTTGCCCCCGGCCTGGGCCGCATCTTCTCCCTGCAAAATGTCGCCGACTCCCGTTACAACGCCCTGCAAGTTACTTTGCGACGTCAGGAAGGCCCACTGACACTCGGCGTCTCCTACACCTACAGCCACTCCATTGACGACTCCTCCGACCGCTCGGATGCCACTATCGTCAATGCCTACGACCTCGCCTCTAACACCGCCAGTTCAAATTTCGATCAGCGGCACCTGCTGAACATCAGCTACATCTACCAGATTCCCTCGATCAGCACGGTGTTGGAAAACTGGCTGCACAACGACAGTTCTTCGCCCAGTCCTTCCCACATGCTTCAAAAGATTTTTGACGGCTGGGAAGTTTCTGGCATTACCGCCTTCCAGTCCGGCACGCCCTTCAGCGTGATCAACGGCGGCAGTCCGGAAGGTATCTCCGTCATCGACAATGCGGGGGTGGCCAACGGAACCGGAGAATTCTGCCGGTGCACGCCACAAGGCGCCAGTTCCTATCCCGATGTGATCGCCCATCCTCACGCTGAGCCGCCGCCCGGCACAACCAACCTCGAAAGCATCGGCCCCGCCTTGGCCAATCCCGCAGCCTTCGGCGCGCCGGTGGGGCTCACCTTCGGAAACGCAGGCCGCAATTTCATGAATAATCCCAGCCGCCTGAACTTTGACGTCGCCCTGCTCAAACACTGGAAGGTCACGGAAGGCGGTCAACTGGAGTTTCGTGCGGAGGCCTTCAACGTCTTCAATCACACTCAATTCCGCATCTACGATCCGGACCTGGGCAACACCGGAAATAACACCATCAGCTGCTACGGAGGGCCGAACAACTCAGCCGGCGACTCCAGTTGCCTGGCCGGTAGCGCCTTTCTCCATCCAGTGGACGCACATCGGCCGCGCACCATGCAGTTCGGCTTGAAGTTTAACTTCTGATCGCATCAGGCGGGCGCGGTAAAGACCAGATTCCGACAACCTCAAAAAAAGGGAGCCTGCTCGGCTCCCGTTCGTTTTCTCTCTGCCAGCGCCTTAGCCGGCCTTGCGTACGGGCTCAGTCTCGGACTCCGAGGCGATCTTGTTCCACTCCTCAACCTGCTTTTGCGCCGCCTCCCGCGCGATCCCGTACCGCTCCTGGATCTTCCCGATCAACTGGTCCTGTTGACCATCGATGATGTCGATGTCATCGTCGGTCAGCTTGCCCCAGCGCTCTTTCACTGAGCCCTTCATCTGCTTCCATTTACCCTTCATTTGATCAGAATTCATGCCTCCTCCTTATGTGGATTCGATCGGTCTGTTCCTGACGCTCTTTGTCCGAGGCTACGATGCCCGGCGTTGTCCCTGGTCGTGCTTCTTCTCATGCTCCATGTCGTGCCCGCCCTGTGCGGGGCGCTTTTCCGGCACATCGTGCTGGCCCTTCTGTGGTTGGTTGCCGTGTTCGGAATGCTGCGAGGGCTGGTTTCCGGACTGGCCTGGCTGTTGTTGGCGATTCGGATTGTCTGTCATCGAACTCTCCTTTCATTTCCAATTCTTCAAGTTCCAGAGATTAGTTGCCCATGAAGAATGCGGGGTTGGATTTGTTCGCGGGTGACGCTCTAAGCGTCGGAACTCTGGTCGATGGGCTGTAGACGGCCCGCGTTCCGAGGGTATGTCCGCTGGATGTCCTCAGACATAGCAACTACGACTTTATGCGTGAAGGGTTGGAGGCGCGGGTGAGAATCGAACTCACGTATAAAGGTTTTGCAGACCTCTCCCTTACCACTTGGGTACCGCGCCTACTCCTGGAACGGTCCGTGGTCGGCTTCTCGTCCCGTTGCCCTGAAGATGCCCGCTAGCGCGGGTCATTCGCCACAATTCTGGAGCGGGAGACGGGATTTGAACCCGCGACTTCGACCTTGGCAAGGTCGCACTCTACCGCTGAGTTACTCCCGCTCGTTCTCTCATTCTACAGCACTTGCGTCATCACTGCCACTTCACTGCACCCGCACGGCACTCCCGCTCGACTGGTTCGGCACGATTCCCAACTCGGAAATGTACTTCTCCTGAGCTTCGCGAGCCTTCGCGTGGATGTAGTGCATCGTCATTTCCTTGCTACTGTGGCGCAACATGCGCTGGATGACAGCAGGATCAGTGCCCTGTTCCGCCAGCCAAGTTGCCAACCCGTGCCTCAGGTTATGGAATCCGAAACGGGTGACCACTTCACCATCGTAATAACACATCCCGTCCCGTTCTTCCAACACGCCAGCAGCAATTGCCGCAGGACGAATGTAGTCCTCGACGATCATGCTGCCAAAGCGAGGCTGCTTGCCTTTCTTCCGATATGACGGAAACAGCAAATCAGCGTCCTTAGCAAACATGGTTTCCTGCCGCCAGACCTGTAGTACGGTCGCGAGTCCCTTTGTCATCTCCACGGGCTTGCGACTCATCCGAGATTTGGGCGGGCCGTACCCTTTCCCGTTCCACTTGCGTCGGATGCGAATTTTTCCCTTCGTCCAGTCAATCGCATCCCATGTGAGCGCCAATGCCTCGCTGATTCTCATGCCAGTCACGGCTACGAGAATCACAAGCACCTTCACGAGCGGGTCAGATATATGGTGTATCACGGCAGCAGCTTCACTGCCGCTCAGTTCAACTGCTTCGAAATCTGACTTG
>Ga0335080_10004993_pt1 | contig 13590 bp, 10 predicted proteins | sample Lox_Sample_34_FD_206720 | JGI IMG/M metagenome (GOLD analysis project Ga0335080, IMG submission 206720) | Soil microbial communities from Loxahatchee National Wildlife Refuge, Florida, United States - Lox_Sample_3.4 | ecosystem: Environmental > Terrestrial > Soil > Wetlands | place: USA... | reverse complement strand
ACCTTTATATCCGTGGAGGTCTCGCCGGTAATGACCAGGTGTAGGCCTTGGGGCGCTCCTTCCCGCAGAAAATGCGCGTAGGTGTCCACCGAGCGGGGGCCCCAACCAAGAAGAACCGGCAACCCCAGCTTCTCCGCGATCTGCTTTCGCAAGGAGCCAAACACCTTTTGCAGTTCTTCGGTTTGCTCCAGGAACACAAACAGGCTCACGTAACTTCCCGATTCCCGGTTTTGGAAAAGTGATCGCAGACTCTCCACCAGATTCAGTTGCGAAACCTCGTGCCGGGCCTTCCCCTCCGCGAAGAGTTGCAACGCGCCTTCCTGGATTCGCGGGCGCCGCTGCAACGTGTCGTTCTGCGCCGAAAATCGGTTGAGGGCCTCCGTCGCCAGATTCAACGGCAGCCGGGGATCCTGCGCCCGGAACGGATAAATCCCCATTCTCGCCGCCGCCAGCGCCGTGGCGATCTGCCACGCATACGTCTGCCGCAGCAAATCCAGCGGATTCAACACCGTCATCTCCAGGAACGGCAGGCCGTTAGCCAGCAGAATCGAGAGCCACTCCTTCATCTGCGGATCCTTCTCTCCGCTCCTTCGAAAAACCACAAAGCTCGACTCTTTCCCCGCACCCTGGTTTGTACAGGGCGGCGCGTTCGTCAACGGAAAAAGACCTCCTTGTTCCCGCCCCAGGCTTCCCCCGACCAGGGGGCACAGCGCCGTCGCAAACGCTTCCAGGTCCGGGCTCGCCAGGAAGCTCACGAACCGCCGGCCGCTCTTCGCCGTTGCCGAAAGAAACGCGGCCAATTCGCAGACGGGATTCCCCGCGATCGCTTGCGTGCCTGAGTACTCTTTTTTCATCTCCCGGCAGGTGGCTCGCAACACTGCCGGCTCAACCCGCGCCACAGCCTGCAGGAACAACGCCAGGAACAGCACCGAACAATACGGCGCAAGTATTCCCGTCGGCATTTCGAGGAGATAACGAAACTTGTATTCGATCGCCATCCGCGCCAGGTACGAGTTGGGATCGGTCGCCGCCGCAAAATGCCGCCCCTCCACTTCCTCCTGCGCTCCCGACAGCTTGCTTTGGAAGTACAAAAACAGCGCGTGATCCTCGATGCTGTAGCCGCTCTTGTTCACCAAAATTAACAAGGCCTTCCGAAGTTCCAACCGCGCTTCCGCCTTCCGGATCAGTTCCGGGTGACAATTGTCCAGCGCCAGGAAGTTCAGGTTTTTTCCGCCCGGATGGAGATCCAGGATCGCGTTGCAAAAATGATGGACCGTCCCAAACGAAATGAGCATTCGGTCCGTCATCCCGTCTTGCGCCGCTTCCGCATTGGCGCGGCTCCCTCCGGCTGTGAGTTGCGGCAGCCTCTCGGGAATATGCAGGAACTCCAGGTTTTCCCTGGCGTGATGTGGCCCGAATTCTTCACACGGCCAGAGCGTAACGTCGTTCGCCCACAAGCGGCTCAACAACCGCTCCCTCTCGATGGACACTAGCTCTGCCTCATACCATCGCTGGACGTCTTCGCCGAGGGCCGTTTTGTCAATCGTAACCATGCGCGCCCCGCAGCAAATTCAGTCTTGGCGAATCTTCCGGGCAGCGGGATAAATCAGAAGGTAGGGGATGACAAAGGTCAAAATTAGGAGCCGCGGGAGTTCGAAAAAACGAGGCTCCTACTCGCTGGCGTCACAGCTTAGCTGCGATTTCCTGAACTTGCAACAACCTCGAGGGTAACGCACAATGTTTGTTTTGGAGGAACCACCATGGCCAACGAATCTTGCGACCCTACGCCCGCTGCCAGCGAGCCGGTCAAGCCGGGAACGCGCATGGTTCATTGCGTAAAGTTTGGAAAAGAATTGCCGGGCCTCGACCGCGTGCCCTGGAAAGGCGAACTTGGCAAGCGCGTCTACGAAAACGTCTCCAAAGACGCCTGGAAGCTATGGCTGGAATACTCCAAGATGGTCATGAACGAATACCGCCTCAATCCCATCGACCCCAACTCCTTGAAAATCATGGAAGAACAAATGGAACAGTTCTTCTTTGGCGAGGGTGCCAAGCTTCCCGAAGGCTACGTGCCCCCCAAAGCCAAGGGTTAACCCTCCTGTGGCACAGGCACTCCTGCCTGTGCAGTCGACCAGAGAGCAACCAGTCGGGTCAGCTCTCCAGAGATTGCAGGCGAAACCGAATATTCCGTCTAATTCAAACCCTCTTCGTCACCGGATGTTCCACCGGCAACCTCGGTGAGAACGCGAATTTCAATTTTCCATGTCCCTCGCGCAACGCCGCTTCAACCTCCCCCGGCGTCTCTCCCCGCGCAAACAAAAATCCCAAGTAGCTCGACCCCTCCGGCCACGCGGCAATGTAATCGTGCAATCGCGCGGTGATTTCCAGGTCCGTCACACCGGCCACGCTTCGAGCGTCCTCCACTCCATCCACTCGTTCCAAAACCCCGCTCGCCGGCACCGGTATCATCAACACCCCGGAAGCCCGCTCCTCGCGCGACGCATCGCTTCCCGGCAACCCCAACGCGTGGCGTAGCAGCAGCTCTTCCAAACCGATCGTCTCGTTCTGCCCCTTCATTCGGAATCGCAGCGCCCGCGCGCATAGCCCGCCAATCGGCCGCGCCGCCACCTCGATCGGCCATACGCCTTCTTCGTTTATCCGAAATTCTCCATGCACCGGCCCGTGAATCAGCCCTAGCGCCCGCACCGCTTCGGCAAGACATTTCTTCACCGCGTTCTGCTCCGCCTCACTCATCCGCGAGGGCGTCACATAAATCGTCTCCTCAAAAAATGGCCCTTCCAGCGGGTCCGGCTTGTCGAAAATGGCCAGCACCCGCAATTCGCCCTCGCTCAGCAGCCCTTCCACGGCTACTTCTCTGCCCGGCAAATAACCTTCTACAATCATCCGATCCAGATTCGGCTCGCGCGTCGCCTGAATTTCCGCCGACTCCAACAAATGCTTCAGCCGCGCCGCCCCTGCCAGAAATTCCTTCCGCGTATTCGCCCGCACCACTCCCTGGCTCGCCGACAGCGAAAGAGGTTTCAAAACACACGGATAGGAGATCCCCATAAGCGAAGGTTCGGGAATCGGCTGCAGCGTCACCACCCGAAACCACGGTACCGGCAATCCTGCTTCTCGAAACGCTTCCCGCATTCGGAGCTTGCTTCGGCACGCCTCGACGCTCGCCGGATGATTGTGCAAGACGCCCAATCCGCGCGCGGCATACGCCGCCGCCAGCGTCGGCCGGTCGCCCAGCGCCAGCACTCCATCCACGCGGTGCCCGCTTTGCGCTTGCATCACCGCGAAAGCGGCCTCTTCCGGCGCCTCAAAATGCACTGGCAGCGCACGATCGTGCCAGGGATCGTCGAGCCGCTGGCAGCGATCCGTCACAAACGCCAGTTCCACGCCAAGTTCCTTCGCGGCTTCGTCGAAGGCCCGTGTCTGGTACCCAAGCTTTGTCGCAAAAATCAGCACTCGAGGCCGGGTCTCTTGCAAGCTCATTCCGCAACTCTCACAGAAAAGTTTCCGTCTGCTTCACCGCTTCCTTTACCCTTCGAATCGGAACCAACTGGTCCCGCGTCGGCTCCGCTCAACAGTACCAAGGCTCGTTCAGATACGGCACCCCAGGCCGCGCGCCCCCCTCGGCGAAGATTCCTTCGCTAACCCGTCGTTCCGCCGCGCGATTGGCCGCCACCCAAATCTTCTCAAAAATCGCCGTCCTTCCTCCCCCGGCCTTCTCCCCCACGGCAACAATTTCCTCGAGGTCCGCGCACAACGAGTCCACACGCGGATCCGCATGCTGCCACGGATAGCTCAGCGTCTTCGCGTCGAACGCTCCAACCTGCCCTCGCAATTCCCCAATCTCGAGCAGCCGCGATCCCGCCGTGACCAGCAACCGGATCGCCAACTGGATCGGCGCTACTGCCGTAACCAGGTCCAGCCGCTGCAACTGCTCCAACAAGTCCAGATAATTCCCGATCGTCGTCCACGGCGTGAACGGCACAAACGTCGGCTGCAACGTAATTCCCACACGCCGGCAAGATTCCACAACCCGCAAAAAATCCGCTCGCGTATGACCCTTTTTCAGTTTCTCCAGGATCCCGTCGTCCAGCGATTCCACCGCAGATACCACAAACAAGCACCCGGTGTCCCGCAAAGTCTTCAGGAGTTCCGCATTCTCTCGCAGATGCTCAATCTTGATCGTCACGTCGTATGTGAGCTCCGGGAACTCCCGGTGCAATGCCTCCACCAGCGGCACCGCGTGCCCCACCCCGTTGAAAAAGTCCGGGTCGCCAAACGTAATGTGCTGCGCGCCCGCCATCACCTGCTGCCGCACATCCGCCAGCACCACTTCGCGGTCCACGATCCGGAACACTCCGCCGTAAACGGGCACGATCGGGCAATGCAAGCATACGTGCTTGCAGCCCCGCGATGCCTCGGTATATCCCACCAAGCGATGATCACCCGCGGGCATCACGAGGTGCGCGTAATTCTTCAGTCCAGGCAAATCCGTGCGATCCGGTGTCAGGAACTTCAGCCGCGCCAGCGAAATGTTCGAATCCAGGCGATGAATCTGCGGCAAGGCCGACTGTCCGGAGAGATGCTCGGCTAAATCCACCAGCGCCTGCTCAAATTCCCCGCCGAAAAGGCTCTCGACGCCGTGCGCCCGTAAACTCTCCGCCGCCAGCGGCGCATACAGTCCGTACGCGCATAAATGCGCACGCGGATTGCTCGCCTGGATCGGCTCCACAAGTTCCAGCGTCAGACGCGTCGCCGTGTGCATCGGCACATAAAACGCAATAAGCCCCGCGTCCCGTACCGCCGGGTCGCTCAACGCCTGCCGCGACAAATCCAGGCAACCCACCTCGTGCCCACGCTTCCGCAGCCACGCCGCCGGCGAGGCCAGCCCGAATGGCTGCCTCCCCAACTCGTACGTCGAAATCAGCAAGATCTTCACAACGCCTCATTATAGCGTCCCTGTCGCTCCCCGCGATTTCGGTTATCATAGAAAGCTCAAGCCTTCAGGAAAGGACCGCCGGTATGCCCATCTCCGCAGCCAATTCCTTCGGTACGCGCGACAAACTCAATGTTGGCGCGCAATCGTTCGAAATTCACCGCCTCGAAACCCTCGAAGAACACGGCGTCGCCCATCTCGAAAAGCTCCCCTTCTCCCTCCGCATCCTCCTCGAAAATCTTTTGCGCTGCGAAGACGGCCGCTTCGTCCGCAAAGACGACATCGCCGCCCTTGCCACCTGGACCCCGAACGCCGTGCAAAAAGAAATCGCCTTCATGCCCGCCCGCGTTCTTCTCCAGGATTTCACGGGGGTTCCCGCCGTCGTCGACCTCGCCGCCATGCGCGAGGCCGTGCAAAGAATGGGCGGCAATCCCAAGCGCATCAATCCCCTTTTTCCTGCGGAACTCGTCATCGACCACTCCGTCCAGGTCGATCAATTCGGCACCTCCAACGCCTTCGGCCTCAATGCCGAACTCGAATTCCAGCGCAACGTCGAGCGTTACGTCTTCCTGCGCTGGGGCCAGAAAGCCTTCCGCAATTTCAAGGTCGTGCCGCCAGACACTGGCATCTGCCACCAGGTCAACATCGAATATCTCGCGCGCGTCGTCTGCGTCATGCCCAACGGCAATCAACTCGAAGCCTACCCCGATTCCCTCGTCGGCACCGATTCGCACACCACCATGGTCAACGCCTTGGGCGTTTTTGGCTGGGGCGTCGGTGGCATCGAAGCGGAGGCCGCCATGCTCGGCCAGCCCCTTTCGATGCTCGTTCCGGAAGTCGTCGGCTTCAAACTCCACGGCCGCCTGCCGGAAGGCGCCACCGCGACCGACCTTGTCCTGACCGTCACCGAAATGCTTCGCAAGAAAGGTGTCGTCGGCAAATTCGTCGAGTTCTACGGCTCTGGCCTCTCCACCCTCAGTGTTCCGGACCGCGCCACGATCGCCAACATGGCTCCCGAGTACGGCGCCACCATGGGCTTCTTCCCGGTGGACAACGAAACGCTCGCGTATCTCCACTTCACCGCGCGCTCGCAGGATCAGATTGCGCTCGTCGAGGCCTACTGCAAGGAACAACTGCTCTTCCGCAGCGACAACACGCCTGAGCCGGCCTTCAGCGACAAGCTGGAACTTGACCTCTCGACCGTCGAGCCCACGGTCGCCGGCCCCAAGCGTCCCCAGGACCGCGTCGCCCTCAAAAACGCCAAAACTTCCTTTATTAAGGTGGTTGAGGGCGCGCCTGCCAAGCAGGCCCACGTTAAGAACAATGGCGACACTTTTGATCTTTCCAGCGGCGCCGTGGTCATCGCTGCCATCACCAGTTGCACCAATACCTCAAATCCGTCGCTCATGCTCGGCGCCGGACTACTCGCCAAAAAAGCCGTCGAGCGCGGCCTGGAAATCAAGCCCTGGGTGAAAACCAGCCTCGCTCCCGGCTCCAAAGTCGTCACCGACTACCTCGCTGCCGCCGGCCTCACGCCCTATCTCGACAAACTCAAATTCAATCTCGTCGGCTACGGCTGCACTACCTGCATCGGCAACAGCGGCCCGCTGCCCGATCCCATCGGCGCCGCCATCAAGGAAAACAATCTCGTCGCCGTTGCCGTTCTCAGCGGCAATCGCAACTTCGAAGGCCGCATCCACCCGCTCGTCCGCGCCAACTATCTCGCTTCACCGCCGCTCGTCGTCGCTTACGCGCTCGCGGGCCGCATGGACCTCGACCTCACCACCGAGCCTCTTGGCACCGATAAATCCGGCAAGCCCGTCTACCTCAGCGAAATCTGGCCCACGCCGCAGGAAGTGGAGGCCACCGTCCGCGCCGCGGTTTCCACCGAGCAGTACCGCAAGGAATATGGCGAAGTCTTCGAAGGCGACGCTCGTTGGAAGGGTATGCCCGTCCCCGAGGGCGACCTTTACAAATGGGAATCCGGCTCTACCTACATCAAGCTCCCGCCTTATTTCGAAAACATGCCCAAGGCGCCCGGCCCGCTGGCGGACATCCACGGCGCCCGCGTTCTCGCGATTCTCGGCGACAGCGTCACCACCGACCACATCTCTCCGGCCGGCTCCATCGCCGTCGAGTCGCCCGCCGGCAAATACCTCGTCGCCCACGGCGTCAAGCCGCACGAGTTCAACTCCTACGGCGCCCGCCGCGGCAATCACGAAGTCATGATGCGCGGCACCTTTGCCAACATCCGCCTCCGCAACCAACTCGCTCCCGGCACCGAAGGCAGTTGGACCCTCCATCTTCCCGACGGCGAAAAAATGTTCATCTACGACGCTGCCGTGAAATACCGCGAAGAAGGCGTGCCCCTCGTCGTCATCGCCGGAAAGGAATACGGCTCCGGCTCCTCGCGCGACTGGGCTGCCAAGGGCACGCGTCTGCTCGGCGTCCGTGCGGTCCTCGCTGAAAGCTACGAACGCATCCACCGCAGCAATCTCGTCGGCATGGGCGTGCTTCCCCTCGAATTCAAGCCCGGTGAAAATCGCGAATCTCTGGGCCTCACCGGCCACGAAGTCTTCTCCGTGGAAGGCGTCAGCTCCCTCACTCCTCGCAAGCAAGTCACCGTGAAAGCCAAGTCACCCGACGGTAGCGTGAAATCCTTCACCAGCCTGGCCCGCGTGGACACTCCCGAAGAGGTCTCCTACTACCAGCACGGCGGTATCCTCCAATACGTCCTCCGCCAAATGCTCGAATAGAAATGTAGTGGCCGACCTTTAGGTCGACCACCGTTTCGAACCTTGCCTTTAAATGAAACTGGAAACGAACGCAGCGCCAAAGCGAATCATGATAACTCTTCAGGACTCCGATTATCGGGAGATCCAGCGCGTTGCCCGCTCTAGATCCTGATTCTAGAACATCAATGTGACGACTAGGCCTCCAGCCTCGTCGCCCACGCCTCCGCGCTGATTACCGCCCGAGGTACGCGCGACCTGTAGAACTTATACTGCAGCTTTCTCCATCCCTCGAGCGGCTTCCCTTCCTCCACATACGGCAACAACTTCACCGCCCTCCGGTACAACTCCCTCCGTCCCGCATCGAACCGCTGCCCATCCTCGGGCCGGTACTGCGACCACGCAATCGAATGCACAAATCCAGCTGGTCCGAACTTTGACGACCGCAACACTCTTTCCGCAAAGATATGGATCGGCCCTGCAAACGCGTTCAGGCTGTCGTGCATCGCCACCACGCCTCCAGGGCTCAAGAATTTCGCAAAACCGTCGAAGTCGTCCTTCACACCCTGATAGCTGTGGTCTCCGTCTATCCACAGCAACCGGATCGGCCGGTCCCATGTCGTGCTCACGTGCTTCGAGAACGCGTGATGAATTTCTACATGCTCCTTTACACCCGCTGTCTCCAGCGACTTCAGGAATTCATCGTACGTCGAACCCTCCTGCGTCGCGTCGGCCTTGTTGTCCGCCGTCAGGTTGAAATTGTGCGGATCAATCGAAACCACAGACCCTAACCCATATCGCATGGCCACACTGGCCAGCATCACCGTAGATCGTCCCTTAAAACTTCCGATCTCGACGATCGTGCCCTTTGCCGGCGTGCACGCGGCCAGCAACCCCAGAAATCGCGCCTCGTTTTCCAGCAGATACCCCGGCGTCGGCCGTGTCCGCTCCCAAGCGACGTTCAGCACACTCTCGAGGTCTACAGGAATCGTGATCATCCAAACAGCCTCATCCCTTTGACTCTGCACCCTCGCGCCGCAAAAACAAAATCATCAATCCGCCGGCAATCGTCACCAGGCTCGCCGCCTGCGCGCTCGACATCCCCCAAATCCACGGCGGATTGATCCGGATAATCTCCACCAGAAACCGCGCCACGCCCGTCATTAAAAGATAGAGGCAGAAAATCTCGCCCGCCGGCCGCGGCTTCTTCAGCGCCCTGCTTCCCAGCCGCCACAAAAACCATCCGATCAGACACCACACAGCAAACTCATAGAGCGGCGCCGGATGCACGCGCTCCATCGTCGGCACGATCCCGTTCGGAAAGCTCATTCCCCACGGCAGCGAAGTCGGCTTCCCATAATCGCCGTCTCCCGACAAGAAGCACCCGATGCGCCCGATGGCATACCCGAAGCAAGCCGCCGGTGACGCCGCGTCGAGAAACTCCCACATGCGCAGCTTCGCCTGCCAGCCCATCACCAGCATGGCCACGAAGCCACCCAGAAATCCTCCGAACCACGCGAAACCCAGGCGTATCCAGCTCAACCCGTTCTGGCTGAAGAGCCAGTGCCGGTCGAATAGCAGGCTAAGAGAAACCCGGTCGCTTGGCGTATCGAGCAGATGCATCAGCTTCGCGCCAAAAATCCCCGCCAGTCCGGCGACGGTAATCATCAGGAACGCGTCGGCGTTCATTCCTCGCCGGTCGAAATCAGCTTGCAATACGTACGCGGCGGTAATCAGCGCCAGCGCCACCATTAAGCCAAATGTCGGAATCTGCAACGGCCCCAAATGCAAATAGGGAATCATTTCGAGTTGCGCGCCTCACGCGCCTTTCGCAGTATACACGACGCGCTTCAGCCCCCCCGCCGCGCCTCGCCGTCGCAGCAGCAGCCCAATCGCCAGCCACACCGCCAGCGCCACCCACTCCGCCCCGCTAAAATGCCCCGGGATTACCGGCACCAGCTTCATCAGGATCAGCACTGCCGAGACCGCCATGCCCGCTCCCCCCACCGCTCGCAAACCGGCTCGCCGCTCCACCAGAAAAAACGAAATGCACGCCGCAAACCACCCCAATGCTGCAGCCATCGACCCAACCTCGGTCACCGGCACTAGTAGCGAATCTCCCAATAATAGCCCCGCGAACGTTCCTCCCGTTACACCCAGAATCGCCACCGTCGGCGTCAAGTTCTCCACGTGCACTTTCGCAAAAGCCGGTGCGATCATTCCCCGCCGCCCGTAGGCATAAAGCAGCCGCGTGGACGCCACAAAATTCCCATTGAACACCTGAAAAAGCGCCACCACCGAAATTCCCAAGATCAGCCGCACCAGCCAAACCGAATGCGTCCCTCGTTCAAACGCAATCGCCGTGGCAAATCGCTTTCCCAGCAGACTCTGCCACGGCGCAATATAAGAAACCGCGCCAATCGCCAACACATAAAATCCCGCTCCCACCACCAGCGCCATCGCGATCGCCTTGAAAAAATCTCCTGGAGGAAATCCCGGATGCGCCTCCTCCACCACTTTCGGCACGGATTCGAATCCGGTCACGAAGTACGGCACAATCTGCAGCGTCAGCAAAATCGAAATCAGCGGTGCCTGGCTGAATGCCGGATGGAAATTCGCCGCGGCTCCCCCGTGCGCGCTTACCAGCACAAGAACGAGAAACACCCCCAAAACGCAGGATGTCGCCCAATTCTCAAACGTCGCGCTCGCCCGGATCCCCCGGTAATTCAGGCAGGCGAGAAATACGGTGACCCCGATTCCCACCAGCAGCCGCGGCAAAAACACCGGGTGGCCCGCCACGCGGTAAAGCTCCATCGTGTCGAGCTGCGGAAAAAGGTAGGCGACCAGCTTCCCCAGCGCCACCGCTTCCCACGGGCACACAATGAAATATGCCAATAGCATCATCCAGCCTGTCAAGTAGCTCACAAAGGGGGGAAACACCTGCGCCGTGTACGCCGCTTCACCCGCCGCATCCGGCAACCGCCGCACCCATTGCCCGTAGACATAACCGATCGGCAGCAGCAAAATTCCGCCCAGCGCAAAGCCCAACATCGCCCCAAGCGGCCCGCCGCGCCCCAGCCAGTCGTCCATCAGGATCACCCAGCCGGTCCCGATCATCGTGCCGAAGCCCAGCGCGAAGTAATTCCACAGGCTTAGCTTGCGTGCAAGCCGCGTCATTCAGAGCACGCAGAGCAGTTCATAGAGGAGATTTGCCGCCAGCAAGGAAGTAATCGAACCGTTGTCATATGGTGGGGAAACTTCTACCAGGTCGCAGCCGATAATCTTCAACCCGCGCAACCCGCGCACCAACTCCACGATCTGCGCGCTGCTGAATCCGCCCACCTGCGGCGTTCCCGTCCCCGGTGCAAATGCCGGATCCACGCAATCGATATCCAGCGTCACATACACAGGCTTCCCGTGGAACGCCTGTACTTTCTCTCGGAACACATTCATCCCGTGCGCGTGAAACTCTTCCGTCGTGATCATTTCCACTTTGTGCTTCTTCGCGAACTCAAAATCATCCGCGCTGTAGACCTGTCCCCGCAGCCCCACCTGCAAAAAGCTCCGCTCCAGAATCAGCCCTTCCTCCATCGCCCGCCGGAACGGTGTCCCGTGCGACAGCTTGCATCCGAAGTACTCATCCCAAAGGTCGTTGTGCGCGTCAAACTGAATCAGCGCCACCGGCCCATATTTCTTCGCTGTGGCCCGCAACAGCGGCAAGCTCAACGAATGATCCCCTCCCACCGCGGCGCACCGTACGCCTGCCTGCAGCAGCGGCTCCATCTGTTCCTCGACTCGCTGAAACGTGTCCTGGATCGACAGCGGATTCACGGAAAAATCCCCAAAATCCGCGATCCGGTATTTTGCGAAGGGATTCACCTTCAACTCCGGGTTCCACGGCCGGATCAGTACCGATTGTTCGCGCACGGCTCGCGGCCCAAACCGCGTCCCAGGCCGGTAGGTCGTACCCCCGTCAAACGGCACTCCCACCAAGGCGATCTCCAACTCGCGCGGGTCGCTGATGTGCGGCAGCCGCATGAACGTCGCAATTCCTCCCGACCGCGCGTGATGCAGCGCATCCACCGGTTCGGGATGGGGCAGGTGATACTTCTTCGCCGGAGTCTTCATCGAGCGGTATCCTAAGGTTCGCTGCTGGCCAAGTCAACGCGGCCTACGGCCCTATTCTTGGCACAATACCGACCCCAATTCCTCAAGCACTCCCAGTACCACTACTAGTCTTAGTGCGCCATCACCCGCTCCACTTACCTTCAAAACTCGCCGAAAACCCCGATTTTCCTTGACTTTTCAGCCCTTTTGCGACAAATTCACGCTCGCGTTTTTGACGGGACGCAATCCTGCCTCGGGCCAAGTTCGATCGAACGGAGGTTCATGTGGAAACCACCATCGGTGTATTCGATTCCAGAGATAAAGCCGAGCAAGCGGTAAGAGAACTCATCCAACATCAAATCCCGGAAAAATCCATCGTCTTTCTCACCAGTTCTGAAAGTGAAGCCATGGCCTTCGGGAAGGACTTGGGCACCTACGCGGGCGGATTCCTCGGCGGAGCCGTCGGCGTCACCGCCGGCTGTGTCGGCGCCGCTATTGCTCTCATCCCGGGCTTCGGGCAGGTCTTTGCCTTGGGCGTTGGTGGCGCAGCCCTGTTGGGTTATCTGGGCTCCAAAGCCGGGGGTTCCATCGGTAAAAACATCGCGGATTCCGAGGAACCCGACGCTCCCAAAGCTGCCTCTCTGGAAACTTCCGAAGAAGGCAGCCACCTTCTCGAAGTCTTGAAGACCGGCCGCTCGATCGTCCTGGTCCAGACGGAATTTCACGATGTCGCCTCCGTGGCCACCGCCGTCCTCAACCGCCTCGGCATCGGCACTCAACCCACCACCATGTCGGCCTCCGGTAGTTCCACACGGGAATCCGAAGGCGTCACCATCGTGGACTTTCGCGGCCGCATCGCCTTTGGCTCGGGAAATAACCGGCTTCGCGAAACCCTGGCGGGCTTGGCAGCCGCTGGCTCCAAAAAAATCGTCCTGAACCTCAAGGAAGTCGACTTCGTGGACAGCTCCGGCATCGGCGAAATGGTCAAGGGCCACATGTCCCTGCGCAAGAATGGTGGCCAGTTGAAGCTTTGCAATCTCACCAAGGGGGTCAGCGACCTGCTTCAGGCGACCTCGCTCAACAAGATCTTCGACATCCACGCGGATGAATCCAGCGCCGTCAAGTCCTTCAGTTCCGGCTTGGGCGCGTCCGCGAATTAATCTCCACCAAACGAAAAAGGCCTTGCTGCCGGGCAAGGCCTTTCTTATTTCCGATCGGCCGCCGGCGCAGACCTGCAACCGAAAATCCTTCCTCTCGCCATTAGTCTTGGCCAGGGTCCTCCGGCAAATCCTCGTTGAACTCATTGCGCTTCTTATACGCCATCCATGTAATCCCCAGGCAAATCAGCATCGGGGGAACCACCAGTATCAGGATGCCGCTCTTCAGCGCCTGGATCATCCGCTGCCCCGATCCCGCGGCCTGTGTATAGCAAAGCGCGCACCCCTGCGCCGAAACCAGCGCGGGCGCCAGCGTGCAGCTCACAAATGTCGCCGAGACTCTCAGCAGCTTCTTCCCGAGCCCCATCGCTCCTCCCGCTACGGTCAGTGCGGCGTCCGGTTATGCAGCAGACGCACGCTGTCCAGCCAGAACATGTTCATCATTAATAGCACAAAGATCGTGGCCGGGATCAACGAAAGAAACAGGCTCCGCCGTTCCTGCCCCAGGTGCATGAAGTACATCAATCCCAGCGACGCGCTGCAGATCGCCAGCACCAGCAGGATCGTCACCAGCACGCCCGTCGAAAAATCGCGAAACGCCAGGAACACCTCGACGAAAAAAATCGCCAGCAGCACGAAA
>Ga0335080_10004992_pt1 | contig 13591 bp, 15 predicted proteins | sample Lox_Sample_34_FD_206720 | JGI IMG/M metagenome (GOLD analysis project Ga0335080, IMG submission 206720) | Soil microbial communities from Loxahatchee National Wildlife Refuge, Florida, United States - Lox_Sample_3.4 | ecosystem: Environmental > Terrestrial > Soil > Wetlands | place: USA... | reverse complement strand
GATCTCCTCGAGGGGAGCCTACACCGCGAAGCGGGTGTCAGGTCGCCCGCGGCTGGAGACCCGCCGCGCGATAGACCGCGTCGATCACGCGCATGTTCGCGACCGCATCGTCCGGGCCGGTCGGGACAGGCGTGCCGTTCCGCACGTGGTCCACGAACGCGCGGAGCTGGCAGGCGTACGTGGTTTCGCCCGCGACGCGCTCGCGGGTCGTGCCGCTCGGCGTGCGGACGGTGAGACGGTGGTAGAAGTGCGGCGCGATCGGGTTGAAGACGCGGAGCTCGCCGCGCTCGCCCTGGACGCGCAGCGCCAGCTTGAGCAGCGTGCGCGACCACATCGACGCGGTGATCGCGCCCGTGCGTCCGTCGGCGAAGCGAAGCTGCGCGTCCATGCGGCGATCCACCTGCGGCGACCAGAGCAGCGCCTGCGCGCTCACCACCTGCGGCTCCGCTTCGGACATGTGGCGCACCATCGAGACCGTGTAGCAGCCGGCATCCATCAGCGCGCCGCCGGCCAGCTCCCAGCTCCAGCGGATGTCGTTCCGGAGGAAGCCGAGCGGGATGGCCAGCACCGCCTCGTAGTGGCGCGGCGCGCCGATCGCGCCGTCGGCGAGGAGCTGCTTCACGCGCTTCGCGAGCGGGTGATAGCGCCAGTGGAACGCCTCGACCAGCACGCGGCCGGTCTCGCGCGCGGCGTCGGCCATCCGCTGCGCCTCGGCGGCGTTCGACGCGATCGGCTTCTCGCACAGCACGTGCTTGCCGGCGCGCAGCGCGCGGATCGTCCACTCGCAGTGCAGCCCGTTGGGAAGCGGGTTGTAGACCGCGTCGAGCTCGGGATCGGCGAGCAGCGCTTCGTAGGAGTCGTGCACGCGCGGGATGCCGTGCTTCGTGGCGAAGGCGCGCGCCTTCGCGGGGTCGCGCGCCGCGATCGCCAGGACCTGCGCCTCCGCCACGCGCTTCGCCGGCGCGACGAGCGCCATCGGCGCGATGCGCGCCGCGCCCAGGATGCCGAAGCGCAGCGGAGTCTGCGGCCGCACGGTCTCGTTCAGCTCTCGGTGTGGTCCGCCCAGATGCGCACGGCGTTCCCGGGGCGGAAGAACTCGACGGCGCTCACGCGCTCGTCGAGCGCCTCGCCGCAGAGCCGGACCTCGGCATCGTCGGGCAGCTCGCGGAGCCTCTCGATCAGCTCACGGTTCTTCATGCGCGGAGTCTAGGCCGGATCCGCGTGTGAAGCCGGTGGACCGGACGCGGTAGGATCCCGAGCTCGGAGCTCGACGCGGAGCGGTCATGAAGAAGAGCGGAGCGGAGAAGAGCGAGCTACGCGACTGGCGCGGCGAGCTCTTGAAGCGCGTCCGCGCGCTGATCCGCGAAGCGGATCCCGGCGTCGTCGAGACGTGGAAGTGGCGCGGCGTGCCGGTCTGGGAGCACGACGGGATCCTCTGCACGGGCGAGACGTACAAGAGCGTGGTGAAGCTGACGTTCGCCAAGGGCGCGTCGCTGCCGGATCCGTCGGGGCTCTTCAACTCGAGCCTCGAAGGGAACACGCGGCGAGCGATCGACTTCCGCGAGGGCGACGCGCTCGACGCGAAGGCGCTGAAGGCGCTCATTCGCGCGGCGGTGAAGCGGAACGGCTCCTAGCGCAGATCGCCGCTCGCGACCTGCGCCGCCAGCTTCAGCGCCTCTTCCAGCGTCGAGCAGTCCCCGGTGATCATGCCCTGCTCGCCGGCGCTCCTGGTCCAGCGGCGCGAGCCGAGCTTGGTGATCGCGCTCGAGCCGTGCAGGTTGATGCAGGCGATGATGCCCTTCGAGAGCGCGTTTCCCACGTTGAACGTCTCGACCCACTTCTGGTCGTCCTGTGACGGCACGCTGGGGTTGCGGGTCAGATCGACGATCCATGACATCGCTCCGAGCCGTTTTCCCTCGTCCATGCTGCGCATGAGGGCCTGGCGGAAGTCCGGGGTGTTGAGCGACTCCCATTCGCCGACCAGCGCCTTCTGCGCCGGGTAGTGAGTGACCTTGATGGTCCCGGGGATCGTGAACAGGTGAGTGCCCGCTGCCGCCATGCTCGCCACGCCTTTTGATCGAACGGACTGCCTCGATCGATCGGAAGGCGATGGGGCGTGCCTTGAGGCGCGGCGCCTGGTGACTGCGAGCTACTGACGCTGCAGAGCCAGCGCGGCGGCGGCGAGCACGCAGAGCACGAGGCGCGAGGGCTCCGGCACCACCGCGAGCGCGTCGAGGGCTCCATACAGGTTGATGGCGTAGCCGTGCGAGTCCACGAAGAAGAGGTCTACGGACGTCTGCGGGAAGTCGGTCAGGCTGAAGGGAAGCGCCGGAAGAGCAGTCCCGTGCCACGAGCCCGAGAACCGAGCTCCAACCGTCACACTCGGATCGAGCGAGTAGGCGAGCAAAGAGTCGTGCGTGATGGTGCTCACCGTGCCGGAGAAGACCACCTGAACGGGCGACGCAGCGGCCGTGCGCGCGACCAGGCTCGCGAGCGCGACGCCGACGAAATGCTTCCACATGCCGGACTCACTGTGAGCGCAGGCGCTTCCCGAGTCAAGCGATGGAGGGGCGCAGCTCAGTGACCCCAGCGCGACTCAGTGCTCGCCGTCGTAGAAGAACTGCTCACGCGTGATCTCGTCGTTCTCGACGGTGTAGAGGCCGACTTCTTCGAGCGTCTCGCGCTTGCCCGTCGCCTTGCGCGTGACCTCGAACGTGTAGTGCACCGCGAACTGGTTGCGGCCGCTGTAGTAGGGACCGCGTACGCGCTCCGAGTGGATCTCGTTGTCGCCTTGCCAGAGCTCGGACTTGTGGATGACCGCGGCCTGGCCCGCGGTCTCGGCGCCGTCGCCTTCGACCGAGACGATGCCGGGCGCGTACATCGCGCGCATGACGTCGAAGTTCTTGCCCTGGTTGCACAGATCCACGAACCGCGTGGCGACCTTCTGGATGCTCATCGCCGACTTCCTCCGAATGGAATTCGGGGAAGCTAGCGCGGCGGAATCCGCGGCAGCAGCAAATGCGAATCGAAACGCCCGCCCGTGTGGACGGTAATCCGCTTCGCGAGCACGCGATCGCGCGGGTCGTCGTGGATGAACGGCGCGATGCGCGGCTCGTCGTGCGCGGCGACCTCGAGCACGAGGGTGTCGCCCTTCTCGAACACGACGCTGGTGGGCCAGATCTCGACCTCGACGGGGACGATCTCGCCCGGCTGCACCTTCTGGACCTCGTCGTGTGGGTGGTAGGGGCGATGGGGCAGCGAACGCGCGGTGTCGAGCTTGCGATGCGACACGCGCTGCCAGCCGTACGCCGCGGGGAAGCCCGGGTTGATCGAACCCTGGAACGTGACCTCGCGGCCGTTCCCGTCGAGCTTGCGAACGATCGCGAACAAGTCCGCGTCGTCGTGCGAAGACGACACCCACAGCCGGAGCTTCACGGGCCCCGTGAACTCGGTCACCTCCGCGAACGGCGCCGTGGCAAACCGCGCGGACGCGGCTTCGCGCGGCGCGCCGGGCTCCGCGGTGTAGCTCGCCGAGCTCTCCTGCGCAGGAGCGCCGAGTGCGAGCGCGCCGCGCGCGGCGTCGAGCGCGTACGGCGTCCACTCCGTTCGCGCGATCGGCCATTCGTCTTCATAGCGCCAGTGCCAGCGCTCGCTCGTGGTTCGGATCGCGAGCTTGATCCGCGGCTCGCGAGTCACTCCCGTGTCGATCCCGCACAGCCAGTAGTCGAGGAAGCGCTTCTGCGTGATGCGGCCCTCGAGCGAGTAGAACGGCACGATGTGGTCGCCGCAGTGGATCTGCAGGAACTTCTGCGCCGAGCCCGCGCCGAGGAAGCCCTCCACGTTGCCGCGCAGGTGCAGGCCGAAGCCGCCCCAGTTGCCCGCGCTGAGCAGCGGCACCTGGATCTTCGCGAGCTCCGGCACGTGGTAGGCGTTCGTGTCGAAGAGCTCGGGCGGAGTCACTCCAGCGGGCGCCGCGGGCGGCGCGGACTTCGCCGCCCCGGCCTCGTGCGAGCGCACGTTGCTCGCCCAGCGGCGGTTGAAACCGTTCGAGTAGATGCCCCCGTGCCTGCTCGCGTCGCGGTAGGTGTCGACCGCGCCCTCCCACGGCACGATCGCGGCGAGGTGCGGCGGCTGTTGGGCGGCGACACGCCACGAGTTCATCGCGAAGTACGAGATGCCCATCACCGCCACGCGCCCGTTCGAGAACGGCTGCGTGCCCGCCCACTCCACGGCGTCGTAGAAGTCGCTCGCCTCTTCGTCGGACAGCCGGCGGATGCGCCCGGGCGACTTGCCCGTGCCGCGCCCGTCGACGCGGATCACCACGTAGCCCTGCGGCACCCACCACTCGGGATTGACCGTCTCCCAGTGCATGTACGGGCCGCGCTCGGGCAGCTTCGCGTAGTCGTACGCCTGGTTCCAATCGCGGAAGTGGATGTCCTTCGAGTACGGGCCCATCGTGATGATGGTCGGGAAACCGCCCGCGCCGTCGGGGCGGAACACGTCGGCGGCCAAGTGACTCCCGTCGCGCAGCGGGACCCGCACGTCGCGCTCGAGCTTCAGCCCGTAGTACGCAGCGGTGGAATCCGTGCCCGACATCGCGGCCCTCCTCGCTTGGAGCCGCATTGTATCCTGCGCGGACGGCGAACCGGCGCGTGCCCGCGATCGGCCGCGCGCTGGAGCTGAAGATCCCGTAGCATCGCGGGGGAGTGAGCGAGCTCGACACCCGCGAGTGGCTCGAGGCCGACGGGCTCGGTGGCTTCGCCTCCGGCACGGTGTGCGGCCTGCGCACGCGGCGCTACCACGCGCTCCTGCTCGCGGCGACCACGCCGCCCACCGGGCGCATGGTGCTGGTGAACGGGCTCGAGGCGTGGGTCACGACGCCGGGCGGCAGCTTCGCGCTCTCCGCGCAGCGCTACGCGCCCGGCGTCGTGCATCCCGACGGCGCGAGCCGGATCGCCGGCTTCGCGGCCGAGCCCTGGCCGACGTGGCGCTTCCGCTTGCCGGGGGAGCTCGAGCTGGAGCAGGAGATCCTGGTGCGCCACGGCTCCGCGGTCGCGCTCGTCGCCTGGCGGCTCGTGACTCCTGCTCGCGGAGTGACTCTGTCGGTGCGCCCGCTCTTCTCGGGCCGCGACTACCATGCGCTGCACCGCGAGAACGCGCACTTCGTCTTCGCGCCGCGCGCGGTGGACGGCGAGCGCCTGCGCTTCGCGCCGTACGAGGGCGTGCCCGAGGTCGCGCTCGCGGCGAATGCGCGCTGGGAGCCCGCGCCGCTCTGGTACCGGCGCTTCGAGTACGCGGAGGAGCTCGCGCGCGGTCTCGATGCGCTCGAGGACCTCGCGTCGCCCGGCGTGCTGCACTTCGCGCTGTCGGCGAATCGCGCGGCGCTCTTGCTCGGCACGGCGCGCGCGCTCGACGGCGCGGGCAGCGCGCTCGCGTGCGCCGACGCGCTGCGCGCCGACGAGCGCAAGCGCCGCGACGAGCTCGGTTCACCGCTCCGCCGCGCGGCCGACGCGTATCTCGCGAAGCGCGGCTCGGGTCGCACGATCGTCGCGGGCTACCCGTGGTTCACCGACTGGGGTCGCGACACGTTCATCGCGCTGCGCGGCCTGTGTCTCGCGACAGGCCGCCTGGACGAGGCCGGCGGCGTTCTTGCCGAGTGGAGCGGCGCGGTGTCGGAGGGCATGCTGCCCAACCGCTTCCCCGACGCGGGCGAGACCCCGGAGTACAACGCAGTCGACGCGTCGCTCTGGTTCGTCGTCGCAGCGGGCGAGTATCTCGCGCGCCGGCCGCGCGCGCCCGAGCGCGAACGCCTCTGCGCTGCGGTCGACGCAATCCTCGCTGGCTACGCGCGCGGCACGCGCTTCGGCATCCGTGCCGATGGTGACGGCTTGCTCGCCGCCGGCGTGCCGGGCCAGCCGCTCACCTGGATGGACGCGCGCGTGCGCGGCCGCGCCGTGACTCCGCGCGTCGGGAAGCCGGTCGAGGTGCAGGCGCTGTGGCTGAACGCGCTCGCGTCGGCCGTGCCGCGGCGCCCCGAGCTCCGCGAGCCACTCGAGCGCGGCCGTGCGTCGTTCGCGGCGCGCTTCTGGAACGAGTCCGCCGGAGCGCTCCACGACGTGGTCGACGTGGACCACCAGCCCGGCACCTGCGACGCGAGCTTCCGCCCGAACCAGATCCTCGCGGTCGGCGGGCTGCCGCTTGCGCTCGTGTCGGGCGAGCGCGCGCGGCGCATCGTCGCTGCCGTCGAGTCACGGCTCTTCACGCCGCTCGGTCTCCGCACCCTGGCGCCCGGCTCGCCGGGCTACGCGGCGCGCTATGCCGGCGGCCCCGACGAGCGCGACGCTGCCTATCACCAGGGCACGGCGTGGCCCTGGCTGGCCGGTCCCTTCGTCGAGGCATGGCTGCGCGTGCGCGGCGGCACGGTGGAGGCGAAGCGCACCGCGCGCGAGCGCTTCCTCGCGCCGCTCGAAGCCGCGCTCGGCGCGTGCGGGCTCGGCCACCTGCCCGAGGTCGCCGACGCCGAGCCCCCGCATCGGCCGGGCGGCTGCCCCTTCCAAGCATGGTCGCTCGGCGAATTGATCCGCCTGCGCGAAGAGGTGCTCGCGGACTGAGCTAGCCGAGCCGCGTCGCGGTCTCGACGAGCTGCTCGCGCAGCCAGCGGTGCGCGGGGTCGCGTTGCACGCGCGGATGCCAGACGGCGATGACGTCGATGGCTGGGAGCTCGAGCGGCGGCACGAGCGCGCGCAGGCGCGGCGCGCGCGCGGCGACGAGTCGCTCCGGCAGCACGGCGACGAGGTCCTCGGCTTCGAGCATGCGCGGCACGAGCAGGAACGTGGGCACGGACGTGCGCACGCGCCGCTGCCGGCCCGCACGTGCGAGCGCGGCGTCGGTCGGTCCCGCGAACGCGCCCCCGGTGGGCGAGACCACCACGTGGTCGAAGCGGCAGAGCTCGTCGAGTCCGAAGCGGCGGCGCTTCGCGAGCGGGTGCGTCCGGCGCACCGCCACCACGTAGCGGTCGCGGTAGAGCCGGCGCGAGGGCAGGTCGGGCGGCGCGAACTCGGGGATCGTCACCGCCAGGTCGAGTGCGCCCGCGGCGAGTCTCTCCGCGAGGCCGTCGACGACCAGCGGCGACAGCGCGACTCGCAGCTCGGGCGCGCGCTTGCCCAGCGCGCGCGCGAACGGCACGAGCAAGCTCTCCTGCATGTAGTCGGTGCTCGAGATCGCGACCGCCCCGCGCCAGCGCGCCGGGTCGAATTCGGCGGGCGCGACGAGCGCGCGCGCGTCCTCCAGCCAGCGCCGCAGCGGCGCGGCGAGCGCATCCGCGCGCGGAGTCGGCCGCAGTCCGTAGCGCGCGCGCACGAACAGTGGATCGCCGAGCGCGTCGCGCAGGCGCGCCAGCATGCCCGAGACCGTCGACTGCGTGAGCCCGAGGCGCCGCGCTGCGCGGCTGGCGTTGCGCTCCTCGAGCAGCACGTCCAGCGCGACGAGCAGGTTGAGGTCGACGTTCTTGATATCGGCTGAATGCATATCTCAGATCGACATTGTCGCTTGGACGGATGTCTCGAGCAACGCCAACGTCCCGCACATGGGCCCGGCGATTCCCGCCGCGGCCGGGAATCGGAGGCGAGACATGTCGAAGCGCTCCGTCATGCAGGCGGCCGTGTTCCGCGCGTTCGGGCCGCCATCGGTGCTGGAGCTGGCCGAAGTGCCGCTGCGCGAGCTCGCGCCGGGCCACGCGCGCGTGCGCGTCGACGCGGCCGGCGTGAACTATTACGACACGCTCGTCCGCTCGGGCGCGGTCAGCCGCGAGCTCGCGCTCCCGCACGTGGTCGGCTCGGACGTCGTGGGCGTCGTCGAGCGCGTGGCCGACGGCGTGAGCGAAGTTCGCGAGGGCGAGCGCGTGATCGTCGCTCCAGGCTACCCGACCCACCTCGCCGAGTGGGGCCACGAGCCCGAGAACGAGGCGCCGAGCTATTTCCCCACCGGCACCTTCGCGTGGGGCGGCTACGCCCAGCGCATGGACGTGCCCGCGCGCTGGCTCGTGCCGAACGACACCGTGCTCGCGCCCGAAGAGCTCGCGAGCATTCCGCTCGTGCTCGTGACTGCGGTCCACGCCGTGAAGACGCTCGCCGGCGTGCGCGCGGGCAGTCGCGTGCTCGTGCAGGCCGGCGCGTCGGGCAGCGGCAGCATGGCGATCCAGGTCGCGAAGGCGCTCGGTGCCCAGGTGATCGCCACCGCGAGCTCCGCCGAGAAGGCGGCGCTCGCGCGCAGGCTCGGTGCCGACGAAGTGATTCGCTACCGGGAAGAGGACGTGCCCGCTGCGGTCGCGCGCTGGGCCGGCGGCGCCGGAGTCGACGCGGTGATCGATCCCGTCGGCGGCGCGTCGCTCGCGGGCAGCCTCGCCAGCCTGCGCGCGCGCGGCATCGTGGTGAACTTCGGGCTCGCGGGCGGCACGGCCGCGCGCATTCCGCACCTGTACCCCTTCTTCCGCAACGAGCACCGCATCGCCGGCTCGTGGATGGGCAGCATGGCCGAGCTGCGCTTCGGCCTCGACCTGGTGAAGGCGGGCCGCATCCGCGCCGCGGTCGACCGCGTGCTGCCGCTCGCGGCCGCGCGCGAGGCGCACGAGCTGCTCGAGCACGCGGAGGTGAGCGGCAAGCTGGTGCTGATCCCGCCGCGCTGAAGCTCCACGTCGTTCGTGATTCGGTAGTACGATGGCGGGCACGAAGGGAGTCCCGCCATGACGCAGCTCGACGAACGGCTCGCTTCCATCCTCGCCCGCAGCTGGTGGCTCATCCTGTTGCGCGGGATCGCCGCGCTGGTGTTCGGCCTGGTCACGCTGCTCGAGCCGGGCGTCTCGCTCGCGGTGCTCGTGCTGTTCTTCGGCAGCTACTCGCTCGTGGACGGCGTGTTCTGCGTGTGGACCGCGTTTGCGGGGCGCGCGCACCACGAGTCGTGGTGGGTGCTGTTGCTCGAGGGCCTGCTCGGGATCGGCATCGGCGTCGTCACGTTCGTCGAGCCGGGAATCACCGCGCTGGTCGTGTTGTTCTACATCGCGATCTGGGCGATCGGCACGGGCCTGCTCGAGATCGCGGCGGCGGTGCGGCTGCGCAAGGAGATCCGGGGCGAGTGGCTGCTGATCCTGGCCGGCATCGCCTCGGTCGTGTTCGGCGTCGTCCTGATCGTGCAGCCGGCGGCGGGCGCGCTTGCGCTGCTGTGGCTCATCGCGTGGTACGCGATCCTGTTCGGCGGACTGCTCGTCGCGCTGGCGTTTCGCGCACGCAGCTTCGCGCGCGCGACGGCGTGACTCAGAAGTCGCGGTAACGCTCGAGCAGCGGGTGCTGCGGGAACACCTTCGCGAGTGACTCGAGGCGGCGGTGCACCTCTTCGCGGTCGCCCGCCGCGACGGCCTCCTCGACCCAGCGCTGGAACGCGTGCTCGAGCCGCGGCCGCCACTCGGCCAGCCGCTCCGCGTCCCCGCTCTGCTGCGCGACCAGGTATGCCATGCCGGTGAGGCCGAGCGCCTGCGCGGTGTCGCCGGCGTCTTCGCGGCGCGCCACGAGCGCGCCGAGCAGGCGGAACAGCGCGTCGCGGTTCTCCTCGTCCGAGGGCAGGATCTGGTAGAGCGCCCCGCGCCGCTGCAGCGCGGACTCGAGCATGCCCGACTCTTCCTCGAGCAGCGCCACCTGGCTCAGGTTCGTGGCCGTGGCGCGCTCGTCGAGCGAGGCGCGCGCCAGCGCGAGCGCGCGCTCGCGCAGCGCTCGGTCGTCGGGGTTCCGGTCGAGCTCGCCGATCATGTCGGCGACGAGGCCCGACTTCGCGATCGGCCCGCTGTAGCGCCCGTGCGCGACCGTGGCTTCGAACAACGTGCGCGGGTCGCGCCACAGCGGCGCGCGCGCGGCAGTGAGCGCCGCAAGGCCCGCGGTCGCGGCGAGCGGCAGCGCGAGTGCTCGGCGGTCGCGGGCGAGGAGCGGCGCGAGCGCCCACGCAGCCCACCCCGCGAGTGCGACGGACGGCAGGAACAGCGTGCGCTCGGCCAGCAGGACGCCGCTCGGGAAGAGCAAGTTGGAGACGGGCAGCCAGGTGAGCCCCAGCCAGAGCGCCCAGAACGCGGGCTCGGTCGCGCCGCGCCGCGCCGCGAACACGACGGCCGCGATTGCCGCGGCGAGCGCCAGCGCCGAGAGCGCGACCGGCAGCGTGAGGGAGGTCGCGTGCGGGAAGCCCGAATAGTCCGCCGACAGCGCGAAGGGTGCGAAGAGCAGGCGCAGGATCTCGCCGAGCGCGTGCGTCATCGTCAGCGCGACCTCGCCCGTGGCGGGCTGCTGGAACGCCAGGTACTGCGGCGGTCCCCACCACGCGAAGGGGACCGGCGGATCGAGCGACGCGCCCAGTGCAACACCGCGCAGTGTCAGGAAGACCGCGAGCGCCGCTGTGCAGGGCGCGAGCTCGCGCGCCTGGCGGCGCGCGAATGCGCTCGGGCTCTCGCGCGGGGCCCGCGCGAGCCACGCGTCCGCGAAGAGCACGCCGGGCAGCACGACGGCCATCTCCTTCGACAGGCACGCGAGCAGGGCGGTGCCCGCCGCCGCGACCCGCGCGCGCGGTCCGCGCGGGTGCAGCCAGCAAGCGGCCAGGAAGAGCGCCGTCATCAACAGATCCGCACGGCCCACCATGTGCGACACCGCTTCGACGTGCACGGGGTGCACCGCGAACAGCGCCGCGCCGCAGAACGCCGCCAGCTCGGCGGCGCTGCGCGCGCGCAGCAGCGCGAACACGAGCAGACTCGCGACCGCGTTCAGCGCGAGGTTCCCCACGTGCACGCCGAGCCGCCGCGGGCCACCCGCCGGATCGCTGCCCCACACGGCCCAGTCGAGTGCGTAGCTCGCCAGCGTGAGCGGCCGGTATAGACCGCCCGGCGTCTCGCGCGGCCAGTACGTCTCGAGGAAGAGCTGCGGCACGCGGTCCACGTGCGCGAGCTCCGCGCGGTCGCGGATGATCGGCACGTCGTCCTCGATGAAATCGCCGTTCGCGGAGCCGAGGAACGGCAGCGTCGCGCAGAGCAGCAGGGCGAGCGGAAGCGCGTACTTCAGGACATCGCCCCCAGGTAGTCCATCTTGCCGAGCTCCACGCCGCCCTGACGCAGAAGTGCGTAGGTCATGGTGACGTGGAAGAAGAAGTTGGGCAGCGAGAAGCCGCGCAGCATTTGCTCGCCCGTCAGCTTGACCGTGCGGCCGGGGCCCAGCGGCATCTCGATCTGGCGCGACTCCGCGCCTTCGAGCTTTGCCGCCGGAATCGACTGCACGTAGTCGATCGTCTTCTGGATGCGCGCGCGCAGCTCCGCGAGCGTCTTCTCGTCGTCGACCCACTTCGGCGGCTCGACGCCGGCGAGCCGCGCGATGCACAGCTTCGCCGAATCGCTGGCGATCTGGATCTGGCGCGTGAACGGCAGCATGTCGGCCGTGAGCCGCAGGCTCAGGTAGTTCGCGGCGTCGAACTTCTTCGCGGCCGCGTGTGCCTCGGCCTTGTCGAGCCAGGCGAGCATGTTCTGCAGCATGCGGGCGAAAATCTGCGTGCTGGCGGCGTGCATGGAGACGGGCATCGGGTCCTCCGTTGGTTGGGCGCGTAGTCTACTTCGCCGGCGTGCGATGATCTGCCGGAGAGGAGACCGCGATGAAGGTGCGCCGCGTGGTCACGGGTCACGATCGTTCGGGCAAGTCGGTGTTCGTGTCGGACCGCGAGGTGGAGCCGGTGACCGCCGCGCTCCTGCCCGGCTCCGAGTTCCACAAGCTGTGGGGCGGCGATGCCGCGCCTTCGTTCCCCGACGACGGCAGCGAGCCCCCGCAGCCCACGTACTTCCCGCCGATCGGCGGCTTCCGCTTCGGCATGTTCTCGCTGCCTCCCGCGAGCTCCGCGGCCGGACCGCTGCCCGCCGACACGGCCGCGGCCGCGCGCGAGCTCGAGGAGAAGCTGCCCGGCCTGGCGGGCTACATGGAGCCCGACGCGCCCGGCATGCACACGACCGACACGATCGATTTCGAAGTCGTGCTCGACGGCGAGGTGTGGCTCGAGCTGGACGGCGGCAAGGAAGTGCACCTGCGCCCGGGCGACAGCGTGGTGCAGAACGGGACGCGCCACGCCTGGCACAACCGCGGCACGAAGATCGCGCGGCTGGCCGTGTTCATTGCGGGCGCGCGCCACGCGAAGTTCCCGAAGCGCTAGAGCAGGCTGCGGGCGCAGTCGACGAGCGTGTCGGCGGCAGGGCGGGGCGCGAAGCCGAGCACGCGCTGCGCCTTCGCCGACGTCACGGGATTCACGCGGCCGACGAGCGGCGCGATCGAGCGCACTTGCGCGCTCGCCAGCGCGAGGAGCCGCACCGCGAAATCCGGCAGCCGGCGCGTGGGGACGCGCTCGGCGCGCTCGCCGAGCCGGGCGCGCAAGGTCGCAGCGACGTCCTCGAGCCACATGAACTCGCCGGTGGCGAGGAACCGCTCGCCTCCGGCCGCGGGCGCGGTCAAAGCGCGGACGTGCAGCTCGGCGAGGTCGCGGACGTCGACGATCCAGAAGCCGATGCGCGGCAGGCGGGCGGGGCTGCCCGCGAGCAGGCGCTGCACGATGGCGGCGGAGCCGAGGCTGTCTTTCGCGAGCACGGGGCCGAAGACGGCACCGGGCAGGATGGTCACGAGCTCGAGCTTGCCGCGGTGCTCCGCGGCGAAGTCCCACGCCGCGCGCTCCGCGAGCACCTTCGAGCGCCGGTAGGCGTCCAGGTCGCGGCGATCGGGATCCGTCCACATCGTCTCGTCGGCGACCCGCGCGTCGGGCGAGCGAGCGGCGGCTGCGGCCGAAGTCATGACCACGCGGCGAACGCCCGCGTGCGCGGCTGCGCGCAGCACGCGCAGAGTGCCGTCGCGCGCCGGCGCGAGGAACGCGTTCGGGTCCTTCGGGGCGACACCGATTGGTGACGCTACGTGCAGCACGCCCGTGCACCCCTCGAGCGCGGCGTCCCAGCCCTCGTCGCGCGTCAGGTCGGCGTGCGCGAAGCCGAGCCGCAGGGCGCCGCCGGCCTCGCGCGCGACCGCCGCTCGGACGGCGGCTTCCTTCGCGGGTCCGCGCACGGTGGCGCGCACAGCGGCGCCGCGCTTCAGGAGCTCGGCAATGCACCAGCGGGCCACGTAGCCGCTGCCGCCCGTCACGAGAACCGTCTCGGCCACGTTCTTCCTCCTTTCGGCGCGAGTCTACGGCTGTATACTTCAGTCGGGACGATATGTCTACAGATGTAGATTTATGAAGAAGCCGCCGGCGCGGCGGCGGAACGCGGCGGCCACGCGCGCGGCGATCCTCGCCTCGGCGCGGCGCGCGTTCGCGCACGCGGGCTACGATGGCGCCGGCGTGCGCGAGATCGCCCGCGGCGCGGGCGTGACCGCCATGCTGGTGAATCGCTACTTCGGCTCGAAGGAGGCGCTGTTCGCCGAGGTCGTGGCCGACACCATGGCGAACCCCGTCATTCTGGTGGATCCCGTGCTCCGGTCCGCGTCGCCCGGCCGTGCGATCGCCGAGGCGCTGGTCGAGCTCACCGAGAAGGGCGCTGCGCCGCTCG
>Ga0335080_10004988_pt1 | contig 13597 bp, 9 predicted proteins | sample Lox_Sample_34_FD_206720 | JGI IMG/M metagenome (GOLD analysis project Ga0335080, IMG submission 206720) | Soil microbial communities from Loxahatchee National Wildlife Refuge, Florida, United States - Lox_Sample_3.4 | ecosystem: Environmental > Terrestrial > Soil > Wetlands | place: USA: Florida... | reverse complement strand
GAATTGCGCCACCTCGGACGGCGCGATCTTGATCTGGGTGGCCGGCGCCGCTTGCGCCGCAAGCGCCGCCGTGGCCAGGACGAAGCACAGCGATTTCATCGACAGAGTCCTCATTTCTTGAGATCGGCCAGCATCTGTTTCAATTCGACGGATTGCGGCAGTCTGGCGAGCCCCGCTTCGAGCGCCTGCACGGCCAGCGCCGGTTGGTTGAGACGCACGTAGGTCTCGGCCAGCGCGAGGTGCGCGGGGACCAGCGTCGGGTCCAGATACGCCGCGCTGCGAAAGGCCGAGGCCGCCGCCACCTGCCGTCCGGCGCCGATGCGCGCCCAGCCGAGCACGAACGCCAGGCTCGCGTCGTTGGGCGAGGCGTCGAACAGCGCCTCGAAATCGGCGGCGGCGCCCACGTAATCGCCGCTCTGGAATCTCGCCAGCGCGCGCAGCCGTCCCGCATCGGGATTGGCGGCCGGCACCGCCGCGAGCGCCGGCGCGACCTGCGACCAGCGGCCGCCCGCCGCGTGGCTCGCGGCCTGACGGACGGCAGCGACGTCGCTTTGATTCGCCTGTTCCACGATCTGCCTGACCACGCCGCCGTGCAGCACGTCCTTCACATTCGGCGCGGCGGGTGTCGGCGTCGCGGCAGCGGGAGCGGTCGTGGCTTCCTGCGCGTCGACCGACGCGGGCCGGGCACCGCTCACGACCTCGACCTGCCGGCGCAGGTCCGACACGACTTCACCGCCCGCGCGGACGACGACGTGCGCGACGTACGAGCCGGCCGGCACATCGGAGAGCGGGACCGTAAACGTCACGTCGCGCAAGACGCCTGAATCCGACGCGCGCGGCGCGCCCACGACGCCTCCAATCGACCGCACCGGACGATCGGCATCGCCCGCCGGCGCGGCGGCGAGCGAGACGAGATCGAGCGAGGCCGAGAGGCCGGCGATCTGCGCCTCGCTTCGCCCGTAGACGCGCACCGCGCCGCTCAGCAGATCGTCGGAGTAGGCGAGCGTGCGTACGGGCAGGTGATCGCCCGGCGTGCCGAGCACGAGATCGCTCGTCGCCGGATCAGGGCCGCTGAGCGCGTGCACCGTGAACTGGCGATCGGCGCTGCCGACCAAACCGCCCGGCTCGCGCACGATGCAGCGCATGAGGTAGTCGCCGGCGGCGAGATCGAATCGTGTGTGCCACCCGCCGCGGCCCGTCGTCGAGCCGGGCGCCGGCTCGTGCGGCAGCGCGACTTGATCGGTCCCGCTGGCGGCGACCTGGCCGGTGCGCAGATCCCGCACGACGAAGACGACGTCGGCCGACGCGGTGGAGCTCGCCGGCGCGATCGGCAGCTCCGATTCGAGGCTGACCGCGACACCTTGCAGTCCCGGATGCTCCGACTGACCGACGTACGTCGTGTATTCGACGCGCAGTCCTTGCTGGCCGAAGGGCGCGGCGAGCGCGGTATCGATCGTCCTGCGGCGGTCGGCGGGCGTTTGCGGCGGGCCCGCGACGTAGCCCGTGCGCGCGCTGACCTGCGCGCCCGGCCGCTTGACGCGCACGGTCACGTGCCGGTACTCCTCGCGTGACGCCAGCGCCGCCGACGGGGCCGGAAAGCCGATCACGTAGTAGTCGGGCTCGGCCGCGCCCAACGCGTCGAGCGCTTCGTCGAGGTGACTCAACGCGTCGATGACCAGCTTGCCGTTCGTCTCGGTCGCGAGCGTGCCGAGCGGTTCGAGCCGGCTCGAGATCTCGGCGCCCGTGTCCGATCCCGTCGGCATCGTCCCAAGATTCTGCGTGCGCCGGTTCAAATCGAACGAGTAGACGACGGCGTAGCTTTCCGCCGCCGCGGCGGCGACGTCGTCGATCACGCGGCTGATGTTGTCGCTGTGAAAGCCTTCGGAGAACAGGATGACGGTCTTGCGACCGTCGATGCCGCGGAAGCCACGCAGCATCTGCGACACCATGTCGAGGAACCGACGCGACTCCGCGTCCGCGTCGGCGACCACCTGATTCGCGTGATCCTTGACCAGCTGCCGGACCGTGGCTTCATCGCCGCCACCGGACTTGCCGGAGACGTCGGGGATCACGCCGGTACGATCGGGCACGCCGTTGGTCGCCGTCAGGAATCGCGTCAGCACCGCGTCGTTGCCCCGCAGGATCTCGTAGGCTTCGTTCACCGTCATGTCGCGATCGCCTGGCGTCGTCACGCGCTGCAGATCGCCGCGCACGCCGTGCAGTTGCGCGATGGCCGTGTTGAGCGATGAGGTGAACGGAAGATTGGGCCCTGGCCCGGGCAGGCCGAACACGGCGACGCGATCTTCGGGACGGAAGCGCTTGCGCAGGAACGACTCGGCGGCCTCGCGGACGCGCTGCTCGGTGCCCGACGTGATGTGGACCTGATCGAAGACGAGCACGTAGAGCTGCCCGCGCGGCGCGCCTTGATTCGTCGAGATCTCGCTCGCGATGGTGCGCTGCGCCGCCTCGCTGTACGTCCGGCCGGACGCCGCGATGTGCTGAAACAGCACGATCGGCTGCCGCGCCCCGTCGTCGATTACTTCGACTTCGTCGGGCCGGAGATCGGGGATCGGCTTGCCCGACGCGTCGGTCGCGCGCACGTCGAGCCGCACGACGTCGACGCCGGCGCGAAACACCGGCTGACTAGCGGGCGCGGGGGAGGGCGGCGCGGACTGCTGGGGTGATTGCCCGGCGATCGGTGAGGCCATGAGCAGGGCGGCGCCAAGCACGCCCCACGCCGCGTGCCGCATCAAGCCTCCCGCTCGTCGCACCAAGCGCCCTGCACCGAGCACTTCGCACCTGATTTCTAGACTCTACCACCCAGAAAGCGCCGGACTTCCGCGATTTCCTGGCCGTAGAGCGCGGGCGGCGCCGTATCGACGTAGCGCTGGCCGTAGGCGCGCGCCTCGTCGATTTGGCCCGTGGCGGCGAGCTCGAGCGTGAGGTTGTACAACGCGCCGTAGTCCGTGCGATCGAGCTGGACGGCTTGCTTCCACGCGGCGATCGCCGCCGGCTTGTGTCCCGTGTTCGACAGGACCACGCCGAGCGTGGTGTAGGCGCCGGGCAATTTCGGATCGATGGCGAGCGCTTGCCGCAGCGCCGCTTCGGCCGCCTGGTGATCACCGGCGCGCTCTTCGAGCATGCCGATGTTCTGATAGGCGAGCCCGCTCGTCGGATCGACCTCGAGGATGTGCTTGAACGTGCGCATCGCGTCCGGCATGCGGCCGGCGCCGCTGTAGGCGAGGCCGAGCGCGATGAGCGCGTCGGGATCGTCGCTCGTGTTCCCTTCGAGGATCTGAATCGCGCGCGCGGCCTGACCGGTGTCCGTCAGATACTCGCCGAGCTTGATGCGCACTTCCTCCTGCGTGATGCCGTGCCGCAGCGCGTCCTCGAGCGTGGCGATCGCGAGCTGCGGCTTGCCTTGCGTCCAGTACATGAACGCCAAGTAGCGATACGCGTCCTCCATGTCCGATCGCCGCGCGAGCACGGTCTTGTACAGCTGGATGGCGTCCTCGATCCGGCCGGTCTCGAACGCCTGGGTCGCGTCGTGCATCGCCCGTTCGAGCTCGATGAGCCGCTTGGGGTCGTCGTCTTCGGTGTAGTGGTCGCGCACGGGCGCCGCGCCGCCGCTCACGTAGCCCAGCGCGCGCATGCGGTCGACGACCGCCGCCGATTCGTCGTGCGGGCGGCCGGGAGCGTTGAGGTCGAACGTCTTCAGCGTCTGCACGAGCACCTGCGCGCGATCGCCGCTCGTTGCGTAGAGATTGCGCTGTTCTTTCGGATCGGCGCCGAGGTCGTAGAGCTCGGGAATCGGCAGATCGATGTACTTGTCGCGGCCGGCGACGACGCCGCGAAGCGGCGCCCAGCCGCGGACGATGTTCGCGGTCATCGCCTCGAAGTAGCCGGGACGATCGGGTCCGCTGCCGGCGGCGATGAGCGGCAGCAGCGACGAGCCCGGCAGCGTGGGATCCGCCGGCGCGCCCACGGCGTCGAGCATGGTCGGCACGAGATCGACGTGTCTGACCGGCGCGTCGATCACCACGCCGCGCGCGGCGGCCGTTCGCCCCGGAAGGATCTCCGTGATGATGAGCGGAATGTGCAGCGTGGATTCGTACGCGAAGAGGCTGTGCGTGAGCTCGCCGTGATCGCCCAATCCCTCGCCGTGATCGGCCGTGACGATGACCAGCGTCGGGCGCGGTTGTGACGCGAGCGCGTCGAAGAGCGGGCCCAGCGCGAAGTCGGTCCACGAGACTTCGCCGAGATACGGGTCGTTCGGGAAGCGCGCGAGCCATTCGGCGGGCGGGCGATAGGGCGCGTGGGGATCGTAGCAGTGCACGAACGCGAACCACTTGCCGGACTGCTGGTGGATCCATTTGAGCGCGGGCGTGACGACTTCGTCGGCGCGGCGATCGGGCAGGACGAAATCGACCTGCGATCCGATCTCGCCGACGAGATCGTTGTAGACGTCGAAGCCGCGTCCGAGGCCGAAGCGCTTGTCGAGCGGGAAGCCGCCGATGAAGCCGCCCGTCGCGAAGCCGAGCGCTTTGAGGCGCGTGGCGGCCGTCGGGTCGCCGGGCCGCAGCGTGTAGCCGGAATTGTCGCGGACGCCGGTCTCGTACGGGTAGTGGCCCGTGAGCATGCTCGCGTGCGACGCGCGCGTGACGACCGCGTGCGAGTGCGCGAACGTGAACCGCGCGCCGTGCGCCGCCAGGCCGTCGAGATTCGGCGTCAGCGCGCGGCCGCCGTAGGAACCGACGACGTCGGCGCGCAGCGTGTCGATCGACACGAGCAGGACGTTGCGATTGGGCGTGGGTGTGATCGTGAACGCCGCGCCGCGCTTCCACCACCAGCCCGCGACGGCGATGAGGGCGATGACGACGGCGACGAGCGCGCGCAGCCGGCCGCGCGCTGACGATGCCGGCGGCGTCGTGGGCGGTTGCGATCGCGTGTGACGCGCGGAACGAGATTTCTTCTTCGTCATCGAATCCTGTCGGAGCGTTAACCACGAGTCGACCTGGCTGCCCGGCTGCCCCGGGCGCGTCGGGAGGCCGCCAGGCCGACGGCGCCACGTGCCCTACGCGGTTGATTGTCCTTGTCTCTCGGTCAATGTCATCTCACTTCCCGAACTTCGCCTTCGCTTCCGCGCGCACGGCCGACGCGCGCGCCGGCTCGCCGAACATATCCCAGAGTTGTGCCGCCGTCGCGTAGGTCGCCGGCGAGGGCGCGACCGCGATCATGTCCGCGATCACTTTCTCCGCGTCAGCCGGCCGGTTGGTCGACTCGTAGAGCATCGCGAGGCCCGTGTGGGCCCGCGCGCTGTTCGGATAGATGGACAGCTCCTCGCGGAACGCGCGCTCGGCGTCGGGGTACCGCTCGAGCCGCGCGAGCGAGTCGCCGATATAAAACCGCAGATCCGCCGGTTGCATCGTGCGCGCCAGCCACTTGTCGCGCGCTTCGATCAAAAGCGGCAGCGCCTCCGCGTAGCGCTGCTGGCTGTAGGCGATGAGGCCGCGCACGTAGACGGGCATCGGCAGCGTGGGATCGGCCTGGGCCGCCAGATCCGCCTGCCGCTGCGCTTCGGCGAAATCCTTGCGGCCGAGCGCAATCGACGCCAGCGTCTGGTGCGCGGTCGCCGGCGATTTCGAGATCGCGAGCTCCGCGTGCGCGCGCGCTTCGTCGAAGCGCCCGAGCGCGAGCAGCGCGCCGGCCGCGCCAATCAAGCCGGACGGCTCGTCCGGCTTGAGGCGGACGACCTGTTTGTACGCGTCGAGCGCCTCGGTCTGCCGGCCCAGGCGCGTGAGGACCGTCGCGTACTGCACCCAGACGTCGGTCATGTCGGGGTTGCCCTTGAGCAGGTCGCGGAACGCGTCGGCGGCGAGCGCGAACTGCCGCTGGTCGAGCAGCGTGACGGCCTGGCGGTATTGCTTCAGCACCGGCGCCATGTCCTTGGGATCGGGCAGCGTGCCGCCGTTGCCGCCCGGCTTGGCCGAGAACTGCGTGCCGACGTAGCCGAGCGCGGCGAGCCGCTCGCGATCTTCGGCGGACACGGCCGTGGGCGCGTCGATGTCGCGGCCGGCGACGAGCGCGTCGAGTCCACTCTTCATTGCCGCGGCCGCCTGCGCGCGCTCGCCCGCGAGATTCGTGCGCTCGTGCGGATCGTTCTGCAGATCGTAGTACTCGTCGTGGGGCGCCTTGATGAACTTGTAGCGTTCGTCAGTGAGCGCTTGCAGCTCGCTCCAGCCGAAGTGGTAGCGCGGGTAGAGCGCTTCGGAGTAGATGCCCTGCGGCGAAGGCCGCGTGCCGCCGCTGAAGAACGCCGTGAGGTCGCGCCCGCGCAGGCCGGCGATCCGCGGCAGCTTGGCGATCGTTTCCAGCGTCGGCGCGAGATCGATGTGCTGAATCGGGTCCGCGATCCGGCGTCCCGCGTCCGCGTTGCCCGGCAGCTTCATGATCCATGGCACGTGGATCGTCTCTTCGTACACGAACAGGCCGTGTTCGAGCTCGCCGTGATCGCCGAGCCCTTCGCCGTGATCTGAGAGCACGACGATCGTCGCGTCCTTGTACCATCCACGCTGCTTGACGTCATCGATCAGCTTGCCGACGATTTCGTCGGCGTACGCGATCTCGCCGTCGTACGGCGCGAGCGACGAGAATCGCGCCGGCGGCGTGTACGGCGTGTGCGGCTCGTAGATGTGAAAAAAGAGAAAGAAACGATCGTCGGCGAGCGTCTTGAGCCACGCCTCGGCGACGCCGAGCGTTTGCTCGCCGGGACGCTGCACCTGGCCGGGCGAGACGTCGGACGCCTGCGCGGGCAGCGCCGCGTCGTAGACGTCGAAGCCGCGGTTGAGGCCCGTCTCGCTGCGCAGCACGTACGCCGACACGAACCCGCCGGTCTTGTAGCCGGCCTGGCGGAACCGCTCGGCGAGCGTCGGCTTGTCGGCGGCGAGCGTGAAGCCGAGGTTGTCGCGCACGCCGTGCTCGAACGGCAGCAGGCCCGTGAGGATCGACGTGTGCGCGGGCAGCGTCTCCGGCGCGTGGCTGTAGGCGCGGTCGAAGACGACCGCATCTTTCGCCAGGGTGTCGAGCGCCGGCGTGCGGCCATTCGCATAGCCGTAGAGCGGCAGGTGATCGGCGCGGAGCGTATCGATCGAGATCAGGATGACGGCGCCGGGCGCGGCCGGGCGAGACGCGCGCCACACGAGGGCCGCGATCGCCACGAGCGCGACGATGACGCCCATCGCGATGAGCGGCGTGCGCCCTCGCGGTGACGGGGATCGCGGAGCGACCGGACTCGGGCGGGCTTGTCGGTGCGGGGAGCGCGGAGGTCGAGCCATCGGCAGGCGAAAAACAACGAACTCGGCCAGTATAATCCACGCGTATGCGGCCGCGCGGACGTGGGATCCTCGTCGCGATCGTCTGTGTGTTCGCCGCGGCGGCGCTCGGCCTCGCGGCTCAAACGCCGCCCGGGCCCCCGGCCTCGGCGTCCACGATGGCCGGCTTCGATCTGCCGCGCCTCGCGAGGATGGACGACGTCATCGCGGAAGCGATTGCCGCGAAGAAACTGCCCGGCGCGGTCGTTGTCGTCGGCCGCGGCGACACGGTGGTGTGGCGCAAGGCGTACGGATCGCGCGCGCTCGTGCCCGCCGTCGAGCCGATGACGCTCGACACGATCTTCGACATGGCGTCGCTCACGAAAGTCGTCGCGACGACGCCCGCCGTGATGCAGCTCATCGAAGACGGCAAGATTCGGCTCACCGATCCCGTCGCGCAGTTCATTCCCGAGTTCGGCAAGTACGGGAAGGATCGCGTGACCGTGCGCGATCTGCTCACGCACACCTCGGGCCTGCGCCCCGATCTCGATCTCGGAGACGACTGGAGCGGCCACGACGCCGCGATCGCGCTCGCCAGCGACGAAGTGCTCTCGTCGAGCCGGCGCTTCACCTACAGCGACGTCAATTTTCTGCTGCTCGCGGAAATCGTCGCGCGCGTGACGAAGCAGCCGTTCGACGAGTACGTCCGCACGCATGTCTTCACGCCGCTGGGCATGCGCGAGACGATGTTCACGCCGCCGGCCTCGCTCTTGCCGCGTATCGCGCCGACCCAGGCGTGCGATCCAAAGGACAAGTCGTGCGGCGGCGAGACCATGCTGCGCGGCATCGTACACGACCCGACAGCGCGGCGCATGGGTGGCGTGGCCGGGCATGCGGGTCTCTTCAGCACGGCGGCCGACCTCACGATCTACTGCCGCATGCTGCTTGGCGACGGCGCCATCGGATCGACGCGCGTGCTCGCGCCGCTGACCGTCGCGCGCATGACCGCGCCGGCGACGCCGGCGTCCGAGCCGAACGTGCGCGGCCTCGGCTGGGACCTCGACTCGGCGTACTCGTCCAATCGCGGCGAGCTGCTGCCGCTCGGGTCGTTCGGCCACACGGGATTCACGGGCACGTCGATCTGGATCGATCCCGCGACGCGCGTGTTCATCATTTTTCTGTCCAACCGCGTGCACCCCGACGGCACTGGCGACGTGACGCCGCTCCGCGCCAAAGTCGCGACGATCGTCGCCTCGTCGCTGACGGGCGAGTCGAGCAATGCCTTACGCGCGCTCGCGTTCAGCCGGCAGACGTTCGCGTCGCAGACGCCGGCCGTCGCTGAAGCGCCGATGCCGCCGGTCGAAACGGGTATCGACGTGCTCCGAGCGAGCGGATTCGCGGCGCTCAAGGGGCTGAAGGTCGGGCTGCTCACGAATCACACGGGCCGCGCGCGCGACGGTTCGGCGACGATCGATCTCTTCGCTGGCGCGCCGACCGTGCCGCTCGTGTCGCTGTTCAGTCCCGAGCATGGCATTCGCGGCATTCTCGACGCGTCCGTGCCATCGACGACCGATCAGAAAACCGGACTGCCGATCTACTCCCTGTACGGCGCGACCGAACGCCCGACCGCCGACATGTTCGCCGGCATCGACGCGGTCGTGATCGATCTTCAGGACGTCGGCGCGCGCTTCTACACGTACATGACCACGATGGCGTACGTGATGGAGGAAGCGGCCAAGCGGAAGATCAAAGTGTTCGTGCTCGATCGGCCGAATCCGATCGGCGGCGTGCAGATCGAGGGGCCCGCGCTCGACGCGTCGGAAGCGGGCTTCACCGGCTATCTTCCCGCGATGCCGATCCGCCACGGCATGACCATCGGCGAGCTTGCGCGGCTCTTCAACGGCGAGAAGAAGATCGGCGCGGACCTGACCGTCATCGCGATGAAGAACTGGCGGCGCGACGAGTGGTTCGACGAGACGGGTCTCGCCTGGGTCAATCCATCTCCCAACATGCGCACGCTCTATGCGGCGACGCTGTATCCGGGTCTGGGCGCGTTCGAGCAGACGAATGTTTCGGTCGGACGCGGCACCGATACGCCGTTCGAGCAAATTGGCGCGCCATGGATCGACGGCAGCCGGCTGGCTGATGCGCTGAACGCGCGGCATCTTGCCGGCGTCCGTTTCTATCCCGTGCGATTCACGCCGGCGGCCGCGACCTTCAACGGCGAAGATTGCCAGGGCGTGTTCATCGTCGTCACGGACCGCACGGCCGTGCGGCCGGTGCGTGTGGGCGTAGAAATCGCGTCGGCGCTCGTGAAGCTCTTTCCGGGGCGCTTGCACGTGGACATGGCGCACAGACTGTTCGGATCGGCGGACGGTCTCTCGCGCGTCGCGGCCGGCGAGGATCCGGCGTCGATCGCCGCGAGCTGGGCGGGGGCGGAAGCGCGCTGGCGGCAAGTGCGCGCGAAGTACTTGCTGTATTGATCGGCTGACATCAGAACATGGAGCCCATGTCGCACACACTGCTTCGTCACACGCTGGCCACGCTCGCGTATCGCGGAGGAAAGGCCACGCGCGGCGCGCCGGAGAGCTTTTCGAGTTTCAAAGCGGCGGAGACGTCGCGCACCGCCGGGCAGATCCTCGCGCACATCGGCGATTTGATGGATTGGGGACTGTCGCTCGCCGTCGGCCAGCAGAAGTGGCAGGATTCCGAGCCGCAGAGCTGGGCGGCGGACACGGCGAGATTCCACGCGGCGCTCGCGGCGTTCGACGCGTACCTCGCCTCCGGGCAGCCCGTCGCGGCGCCCGACGAGCAGCTGTTTCAAGGGCCGGTGGCCGACGCGCTGACGCACGTCGGCCAGATCAATCTGCTGCGCCGCCTCGCCGGCGTGCCGGTCAAGGGCGAGAATTACTTCCGCGCCGACATCGCGGCCGGGCGCGTCGGCGCCGAGCAGACGGCGCCGCGGCGCGAGTTCTGACGCGGCGCGGCTACTGCTCGTACTTTTCGACGATTGACGCCGGCCGCACGTGCGCGTCGTCCGGGTCCTTGCCGAATTCACGCTTGGCGCGCCGCTGGCGCAGCAGGTCCCAGCACTGATCGAGCTCGACCTGGATCTTCTGCAGCCGCGTCTGATCGTGATCGCTGACGTCGCTCTTGCCGTAGATCGCCTGCTCTTCGTGGACGAGCTGGCGGATCTTGCCGAGGACCGATTCGTCGGTGGACATGGAGGCTCCTGAAACTGAAAATGACGCCGGGGGTCATCCGACTCCCGGCGTCATTTTCATCCGTACAGCATCACGTACACAATCACCCCCGTCACCGACACGAACAGCCAGATGGGCAGGGTCCAGCGTGCGAGCCGCCGGTGCCGGACGTCCTCGCGGCGGAGGCCCCGTCCGAGCGTGATGATCGCCATCGGCAGCACGACGGCCGCCAGCGTGACGTGCGGAATCAAGATGGAAAAGTAGACGGACCGCATCACGCCGGTGCCCGGGTACGGCTTCGATCCCGATTGCGCGTGATAGATCACGTACGAAATCAGAAACAGCGTCGACGTGACGAACGCCGAAATCATGCAGCGCCGGTGCGCGGTCACGCGGCCGGATTTGATGAAGAACCAGCCCGTCGTCAGGAGCGCCGCCGATGTGGCGTTGAGCGTGGCGTTGAGGGCGGGAAGCGTCAAGATCGAGCGACGCAGAGCAGCGCCCAGAGCAGCGGCAGGTAGGTAATCGACCCGAAGAACAGCCACCGCGCGGTCGCATCCGTCCGATCGATCGCGAACCTGAGCGCCGTGACGAGCAATCCGGCGCCGAGCACGAGCGCGCCGACGATCGCGTAGGTCTCGTGCGCGAGCACGAGGAACGGCAGCACGCTGAACGGCACGAGCGTCGCGGCCCAGAGCGCGGCCTGCCGGCCGGTCATCGCGCCGTCGCGGTCGATGACCGACAGCATCGGCAGCCCGGCCTGACGATAATCGTCGCGGCACATCCACGAGATCGCGAGGAAGTGCGGCAGCTGCCAGAGGAACATGAGCAGGAACAGGGTCCACGGGGCGACGCCGGCGATCGATCCGCGCGCCGCGGCCCAGCCGATGAGCGGCGGCAGCGCGCCCGGCACCGCGCCGACGATCGTCGAGAGCGAGGTCCGGCGCTTGAGCGGCGTGTAGATCCACGCGTAGATGACGAGCGTCGCGAGCGCGAGCGCCGCGGCGAGCGCGTTCGTCCCGATCCACAGCAGCACGACGCCGAACAGCGCGAGCGCCGCGCCCGTGATGAAGCCCTCGGTCGGGCCCATGCGGCCGTCAGCGATCGGCCGCAAGCGCGTGCGATCCATCTGCCGATCGATGTCGCGCTCGTGCACCTGATTGATGGCGGCCGCGCCGCCGGCGACCAGCGCCGTGCCGATGCCCGCGACCACAATCGGCAGCGGCCCGACGCCGTCGGGCGCCGCCAGGTAGTACCCGCCGACCGCCGTCGCGACGACGAGCGCGTTCAGGCGAACCTTCGTCAGAATCACAAGATCGCCCAGCCGGGACGAGGTCGGGGAGACGGCGAGGGCGTCAGGCTTCATGGCGCAGCGGCACCCGGAAGCGTACTCGAAATGCCCGCAACGTGATCAGCAAAGACGTCCCCAGGACCATCGCCCCGGTCGCCACGTGCAACGTGTTGACCTCAGGCTGTTTGGCGGTGAGGACGACGAGCGCGCCGAGCGTGATCTGGACGAGGACGAGACCGACCAGCAGCGCCGCGGGCCGCGTGAGCTCGCGCCGATCGCGATGCCGGCGCCAGATGTACAGCGCGTTCGCGACGATCCAGATCGCGACGACGAGCGCGAAGACGCGATGCGCGAAGTGCACGGCAATCTGCGCGGTCCACGTCGGCGGAACGAGGCGCCCGAAGGCCAGCGGAAAATCCGGGATCGCCAGGCCCGCGCCGATGTGCCTCATCGTCGCGCCGATCAGAATTTGAATGTAGATGGCGATCGTCAGTCCGAGCGCGCGCGTCCTGAGCGCGGCGTCGTCGACGGGCGCCGCCGCCGGCGCCAGCCACGAGGGCGACGTGAAGAGCGCGACGCTGACCGTGAGGCAGAAGAACAATTGCGCGAGGCCCGCGTGGCCGATCGATATCGGCGCCGGCAGCATGTAGAGCACGGTGAGGCCGCCAAGCACGCCTTGCAGAATCACCGCACCCAGTCCGATGAGACTCAGATGCCGCATCCACCTGCGTGGATCGACGCGCCAGACGAAAAGGACGAGACCGATCGTGAGGAAGCCGACCGTCGACGCGATCAGCCGGTGGCCGTGCTCGTAGAAGATGCCGCCCACCATCTTGCTGAGCGGAAACGAGTACATCGAGTAGCCGTACGACGTCGGCCAGTCGGGGACGGAAAGACCCGAGTTGGTGCTGGTGACCATGCCGCCCGCGGCGACGAGCAGGAGCGTGGCTGCGACGAGCAGCCGCGCGTAGCGATGGAGCCAGATCACAGCGCGCGCCGATCTACTTGGCGGCGAACGTCAGGGGCAGGGTCGCATTCTGCTTTTCGGCAATCGTGACTTGCTGTTCCTGCGTGCCGAGCGTCTCGTGCCAGAGGCCGATTGTGTACGTGCCGGGCGGCAGGCCGTCGATCTTGAACGCGCCGTCCGCGTCGGTCACCGCGAAGTACGGATTCGCCATCACGCCGGCGTACGCGCGCATCCAGCCGTGGACGTTGCAGACGAAGCGCACCATCACCTCGGGCGCCGTGAACGTCTTCGTCAGGCGCATGCCCTGCGCCGGCTGGCCCTGGTTGAACTCCTGGTTGACCATCGGCATCGCGTGCACGTTGTGCAGCGTCGGATCGCTGTTGAGGATCTCGAGCGGCTGGCCGACGCGCAATCCGACGACGCGCGGCGAGTAGTGGCACGCCTTCTGGTCGAGCACCACGGGCGTCGTCGGCACCTCGAACGAGTACGACGAATCGAGGCCCGCCTTCACGTAGACGAACGCGTTGGCGACCCCGCCGGTCGCGCTCACGACGGTCGCATCGCTCGGCACGGTCGCGCCGGCCGTCTGCGCGCAGACGGGATCGGCGCCCATGCGAAGCGTTTCCGGCGCGGGCGGCGTGCCGGCGAACGTCACGCGGCCCGACAGGCTGCCGGCCGTTGCCGCATCGACGTGCTTGCCGGAATCGGGCGCCGGCGGCGCGGGCACGTCCTTGTGGCCGCAGCCGACGATGCCGATCGTGGAGAGCGTCAGGACGAGCGACGCGGTGAGTTTGGGGAGCGAAACGGTTTGTGTGGACATCGGGAA
>Ga0335080_10004986_pt1 | contig 13598 bp, 13 predicted proteins | sample Lox_Sample_34_FD_206720 | JGI IMG/M metagenome (GOLD analysis project Ga0335080, IMG submission 206720) | Soil microbial communities from Loxahatchee National Wildlife Refuge, Florida, United States - Lox_Sample_3.4 | ecosystem: Environmental > Terrestrial > Soil > Wetlands | place: USA... | reverse complement strand
ACCGCCACCTCGAGATCACCCAGGAGGAAATCGGAGCGCTGTCAGGCATCTCGCGCCAAAATGCCAACCAGTGCCTGAAGCAGCTGGAACGCGAGGGACTGCTGCGGCTCGAATATGGCGGGATCACGATCATCGATCTCGAGCGTTTGCGCAGTTACGGCGAATAGCCCTGCGCCGAAGTCACGGGAAATTGAGCAGCGGTTGCCATGCGCTTCAAGCGCCACCGATTTTTGCGCTGCTCTTCCACGGTCGCGCCGCCGTCTGATACGCCGCCGTATTGAAAATCGGAGACGTCCGTGATATTGATACGGTACCGTATCGTTGGTGGATGATCGCAAACATCGTTGGTGGATGATCGCAAACCTGGAGTTTCCCGATGAGCAGGCAGGATCAGATCAACCTCTTGAAGCGGCTGCTGCACTACGTCGACACACGGACCACTTCCCTGGCGGAAGCGCCCTGGCGCAACGACGTGTCGGTCTATACCGACACACAGCGTCTGGAGCAGGAGCAGCGGATCCTGTTCCGGAAGCATCCGATCGTCATGGGCTTTGGCTCGGAATGGTCTGCGCCCGGCAGTTTCCGCACCGATGATTATGCCGGCGTCCCTATCCTGATCGTGCGCGGACGCGACAGCAAGCTGCGCGCGTTTCTGAATGTGTGTCGGCATCGCGGCGCCAAGGTCGCAAGAGGTTGCGGCAGCGCGCGCGTGTTCTCATGTCCCTATCATGCCTGGACCTATGATCTCGCGGGCAACGTGATGGGCATTCCCGACGAGCGCTGCTTTCCGGACGTGCGCAACGAGCGCTCGTCGCTCGTCGCACTTCCCCTGTGTGAAAAGCATGGCCTGGTGTGGGTGATCCCGACCGCGGACGGATTTGCCGATTTCGATATCGATCCGTGGCTTGGCGGGTTGGCAAGCGATCTCGCCTCGTTCGGCTTTGCGTCCTGGTCGTTCTACGACAGGCGCGCGATACCGGAGACGATGAACTGGAAGATCCTCGTCGATACCTTCAACGAGGGCTACCACATCGGATTCCTGCATCGGGATTCGCTGCGGGATATCCTGCATGGCAACGTCACGGACTTCGAGGCTTTCGGTCTCAATCATCGCATCGCCTTTCCGCGCAAGAAACTGGAGCGGCTCAAGGCCGAGCCCGAGGACAAGTGGGACCTGATGTGGAACACGACGCTGGTCTATCTCCTGTTTCCCAATACCGCCCTGATCGTTCAGGGCGACCATGTCGAGCTCGCGCGGATCTTTCCCTGCGAAGACCGCACGGATCGCTCCGTGATGGATCTCGGACTTTACGTGCCCCAGGCGCCGAGCAGCGAGGATGAACGCATCCATTGGGACAAGAACATGCAGCTCGTCCTCGATGTCGTCACAGGCGAGGATTTTCCGGCCGGGCGCAGCATTCAGCTCGGCCTGACCTCGGGCGCGCAGACGCACACCGTCTACGGCCGCAACGAGCCGGGGATGATCCACTATCATCAATCGATGCGCTCGGCACTCGGGCTTGCGACATGAGGCGCCGGCGAGGAAACGCAGGATGCCGGCCGCCATGATCGATGTCGCACGCAGAGGCGGGGTCGCAATCGTGACGCTCAGGCGCCCGCCCGCCAATGCGATGAACCTGGAGCTCACCGAGGAGATCGCCGCGTGCTTTCAAAATCTGCGGCAGGACGCATCGGTGAGATCGGTGGTCCTGACCGGCGAGGGGAAATCCTTCTGTGCCGGCGTCGATCTGAAGGCTGTGCCTGCCTTCGACGAGGCCGATCAGCGCCGCATGGTCAATGCGCTGAACAGCGCCTTCTACCGTGTCTATAGCTGCCCCGTTCCGGTCGTCGGCGCGATCAACGGTCATGCCATCGCAGGCGGCCTCGTGCTGGCGCTGTGCTGCGATTGGCGCATTGCCGTCAACACGCCGTTCCTTGTCGGTCTGACCGAGGTCCGCGTCGGCGTGCCCTTTCCCGTTGCGGCCATGGAGGTGACGCGACAGGCGTTGCGTCCGGACACTTCACGCCGACTTGTCCTGTTCGGCCAGAACATGCCGTCCGCGGTGGAGGCGGGCATATTCGACGAGATTGTCGATGGCGACGTGCTGCTGGAGCGTGCGCTGGCGAAGGCCGACGAATTCGCTACCCTGCCGCAGGCGGCATTTGCCCGCTCGAAGCGAGACCTTCGACGCAGCGCCTGTGAGGCGATCGAAGCCGCAATCGCCGGCGCCGAGCCGTTGTTGAAGGGATGGCTCTCCCGCGAGACGATGCAGGCTGCCGCGTCTGTGCTTGCCCGCGGGGCACAATAGTGTTCGATCCCGAACGATCGCGTCCTAAACCTCCAGCCACTCCTTGCGCACGGCCGGGTTGGCGTTGAGCCCGGCGGGCGTGCCCTCGAACACGATGCGGCCATGGCCCATCACATAGACGCGGTGCGATATTCGCATTGCGATCGAGAGCTTCTGCTCCACTAGAAGGATTGCGACGCCGCGCCGTGCAATCTCGGCGATGAGGTCGCCAACCTGCTGCACGATGAGGGGCGCAAGCCCCTCGGTCGGCTCGTCGATCATGATCAGTTCCGGGTCGCCCATCAGCGTGCGGCAGATCGTCAGCATCTGCTTCTCGCCGCCCGATAGCACGCCGGCCGGCGTATCGGCCCTCGCGGCGAGGTTGGGAAACATCCCCAGCATGTCCTCAAGCCGCCACTTGCCCAAACGGCTGGTGTCCTTGATGCCGAGAATGAGGTTCTGACGCACCGTCAGACCGGGGAAGATGTCGCGGTGCTCCGGCACATAGCCGAGTCCCAGAAGCGCAATCCTGTAGTTCGGCAATCCCGCGATGTCGGTGCCCTTGAACCTGATCGAACCCTGCGGCGGCACCTCGCCCATGATGGCCTTGACGGTCGTGGAGCGTCCGACACCGTTGCGGCCGAGCAGGCTCACCACCTCGCCGGCTTCGACATGCATGTCGACGCCCTGCAGGATGTGGCTCTTGCCGTAGTAAGCGTGCAGATCCCTGACCTCCAGCATCAGGCGGCCTCCTCGCCGAGATAGGCTTCCTTGACTTTCGGATCGCCGCGAATTTCATCAGGCGTTCCCGAGGCGATGATCTCGCCGTACACGAGGACCGAGATGCGGTCGGCGAGCCCGAACACGACGCTCATGTCGTGTTCGACGATCAACAGCGTGCGGCCCTCGGTCAGGCGCCGAATCAATGCGACCGCGCGTTCGGTTTCAGCATGGCTCATGCCCGCGGTCGGCTCGTCCAGCAGGATCACGTCCGCGCCGCCGGCAATGGTGATCCCGATCTCGAGCGCCCGCTGTTCGGCGTAGGTCAAAAGGCCGGCCGGAACGTCGCGGCGTGCGGTGAGATTGATGTCCTCGAGGATCATTGCCGTGCGCGTGCGTACCTCCGGCAGATTGTCGATATTCCTCCAAAAGGAATAGCGCTGACCGGTCGCCCAGAGCACGGCGCAACGCAGGTTTTCCCACACGCTCAGATTGGCAAAGACGTTGGTGACCTGAAAGCTGCGCGACAGGCCGCGTCGGTTGATCTGGTAGGGCGGCAGGCCGGAGATCACCTCGCCGCGGAGGAGCACGGTACCCGAGGTCGGCGCCATGTAGCCACTGATCAGATTGAAGGTGGTCGACTTGCCCGCGCCGTTGGGGCCGATCAATGCGTGGCGTTCGCCTTGCGCGACGGACAGGCTGACGTTGCGAATGATGGCGACCTCGCCGAAGCTCTTCTCGACCTGGCGCAATTCGATCGCGGCGCTCATGCGGCAAATCCTTTTTCGCGCGCCTCGCTGCTGGCCCTGTCCCAGGCGTGCGCCACCCAGCTCCAGGTTTTGCGCGCCGCGAGATAGCCGCTGACGATAAGAATGACGGACGTTGCCCAGATGTAGGGGCTCGCCGCATCGAAGGCGACGCTAAACGCCTTAATGTGGGAATCGTCGCCGGGATTTACGGTGTAATGCACGATCGTTTCGAGCGCGAGGATCAGGCCCGCAATCATCGCAGCCGTCGGCACCAGCGCGATCAGATAGCTCGGCAGAACCGTGAGCAGGGTGCCGCCCTTCGCCAGCGGGCGGTGCATCATCAGCAGACCCGTGATGCCGCCCGGCGCGAACAGCACCACCGCTATGAAGATCAGCCCGAAATAGAGCTGCCACACCTGCGTGAGATCGCTCAAGCCGAGCGAGAGGATCGTGACTAAGATCGCGCCGACGATCGGGCCAATGAAGAATCCGATGCCGCCGATATAGGCCGCAAACAGCACGGTCCCGGATTGCGCGGCACCGAGATAGGCCGAGTTGGCGATCTCGAAATTGATCGCCGCGAGCGCGCCGGCGATACCGGCGAAAAACCCCGAAAAGCAGAAGGCGAGATAACGGACGACGTGCGGGTTGTAGCCGACGAACTGGACGCGCTCGGGATTGTCGCGAACCGCGTTGCACATGCGCCCGAGCGGCGTGCGGGTGAGGGCATACATCGCGATGATCGCAATCAGGGTCCAGGCCGCGACCAGATAATAGATCTGGATCTGCGGGCCGAAGCTCCAGCCGAACACGCGCAGCAGCTTGGTGCGGTTCGCGGAAATGCCGGCCTCGCCGCCGAAGAAGCTGCGCAGGATCAGCGCCGATGAGGCGATCAGTTCGGCAACGCCGAGCGAGATCATGGCAAATGCCGTTCCGCTGCGCTGGGTCGAGACCCAACCGAGGAGGGCGCCAAAGAAGAGGCCGGTCAGTCCTCCGATCAACGGGATGAGCGGCAGCGGGATCGGCAGCTTGTTGGCGCCGATGATGTTGATGGCGTGAACCACCATGAAGCCGCCGAGGCCGTAGTAGACCGCATGCCCGAACGACAGCATGCCGGTTTGTCCGAGCAGGATGTTGTAGGACAGCGAGAAGATGATGGAGATGCCGATCAGGCTGAACATGGTCAGCGAGGCGCCCGAACCGAACACATGGGGCAGCGCGAGAAGCGCGATGGCGGTCGCGACCCATAGCCCATAGAATTTCAACTTCTCGGCAGCCGTCGGAAGCGGGGGAGCGGCGCTCAAACTCGTCACGGTCATGTCTCGCGCGTCCCAAGCAGGCCCATCGGGCGGAAGGTCAGGATCAGCACCAGCAGCACATACGGCATGATCGGCGCGATTTGCGCGATCGTGACGCCCCAGATGTCGCCGAGCCAGGTCGATGCATAGGCGGAACTGAGCGGCCCAAACGCGCTGGCGAGCGAGCCGTTCATCGAAACTGCAAACGTCTGGACCAAGCCGATCAAGAGCGAGCCGACGAAGGCTCCGAGCAGCGAGCCCAGGCCTCCGACCACGACCACCACGAACAGGATCGGGCCAAGCAGCGCCGCCATGTTCGATTGCGTCACAAGCGCAGGGCCAGCGATGACGCCGGCAACGGCGGCAAGCGCGGTGCCGACCCCGAACACCAGCATGAAGATGCGGCCGACGTTGTGTCCGAGATGGCCCACCATCTGCGGGTGCGTCAGTGCGGCCTGGACGATCAGCCCGATCCTGCTCTTCTTCAGGACGATCAGGAGCCCGACGAAAATCGCGATCGACACCAAAAGCATGAACATCTTGTAGGCGGGGTAATTGGTGGAGAAGATCGTGAAGGCCGGGAAATCGAGCGAAGGCGGCACACGGAAATCCACCGGGCTCTTGCCCCATATGATCTGAACGATTTCCTCGATCACGAAGGCAAGGCCGAAGGTGAAGAGCAATTCGGCGACGTGGCCGTTCCTGTGCACGCGCCGCAGCCCGTAGCGCTCCACGGCAGCGCCGATTGCGCCCGCCAGGATCGGCGCCACCAACAGCGCCGGCCAAAAGCCGACCCATCGGCTGATCTGGAACCCGAAGAAGGCGCCAAGCATGTAGAAGCTGGCATGGGCGAAGTTGAGCACGCCGAGCATGCTGAAGATGACGGTGAGGCCGCTTGCCATCAAAAACAGCAGCATCCCGAACAGGATGCCGTTGAGCGTGGAAATGACGATCAATTCAAGCAAGACATAGCCCCTTTGGGATCGGGAGAGACGCGTCCATCCCAAAGCTTGGGATGGACGCGTCCGAGCGGGCGAACCGTCAGTCCGGCCGTTCCATCTTGCAGGTCGTCGGAAGCATCGTCTGGGGCGTGTCGATCTGCGCAACGAGCTTCCAGCCCCAACCGGTCTTCTCTTCGTCAAACGGTTCCTTTTCCGTGCGGTCGCCGAACGAGGCAATATAGATCGGCTGGAAGAACTGGTGATCGTCCTTCCGCATCGTCCCCTTGCCGCCGTCGAACACCTCGTAATCCATGCCCTCGAGCGCCTTTGCGATCTTGACCGGATCGGTCGACTTCGCTTTGTCGGCGGCTATCGCGAGCATCCGCATCTCGTTCACGGCGCGCGGATAGAACAGGCTGAAATCGTACTTTGCGCGGAACGCCTTCTCGAACTCCTGCGAGGACGGATGGTCAAGATTGGGAATACCCTCGCTGACCTGGAACACCCGATGATTGAGGTTGGCCTGCTTGATCGCGGTGGGGCCGCCGGTGCCGCCGGCATAGTACGTGTACCAATTGACCTTCAGCCCGGCGTCCGCTGCAGCCTTCAGCAGCAGCGCGAAATCCTGGCCCCAATTGCCGGTGACCACGGTGTCGGCACCGGAGGCCTTGATCTTCGCAATGTAGGGCGCGAAGTCGGTGATCTTGAGCAGCGGATGCAGTTCGTCGCCGACGATCTTGACGTCAGGTCGCTTGGCGGCGAGCATCGCCTTGGCCTGCGAGCGAACGGACTCGCCGAAGGAGTAATCCTGGTTGATCAGGTAGACGTTCTTGATGGCCGGCGCGGATTTCATGTAGTTGGTGAGCGCCTCCATCTTGATGTCCGAGTTTGCGTCCCAGCGGAAGTGCCAGAAGCTGCACTTGTCATTCGTCAGGACCGGATCGACGGCGGCGTAGTTGAAGTACAAGACTTCCTTGCCGGGATTGCGATCATTGTATTTGGTGACGAAGTCGGATAGTGCGCCTGCGACCGACGAACCGTTGCCCTGGGTGATGAAGCGGATTCCGGCGTCGATCGCCTTCTGCGCCTGGATCAGACTTTCCTGGGGGTTGGTCTTGTTGTCGAGCGGCACGATCTCGACCTTCTTGCCCTGGATGCCGCCCTTGGCGTTCACTTCGTCGGCAAGGAACTGGAATGTCTTCAGTCCGACTTCGCCGACGCTGGCGCCGCCGCCGGACAATGGGTCGATATAGCCGATCTTGAGCGTCTCTTCAGCGATTGCGGCACTACCAAACATCGGCAACGCCAACACGGTGGCCATCATCAGCTTGCGCATGTCGTCTCTCCCTGGAGGTTGCTTTTATTGGATGTTGTCCAAGGGTCGCGATGCCGGAACAGCCGGAAATTCTGCGATCCAACGGCTCTCATCTCACAAAAAGGATTTTGGTCCAAGGTTTCGAGCCCCGCAAGTCCGCCGGCGGCAGGAAATATCTTTCCTGCGGGGATTTGCTTGGACGATCAGGATCATGATAGGGGTCTGGCGCCGACCCGTCTTAGGTTCACGGAGCTTGAGGGCAGGGGCCGGCTCAGCGAACTGAGTATCAGCTTGATCGGCGTCAAGACTGCTTCATGAGGTAGTCCCGGCGCATAGTCGGAGTGAAGATGGCGGCAAAGGAAGAGAAGCGACGCGTCGCGCTGATTACCGGCGTGACCGGGCAGGACGGCGCCTATCTCGCCGAATATCTGCTTTCGCTCGGCTATACCGTGCACGGCATCAAACGGCGCTCGTCCTCCTTCAATACCGCTCGCGTCGATCATCTCTACGAGGATCCGCACCGCGGCAACGTCCCGTTCTTGATGCATTACGGCGACATGACGGATTCCACCAACCTGATCCGGCTGATGCAGCAGATCCGTCCGACCGAGATCTACAATCTCGCAGCCCAAAGCCACGTCGCGGTGAGCTTCGAAAGCCCCGAATACACCGCGAATGCCGACGCGATCGGCGTGCTCCGGCTCTTGGAGGCGATCCGCATCCTCGGCATGGAACGGGACACTCGCTTCTATCAGGCCTCCACATCCGAGCTTTATGGATTGGTGCAGGAGATTCCGCAAAAGGAGACGACGCCGTTTTATCCACGTTCGCCCTACGGCGTGGCCAAGCTCTACGGCTATTGGATCACGGTGAACTACCGCGAGGCCTACGGAATGTTCGCCTCGAACGGCATCCTGTTCAATCATGAGAGCCCGATCCGCGGCGAGACCTTCGTGACGCGCAAGATTACCCGCGCAGTGGCGCGGATCGAAGCGGGCCTCGAAGACACCGTCTATCTCGGCAACCTCGAGGCCAAGCGCGACTGGGGCCATGCCCGCGACTATGTCGAGGGCATGTATGCGATCCTGCAGGCGGATGCGCCCGACGATTTCGTGCTGGCAACCGGCGAGACGCGCTCGGTGCGCGAATTCGTTGAGCTCGCCTTCGCCGAGGTCGGCCGCAAGATTCAGTGGCGCGGCAAGGGGGTCGAGGAAACCGGCACCGACGCCGGGAGTGGCAAGATCGTGGTGCGTATCGACCCGACCTATTTCCGCCCGACGGAGGTTGACCTGCTCATCGGCGATTCCAGCAAGGCGCGGCAAAAGCTCGGCTGGAAGCCGAAGCGGAGCTTCGCTCAGCTGGTGAAAGAGATGGTGGCAGGCGATCTCGAGATCGCCAGGCGCGAGGTTGTCAATGGCAAGCACACCGTTTGAGCTGAAAGGCAAAACGGTCTTCGTTGCCGGCCATCGCGGCATGGTTGGCTCCGCGCTGGTGCGTCGGCTCGCACAGGAAGACGTCGAGCTGTTGACTGTGCCGCGGCGCGAGCTCGATCTGCGCGACCAGAAGGCGGTGTTCGACTGGTTTGCCAAAAACAGCCCCCAGGTCGTGTTCCTGGCTGCGGCAAAGGTCGGCGGAATTGTCGCCAACAACACGCTGCGCGCCGAATTCCTTTACGACAATCTGGCGATTGCCGCGAACGTGATCCACGCGGCCCATGTCAACCGCAGCGAAAAGCTGTTGTTCCTCGGCTCCTCCTGCATCTATCCGAAGCTCGCGCCGCAGCCGCTGCGCGAGGATTCGATGCTCACCGGACCGCTGGAACAGACCAACGAGCCCTATGCGATCGCCAAGATCGCCGGCATCAAGATGGTCGAGGCCTATCGCGCCCAATATGGCCGCGACTTCATCAATGTGATGCCGACCAATCTCTACGGGCCGGGCGACAATTATCATCCCGAGTTCAGCCACGTCGTGGCAGCCTTGATCCGCCGCTTTCACGAAGCAAAGCTCTCCGGCGCGTCGAATGTCGTGGTCTGGGGCACCGGCACGCCGCGCCGGGAATTTCTCTATGTCGACGACATGGCAGATGCCTGCGTCCATCTGATGAAGGCCTATTCCGGCGCCGACATGGTCAATATCGGCACCGGCGAGGACATCGCCATCGCCGAATTTGCGCGGCTGGTTGCGTCGATCGTCGGCTATTCGGGTGCGATCAGCTACGACACCTCGCGGCCCGACGGCACGCCGCAAAAAATGCTCGATGTCAGCCGCCTGACAAAGCTCGGCTGGCGGGCGCGCACCTCGCTTCAGGACGGGCTCAGGCTCGCGTATCAGGCGTATTTGCACGAGTCCAAAGAGGCGGCGGAGTGACCCGCTAAAGCGAGTCATCCCGGGGCGATGCGAAAGCATCGAACCCGGGATCCCGAGATTCCGGGTTCGCGCCTACGCGCGCCCCGGAACGACAGCGGATCAAATCACCTTGCCGCTGCCCTTGGCGGCTTCTTCGAAAGCTCGGCGGCCATCGCCGAGATCAAGGGCTTCATGAAGTATGCCTCGCCCGCGGGCGAAATGGATGCGCGCAGGCCGTGGCATTTGAGCTCGTCATCCACTGCCGGGCCGACTGAGGCAATCGGCGTGCGCGCAAAGCCTTCGCGCAGCTTTTCCTCCCAGCCATGCGCCCGCGCGGTCTCGACCAGCCGACGGACCTGACTGAGATTGGTGAGCGCGATCGCGTCGACCGTTCCCTTGGCCATCTCTTCGATCGCGCTCGCGATTGCGGCGTCGGCGGCCTTGGCGTCATAGGCATAAGGCAGCACCGGATCGACCGTGGCGCCGCCGGCCGCAATCGCGCCGATCAGCGCGCTGTGATCCTTGTCGGGATAGAGCGTCAATCCGACGCGATGACCTCTGAGATCGAGGCGCGACATCATCTCGGCGACGCCCTCGGAGGTCGGCTTCTCCGTTGTCTCTTGCGGCTCAAGGCCGATCTCGCGCAAAGCCCGGCCCGGTTTTGGGCCGCGCGCAAATTTGCGCGCCTGGCCGAGCGCTGCGACGAACGCCGCATCCACCGCGATTCGCCGCGCCACCTTCATCAACCGGCGCAGGCCTTCGCCGGTCATCAGCACGAGATCGTCGAACGGTTTGTCGATCGCGCGTCTGATCCAGGCCTCGACCGGAGCCGGGTCGGGCGCGTCGTTGATGGCAAACATCGGGCATTGCAGGACGTCGGCGCCCTGTTCGGCGAGCAGGCGGGAGAACTGCGCCTCCTCGCGCGTTTCCAGGATCAGAATGCGGTAGCCGGGCAGCCTGTCAGCCATGATGGTTCAACCGGTTTGAGTGTCATTTGTTCATCCTGATCCCGACCGATTGTTGGCGCAAGACACGCGCGGTGATAGAGCAGGGCCAAAGACGGCCCCCAATGCTCAAATCTTGATCGCGTCAACCATGCCCGACCACCAATATGTGCTGACATTGTCCTGTCCGGATCGTCCCGGCATCGTGTCCGCGGTCTCGACGTTCCTCGCTCATAATGGGCAGAACATTCTGGACGCCCAGCAGTTCGACGACGTCGAGACGAACAAATTCTTCATGCGGGTGGTGTTCACGGCGGCCGATCTCGCGGTGGAATTGTCGGCGCTGCAGACCGGCTTTGCGGCGATCGCCGAACGCTTCCACATGGACTGGCAGATGCGCGACCGCGCCGCAAAGCGGCGGGTGATGCTGCTGGTCTCGAGGTCCGATCACTGTCTCGTCGACATTCTCTATCGCTGGCGCACGAGAGAGCTTGCGATGATCCCGACTGCGGTCGTCGCCAACCATCCACGCGAGACGTTTGCCGGTGTCGATTTCGGCGACATCCCGTTCCACCACCTGCCGGTCACGAAGGAGACCAGGCGCGCGCAGGAGGAGGCGATCCTGAAGCTCGTTGAGGAGAGCGGGACCGATCTCGTGGTGCTGGCGCGCTATATGCAGATCCTGTCCGACGAGATGTCGGCAAGACTGTCCGGGCGTTGCATCAACATCCACCACTCGTTCCTGCCGGGCTTCAAGGGCGCAAAACCCTATCATCAGGCGCATGAGCGCGGCGTCAAGCTGATCGGCGCCACCGCCCATTATGTCACCAGCGACCTCGACGAGGGGCCGATCATCGATCAGGATGTCGAACGTATCAGCCATCGCGACACACCTGACGATCTCGTCCGCAAGGGTCGCGACATCGAGCGCAGGGTGCTCGCGCGCGCGATCCGCTACCACCTCGATGATCGCGTGATCCTCAACGGACGCAAGACCGTGGTGTTCGTGGATTAAATCTTTTCGTCAAAGACGGGGTGGAAATCGCGGGCGCTCCAGCCGAAATCGGTGATCGCCGGCGTCGCGTCGAACGTCATGTCCTTGTTCATGCGCAGGCCCATTGCGACGTTGGCGCCGGGAAACAGCGGCTTTGCCGCGACGAATGCGGCGCGCCAGAGCAGGGCCGGCACCGGGATGGTCCGCCGCGGCAACTTCATGCCGTCAAAGATGCGGCCGATCATTTCCTTGTAGGAAAGCGTCTCGCCGCCGGGCAGGGCATAGAACTTGTTGGCGGCGGCGGAGCTTGCTGCGGCCGCCAGCGCACCGATTGCGAGATCCTCGGCGTGCACGGGCTGCCGCAGGCCTTTGGCGCCGCCAACCAGCGGCATGAAGCGGAAGCGGCGGATCAGGCGCGACAGCGGCGTGATGTTGATGTCGCGACCCTCGGCATAGATCAGGGTCGGACGCAGGATGGTCCAGTCGACCTTGCTTGCTTCGCAGGTGCGGACGATGTCTTGCTCGGCGGCGGCAAGGTCGCGCAACATCTCGCGTTCGGCTTTGACCTCGCTGTCGAATTTTGTGATCACGCTGGTCGAGGAGAAGGCGATGACGCGCTTCAGCTCCGGATTGAAAAAGCGAGACAGCGCCGGCGCGAGCAGGATCGCGTCTGTCGTGGAGTAAAGCGTCGCGAAGGGTGGAGCATTCAGCGCCTCCGGCTTTTCCAGGTCACCCGCGATCCAGTCGGCCCTCGCATCTGCGCGCGGCGCGCGCGACAGCGCGTAAGCGCGCTCGCCGCGGCTTGCGAGATGCTGCAGAATGTAACCGCCGACGAGCCCGGTGGCTCCGATCACCAGGCTCTTCGCGCGCGCTGTCTCGCCATCCGCCATGTGTTTCCAGTGCAGCGGCTCAGTGCACCGGGTCGAGCCCGGATTGTTCAGCAGGTTGCGCGGTCCTGGCCTGCTGCGCCTGCTGCTCGCGCTCCCGCTCCGCAGCAGGCATCTGCCGCAGGCGTTCGCGCTCTTTCATCCACTCATCGTACCTTGCAGTCCCCGGCCGCGGCGGAGCGTCGGCTGGCAGCCCGCCGGCCCATTGCGGGATGTATCCGCCCATCGCTTCCGAGGCCTTTTCATTCAGCGACGAGCACCCCGCAAGCGCGCCCGTCAGAAGCGCCGAGGCAAGTAGCATCGCAATCCTTCGCAAACCCGATCGCATCGTTCCCCGAACAGCCCCGGAGGTCGCCCAGTGCTTGGTCCTCCAACACAACCTACTGCAAAAATTGGCTTTCTCTCAGGCGGGCCTAGTATCTAAATACCGCAAACCTCGATTCTGGCAGATTTGATTTCGCGGCGATTTCCGCGCGATGCGATTGCGGGTCGGCGCGAGCGGCGGCAGGTCAAGACCGGTAATCAGAACGCCGCTAAAGCCGCCGAACTGCACGGACGATCCGTTGAGGCGCGGCGAAATCTCGCTTACACGAACCTGCCGGTCTCGACCATGGCCTATGCGCTCGGATTCGACGACCCCGCTTGTTTCAGCCGGGTGTATGCGGCGGCCACGGGATTGTCGCCGCGCGCCTTTCGTGAGCCGCTTCACGGCGAGGAGGCATGATTTCTCTATCGTTTGCGCATGATCTTTTCGGAAAACCGCTGCACACTTTTCCGGATCATGCGCTAGACGTCGAAGAACACGGTCTCGTCCGGACCTTGCAGATTGATCGTGAACGCGTAGACGACCTTGCCGCCGCGCTCGCTTCGCTTGGCTATCAGGGTCGAGCGCCGCACCGGCTGCTCGATGAGATTGAGCGCGGGATCGGCGGCATTGGCAGCCTCCTCGTCGGAAAAATAGATCCGAGTGTTCAATCCGATATTGATGCCGCGCGCGACGATCCAGACATTGATATGGGGTGCGCAGCGCCGCCCCATCTTGTCGGTCGTGGCGCCGGGCTTGACGGTCTCGAAGCTGATCAGACCGCTTTCGAAATCGGATCCCGCGCGCCC
>Ga0335080_10004985_pt1 | contig 13598 bp, 10 predicted proteins | sample Lox_Sample_34_FD_206720 | JGI IMG/M metagenome (GOLD analysis project Ga0335080, IMG submission 206720) | Soil microbial communities from Loxahatchee National Wildlife Refuge, Florida, United States - Lox_Sample_3.4 | ecosystem: Environmental > Terrestrial > Soil > Wetlands | place: USA... | reverse complement strand
CTGAAGGACAAAACAGGCTTTGCCAAGCTCATCGATGCCCTCGCCGCGCACTACATCGAGGACAACATCGACCTTGTGCTGGGCATTGAGGCGCGCGGATTCATCTTCGGCCCGGCACTTGCCTATCGTCTCAATGCCGGCTTCGCGCCCGTGCGCAAGCCGCGCAAGCTCCCTGCCCCCGTTGCCCGCGTCACCTACGACCTCGAGTATGGGTCAGATACGCTGGAGATCCACATGGACGCCATCCAGCCCGGCCAGCGCGTTGTGCTGGTGGACGATCTCCTCGCCACCGGTGGCACCATGGAAGCAACAGTGAAGCTGGTGAAACAGCTAGGCGGCGAAATCGCGGGCCTGGCCTTTGCCGTCGAACTCGACTTCCTCAAGGGCCGCGATCGCTTCAAAGAGTACGACGTCTTCAGCCTCCTGCATTACAACGAGTGAGGCAGTACCAGCTCGGTTGGCGTTGAGTACACGAATCCAGAATCTGCGCGGACACCATGGGCCGCAAATATCAGGTCGCAAGCCGGTCTTTTGATGTCGCCTGCAACGGACACAGATCGACCTCGATGCGTCCATTGCCGGCGATGGACACCTCAATCTCCGTTTCGTCCGGTGCCAGTGAATAGCTGCGGCTTGTAATGACTTCTCGACCGCCGATGAAGGCCTCGATCACAGAGTTGTCGATGAAGATGCGCAATCCCGGCATCGGAATTGGAGAAGGAAGCGGAAAGCTCACATCGGCGGTTCGAATGGAATTACCTTTTACATTGACCACGAGGTGCCAGACCTCGGTTCCATTCGTAAGCAGGCGCACAGTAATTGCTCCCATCGAGAGGTCGATGGGAACTCGCAACTCCTGCCGCAGATCAGACAGTTTTCGGCGGAATGGCGTCTTTGCCTGCACCTTTGCCTTTTCCGCGGTTCCGCGGAGGTTCGCAACCTCCGCCGCCGGTCGAATCTCAAGCTGGCCCTGCTCACCCACGGTCAACGCCCGTGGAAGCGACATTACGCCAGACCAGCCTGCGGATGCGAATTCGGCCTCAGGGCGAGTCTCGCGGATCCATCCCCAGAGGATTCTGCGCTCGTCGGGAGCAAGAAAGCTTTTGGGCGCGTAGTACGCACCGTGATCGAGAACGCCACTCCGCCTGGGAGTGTAAATGTGCGTTCCAGCGTCGTAGTCTCCCGTCGTCCAGATCACCTTGTTCTCGGTGGAGTAGAGCAGGCAATACGTCTTATTTATCTGAAAGAAGTCCGGACACTCCCACATCTCTCCGCTGTCGCAGGGATTCGCGGCCTGCTTGCCATTGGGTATCCCTTCGGCCAGTTTGTGCAGGTAGTCCCATCGGCGTAGATCCGTCGAGCGATAAAGCAAGACGCAGCCGCCCTTCCCGCGTTCTCCTGAGCCGACTCCCAGGTACCACGTGTCGCCTTCGCGCCACAGGCATGGGTCGCGGAACCCGGTCACAACCATATTCGCGGGTGGCGACGGAATGACCGGTTTTTCAAGCTTCTTCCATAGAATGAGATCGTCGTCGAGCGCCGTGGCAAGGAGCTGCGTTTCACGCAGCTTGTCGCTGCCGTCGTGCAGGGTGACGAGTGGCGGAGGCGCGTTCTGCACTCCGGTGTAGATGATCGTGGGTACGCCATTCGCGACGACAGCCGATCCGCTGAAGCAGCCTTCGCTGTCGTGCCCGCCCGGTGTGGGCGAAAGCGCGATAGGCTGATGACGCCAACGCACCATGTCTGTGCTGACTGCATGACCCCAATGCATGTCTCCCCACACCGCAGCGTGTGGGTTGAGTTGATAAAAAAGGTGGTATTTTCCCTTCCACCAGATCGGCCCATTGGGATCGTTCATCCAGTTGTGCGGCGGGAGGAGGTGGTATTCGGGCCGGAGAGGGTCGCGAGCCGGATCGGGCTGCCCAAGATTGCTGGCGTACGCGCCCGCAAAGCGGGGGACTGCGGCCATCACTGCACTTGATCCAATGTGCGCAAGAAAGCGTCTACGGTGGAGAAGCATCGCGATTACTCCCGTTGAACCTCAAGATCCCGCCTCTGCTCATGAGTGCGTGGGCTGCTTTCGGATAGCAGGCAAACCCACGGGCTCGTCCACTGACGGAATCTTCTCACACAGCATTCCAGACATGAGATCTGCAGCGAGTTGAAAGCTCCGGCCCTATCACCGCTCCTGCGGAAATGACTCAATTCAGGTGCACTCAGAAATAGGGATCTGGAGTCGCCAGTCAACTCAGTTCTTTGGATGTCCGTCATTGTTGGGCCTCGTCCTGCACTTGACCGGCCAGTTTTGATGACTTTGGTCGCAATAGAACCGGAAATCGTAATGGGTTGATTACCCGAGGAATGTCTGTCTATTGAGTCGCGGGGTGTAGTGTAAGAGGCTACTCCGACCCCCAGGAGGCGTCAGACTTGACCGTTTCGACGAAATCCGCTCCGAACATCCTCCTCCTGCTGTGCAGTTCGACGGCGATTCTGATGACACTCGTCGGCTTGCTGTTTCTGATCGGAACGCACCTGCTCAGCGTGCTCGCGCGGGGCGAAAGATTCATCGGGGAAACCGACGCCATCTCCGTTGCGCTCATCTTCGGCGGAATCGCCGTGGCCCTCAAAACAACCGAAATTCGCCTGAGATCTGAACGCGATTCATCAGTCGACTAGTCCGGCAGGTACCGGATTTTCAGCCTCCACATCTTTCAAGCAACTGCCGTAATCGCACCTGGTCATCTAGACTCTGCCTCGCGCAAAAGTCGACCGGAAGACACGGGGCATGCCCGGGTCTCCCGGCTGAGTTTGTCAATGGCATTATTCCAGCAAGAGCTGCTTGATCACTAGTCCTCGCGAATCGTAACTCGTTCGCCCTCTGCTGTGGTTGCGATCCCCGGATCAACCACTACCTGGCGATAATTTGCGGATCACATCTTGCTATAAGTCACTGAAAATATGAGACTTCATTCCAAGTATCCCTGGGGAGGGGGCCGTTTCACAGCTTTTATTGACTGAACGAATCGGGGATGGCTGAGGTCTGTGGCCGCCGCGCCAGAATGTGCAAGCGGGAGTCCGCGACAGGATCTCTACGAAGCGAACGGATCGGCGCCGTCGACGGAACACCATCTGTATCGGAGATCTTCACCAGGTGAACCAGGGCGGCCCCAGTGCTCCGGCGAGCTTGTATCGAGCCAATCGGTCGCGCACATGCCGGAGCCTCCGGCGGCGGCGATGCGAAATGCTTCGGCGATAGCCTTCTTTTGATCCGGGCCCATCGCGCGTGGATCAGGCGAGATGAAAAGAGTCGCGCCGCTTCGGGCGACAACATCCAACCACTGCCGGTTGTACTCCCAGGGAATGGCGGAAGTAATGCCAACACAATCCGGATCGAGTGCGAAAAATGTTCCGTGCTGCGGCAGGCGGAACGCCAGCGTATTCACGCCCATCTTCCGGGTTCGTTCCCATTGCTCGCCACTGGTATCATCGCCCGTTCGCTGCGCCTCGAAGAGGCCCGCACCGAGATGGCCGACGGTGTTGCACCCGAGAATGAGAGTTCGTTCTCCGGCGGTTTTGCGAATCGCCTGGTACAGATCGCGTATCACTTCGGCATTGGTCCGCGAGCGGTCATGAAGGCTCCAGCCCGGCGTCGTGGGGCTAGCCCCCATCTCGAAGCCCCACCGGCCAAGCAGGTCGTAGGTGGTGTAGTCGTGCTTCACGAGTTCGAAGCCGAAATCCAGCACCTCGGTGACTTTTGCAAGGATGAGTTCGAGCGCATCGGGAACGGTGGGATCAAAGGCCAGTTCCCTTGCCCGCTGCTTCTGCGTTCCGAAACGCGAGTCAGGGAGCAGCAGGTTTTTCGGCATGGATGCAGGTGCGATGAGGGGCCTGATCCAGACACCGGGCCGGACATTGTGTTTTTTTATTTCACCGGCAAGCACATGCATGTCAGGAAAGCGAGAAGCATCGCGCCAGCCGTCGTCGATCACCGTGAATGGCCGAACCGGCAAGCCGACCGAACAGTCGGCAACAAGATCAGCGTCACGCAGCGTCTGCGTCGCGGAGTTCTTTCCGTACGCGTAATACCAGTCGTTCGAGCCGTAGACGGGCGAGCCAGGCAGTCTTGGTTTCTCGCACATCGCGCGGCAGAACTCGCGGATCGCCGAGATCTCAAACTCACCAGTCTGACCGCCGCGCGTGACGATCGTCGCCGCTTCCAACCGACGGTTGCCGAGTTGCACTCCGTCTCCGCCGTTCGAGAGGTTCAACCAGAGCGAAACGCCTTCCTGGTCGAGTTGCCAGAAGCAGAGCACAGAAGCGCCGGTCTTTACTCCGTATCCGTGACACGCTGCGCCGTCCCAGGTGACGAAGTACCACGGCATCACACGCTCGGGGATGATGCCTCGCCAAGCAAGATCGCCGTAGCTACGCTCCCATGCATCGCCGAGACAGCGAAGTCGCGATTCGACGTCCGAGGACCAGCGCAGGTGAACATGCGTGAGCGCCAGCGAAGGACTGGCGATCGCGACGGACATCTGGTTTGCATCAGGAGCGAACTCGACGTCGATACCCGAAGCCTGCCACGACTTGGCAGAGCGCGAGAGCGTAACGGGATGATCGAGGCCGGCGAAAGCAGTGACGCGATCAGGAATGCGAAGAATGTCGACCGGTGGAGAGGCATGCTCAGAGGAGGTTTGGAGTGGCGCGGAACGCGACGGAATCGGATTTGCCGCAGCACCGGCAACGGAAGCTGCCGCGACCCTGCCAAAGAATGAACGCCGAGAAATGCCTTTTGGCATGAAGCAAACTCCTGATCGCCACTTAAATAGCCCGCTATTGCAGGGAAGAATCTATGACGAGTTCTCAGGAATCTGTTCCTGGCTGACGTCGCCGTTTGTGCCGCCTTCATTGCTCGACAGCAGCATTTGAGCGTCGGCAAAGCGATAACCCACGTACACATCGGTGAGCAGGTAGACGGGGTTCGACGGATCGTCTTCGATCTTCTTGCGGAGCTGGCGAACGAAGGTACGCAGATACTCAACCTCTTCGCGGCAGTCGGCGCCCCAGACTGCCGTGAGCAGCTTGGCATAGGAGATGACGCGGCCGGCGCGACTCATCAGGCAGTACAGGATGTCAAACTCCTTGCGCGTGAGGTGGACGGGCTGACCACGCTTGGTAACGCTTCGCTTGGTGGGAATAAGCCGAATCTCTCCAATCTCGATGGGCGCATCTTCAGCACGAGCCGGAGCGTGAACTCGGCGAACGGCGGTGCGGATCCGGGCGATGAGTTCGCGCGTGCTAAAGGGCTTGGTCACATAGTCGTCAGCACCGAGTTCGAGAGCTTCCACCTTCTCTTCTTCGCCATCGCGCACGGTGAGCATCAGGACCGGTAGACGGGGCGCAAAGGCGCGAATCCGTCGCAACGTCTCGATGCCGCCGATGCCGGGCATATTGATGTCGAGTAACACGACGTCGTACACGCCGGAATGCAGCAATTGAAGCGCCTCTTCTCCGCGTGAGGCTTCGGCGAATTGAAATCCCAGCTCGACAAGCGGAGGGCGCAGGGCGCGGCGGATCGCCGGTTCATCATCGACTGCAAGAATGCGAATGGCGGGCTGGTTCATTTACGACTCCCTCTTTCGTGCCTGGGCGGGTATCGCCGCATAGAATGTATTGCCTTCATCCTGGTCGCTGGTGACCCAGACGTACCCGTTGTGAATGGTGGCCGCTCGCTTGGCGACAGAGAGGCCGATGCCGGTGCCTGAGGCGCGGTTGGATGAATTCGACGAACGATAGTAGCGATCGAAGATGCGCTCGCGATCGGCTATGGGAATTAACGGGCCGAAGCTGTGTACGGAAAAGATGACTTCTGCTTTCGATCGCACAGCGCCAATGGTGATGGTGGTGCCATAGATCGCGTATTTGCAGGCGTTGTCAATGTACTGCGTGAGCAGCATTGTCATGAGGCGGCGGTCGCAGCAGAGCAAAAGGTTGTCGTCTGGCAGATCGATGGCAACCTTCATCGTGGCCAGCCGATCGCTCATGCCGGCGACGACTTCATCGATCAGCGCCGCGACTCCGATGGGAACCGCGTGCACCGTGACCTCATCCGCATCCAAGCGAGCCGTGGTGAGGAGGCGCGTGGTAAGTTCGTTGAGGGCATTGGCCTGTTCGTTGATCAGCGACACCAGCTCGCTCTGGCTAGCCGAGAGCTTGCCCATCTCCATCAGGCCGGTGGATGCGGCGCGAATAGCTGTGAGCGGCGTCTTGTACTCGTGTGCCAGGGAGTCGAGTACGGTGGCACGAAGCTGTTCGGTCTGACGCTCGGTCTCGATGCGACTCTCATTCGCGAAGGCGCGGTAGCGGTCGAAGGTGACGGCAATCAGAGAAGCGATGGCGTTATTCGTGAGTGGGCTGGTTTCGCCGCGCAATACGATTGCCCCGATGGGTACGGTCCCAAGACGGAGCACGCGGCGCGAAATGCCAGTCTGCGAATCATCGTCTGACGATTCGAAGTAGTAGACGTTCTGGGCGAGTTCCTGCGGATCGACGTTCCAGAATCCCGCCTCATAAGTCTCGTGCAGGTCGGCATCGAAGATGACCACTGACTCAAGGGCGAAGATCTCGTGAACCAGTTCTGCAAGTTGGGGGCCGGGTTCCAGATGCAGGTTCATCTGCAGGGTTCGTCGCGTGAATTCATAGAGGTCCTCCATCTGTCCGCCCCACGAATCGGATTCACGCGCATGCTCTGTTACTCGGGCCGAAAGGCGGCTGATCACGAGTGCTGTCAATACGAACGCCAGGAGCTCGATGGAGTTGGCGGGATCCGCCGCGGGGTTTGTGCGGACCATGCGCGCCGTGAAGTAACTCTGCACCGCAACGGCCGAGAGCGAGACTACGGTCGCCTGCCAGAATCCGCACCAGAGGGCGGTAGGAACGACAATGAGTAAATAGAGCAACACTGCGACGGGAAAAAGCCATTGCAGCCAATGCACCAGAAATCCGATCAGCACGACCGAGACGATGCCGAGCGCACACTCTGTCGAGAACAGAAGAGCCTGCTTCCCGGAGAGACGCGTGCGCCGTTCATCGAACGCCGAGCGTAGGTGGATGGAGGTTCCAGACAATCGGCTGCCGACCTTTCCGTCAGGTGCCATGAGGCAGTATCACCTCGGCAATTGGACAATTCCTTGAAAAGTCATCGCACAGGATGTTGCGGCTAGATCCCGGCTGCTAGTGCAAAGGTCCTTCTCTCATGTCGCGTTTCGGATGTCTCAGTGATCGCCAAGTAGAGAGACCTTCCTGCGTGCACCGTTTCCTTCAGGTCTTGGTTGAGCTGGTATCTTGCGCAGAAAAGTTATTCCTAAATATTAGCAGTTCCTCATTTGATCTTTACGTCGAGCGAAGTAAAAGCCTCGTCTTCACTGTGATTGCGGATCATCTCAATTCCCGCACGTTGCATGCGGCATCAGACGGCGCATTAATTCTTTTCCTAATCCTCATCTCTTCTTTATGCATTGTTTGCATTACTAATGTCAGCCGCAGCGATTCAGCCACACAAACAAGCAGCGCTGAAGGCGCTGACTTCATGATGATTGCCCTGGTGATTGACGCAGCTCCCCGCGTGCTTTCCCGGGTTCGATAAAACGGGGAAATGCTGCACCGCGAAGTCGAGCCAAGAACTTTCCGCGGGAATCATCCGCGTCCTAGTCATATCTCACTTCATGTTTCAGGAGGAATCGTGTCGATACCTACTAAGTTGAGTCACATCATTCTTCAGTTATTAGTCGGATCTGTTCTCGCCCTCACGAGTGCGGGCGCACAGACACCGGCGACGACGGCTACTTCGGCAATACCGGCCACAGCTGAGGCCGCTCCGGCCGCAGCCCCGACTCCGCTGACTACACCCGCTGTCACAGGCCCATTAGCATGGCTGCCGCCAGCTAACTTCGATGCCGGCCCTTTCGGCAAACTCTCCGTGAACGGCATCGTGACTGGCTATGGACGGTGGCAGGATAATCCTGTTCCCGGCGACAGTGCAGGAAACGCGGCTCTGAGCAACGGGCAGATTTTCATTCAAAAAGCAGATGGAAAAGTCCAGTACTTTGTTGAGGCCGGCGCATACACGCTTCCCTCGATCGGAGCCCCGTTTCTCTCTGCCCAAACGACGGTGAGCGACTTCTTCGGTCCGGTTCCAGTTGCGTTCCTCAAATTGCAGGCAGGAAAGACGACGCAGTTTCTTGTCGGCGCTTTGCCCACGGTTATAGGGGCTGAGTACACATTTACGTTCCAGAACATGAACGTTGAACGCGGCCTTTTGTGGAACCAGGAAAATGCCGTGAATCGTGGCATTCAAGTGAATCAGACGCTAGGGAAGTATTTGACTGCTTCGTTCAGCTGGAACGATGGATTTTATTCGAACCGCTACTCGTGGCTTAGCGGTTCGCTGACCTATACAAAGGGACCGCATAGCCTTTCGTTCCAGGGAATGGGGAACCTCGGCCAGACCGCGTACCAGACGGTCGCAACACCTGTGCAGAACAACAGCACGATGTACGCTCTGGTCTACACCTATCTCAAGGGGGCGTGGATCATTCAGCCGTACTACCAGTACAGCAATGTCCCCACCAACCCTGAGGTTGGAGTTTTCAAAGGTGCATCCACAAACGGCGGGGCATTGCTCATCAGTCGCGCATTCAAACATGGCTTCTCTCTACCAGGACGCGTGGAGTACATCACGAGTTCAGGGAGCAACGCCGAGGGATCGGTCAACTTGATGTACGGCCCGGGCAGCAATGCGACAAGTGTGACTCTGACTCCTACCATTCAGAAGGCAGGCTTTTTCTTCCGTGGCGATCTGTCGTGGGCCCATGTGAGCAGCTACACACCCGGAAATGCCTTTGGCAATTCAGGAACGAATCCTGACCAGGTGAGAGCTATTGGCGAAATCGGCTTTATCTTCGGCAACAACATAGAGAAGTAGGCGAACCAGTAACGCACATCCCTGCGGCCAAAGGCCGCAGGGACACGAGATCTGTCAGCAAATTCAGAAGGCCGGCCAGCAGAAAAGGCATAGTGTACATCTCCAGCATCTTCATTGCATCTTTATCTGGCCATTCCTAGCATTCGAGCAATCCACACCTCACCTGCTTCGACCCACCGAGGAGTGGCATTCGGTAATTCACATTGCGATCCCAGAGCCCGAGCTTTGGGCAAAGAACAAAGAAACTTCAATTCCAGGAGAATCTCAATGGCAGAACAGAAAGCACCACAGATGCAGGCCACCCTGGGTCTTACCGGGCTGACCAGCAATGCAATGGCGCTGATTGCTCCGGGCGCCTTCCTATGGCTCACGTTCTTCATTCAGGCCACCACGGGCGTCGCAGGACAGCCTTCGACGGCGCCAGCGATGTGGATGGGTATCTTTGCTGCTCTTCTACTCTGCCTGGCCACCGCCGTCGCCTACGCGGAGATTTCGAAGCTTTATCCCGGGACAGGTTCGAGCTACTACTACGCCGAACAAGCGATGCTCTCGAAGGACAAGGCATTCAAGTACGCCCGCATTGCCAAATTCATCGTCGGATGGGGCTCGCACCTCTACTACTGGGTGTATCCAGGCGTTATGGTGGCTACGACAGGAATCTTTGTCGGATACGTCGTCGGCTTCTTCTACCCAAACTTCATCAGCGGCGCAAACCCAGGTCCGGTGTTCATGGGCCTGGTCGCTATCGGGTTTTCGTTCTTTGTGGCGTGGATTGCGCAAAAGGGTGCAGGCGCATCGACAGGGGTAAATATCGCCATCAACGTTGTGCAGATTTCCGCTCTGCTGGTTTTCAGCGTGCTTGCTTTCGGATATCGCATGAATCACCCGACGGGTTCGCCGGCTTTCAACTACGACAACCAGACACTTGCGACATATACCTACCAGTTCGCAACGAACCCGAAAGATGGTTCGGTCATTCGTGACGCAAGCGGCGTACCGCAGCCTCTTCGGGACCAGGCCGGAAAGGCAGTTGCGTTCACGATCGATTACCCGGCGACCGACGCGACAGGGAATATCCTGACGCACCCCAAGGCAAAGTCGGTGGTATCGCCCCACAATTTCAGCTGGGTTTTCATCCAGGCGACAGTGGCAATTCTGATCCTCGTCGGATTTGAGTCGGTAACCGCAATGGGAGGTGAGGCGAAGAACCCGACAAAGCACATTCCGATAGCCGTGATTGCGTCTTTGCTGATTCAGGGACTTGCCTGCTACCTGATCGAGTATTTCGCCGCGAACTACTTCCTCAACTCCGGATATACGATGCAGAATGCGGCTGGCTCCGCCGCGCCGATTGGCGACATGATGATCATCGTCGGCGATGGACTCCTTGGCCAGGGCCATGGTAAGTACTTCATGCTGGCCGAGGCGTTCACTGTTTTTCTGGCGCTGATCGGCACCACGTTGAGCTGCATGAACACCGGCGCTCGGGTGACCTACGCGATGGGTAAGGACGACGAGGCCCCCGAGCACTTCGGCATGTTGCACGCGAAGTCTCTGACCCCGCGTCGCGCAATCTGGACGCTGGCAGTAATTTCGGCCGTGTTGGGCTGCGTGGCCGTTTCGTTCGTGTTCGCTGATGCCAGCGCTCCGAGCGATGCCACCATTGCGTCGTTGCCTCATGGTGTGTTCTCGAGCTTCGGCTACTCCACGCACGACAAGCTGGCAGCAATGCCGAATTCGCTGCTGACGATCACACTCACATCGAACTTCGGCACATTTATCCTCTATGCGCTAAGTTGCTTCCTGTGCATGGTGGCTTTCCACAAGCGCCACGATCACAGTCTTGTAAGGCACACGCTGATTCCGGGATTCGGACTGCTGGCGAACCTGATCTGCATGGCCTTCTACGTGATTGGCCCATTCTTCAACCTTGGCACCAAGATGGAACCGTTATCGGCTCTTGGCATCTCGGCAGTTTGGGGCCTTTACGGAGCCGCCTACTTCCTCCGTTCATCGAAGAGCAAGGGAAAAGCTGTACTTCTCGAATCGAAGACCACCGTAACACAGAACTAAAATCCAAGATCAACAGATGCAGGCACGGGTGGAATCCTCTGCGGCTCAAAGGGGGATCGGCCGCGAAAGAGGGAACCACCCAGTGCGCTGTATTCGATGGGTCAGCCTGAATTGAGAGCATCCGAGGTTCAGTTCTCACGCGAGACTCGCTCAATGAGCCCACGGACCAAGGCCTGTTCGTGGCTACCCCGATGAGGCTACCAGTTCATGTTGGATGTTGTGTTTGGTCAGTCAAGTGATCCCGGAAAGGTTCGGACGAACAACGAAGATTCGATGGGGGCATTTGTTCCCAATTCTCGTCACCAGGCTCGCTCTCACGGATATCTTTTCGCCGTTGCCGATGGCGTCGGAGGCCTCGACCTTGGGGAGATTGCATCATCCACTGCCGTTAGCGTGCTCACGCAGGAATTTGAGAAGTCCCAAGGCGGAGCCATGTTGATCAGCCTGATACCGAGGCTTGTCCAACTTGCGAACGCAGCCGTGCACGACCGCACGCTCGCCCCGGAGTTTCGCGGAAAAAAGATGGCGACCACTCTCGTCGCGTGCGCGCTCCGCCATGACCAGGCAGTCGTATCCCATGTTGGCGATTCGCGATGCTACCTGGTGCGTAAGGGCATGGTGAAGCAGATTACGCATGACCATACGTGGGTGAATGAACAGAAGAAGATGGGCCTCATCTCCGATAGTGACGTCGCTCATTCTGAATCGCGCCACGTTCTCATTCGTTCGCTCGGACCGGAAATGTTCGTTTCGCCCGACACCACTGCCCTGACAATTCAGCCGGGGGATATTTTGGTGCTGTGTTCCGATGGATTGCACGACGAGTTGCCGGAAGCCACCATCGCTTCGATTGTCTCGCAGAACAAAAACATCGAAGAAATCGCCCGGGAACTCGTAGCATGTGCCGTGGAGAACGACGGGAATGACAACACGACTGCGCAAGTCATTCGCATTCGATCGGTCGAACAGGTTGGAATGTATCGCGGTAGACCATATCGGCTGCCGTCATAGATCGGAAAGATTTGCGGATTCTTATGAATTCCTTAGAGTTGCTGTTTCAGCTCCCGATAGAGTAGAAGGAGCAAAGCAAGGACAATGAGCACGGAGCATGTCTGCCTGATGGGCTTTCTTGACACCATTGAAACTGGCTCACAAATTGACTCTTATCGCATTGAGGCTCCGGTCGCACGAAGCGGAATGGCATCGATCTTCCGTGCCACCGACCTTCGGGACAACCGCGTCGTCGCCCTGAAGATTCCTCACCCTGATATGGAAGCCGATCCAATCCTCTTCGACCGCTTCCAGCGCGAAGGAGCCATTGGCGAGAAGCTCAACCACCCTATGGTGATGCGCGTCTACGGAGGCGAGAAGCGTTCGCGCATTTACATGGTGATGGAGTGGTGTGAAGGAAAACTTCTGCGGCAGATCCTCTCTGAAGGTCGCATCTCCCAGGATCGTGCGATTCGGATCGCCCTGAGTGTTCTCGACGCCCTTGAGTACATCCACGAGCAGGGTGTCGTACACCGCGATCTGAAGCCGGAAAACATCATGGTGGATACCCACGACAACCTAAAGCTCATCGATTTCGGCATTGCGGGAGACACGGGCGCACGACGGCTGACCTACGCGAACTTCACTGCAACTCTTGGTACAGCCGACTACATATCGCCTGAGCAAGTGAAGGGCAAGCGAGGGGACGGCCGCTCCGATATCTACTCAATGGGCGTCATTCTCTATGAAATGCTCACAGGGCGTCTTCCCTTCTCCGGTTCATCACCCATGGAGATCATGAACGACCGGCTGCTCAATCATCCGGTGCCGCCTGCGATCGCCGAGCCGACGATCCCTCCCCAGTTGCAGGAGGTTCTCTATCGGGCGCTTGAGCGGGATCCGCAGAATCGGTATGCTCGGGCTCGGGAATTTGCACACGACTTGCAGCATCTTGACCAAGTGGGTGTTGAAGACCGGAGAGAGTTGCGCGACTGGAATAAGCGAAAATCCCACATGTCGCGCCAGGTCTTCTACTATGGAGGCCTTGCTCTGATTCCGGTTGTTATTCTGTTGCTTATGATCCTAGTTGCACGCCACCGCTAGAGCATTCCCGCAGGCGGTAATCTTCACGGGTTCTTTATGCGCGGAGCCCTAGACTTAACCCTGAATGCCACAATCAATTTTTCCTGCCCGGAAGGAGAACCATGTCGACTGAGTACCGCAATTTTCTCGCGCTCCCTTATGGAGAGCTGGAAGAGCTGAATCTGCAAGCCAAAGCGGACCGATTGAATCGAGTCCACATCGATGAAATCCGCGAGAAGCGGTTGAAATACCTGACGGACGAGAAAAGGATCAAGGCAGTCACCGTGCTGTTCACGGACCTTGAGGGCCGGCTGCACCTGCTGGACTATGATAAAAAATTCCTGCTCGGCGCATACGAAAACCTCACCTTCGACGGCTCGTCGATCCGCGGCTTCACCGCGCAGAAGGAGAGCGATCTCCGCCTCGGCATTGACTGGAGCGCGTTTTACTGGGTGCCTTCGGATGTGTT
>Ga0335080_10004983_pt1 | contig 13602 bp, 10 predicted proteins | sample Lox_Sample_34_FD_206720 | JGI IMG/M metagenome (GOLD analysis project Ga0335080, IMG submission 206720) | Soil microbial communities from Loxahatchee National Wildlife Refuge, Florida, United States - Lox_Sample_3.4 | ecosystem: Environmental > Terrestrial > Soil > Wetlands | place: USA... | reverse complement strand
AAAGACATGGACTTCTACGCCGCCCACGGCACTACGGTCGAGCCATTGCCGTTCCGCGCCATGGGAAGTTATCCGTATCCGGGCAAGAAGTTTCCCCTCGACGATGCGCACCTGAACTACACGCTGCAGTACAACACGCGCCAGGTTTCGGGAGATGAGCCACGCGGCTACGCCTTCGACTACGAAGGAGTGAAGGGCTCCGAAGCGCACCGTTAGCGCCTGATCTTTTCCTCCGCGACCTCGGCGGCGCTTCTTTGCGACCTCGGCGTTTTAAGGTTTCGGAGACCAGACACAAAGCAAAGCCTTAAATCGCCGAGCGCAAAGATCTGCCGCCGAGGTCGCCGAGAGAACCTTGCCGAAGGGCCGTCGATCTTTATCCCGGATAATCTATATTCGAAATGGGTATGACGCGAATCATCCTTATCGGCGCAGGCCGCGGCGGACGGGCGCTGGTGGAGCTGTTCCACAAGGACCCCGGCGTCGAGATTGTCGGGGTGGCCGACAAAGATGAAGGCGCGCCCGGCATCGTCCTGGCTCGGGAACTCGGCCTGCCGGTGGCCTCGAACTACCGAAAATTCCTGAAGGCCGACGCCGCCGATCTCATCATCGATGTGACCGGCGATCCGGACATCAGCCGGGAAGTGTATCGTCTCCGGCCGCAGGGAACTGAAGTGGTTGGCGGCAAGACAGCGCGGTTTATCTCCGAACTTGCCGGCAATAAGGGCCCGGCGAGTTCTCTGCAGGACCAATACCAGCTGGCTTTGCGCGAACTGGAGGCGCGGGCGGAAGGCGAATTTATTATTGGCAGCAACCTGAAGATGAAGGAGATCTCGGGACTGATTGCCAAGGTTGCGCCCACGCCTACCACCGTCCTGATTCGCGGCGAGAGCGGGACAGGAAAAGAGTTAGTGGCGCGGGCCATCCACCGCAACAGCGCGCGCAGCCATCATCCGCTGGTAACACTGAACTGCACGGCGCTCTCGCCATCTCTGCTGGAGAGCGAACTGTTCGGCTACCGGCGCGGCGCCTTTACCGGCGCTTACAGCGATAGCAAAGGGCTCTTCGAAAAAGCCGACGGCGGCACCATGTTTCTCGATGAAATCGGCGACATGTCGCTGGAGATTCAGGCGAAGTTTCTGCGCACTTTGCAGACCGGCGAGATTCGCGCCGTGGGCGACATGCGGACGAGGAGTGTCTCGGTGAGGATCGTCGCCGCCACCAACCGCGACCTGGAAGCCGCCATTCGCGAAGGCACCTTTCGCGAAGACCTGTTCTACCGCATCAACACCTTTTCCATCACCCTGCCGCCGCTGCGCGAGCGCATCGAGGATATCCCCTTCCTCGCGGAGTATTTTCTGCTGCGGGCGCGGGCCAAGGTGAACAAGAAAGTCGAGAGCATTGCGCCCCAGGCGCTGTCTCTGCTGAAAAACTATTCCTGGCCGGGCAATCTCCGCGAGCTGGAAAACATCATCGAGCGCGCGGTTGTGCTCACGTCTTCTTCGGTGGTGGAAGCCGAGCACCTTCCCCTTCACGTGCAAGACGTGGTTTCTCTCAAACCTCACAGCGGGTTTATGACGAGCAAGGCGCACGCCATCGAGCAGTTTGAGCGGGGAGCCTTGTCGAGCTATTTGCTCAAGGCCAACGGAAACATCTCCCAGGCGGCGAGACTGGCAAAGATCCCGCGGCGCACGTTTCATCGCCTGCTGGCAAAGCACAAAATCTCGACCCGTTCCTTGCGGTCCTCCAGAATGAGACAACAATGACTCATATATGAGTCATTGTTGTCCACATATTAGAAGTTGCGGCAAACTTCATAAAATATGGCACTTATCTCACGCTTGTCCGAGTTTTGTATGAGACGATAATGTCCCTATTGGGGTGAGAGCCCTAACCCGGTCCTCGCCAAACTTCCCTTTTCTCCATAGCTCCCAAACATAAGAGATAGCAGACACTTAGGAACTCTGCCGTCGCCCGTGCCGAACATCGGGTGCGCGATGGAACGGCAATTGCCTAAGCAGAATGCGAAGGCGGTGACGGCCGGCAAACCAGCCGGGTCAAGTTTTCGGGCCGAGTGTTAAGTGGCATGGGGATGCGGAGCTGCGACGCAGCCGGGCCAACCAGCCCGGTTGCACTCCGCCATCGATCACTGCTGCACCGCGATCATGCATCACGCGGATCAAGCCAAAAGTTCTAGAGGATTTGAAAAATGGCTGGCAACAACAATTCGGGCAAGAAGAAGAGCCGTTGGGCCGCGGGCATTACGCCCTATGCGGAAATGGGTTATTACGATGCGGATTACCAACCCAAGGCCACCGATATTCTTTGTGCGTTCCGGTTGGTGCCGCAGGCAAACGTGGATCCCATCGAAGCCGCCGCCGCTGTAGCAGGCGAATCTTCCACGGCAACCTGGACGGTGGTGTGGACCGACCGGCTCACGCCCTACGAAAATTATCAGGCGAAGTGCTACCGCGTGGATCCCGTGCCCGGCACGGACCAGTACATCGCTTACATCGCTTATGACATTGATCTTTTCGAAGAAGGCTCCATCGCCAACCTGACCTCTTCGATCATCGGCAACGTGTTCGGCTTCAAGGCGCTCAAGTCCCTGCGCCTGGAAGATATGCGCATCCCTCCCCATTACGCGAAAACTTTTCAGGGCCCGGCCCACGGCATTGTGATGGAGCGCGAGTATCTGAACAAATTCGGGCGTCCGCTGCTGGGGGCAACGGTCAAACCCAAACTCGGCCTTTCCGCTCGCAACTATGGGCGCGTGGTTTACGAAGCCCTGCGTGGCGGGCTCGACTTCACCAAAGACGACGAAAACATCAACAGCCAGCCCTTCATGCGCTGGCGCGACCGATTCCTGTTTTGCATGGAAGCGGTGAACCGGGCCATGGCTTCGACCGGCGAGGTCAAAGGTCACTACATGAATGTGACCGCCGGAACCATGGAGGAAATGTACGAGCGCGCCGATTTCGCCAAGGAACTGGGCAGCGTGATTGTGATGATCGACCTCACGATCGGCTACACGGCAATCCAGTCTATGGCCAAGTGGGCGCGCCGCAACGGCGTGATTCTTCACCTGCACCGCGCGGGGCATGGCACTTACACCCGCCAGAAGACCCACGGCGTGAACTTCCGCGTGATCGCCAAGTGGATGCGCCTGGCAGGGGTGGACCATATCCATGCGGGCACGGTGGTGGGAAAGCTGGAAGGCGATCCTCACGCGATTCGCGGCTACTACAACACGCTGCGCTCCAATACGCTCGAGGCCGACCCGTTGCAGGGCCTGTATTTCGAGCAGGACTGGGCGTCGCTCCCGGCGGTGATGCCGGTGGCTTCCGGCGGCATTCACGCGGGACAGATGCATCAGTTGCTGTACCTGCTGGGTGAAGATGTCGTACTGCAGTTCGGGGGCGGGACGATAGGCCATCCAGACGGCATCGCGCAAGGCGCGACCGCCAACCGCGTCGCGACCGAGGTGATGATCCAGGCCCGCAACGAAGGCCGCGACTATCTGAACGAGGGCCCGGAGATCCTGAACCAGGCGGCGCGGTGGTCGCCCGAGCTGCGTAAGGCGCTGGATATCTGGAAGGACGTCACTTTCGATTTTGAATCAACCGATATTCCGGACGCGGTGGCGACAGTCACGGTTGCATAGCGAGGACGAATCATGCGAATCACACAAGGCACCTTTTCTTATCTGCCCGACTTCACCGAAAGCCAGATCCTGGCCCAGGTGCGCTACTGCTTCGACAACGGCTGGGCTTTTTCGGTCGAGCATACCGATGATCCGCATCCCCGCAACTCGTATTGGGAGATGTGGGGGCTTCCGCTGTTTGACCTGCGGGATATGAACGAAGCGATGGAACTCATTGACGGATGCCGGAAAGCCTTCCCCCAGCACTACATCAAACTGAACGGCTACGACCGCACCAAAGGCCGGCAAACTACGATGTTGAGCTTCATCATTCAGCGGCCCGAGGATGAACCGGGATTCTATCTCGAGCGCACTGAGACGCAGGACCGCCGCATTCAGTACACCATTCGCTCCAAGGCAGGAGCGGCGAACTAGAACGCGAGAAATGCCATGCCCAAACTGGAGACCGATCCCGTCATCAGCGCCGCGGCGGCCCCCGCCCCCGAGGAGAATTTCGTGGACGTCGGCGCGGCCCATCGGGATTCCAATCTCGACGAGATTCTGCAGGAACTGGACCGCGAACTGGTCGGCTTGCAGCCGGTGAAGGCCTACATCCGCCGCGTAGCATCACTGCTGCTGGTGACCCGCTTGCGGGAAAAGGTGGGTCTCTCCACTGAGCGTCCCACATTGCATATGTCGTTCACCGGACATCCCGGCACCGGCAAGACTACAGTCGCCCTGCGCATGGCGAAGATACTGCACCACCTGGGATACTTGCGGCGCGGCCACCTGGTAGTTGCGACCCGCGACGACCTGGTGGGCCAATACGTCGGCCACACCGCTCCTAAGACGAAGGAAATCCTGAAAAAGGCTATGGGAGGCGTTCTCTTTATCGACGAGGCCTATTACCTCTACCGGCCGGAGAACGAACGCGACTATGGCCAGGAAGCGGTGGAGATGTTGCTCCAGGCCATGGAGAACCAGCGCGAAGATCTGGTTGTGATTCTCGCCGGTTATCAGGACCGAATGGCAACTTTCTTTCAGTACAATCCTGGATTTCGCTCCCGCGTGGCGCATCACATCAGCTTCCCCAATTACACCTTGCAGGAGCTGACAACAATCGCAGAATTGATGCTGCGCGAGCAGAACTACAGTTTCGACGATGAAGCTCGGCGGGCCTTCGTCGAATACCTCGAGCTGCGCACCAGGCAGCCGCAATTTGCCAATGCCCGCAGCGTGCGCAACGCCGTGGACCGAATCAAACTGCGGCAAGCCACCCGGTTAGTCGACGAGGGTGGCCGCATCGATAAAGAGCAGCTGGCTCGCATTGCGGCGGCCGACGTGCGGCAGAGCCGCGTCTTTCAAGGCGGGCTGGAGGGAGAGGGCATCGCGCCTGTTGTGCGGCCGCCCGGGGGGAAGCCGCAATGACAACGAGAAGAAGGCCCATCCTGCTGGGGATCGTGGGCGACAGCGCCGCCGGCAAAACCACTATTACGCGAGGATTGACCCGCCTGCTGGGCCCGGAGCGTGTGACCCACGTGTGCGCCGACGATTACCACAAGTACGATCGCGCCGAGCGTTCGCGACTGAACATCACTCCGCTGCATCCCGACTGCAATTTTCTCGACATCCTGGAGTTGCACCTGGAGCGCGCCCACTACGGGCAATCCATGCTCAAGCCGGTCTATGACCATAGCACCGGCTCACTGGTGCGGCCCGAGTATGTGGAGCCGCGTGAGTTCGTTATCGTGGAAGGGCTGCTGGGATTTCACTCGCCGGCGATGCGCCAGTTCTATGACGTGAAAGTGTTTCTCGATCCCCCCGAGGATATGCGGCGCATTTGGAAGATCAAGCGTGACACCGCCAAACGCGGCTACGTCGCTGACCAGGTGTTGTCGGAACTGCAAAGGCGCGAGCCGGACTCGCGTGATTTCATCCGTCCGCAGCGTGAATTTGCCGACATTGTGGTGCGCTTCCATCCGGAAAGCGGCGTGGGATCGGACCAGGCCGACGGGCACTTAAATGTGCATTTGGTGTTGCGGCCCACCATCCCTCATCCCGACCTCACTTATCTGGTGGAACATGAGAACGGCCGGGCGTCTGGCATCCGCCTCGAACTGGGGCGCGACTGCGGACGTCCCGTGGAGTTTCTCGAGGTTGACGGCAACGTGAGCCGCGAGCAGGCGGCGCAACTCGAGCAGGCGATTTGGAAGCACCTGCCCGATCTACGTCCGCTGCGCGCCGACCAGTTCGGTGACTACAACGACGGCAGCGAAGTACGCCACAGCGATCCCCTGGCGTTGACGCAATTACTCATCACCTATCACCTGCTGCGCGCCTACAGCAAGGATAGCCCCATGCCGTTCGCGCGGCCGGTTGCCGCCCTGAGCCGGCTGAAATCGGCGCCGCATGAAGCCGGGGTTGAGGCAATCACCAAGCAGTGAAACCCGGCCCCCTTGGCACCTCCTGAACCGCTCGCAGGGCGAAGCTTGCCCGGGTTACATCGTGCTGATCTTGATGTAACGTCCCACATCCGGAATTGACTTGAAGACCACATAGCCGAACAGGAGCAGAGTCGCAACCCCGAGCGCGCTCGTAACCGCCGATAATGTCTTTTTCACAAAAACTCCTCCTTAATCGATGACTCCCTTTCGATGAATCAGACGCTCAGCGAGAAGCCTCAACGGAGCTAAAAACCGGAAAAAGCCCGTCCGATGAAACCATCTGCCCGGGAAGACTTTCCCCGGGTCAGCCCGCGATTTTCCCGCTTTGGGGCGTGATTCGCCCGAGAATCCGCTAGAATATGCGAGGCCAAAAGCCGGCTGACCCTTTCTGCGGCGCGATCGCCGTTTTTCCTACTGGACGCGCCGAGCCGTTCGGCGGCGCGGGAGATTTTGAGAATGGCGGACGTTGAGATTCAACGCGGGCCCCAATCGCCTCTCAGCGAGATGCACGTCCTATGGATTACTGCCGGACTGGGTTGTGACGGCGACACTATCGCCATGACGGCTGCCAGCCAACCCAGCATCGAAGACGTAGTTATGGGGCAGATTCCCTGGATTCCGAAGGTGCACCTGCACAATCCCTTCCTCGCCGCGGCCAATGGCGACGATTTCCTGCGGCCCTTCCGCCAGGCGGCCGACGGCCAGATCGAAAATTTCATTCTTGTGGTCGAGGGGTCGATCCCAAACGAACAAAACAAGCCCGAAGGCTATTGGGCTTCCCTGGGCACTGACCCGAAGACCGGTCAGCCCATCACCACCTGCGAATGGATCGACCGCCTGGCTCCCAATGCGTGGGCCGTATTGGCGGCGGGAACCTGCTCCACCTACGGCGGAATCCATGCCATGGAAGGGAATCCCACCGGTTGCATGGGTCTGCCCGACTATCTGGGCTGGCAATGGAAATCGAAGGCGGGGATTCCCATCGTGTGCGTCCCCGGTTGTCCGGTGCAGCCGGATAATTTCATGGAGACGCTACTGTATCTCCTGTATATGGCATCCAAACGGGCGCCCATGATTCCGCTCGATGAAGCCCTGCGGCCCACCTGGCTGTTCGGCAACACCGTGCACGAGGGGTGCGATCGTGGCGGCTTCTACGAGCAGGCGCAGTTTGCCGAAGAATATGGCTCTCCTCTCTGCATTGTGAAGCTGGGATGCTGGGGGCCGGTTGTGCAATGCAACGTGGGTAAGCGCGGCTGGATGGGCGGAATCGGCGGCTGCCCGAACGTGGGCGGGATATGTATCGGTTGCACTATGCCGGGTTTCCCCGACAAATTCATGCCGTTCATGAATCAGCCGCCGGGTTCGCTTTTGTCATCGACGGCGGTACAAACCTATGGCCGCGCGATTCACGCTTTGCGCCGCTTTACGCAGTCTTCGATGAACAAAGAGCCCAGTTGGCGAAGGCGTGGAGCGGATACCTCGACGCGCCCTTGAGAAGAGCGCTCTTTCCATCGCGCGGATGTGAGATCACTGTCGTTTGAGGAGCGAAATGGTTTCGTTCTCCTGGCCGAACAACGCGGAAGGCGCGAACCGCGAGCAATTGAGGCCGGCTACCGAGCCCGATCTCGACCCTGCCCAGGCCGAAGAAATATTGCAGGGACTCGCGGGCGTCTTCAGCCACAACAATCCGACGCGTGCCAGACGCGTCGTGTATCCGCCTGAGCGGCCGGACCAGGGCTGGCCCGAAGAAGCGCAACTCCCGAACCTGGAAGCGAGATACCGCGCACTGGTCGAACAGATTCCGGCTGTGGTGTTCATGGCCTATCTCGACCGCGGTATCGGCGAAGCCTACGTGAGCCCGCAGATCGAAGCCGCCCTCGGATTTTCGCAGGAAGAGTGGCTGGAAGATCCGGTCCGCTGGTACAGCCACATCCACCCCGACGACAAGCAGCGCTGGAGCACGGAAGCGGCCGAGATGTTCCTGACCGGCAGCCCTTTGCGCTCGGCATATCGGGTGGTAGCGCGCGACGGGCGGGTGATCTGGTTTCACTGCGAGGCCAAGATGATTCGCAAGGAGAATGGCGAGCCGTGGTTCATTCACGGCGTGGGATTCGACATCACGGACTTGAAGCGCACCGAAGAAGCGTTACAGGAGGAGCGCAACGTAGCCTCCGCTATTCTCGATACCGTAGGCACCTTGGTGGTCGTGATGGACCCCGAGGGCCGCATTGTGCGCTTCAATCGCGCCTGCGAGCAGATGACGGGATATTCGCTTGCCCAGGTTCAGGGAAAGTTCATCTGGGAGCTGTTTCTGGCGGAAGAAGTGGAGCGCCTGAAAGCCTCGTTCCAGAACACCCGGACCGACGAGTTGCCGCAGGAGTTCGAGAGCCGTTGGGCGGGCCGCGATGGCAAACAGAGAACGATAGCCTGGTCCACCACGGTGCTAAGCGGCTCCGGCGAGGCTGCCTCGTACATCATCGCCTCGGGCGTTGACATCACCGAGAGAAAGCGGGCGGAGGTCAAATTCCGCGGCCTGCTGGAAGCCGCGCCGGATGCGGTTGTGGTCGTGAACCCCCAGGGCAGGATCGTTTTGGTGAACGCCCAGGTCGGCAAGCTGTTCGGCTACCGGCACGAAGAATTGATAGGTCAGAAACTCGAACTGCTGGTGCCGCAGCGTTTGCGGCGCAGGCATTCCCAGCACCGCAATCACTTCTTCAAAGAACCTCGAGTGCGGCCCATGGGAGCGGGCAGCGAACTCTACGGTCTGCACAAGGACGGCCACGAATTCCCGGTGGAAATCAGCCTCAGTCCCCTCGAAACGGAGGAGGGCGTGCTGGTTTCCAGCGCGATTCGCGACATCACCGAGCGCAAACACCTGGAACAGACCATTCTGGAGATCAGCGCCCGTGAGCAACGCCGCATCGGGCAGGATCTCCACGACGGGCTGGGGCAGCATCTCACCGGCATCGCTTTCATGAGCAAGGTGCAGGAGCAGAAGCTCGCGGAAAAGGGGCTGACCGAGGCGGGGGATGCCGCCAAAATCGTAAACCTGGTGAATCAGGCGATCCACACGACGCGGCAACTGGCGCGTGGTTTGCTCCCGGTTGTCTCCGATGCGCAAGGGCTGATGTCTGCCTTGCAGCAGTGGGCGGGCGAGGTCGAGGAGATCTTTAGCATCGACTGCAGGTTTCAATGTGTCGCTCCGGTGCTGGTTCATGACGACGCCGTAGCCACCCACCTCTACTACATCGCCCACGAGGCGGTAAATAACGCCATCAAGCACGGCCACGCCAGCCACATCGTGATACGCTTGGCCGCCGGCGAGCGGCAGGGAGCGCTCACCATACAGGACGACGGTTGCGGAATGGGCGACATTGCTCCCGGCAACAAAGGCATGGGCCTTCACCTGATGAACTATCGCGCGCGGATGGTGGGAGGTTCGCTGGAAGTGCAGCGGGCGCCGGGCGGCGGAACCATGGTGAGCTGTCTGTTCCCCGTCCTGCTCCCCGAGATTCCCAAATTGTAAGAGTGACATATGAACATGGCCTACAAAGCGCAGAATCCGTCAGAGATCAAGAAAAGAATTCTGGTAGTGGATGATCACCCCGTTGTTCGCCAGGGCCTGGCACTGCTGATCAACCGGGAGCCCGACCTGGTGGTTTGTGGCGAAGCCGAGGAGGCCATGGGTGCAATGCACGTTCTGGCCTCGGCTCACCCGGACGTCCTCATCCTGGATATCTCGCTCAACGGCCCCGACGGTCTCGACCTGCTGAAGAACGTTCGCACCACTCATCCCACCCTGCCGGTTCTTATCCTCTCGATGCACGATGAACAGATCTACGCCGAACGCGCCCTGCGCGCCGGCGCCAATGGCTACATCATGAAACAGGAGGCGACGGAAAAAGTTCTGGTCGCGGTCCGCCGGATTCTGAGCGGTGAAATCTATGTGAGCGACCGCATCGCCAACCGCATGCTTCGCCACTACATCACGGGCTCGGGCACAATCCGAAACTCGTCCATTGCCGATCTCAGCGACCGCGAGCTGGAGGTTTTCCGCCTGATTGGAGAGGGCCACGGAACCCGCCAGATTGCCGATGAACTGCACCTTAGCGTCAAGACCGTGGAATCCTACCAGGCGCATATTAAGGAAAAACTGTCGCTGCGCAGCGCCCGCGAACTCATGCAGCACGCCATCCAGTGGAATATGAACGAGAAAGCGTCCTGACGCACTAGCCTGTCATTCATCCGGGCTTCTTCAACTTAAGTTCACTGCTAGCGACCTCGGCATGGGGGAATCCCCGATGCGGGCCGTGGTGCTTCCCACGAAAACGAAAAAGTGGCCCTCCCGCTTGTGAGCCTCCACCCATTTCGCCGATGCTACGTTCGTCGTCGTGAGTAGGCACGGCGCGCTTTCAGGTTCCTGTTCGAAGCGAAAAAGGGCTGCTACTCATTTTGTGCCCAGAGCAGGGTCCCCTTCGTAAAACAAAAATTCGGCGGCCTCGATCCTTTAACGGGTTGGTGTGAAAGATAAAGGAGAATCAGCTATGCCAGCGGAAACGGTCCCGTACGGCCGAAAGACTCAGCGGCCATCTCCTGTTGCGGAAGTTCATATTGTGTGGATCACAGCCGGGCTGGGTTGTGACGGCGATTCGGTTTCCGTCACCGCAGCTTCGCAGCCCAGCATCGAAGATGTCCTGCTCGGGGCCATTCCCGGCCTTCCCAAAGTTCACCTGCACAATCCGGTGCTGGCCTACGAAGTCGGAGACGACTTCATGAAGTACTGGTATCTGGCCGAGGAAGGCAAGCTCGATCCCTTCGTTCTGGTTGTGGAAGGCTCCATTCCCAACGAGAAGATTAAGAAAGAAGGGTACTGGGCGGCGCTCGGCACCGACCCCACCACCAAACAGCCCATCACCACCAATGAATGGATCGACCGTCTCGCTCCCAAAGCGCTGGCCGTGATCGCCTGCGGCACCTGCGCCACCTACGGCGGAATTCACGCCATGGAAGGCAATCCTACCGGCGCTATGGGACTGGCCGACTATCTCGGCTGGGACTGGCGCTCCAAGGCGGGCCTGCCGATCGTGAATGTTCCCGGCTGCCCGGTGCAACCCGACAACTTTATGGAAACCGTGCTCTACCTGCTCTACCAGGTCGCAGGACTGGCACCGATGATTCCGCTCGACGATCAACTGCGTCCCATCTGGTTGTTCGGAAAAACGGTACACGAGGGCTGCGACCGCGCCGGCTACTACGAGCAGGGTGATTTCGCCGAAGTTTACGGCTCGCCCAAATGCATCGTGAAACTGGGATGCTGGGGACCGGTAGTGAACTGCAACGTTCCCAAACGGGGATGGATGGCGGGAATTGGCGGCTGCCCCAACGTAGGCGGTATTTGCATCGGCTGCACCATGCCCGGTTTCCCCGACAAGTTCATGCCCTTTATGGATGAGCCTCCTGGGGCGCGAGTCTCCAGTTCCGCGGTCGGCGGTTATGGGCGTGCGATTCGCGCCTTGCGTTCCATAACCCAGAACACAGTGAACAAAGAACCCAAGTGGCGCCATTCGCGTGCGGAACTGACCACCGGTTATCACCCCAGAGCCTACTGAGAATCTAAAGGAGCGATCGAAATGAGCACCATTACTGCGCCGACCAAAGATGTTCCCAGCAAGAAGCAGAACCTGGTGGAAATGAACTGGGACCCGATCACCCGGATCGTGGGCAGCCTGGGCATCTTTACCAAGATCGACTTCGAAAACCGCCACGTGGTCGAGTGTCACAGCACCTCTTCCATCTTTCGCGGCTACAGCATTTTCATGAAGGGCAAGGATCCGCGCGACGCCCACTTCATCACCAGCCGGATCTGCGGCATCTGCGGCGACAATCACGCCACCTGCGCTACCTACGCCCAGAATATGGCGTTCGGAATCAGACCGCCCGCGATTGCCGAGTGGATCGTCAATCTCGGCGAAGCCGCCGAATACATGTTCGACCACAACATCTTCCAGGACAACCTGGTGGGTGTTGACTTCTGCGAGCAGATGGTCAAGGAGACCAATCCCAAGGTTTGGGCCAAGGCCCAATCCACTCCGGCGCCTCACGCCAATCTACACGGCTACCACAAAATCTCCGACATCATGACCGCGCTCAATCCGTTCACCGGGGCCTTCTATCGCGAAGCCCTGGTCATGAGCCGCATGACGCGCGAAATGTTCTGTCTGATGGAAGGCCGCCACGTGCATCCGTCCACTCTTTATCCGGGCGGCGTGGGCACGGTGCCGACGGTCCAGTTGTTCACCGATTACCTCGTCCGGTTAATGAAGTACGTCGAGTTTATGAAGAAGGTCGTACCGTTGCACGACGACTTGTTCGATTTCTTCTACGAAGCTCTGCCGGGTTACGAAGAAGTGGGCCGCCGGCGGGTGCTGCTGGCCTGCTGGGGATCATTCAATGATCCCGACCACTGCGATTACACCTACAAGAACATGACGAACTGGGGCCGTAAAATGTTCGTTACCCCCGGCATCGTCGTGGACGGCAAACTGGTCACCACCGACCTGGTTGACATCAACCTGAACATCCGCATTCTGCTCGGCAGTTCGTACTACGACGAGTGGAAGAACTCGCAGACCTTCGTCAAGGCCGATCCTCTGGGCAATCCTGTGGACAAGAACCATCCCTGGAACCAGACCACGATTCCGCGACCGCAAAAGCGCGACTTCACCGGCAAATACACCTGGGTGATGTCGCCCCGCTGGTTCGATAAGCGGACGGGCGATCATCTCGCGATGGACACGGGCGGCGGTCCGATTGCGCGCCTGTGGTCAACGGCGCTGGCGGGCCTGGTCGACATCGGTTACATCAAAGCCACCGGCACGAGCGTGAAGATGTACCTGCCCAAGACGACGTCGCTGCCCGAAGTTGAGTTCGAATGGAAGGTGCCCAAGTGGAGCAATGCCATCGAGCGCGACCGGGCCCGGACTTACTTCCAGGTCTATGCCGCTTGCGCAGCGTTGCACTTCATGGAGAAGGCGCTCGCCGAATTGCACGCCGGCCACACCAAGACCTGGACGGAATTCAAGGTACCGGAGGAGGCTATCGGCTGCGGATTTCATGAGGCAGTCCGCGGCGTGCTCTCGCATCATGTGGTCATCAAAGAGGGGAAGATTGCCAACTACCATCCCTATCCTCCAACTCCCTGGAATGCCAATCCGCGCGACGTTTATGGTACTCCTGGCCCCTACGAAGACGCGGTGCAGAACACGCCCATCTTCGAAGAAAACGGCCCGGAGAAGTTCAAGGGAATTGATATCATGCGGGCGGTAAGGAGCTTCGATCCGTGCCTGCCTTGCGGCGTGCACATGTATCTGGGGAATGGCAAAGTGCTGGAGACACACCACTCCCCGATGTTCGGTCTTCAACTTTAAGACCGCCGCGCTGTGGACGGAGGAGTGAGAGCGCCAGCTGTTGGATTAGCCAGTCTGCGTCGAAATGACGCACCTGGCACCTTGAAACTGC
>Ga0335080_10004982_pt1 | contig 13606 bp, 10 predicted proteins | sample Lox_Sample_34_FD_206720 | JGI IMG/M metagenome (GOLD analysis project Ga0335080, IMG submission 206720) | Soil microbial communities from Loxahatchee National Wildlife Refuge, Florida, United States - Lox_Sample_3.4 | ecosystem: Environmental > Terrestrial > Soil > Wetlands | place: USA... | reverse complement strand
GCCCCGTCGTTCGAGCACGAGCAGCGCTCCGAGGACGCCGAAGATCGCCGCCGAAGCACCGACCGTCGGCGAGTCGGGCGTGATGTAGAGCGCACCGGCGGACCCTGCGAGCCCGCAGGCGAGGTACAGGGCGAGGAACCTGACGCTGCCGATCATGTGCTCTAGCACGCGGCCGAACCAGAAGAGGGCGAGCATGTTCAGCCCGAGGTGGATCGGGCCGTAGTGCAGGAAGGCCGACGTCATCAAGCGCCACCATCCGCCGTCGGCGACTCCCGGCGAGGCGCCCGGGACGGCGACGCCGAAGAGGTTGCCGTGGTTGTCGACCCAGCCGTGCGCAAACAGGACGCCCTTGTAGTAGAGCGTGTTCCCGGTTCCGTCGATCGTGCCGCCGAACGCCAGCTCGAGGAGGTAGACGCCGACGTTGATCGCGATCAACGCGATCGTTACCGGATACGGTCGCGTGCCCTGCCCGGTCGCGACGCGCTCCGCCGCCGCCGTCACCTTGCGCACGCCCTGCGGCTTGCCGGAGTGCTCGGGGCAGCGCAGACCGACCGGGGCCGGCGTCATGCACTCGTAGCAGATCGGGCGACCGCACTCCGAGCACGAGAGCCCGGTCTCGCGGTCGGGGTGCCGGTAGCAGTAGCGCGGCTCCGGTGCCCCCATGGAACTAGCGTATAGAGGTGCCGGTTCACGTCGCGTTCACAGCCTCCGACGGCGCCTCGGCGCGGGTCGGCATCGTCGTCGACGTGATCCGGGCAAGCTCGTCGATCACCCAGGCCCTGGCCTCGGGCTACCGGCGCGTGCTCTGCTGCCGGGAGATCGAGGAGGCGAAGGAACTGAGAGCGGCGCTCGGCCAGGAGGCCGTCGTCGGCGGCGAGCGGACGGGAGTGATGGTGGAGGGCTTCGACGTCGGCGCTTCGCCCAGGGAGTTCGCCACCGGCCCGAAGGCGGCGACGCTGATCCTCTCGACGACGAACGGCACCGCGGCGATCCTCGCCGCCGCCTCGCGCTGCGAGACCGTCCTCGTCGGGTCGCTGCTCAACCTCTCCGCGGTCGTCGCGGCGGCGCGAGGGCAAGCGAACGGCGACGTCGCCGTCTACTGCGCCGGCTTCAAGGGCGGATTCGCGCTCGACGACGCCTACTGCGCCGGTCGCTTCGTCGCGGAGCTGGAGGGGAAGAGAACGGACGCTGCGCGGGCGGCCGAGCTGATCGCGGCCTCGTACCCCACCGCGCTCGAGGCGTTCGAGGCGCGCACGTACGGGCCGCCCGGGCTCGAGACCGATATCGCCTACTGCACGCAGGAGGATCTGCTGGGTACCGTCCCCCGCTTCGCTCGGATGGAGGGGCCGGCGGCCGAGATCATCGCCTGACGGCGAGCGGCGCATTGCGGTTCCGTCCGGACCGGCGCACACTCTGAGCACGATGAGCTTTGGCTCGCCGCTGGCCCTCCTCGCGCTTCTGGCGATACCGGTCGGACTCGGCGCGGTCCTGCTCGTCTCTCGGCGACGGACGCCGCGTCAGGTCGCCTACCCGAATCTGGCCGTCCTCGAGTCGGTGGCTCCAACCGGGGGCCGCGGACGCAAACGGGTCGCAGCCACGTTCCTGCTCGTGCTCGCCCTGGCCACGGCGGCCGCCGCCGCCGCACACCCGCAGGCGAACCTCCCGGTCAGGGTCGACAACGCGACGATCGTGCTGCTCGTCGACGTCTCGGGCTCGATGAGCGCACGCGACGTCGAGCCAACCAGGCTCGACGCAGCCGTCTCGACCATGCGCGTCTTCGTGCAGCGGCTGCCGAAGGGGTTCAAGGTCGGGCTCGTTCAGTTCAGCGACACGTCGCAAGTCCTCGCGGACCCGACCGCCGACCACGCGCGGATCTCGCAGACGCTCGACCTGCTCGTGCCCGATTCCGGGACCGCGATCGGCAGCGGCATCGCCAGTGCGGTCGCGCTCGTCAAGAGCACCCTCGCGCATGACGGTGTGGTTCGCCTCACGGGTCGCAACCGTCCGGCGGCGATCGTGCTCCTCTCGGACGGGAACCAGAACCAGGGGCTGATCAAGCCGCTCCAGGCGGCGGCGATGGCCCGCAGGGCCGGCATTCCGATCGACACGGTCGCGCTCGGGACGAAGCAGGGGATCCTGGGGTACGGGCCCTTCGCGCCGCGGGTCGCTCCGGATCCACCGCTGATGAGGGCGATTGCCAAGGCGACGGGCGGCAGCACGGCGACCGCCAAGGATATGAAGGAGCTGAGCACGTTCTATCGGAGGGTCGGGAAGAGCTTCGGGCACGGCACCGAGACGCGCGACGTCGCGTCGTGGTTCGCCGTCGCCGCGGCGGCGCTGCTGGTGGCGGCAGTGACGCTCGGGGCGAGCCTCGCCGGCCCGCTTTCCTGATTCCGGTAATTGCTTGCAATCCGGCCTCGAGTGGGTTGAGATACGCCGCGGTGGGCCAGAGTCGGATGTTCGAGAAGTTCGGAGGCGTGTGTGCCGGCCTCGCCGGCAGCGCGGGCCTCGCCTACTCGACCGCGTTCGTCATCTACCTGCACGACGCCTCGCGCGGCGCCGCGTACACCGACGACGTCCTCCTGCTCGTGGGCGGCCTCCTCGCCACCGCGGCGTTCGTCGCCGTCTACGGTCGGGTGCGCGCCGCCGACGAGGGGTTCGCTCTGCTCGGCCTGCTGCTCGCGTTCGCCGGCGCGTTCGGCTCGATGAGTCACGGCGCCTACGACCTCGCGAACCTCGTCAAGCCGCCCGCCGCGGCCCTCGCCGCCGACGTCCCGAGCTCGACCGACCCGCGCGGGCTCGGCAACCCGGCGTGGTTCCTGTGGCTCGGCGCCGTGCTCTGGCGCGGCCGCCCGGAGGTCGGCGTCCCCGAAGACTGATGGAATTCCGGATCCTCGGGCCCCTCGAAGTGGTCGACCTCGGGCGGCCCCTGGAGCTCGGCGGCCACAACCAGCGGGCGCTTCTCACGGCGCTGCTGATCGAAGCCAACCGGGTCGTTCCGACCGACCGGCTCATCGATGTGATCTGGGACGAGCGCCCGCCCGAGACGGCGCGGAAGGCGCTGCACGTCCACGTCTCGAAGCTTCGCAAGCTGCTCGGCGCCGGGCGACTCGAGACGTTGCCGCCCGGCTACCGGCTGCGGGTCGAGGAAGGCGAGCTCGACAGTGAAGTCTTCCTGCGGCTCGCCGAGGTCGGGAAGGAGGCCGAGGCGCTCGCACTCTGGCGCGGCCCGGCCCTCTCCGAGTTCGCCTACGAGCGCTTCGCGCAGACCGAGATCTCGCGGCTGGAGGAGGTCCGCCTTGCCTGCATCGAGCAGCGCATCGAATCGGACCTCGCCGACGGCCGCCACGCCGAGCTGACCGGAGAGCTCGAGGCGCTCGTGCGTGAGCACCCGCTCAGGGAGCGCCTGCGCGCGCAGCTCGTGCTCTCGCTCTACCGCTGCGGCCGGCAGGCCGAGGCGCTCGAGGCCTACCAGGCTGCACGAGCGGCGCTCGTCGACGAGCTAGGGATCGAGCCCGGTCGCACCCTCCAGGAGCTTCAGCAGGCGATCCTGAACCACGATCCGAGCCTCGATCTGCCGGACGAGTCGGTGTCGGCGACCGAGCCCGACCGTCCCGCACAGGGAGGCTCGGTTCGCGACGAGGGGCGACAACGGGAAGAGCGCAAGCGGGTCACCGCGGTGGTCGTCGGCGCCTCGATCTCGCTCGCGTCCGGAGACGCCCTCGACCCGGAAGCGCTCCGCCGCACGACCGACGGCGTCTTCGCGGTTGTCGATGCAGCAACCGGCCGACACGGCGGCACGGTCGAGAGCAGCTCGGTAGAGGCGATCACGGCCGTCTTCGGATTGCCCAGGGTGCACGAGGACGACCCGGTTCGGGCCGTGCGCGCGTCGGTGGAGATCAGGGAGGCCCTCGCATCGCTGACCGCCGAGCTCTACGAGGAACGCGGCATCACGCTCGACTTCCGGTTGGGGATCAGCACGGGGGAGGTGGTGGCCGGAGGAGCAGGCGGCGCCCGGGTCCGCGCGACCGGGGAGCCGCTTCAGCGCGCATCGAGGCTGCCGGCCGGGCTAGCAAGCGGCGAGATCGCCCTGGACGAGGCGACCCGGCGAGTCCTGGGCGACGCGGCGGTCGTGGAGCCGGCGGGCGGCGACTGGCGGCTGGAGCGGCTCGCGGACAGCGTGACACGTCCGTCCCGAGTGGACTCGGCGATGGTCGGCCGCGAGCGGGAGCTCCGCCGCCTGCACGACACCTTCGACCAGGCGGTCGGTGACCGCTCCTGCCAGCTCTTCACCGTGCTCGGGCCGGCGGGCGTCGGCAAGTCGCGGCTCGTCCGCGAGTTCATCGGCGATCTGGCCGGCAGCGCGTCTGTCGCGTCGGGACGCTGTCTGCCATACGGCGACGGGATCACCTTCTGGCCGCTCCTCGAGGCGGTGAAGGAGATCGTCGGGCTCGAGGACACCGAGCCCGCGGAGACCGGGCGCGCGAGGCTCCAGCGGTTGCTCGCCCTCGAGCCCGACGGAGAGCTCGCAGCCGGGCGCGTCGCCGACCTGATCGGCCTCGGCGAGGCGGCTGAGGTTGCCGGCGAGGACGGCTTCTCCGCCGTTCGCCTGCTGCTCGAGACCGTCGCACGGACACGGCCGCTCGTCGTGGTCTTCGACGACATCCACTGGGCCGAGCAGACGTTCCTCGCGCTCGTGGAGCACCTGGCCATGTGGAGCCGCGACGCCCCGATCCTCCTCCTCTGCCTCGCGAGACCGGAGCTGCTCGAGCTTCGGCCTGTCTGGGGAGGGGGACTTCTGAACGCGACGACCACCTTGCTCGAGCCCCTGACCGAGACTGAATGCGGCGAGCTGGTCGAGAACCTCGTCGGCAAGTCCGGGCTGACCGGCGAGATCGTCTCGACGATCGCCGGCGCGGCAGAGGGCAACCCGTTGTTCGTCGAGGAGCTGCTGTCGATGCTGATCGACGAGGGCGCCCTCATCCGTGGCGAAGGCGGCTGGACTGCGAACGGCGACCTCTCGGCGCTGCGCGTGCCACCGACGATCCAGGGGCTGCTCGCGGCACGGCTCGAGCAGCTGGCCGAGGACGAGCGCTCCGTGATCGAGTGCGCCGCCGTCGTCGGCAAGGTGTTCTTCGAGGACGCGGTCGCCGAACTCGCGAGCGATCTCGAGGCGGCGGCGATCGCGGATGCGCTCGGTTCACTGGTCCTGAAGGAGCTGGTGCGCCCGGAGCAGGCGGTACTCGGCCGCCGCACGTATCGATTCCGGCATCTCCTGATCCGCGACGCCGCCTACGACGCGATTCCGAAGGAGGCCCGCGCCGGGCTGCACGAGCGCTTCGGACGCTGGCTCGCACGTGCGACCAGCGACCGGTCGACAGAGTACGAGGAGGTGATCGGGTACCACCTCGAGCAGGCCTACCGCTACCGGTTCGAGCTCGGCGCAGTGGACGAGGCCGCGCGAACCCTCGGCCGCGAGGCAGCCGAGCGGCTCGCCGACGCAGGCCGCCGCGCCTTCATCCGGAGCGACGCTCCCGCCGCGGTCAACCTCGTCTCACGCGCCGTCGGCATGCTGGCTGCCTCCGACCCGCTGAGGGTCGAGCTGGTGCCGAACGTACGGGTCGTGCAGGGCACGGGCGTCGACATGAGCTGGGCCGATCGCGTGCTCACCGAGGCGGTCGAAGCTGCCGCCACGACCGGGGACCGCCGTCTCGCCGCGCATGCCCTCGTGCAGCGTGGGCTGCTCCGGCTCTTCACAGCGCCGGAGGTGACGGCGGACGAGCTGCTCGCGACGGCCGAGCGAGCGATCGAGGTCTTCGACGAGCTCGGCGACGAGATCGGTCTGTCACGTGCCTGGCGCCTGAACGCGCAGGCGCACTACCTCGGCCGTCGGGCGAGAGCATGCGCGGAGTCCTCCGAGCATGCACTCGAGCATGCACGCCGGGCTGGAGACCTGTTCGAGGAGCGGGAGATCCTGGAATGGCTGGTGATCGCACTGCTCCTTGGGCCGACGCCGGTTGCCGAGGCCGCGGCGCGCTGCAGTGCACTTGCAGAGGAGACCGCCCGTTATCCCCTGCTCGAGGCAGATGTGCTCGCGAACCTCGCCACGTTCGCGGCGATGGAGGGACGCGAGGCCGAGGCGGACGAGTTCATACGACGGGGCCGCTCGGTCATGGACGCGGTCGGCCCGCGGGCGTGGACCTTCTCCTTCAACCTCGCGTACGTCTTCCTCTGGCGCGGCGACGCGGTCGCAGCCGAGGAAGAGATCCGACCCCAGTACGAGATGCTCAAGCGGCTCGGCGAGAAGAGCCACTTTTCCACGCACGCTCAGACGCTCGCCGAGATCCTCTACGTGCAGGGACGCTACGAAGAAGCCGAGCAGCTGACGATCGAATGCGAGGCCGCGTCGCGTCCGAACGACGTCCGCTCCCAGATCCTCTGGCGCTCGACCCGGGCGAAGCTGCTCGCACGCCGGGGCGAGCTCGAGGCGGGAGAGCGGCTCGGCCGCGAGGCCGTGGCCTACGCCGAGACGACCGACTTCGTGCTCTCGCACGCAGAGGCGCTGCTCGATCTCGGAGAGGTGCTCAGGCTTGCGGGTGAGGAGCCGGCGGCTGCGGAGGCGATCGCCGAAGCCCTTCGCCTTCACGAGCAGAAAGGAAATCTGATCGGGGCGGGCAGCGCCCGCAATCAGCTCGAAGGGCTCGCCCGGTGAGGGTAGGGCGGCGCCCGGCCGGCGCCGCCCCCAAAGTGGTCGCGCTACTTGCGGACAAACGGGAAGACGTTCTTGGGCTCACCGCCGCGCAGCGTGAGGATGCTGGCGCTTCCGTCCGAGCGGACGCCGGTCGCGAACCAGATGCCCTTCTTCGCCTCTTTGGCGCTGAGCGCGTCGGTGGAGGAGACGGAGCTCGAGGTGACGGCGTGAGTAAGGCTCCGGTGAGACGGCTGGGTGAACGGCGGGACGTTCTTGGGCTCGCCTGTCGCGAGCGCCGAGGGCAGGACGAGGACGGCGGCGGTCACGGCGAGAGCAGCCGCTGCTCCGGCCCGGCAGATGATGGAAGTCGTGTTCATCGTGTTCCTCCTTCTCGGTGGCTGCAGGTTGTGGTCGTCGAGAGGAGTCCACCGCGGCCCGGCAACGTTTCGGCTACCGCCCGCTTAATCCCGGGTAAGCCTTGACACGGAACGTATGTTCGTATAGAACGTACGTTCCGTGCTTGCCGCCGTCGTCATCCCGGCTTTCGACCTGCGGGTCGCGCTCAACCTGCGGCCGGGGCTAGAGGTCGAGCCGGCGGCGCTGGCGCCGGTCCCCGGAACCGAGCCCCTCATCGGGTCGGTGACGCAGGCGGCGCAGTCGAGAGGAGTGAAGCCCGGGATGAGGCTCGGAGAGGCGCTTGCGACGTGCCCGGGCCTCGTTATCGTCGAGCAGGACCCCGCTGGGGTCGAGCAGGCCTGGGAGGAGGTGCTGCGGCGACTCGAGAACGCGGGGTTCGCAGTCGAGCCGGCCGAGCCGGGCACGGCGTTCTTCGAGACGAGAGGGGTGGAGCGTCTGTACGGCGGGCTCGAGCCGGCGCTCAAGCGGGCGCTCGCGGCCGTCGGATCTTCCTGGGATGCCCGAGCGGGGGCCGCCGAGCGGCGTTTCGCGGCGCTTGCCGCCGCCAGCGTCGCCCGGCCGGGACAGGCTCTGATCGTCTCCGACGATCGCACGCGCACCTTCCTCGCACCCTTGCCCCTGACCTTGCTCCCGCTCGAGCGGGAGCGCTACGAGCAGCTCGAAGAGCTCGGAATACGAACGATCGGACAGCTTGCCGGGCTGCCGGGTGGCGCCGTTGCCGAACGACTGGGGCCGGACGGCCGGCGCGCCTGGAGCCTGGCGAGAGGCGAGCATGACGGACGGGTACGCCCTCGACAGCCACCCGTCCGCCTCGTCGAGACACTCGAGTTCCCGGACGCAGTCGGCCAGGAGCTGACGCTACGGCGAGGGCTCGGCGTGCTCGTCGACGGTCTGCTCGCCCAACCGGACCGCGCGGGGCGCCCGCCGCGAAAGCTCGCCCTCTGGGCGAGGCTCGTCGGCGGCGCCTCGTGGCGCCGGACGGTCACCCTGCGCGAGCCCTCGGCCGATCCGGAGCGACTGCGGCTCGCGCTCGGCCCGAAGCTGGCCGAGCTGCCTGCTCCTGTGCTGAAGCTCAGGCTCGAGGCGGTCGAGCTGGCCGGGAGCGACGGCGAGCAGCTCGAGCTCGTCCGGACCGCCGGCCGTTCACTCGACAGTGACGTGATGCGAGGGAAGCTGAGACAAGGCCTGCGCCAGGTGAAGGCGGCCGTGGGTGGGGGAGGGGTTTCGATGGTGGTGGAGGTGGCGCCGTGGTCGCGCATTCCGGAGGCTCGCGCGCTGCTCGTTCCCCGCGACGACTGAACGAGCTGCGCCGTTTGAATCAACCCAGGCCTGCGCTGGTCGAGGCGCACGGCAACGGCATCCCGCACCTGGTCAACCGGCAGCGTGTCGCGGCTGTGCGCGAGGAGTGGCGGGTCGTCGACCGCTGGTGGACGGAGGAGCCCGTCGACCGCCGCTACTTCGATCTCGTCCTCGAGACCGGCGAGAACGCCGTCGTCTACTGCGACGGTGAGAGCAAGACCTGGTTCACCCAGCGCGCCTGACGTGGCCTATGTCGAGCTCCACTCCCATTCCGCCTACTCGTTCCTGGACGGCGCCTCGCTGCCCGAGGAGCTCGCCGCGCGCGCCGCCGCGCTCGGCTACGACGCGCTCGCGCTGACCGACCACGACGGGGTCTACGGCTCGCTCGAGTTCGCGCTCGCCGCCAGGCCGCTCGGGCTGAAGGCGATCACGGGCGCGGAGGTGACCCTGGAGGGAGGCCGGCACATCAGTCTGCTCTGCGAGACGCGGCGGGGCTATGAGAACCTCTGCCGGATCCTGACCGACGCCCACGCGCGGACACGGGTCGAGGGGCGCGAACGCGAGCTGCTTCCGGCCGCCACGACCACCGCGTTCGTCGCCGAGCACGCGGAGGGGCTCGTGTGCCTCTCCGGCTGTGCCCGTCACGGGCTCGCCGTGGTCGATCCGAATGCGGCCGCTCAACTCGCGCGGGCATTCCCGCAGGCGTTCTACATCGAGCTCCAGCGACCCTACGCGCGTGGCGATGCCCGCCGCAACGCCGCCCTCGAGGAGCTCGCCGGCGACCTCGGCGTGGCGACGGTCGGGACGGGCGATGTCCACGCGCACGATGTTCGACGGCTTCGTCTCCAGGACACGCTGGTCGCGATCCGCAACCGCACCTCGCTCGACGGCTCCGAGCGCGAGCGACGGGGCAACCACGAGTCCGTCCTCCTTCCGCCCGGCGAGGCTGCCGAGCGCCTCCCGGCCGGCGCTGCCGCGCGGACAGGCGAGGTGGCGGACCGCTGCGCGTTCGACCTCACGAAGGAGCTCGGCTACCGCTATCCCGACTTCTCCGACGGTCCCGATCCCGCCGACTCCCAGCTCCGCTCGCTCTGCGAGCGGGCCTTCGCCGATCGCTATGCCGGCGCGAACGGCCACAAGCGCCGCGCCCGCGAGCGGCTCGAGCAGGAACTGACGCTGATCGCGCGGCTCGGGCTCGCCGGCTTCTTCCTGCTCCATACCGAGGTGCTCGAGCTGGCCCGGGCCTGCGCGCTCGAGGTGCGAGGCGCCGGCTCGCCTCGCAATGCGCTGCCGCCGGGGCGGGGGAGGGGCTCGAGCGTCGGCTCGATCGTCTGCTACCTCACCGGTCTGTCACACGTGGATCCGGTCGAGGCGAACCTGTCGCTGGGGCGGTTCCTCAACGACGAGCTCGTCTCGGTTCCGGACATCGATCTCGACTTCCCCCGGGACATCCGCGAGAAGCTGATCGTCGCCGTGACCGAGCGCTACGGCCGCCGGCACGCGGCGCTCGTCGCCACCTTCTCGAGCTATCGCAGCCACGGCGCGATCCGCGACGTCGGCAAGGCGCTCGGGCTCCCGTTCGCCGAGCTGGAGCGGCTCGCGCGCGTCACCGACGGCTGGCATGCGACCGGCGTCGCCGGTGAGCTCGACAGCCTCCCCGGCGGGCACACCGGCCCCCGCTGGCAGGCGTTCCGCGAGCTGACCGGCGAGATCGCAGGGCTCCCGCGTCACCTCTCCCAGCACCCGGGCGGGATGGTGATCTCGTCGAGGCCGCTGATCGACCTCGTTCCCGTGCAGCCTGCCGCAATGGCCGGCCGCCAGATCTGCCAGTGGGACAAGGACTCCTGCGCCGATGCCGGCTTCCTCAAGATCGACCTGCTCGGGCTCGGGATGCTCTCGGCGGTCGAGGAGGCGGTCGACCTGATCGCGCGACTCCGCGCGGAGCCGATCGACCTCTCCCGCATCCCGCTCGACGACCCGGAGGTCTACTCCGAGATCCAGGCCGCCGACACCGTAGGCCTCTTCCAGATCGAAAGCAGAGCGCAGATGCAGAGCCTGCTGCGCACCCGGCCCGAGAACCTCGACGACCTGACCGTGCAGGTGGCGCTCGTCCGGCCGGGTCCGATCCAGGGGAAGGCCGTCCATCCCTACATCGAGCGGCGGCAGAGGCTCCGCGAGGACCCGGGCTTCGTCTATCCCGTCGAGCACGAGTCGCTCCGGGAGCCGCTCGCCGAGACACTGGGCGTCGTCGTCTTCCAGGACCAGGTGCTCGACGTCGCCATGGCCGCCGCGCGCTTCAGCGTGGGGGAGGCCGAGGGCCTGCGCCGGGCGATGAGCCGCAAGCGCAGCGAGGAGGCGATCGAGGCATGGCGCCCCCGCTTTATTGCAGGGGCGCTAGAGAACGGAATCGATGAACAGACAGCTCACTGCATCTACGACAAGCTCGTCGGCTTCTCCGGGTTCGGCTTCCCGAAGTCGCATGCCGCCGCATTCGGGCTCCTCGCCTACCAGTCGGCCTGGCTGAGGCGCTACTACCCGGCCGAGTTCCTCTGCTCGCTCCTGAACGCCCAGCCGATGGGCTTCTATCCGCCCGCATCGCTCGTCCGCGATGCCCAGCGGCGAGGCGTCGAGGTGCGCCCGCCGCACGTGAACCTGAGCGCCGCCCGCTGCACTGTCGAGACGGGCGCTGTCCGGATCGGGCTCGGCTACATCCGCTCGGTAGGCGAGACCGAGGCCGAAGCGCTCGCGGCAGAGCAGCCCTATGCCGACGTCGGCGACCTGGCCCGCCGGGGCCCCGCCGGCAAGGACGCCCTGGAGGCGCTCGTCACCTCGGGCGCCTGCGACGGCTGGGGTGCCAGACGCGAGCTCCTCTGGCGACTCGGCCTCACGCCCCGTGGCGAGAGCGCGCCGGAGGGCGCCCGCCAGCTCGCGCTCCCGATCGAGCCCACGTCCGAGATCCCCGAACTGCCGCCGCAGACCGACTGGGAGCGCATGCTCGCCGACTACCGCCATACGCAGGTCTCGGTCGGCCTGCACCCCTTGGAGCTGCTACGGCCGCTGCTTCAGGAGTTGCCTTTTAAAGGCGAGGCTTGTGTTGCAAGTAACGAGCTCGGCGAGGTGCCGCACGGTGCCCGCGTTGTAGTCGCGGGCCTCGCGGTCGCAAGACAGCGGCCCTCGACCGCCAATGGGATCGTCTTCATGCTGCTCGAGGACGAGCACGGCCAGATGAACCTGATCATCCCACCGCCGGTCTACGAGGCTCACCGGGCAATCGTCCGCGGCGAGCCGCTCCTGCTCGCGAAGGGCCGCTTCGAGCGAGTCGGCCGCAACGAGAACGTCCTCGTCGACGGGCTCGAGTCGCTCGGCCCGCTGGCCCGGCAGGCCGCAAACGACGCCGAGGTCCGAGCCGCCCTCCCGGGCGCCCACCACTTCGGGCATCGTTAGACCGTGATTCTCTTCCCGATCGCGCTGATCTGGGTCGCCGCCGTGCTCGTCTGGATCATCCGTGCGAGCAAGAACGAGCCGGACTCATCCGGCCCGGGCGAGCCCGGGTTCCGGCGCTGGTCGCCAAGGAAGGGCCCCCGCCCTACCGGTTCTCGATCTCGAGCGCGAAGGCCTTCCAGCGCCGGGCGACGGCGCGGTTGAACTCGTTCTCGTAGGCCTCGTCGACTCCCTCGTCCAGGGTTGCGGCGTACGCGTCCCTGAGGTCGGCCAGGATCTCGGTGCCGGTCTCGACCACGTCGACGAAGTCGCCGTAGAGCTCCTCCGCCTCGTCGCGGTCGGCGCGGTTGTAGGCGGCGAGCCGGTCTGCGGCCTCCTCGATCACGTCGCTGTGCTCGCGCTCGAACAGGTCGAGCTGCGTCCTGATCACGTCGGAGAAACGACCGCGGCGAAACATCACCCGAGTTCACGGTACAGCTCGAGGTGACGCTCCGCGGCTGCGTCCCAGGTGAGCTCGGAGCGGGCCCGCTCCGCCCCCGCGCGGGCGGCGCGAAGCGCATCGGGGTCGTCGAGCAGGTCGCGGGTGGCCTCGGTCAGGGCCTCGATATCGCCGGCCGGAACGACGCGGCCGGCGCCGTAACGGGCAATCGGTTCGGCGAGGCCGCCGACGTCGTAGGCAACCGCCGGCACGCCGGCGCCGAGCGCCTGCAGGAGGGCGCCCGACTGGTCGAGCTCCGCGTTGTAGGGGAAGATCGCGATCGTGGTGTCCGAGAGCGCCCGGTCGAGCTCGACCGGAGTCAGGTAGCCGAGTCGCCACTCGGTGCGCGGCGCGTCCTGCAGCTCACCGAGCGGCATCGACGGGTCGCCCGCAACGAGCAGCCGGGAGCCTTCGAGCCGGCGGACGACCTCGACCGCGTCGGCGAGGCCCTTGTACGGACGGATTACGCCGAGCGCGAGGATCGTCGCGCCGTCGTCGCTGGAAACCGCGGCGCTGGGGTATACGGGATGGGAGATCACCGTCGGCTCGAACCCGAGGTCGCGCAGCGCCTCGCGTCCTTTGTCGGTGTGGACAACCACGCGGTCGAAGCGTGAGAGCAGCCGCTTCCAGAGGTCGAGCTTCTCGGCGGTGCGCCTGGGAAGAAGGTCGTGGGCGGTGAACACGGACGGGCAGCGGAAGGGCACGTGAACGTCGACCTGGGGCAGTGCGAGCCACTGCAGGTGCAGCACGTCGGCCTGGATGCGGGCCAGCGAGGCCGCCACGCCCAGATGCTCCGTCGCCCTCAGCGGCAGCCGGGCCCGCGAGCGCCTGAAGAGCCGCGACGAGAGCGGGTAGAAGCGCTCGGTACGCAGGTACCCGTCGGCGGGCGGCAGGTCGGCGAAACGGAACCGGGAGGTCGCGAGCTCTACCTCCACCCCGAGCCGGGCCAGCGCGCTCGCGAGCTCATGGTCGTACCAGGGGGTGTACGCCGGGGGATCGGCGATGACGACACGCATGGCTGGCCTACAGTAGAGCCAAGTGGTCGTCCGGACCTGGAACCTGTTCCACGGCAACAGCTTCCCGTCGTCGCGGAAGGGCTATCTGCGCGAGATGGTCGAGCTGATCACCGCCGACAGGCCCGACGTCGTGTGCCTGCAGGAGATCCCGGCCTGGGCGCTTCCGCGCGTCGGGGAATGGGGGCAGATGCAGTCGGTCTGGGCCCGGGCCAGGCGGTCGAAGCTGGGCCCGTTCCCGATTCCCGCCGTGCTCGGGAGAGCGCT
>Ga0335080_10004981_pt1 | contig 13607 bp, 9 predicted proteins | sample Lox_Sample_34_FD_206720 | JGI IMG/M metagenome (GOLD analysis project Ga0335080, IMG submission 206720) | Soil microbial communities from Loxahatchee National Wildlife Refuge, Florida, United States - Lox_Sample_3.4 | ecosystem: Environmental > Terrestrial > Soil > Wetlands | place: USA: Florida... | reverse complement strand
AAGGTGATGCTCATGCCCTTGGCGATCGCGGCGATGTTTTTCAAAACCGGCATGTCTTCGCCAGTATACCGAAAGAGATGCAGAATCGTCGCTTGCGGACGCTTTAAATGGCTGTGAAGAGCGGTCGCAGTGTGCTCGGCGGACAGTTGATGGTAGCTGTCCGCACATGGCTTCCATTGCTGCCCTACTTTACCGGCGGCCGAGGGCGTCTGTTCGGTCGCCGGTTCCGCACTCTCGAGCCATGCCGTGTACCAGAGGTCGAGCAGCATTTGCGATCCGGCGGCCAGACGCTCGGAGGTGAATTGAAACGCTGCTGGCGACCCCTTTCCGGTGAAGCCTCCGGCCTCATCCAGCGAGTAGACCTCCTCGACGAAATCGTGCGACCGTTTCAGATACGACACGTAGTCTGCGAACGGGGCAGCCAAGCGCGTGGGCGGCTTGACCCGGGCTGCAAAATCTTTAGCCGTAACATTCGACGCCACATAGGCGGTCTCGAACTGCGCATGGATTCCATGCTCGGTGGTGTATCCGTTGGGGTTCGGACCGACCCAGCCGTTGTAATGAATCGTGGTGTGGAGCGGCTGGGATCCGTCTGCGACATAGTGGCCAAGCCATCCGGCGTAAAAGATGATCGCCTGCTGCACGGCCGCCGTTGATTGATGCGCGGCTAACTGCTGACGGTACGCGCGGAACGCCGCTTTCAAGCGACCGTAGACTTCCATAGTGATGTAGGGCTGCAGGCCGACGTGCTCGGGAAGATAGTCATCCGCATGGTCGGGCGATGCTGCACGCTTCTCATAAAGCTTGCGATAGAACTCGTAGCGTCCTTGAGGCAAGGGATCGAGCCAGGAAACGCGCTCGAGATCGATGAAATGATCTGGCTCCTGTGCGTTTTTGAGGGCGAACTCTGCGGGATTGCGCCAACGGTCTGGTTCGGGACCCAGATAGGCGATCTCATCTTCAGCACGGCGCAGGAAGTGCGGCATGGAAGGCGGAATTTTGTGGGCGGCGACCCGGTTGATGTACGTATGCCCTTCGTTTCCCCAGGCAAACGCTGCAGGGCATTGAACGAAAGCGAGCGCGATCAGAGTGAAAACGACAAGCCGGGGTGTGAGACGAGCGGTAAGCATTCTATTCGAGGGTAGCCGTATCGGCGCGTATGACAAAACGACTGGCCTGCTGCAAGGCGCCTCCGTAGAGTTTGGATGAATTGTATATAGAGTTCAGAGCAACTTCAGAGGAACTCGCACGATATTCTCATAGAGTGGATCAGGAGAGCAGAAATCGGCCCTTGCGCATCGGCCTTTGCGAGACGTGCCAACTCGTTCGGCGCATTGAATCGGATCGAGGATCGATCTTCTACATGTGCGAGCGCTCTTTGAGGGATGCAACATTCCCCAAGTATCCGCGGCTGCCCGTGCGGCAGTGTCGGGGATACGAGCCGATTGACGAGAACTGTCCGAAAGAACCGGAGCGTGAGAAGTAGAGTCCCCTTCACGACATTCCGCGCCGCGTGATTCGTGTCACTGCGGAGCAATCAGCCAATCCGGCACCATAAGTGCGAACTACAAGGGAGTTGTGATGCTGCTGAAGATTCTCGCCGTCGGCGCAATCGTTCTGTTTTTCATTTGAACCGTAGCTGTGCTCCAGGGCTGGAGCAAAAGTAACAACATGGATCATGTCATCGGAGTAGCTTTCATAGCAATGTTCGCGGCCGCTGCCGTATGGGGATTGAGGACGCTGAACGTATGGCATCGAAGACCATAGCCAAGCCGAAAAAACAGGGCAGCTCTGTCTCGCCGAATGTCTTTGCGGGTCAGGCAGAGCGACCAACCCAGAAAGCCGTCGAAACTGCGCTGGGGCAGAGCCATGTTCCGTGGAAGCGGCTCATCACCGAGCTGAAACAAGAGCTGAAACTTGATGGCGAAGATTGGCACTCGTCGGGCGCGAAATACGGGTGGGCGCTTCGCCTGCAAAAAAAGGATCGGAATATCGTCTACCTGGGCCCTCGGAGCGGATCGTTTTTGGTCTCGTTTGTTTTGGGCGACAAGGCGTTGGCCGTTGCTCGGAAAAGCGAATTGCCTGCGGACGTGCTCAAGATGATTGCGGAAACCAAACGCTACGGCGAGGGGACTCCGGTGCGCATTGAAGTGAGCAAGGTTGAGGATCTTGAACCGATCAAGATTCTGGCAAGGATCAAAGTCGAGAATTAGGAGAACTAGCCTAGCCCCAACTCCTTTACCAGGGCCTTCCACTTGCTGTCGACTGAGGCCTTCGTCTTGGCGTCCATCGCAATCTCATCCGGCCAGGGACGCGTAAAGCCTTCGCTGGCCCATTTCCGCGTCGCATCAATCCCCATCTTAGATCCAAAATCCGGCAGACGGCTGGCGTGATCAAGTGAGTCAACCGGACCTAGAGTGAATTGGATATCGCGCTCGGGATCGATGTGATTGAAGACCTTCAAGGTGATGTCGGCCAGATCCTGCACGTCGACATCCTCATCCACCACGACAATGCATTTCGTGAACATCGCCTGGCCCAGCGACCAGATCGCGTTCATCACCTTACGCGCCTGGCCAGGATAAGACTTTCTAATCGAGACGATCATCAGGTTGTGGAACACGCCTTCGATCGGCATGTTGATGTCGACCAATTCGGGGATGGTCAACTTCATCAGCGGCAGGAAGATGCGCTCCACGGCTTTGCCCATATAAGCGTCTTCTTGCGGTGGTTTGCCGACGATCGTCGCCGCGTAGATCGGATCCTTCCGATGCGTGATACAGGTCACGTGAAATACGGGGTAGAGATCTTCCAGCGAGTAAAAGCCAGTGTGATCGCCGAAGGGGCCTTCGCTGCGGAGTTCATCGAGGTTGATATAGCCTTCGAGGACGATCTCGCTGGTGGCTGGGACTTCCAGGTCGACCGTTTCGCATTTGACGAGATCAACGGGGCTGCCACGCAGAAAGCCAGCGACGAGATATTCCTCGATTTCTGGCGGGGCTGGAACAATCGAACAGAATGTGACGACCGGATCTGTTCCGATCGCAACTGCAACTTCCATTTTGCCGGAGGGCCGATCACCTTCAGCCAGGATGCTGCCACCGCAGCTTCTCGCCATAATGTCGACGGCGGCTTTCGATGCTTCGCTGCCCGATGTCGCTGGTCTTCGCCCAGGCGGTACAGCCGAGGCGGGTGTCGCTACGCGATCTGACATGGCGGCGCGCATTCGTTCGCGCTGATGTTCGGCGGCGTTTTTTTGACGCTGCCAGTGCATCCCCGTGGTGCGCTCGTCATAGACCTGCATGCGATACATTCCGAGATTACGCTTGCCCGACTTTGGATCCCGCGTCGTGACGCAGGGCAGGGTGATGAATCGTCCGCCATCTTTCGGCCAGCATTGCAGAATGGGGAAATCGAGCAGGGAGAAATTGTCGCGCTGGATCACCTCTTTGCACGGACCGGTGGCAACTGTGCGGGGAAAGAACTTCCCGGCTTCGGTCAACAGCGGCAACATCTTCAGTTTGTCGAGAAATCCCTGCGGTGATTTCACATCCATGAACATGCGGATGCGCGCAGCAATTTCATCGAAGGATTCGACGCCGACCGACATCTTCATCCGCCGTTCCGAGCCGAACTGATTGATCAGAAGTTGAGAACTGGGATATTTCTTCAGATTCTGGAAAAGAAGCGCGGACCCGCCTGGATTGCCTTTGGCATCACGGCTCTTGGAAACGCGGTCGGTGATTTCCGGAATTTCAAGGATCGGATCAGCTTCGGTTTGGATGCGCTTGAGTTCTCCGGCACGGTCGAGCGCAGCGATCCACTGGCGTAGGTCGTCAAAGGGCAAGGGAATCCTCTCTGGATGACCGACGATTATAAGGGATTCAGAACTAACTTCATGCCACGGATTCACGCGGATAGAACTTATGTTCTAATTGCGTTGTTCGAGCTTGACGCTGGCGGTGACCGGCTGGCCATCGCGCAGCACTTTTACTTCGACTACGTCTCCTACCTTGCTGCGCCGTAGGGCATCAGTGAAGTCGTAGAGGTTCTTGATGGGCTTGTCGCCGAACTGAATGAGAACGTCTCCCGCTTTGAATCCAGATTTGGCCGCCGGAGAATTCGGGCGCACGTCAGAGAACTTCACGCCATTCTCCACCTGGCCGAAATCGGGAACCGAGCCGAAATACGGTCCATATCCTCCACCTCCACCGATACCTCCAATCGGCTTCTCTTCCGCGACGACCTGAAAGGTCGGCGGCTGATCGGTGTTTGCCAGCTGCACCGCGACGCTCTCCACCATATCGAGCAGGCGGGCTGCCGATGCGCCATTGATCTTGTCCCAGGTGTCCGATGGCTTGTGATAGTCCGAATGCAAACCGGAGAAGAAGAACAAAACGGGGATTTTCTTCGCAACGAAGGAAGTGTGATCGCTCGATGAGAACCCTCCGGGCGAGGATTCGAATTTGAACGGAGTTTCTTTTTCCGCCTGGTCGAGCACCGCCTTGAATGTCGATCCTGTTCCGACTCCTCCGATGTAAACCTTGTCATCTTTGATGCGGCCGATCATGTCCATGTTGATCATGGCCACGGCCTTATCAAGTGGGCGAGTCGGATCTTTCACCCACTCCCCCGATCCCAATAGGCCGAGCTCTTCTCCGGCAAAATCCACGAACAGGATACTGCGTTTGAGCTTCCCGCGCTCCGGGGCAAGCAGACGCGCTAATTCCAGAACTCCCGCTGTGCCGCTAGCATTGTCGTCGGCACCGGGATGGATTTGACCAATCTGCGAGGGGGCGAGCGAGTCGAAGTTGCCGCGGCCGAGATGGTCGTAATGCGCTCCGATAATGACGTATTCGTCGGTCTGGCCGGGCAACCAGGCCAGTACGTTGTTGACCGTAGCGCGGGTGGTTTCAATATCGACATTCAGGGACACGTGAAGAGTGTCGGGAAACGCGAATGATGCCGGTTTTGTACTGGCGTTGATCTGGTCCTGAATGTCTTTTAGCGTCTTTCCCGCAGCCTGGAACCAGGCGTCGGCGACGGCGTTCTTCACCTGCACCATCACAATGCCGACATTCTCTGGTCCGCTCACGCTGCCAAAGCGCGTCAGCAGGTCCTTTTCGCCATCGCCCAGCTTTCCGTTGACGACGATCATCGCCTTGGCGCCGTGATTCCGCGCGTTAATGGCCTTGGTGATGAGCTGTGAGTGCTGTGTCTGCCCGTGATGGGAAAGTTCCGTTGGTTCGTAGCGAAGCACGACCACGACCTTGTCCTTCACGTCGAGTCCGGCATAGTCGTCGTAGTGAAACTCCTCGGCCGTGGCACCGTATCCGGCGAACACCAGTGGGGCATTCACGTGTCCTGAGGACGAGAAGCTGAACGGTACGAAATCCTGCTCGATCTTAAGGTCCTGCTTTTTGTCGGCAGTTTGCAGGGAGCAGCGGTTATCCGATTTCAGGTTCGCGCCCGTGATCACTCTGAAAGGCTGCTCGTACCCGTTTACCCCCGCCGGGGCGAGATGGAGTTCCTTGTAACGCTTTTCGAGCATATGCTCAGCGCGCGTCAGGCCGTTGGTACCGGCGCCACGGCCTTCCATTTCCGGAGACGCCAGCTCTCTAATATCGTTGATGTAGCGGTTGGGATCGGCCTGAGGCGTTGATGACGCCGCCAGCAGGGCTGCAGCTACGGCGAAGACTGCGAACAGCCGGTGAACACGAGTCTGCATTTTGGATTTCCCCTGGCGCTCGAAAAATCGTATGGGGACGAGAAGGGTGTGTCAATGTTCCGGGTACAGCCTCTTGCGGCAATCGGGGCAGATCCCGTGACTGAAATCTGCTTCGCTGTGGTTGCGGATGTAGATCTCAAGGGAGTACCAGAGGCCGTTTTCGTCCCGAATCTTTTTGCAGGATGCACATATCGGCAACAAGCCGCTGAGGTTCTTGACCCTTGTCAACGCTTCCTGGAGTTCGCGGATCAGCCTGTCGCGCTCGTGTTCGGCAAGCTTTCTTTCACTGATGTCGCGAATGATCAGGCACGTTCTAGACTCGCCTTCAGAATCTTCGAAGACAACCGAAGACATCTCAACTGGGAAGAGGCTTCCATCGCGACGTCGCGCATTGAGCTCGCCGTGGGCTCGTCCCGTCTGCTGCCGCTGGGCCAGTATTCCGGGTAAGCGTGGGTCGGAGCTGTCAATCAATCCCGCTCTTCCAGCGGCGACAATTTCGTCTCGAGTGCGTCCGAACATTCGGCAGGCAGCGGGGTTGGCGTCCAGTATTCTGCCGTCCGGCGAAGTGAACATCATTCCGTCCATGCCGTTTTCAAAGAGCAGGTGGTACGGAGTCGGGTCGCTGAAAAGGGAACTCCCTTTGCTGCCGTGGGTCGTTGGCATGAGTAGCTGAGACCTTTCGTACATTCGCGACGCCCGAGCGACGCGACTGGAGAATTGAAGGTGCTGCAATTGTAGAGAACCCAACAGCCGGGGGCAATAGTCGGAAGAGTTAACTCTTGCGGAAAATCTAACGGATCGCGTCGAGTACAGAAATTTCGACGTAGTTCCAGGCAGCACTGCGTGGATCGATCAGGTCGAAGTGATCCGCCCCCCTGATCTCCACAAGACGGACATCTTCTTTGCCCTCATCCGTTCGCGCCTGTTTCGATGCGACGTAATCCCGGCTGAACGCAGGTGGGACCACGTCGTCCGAGCTGCCGTGGATCAGCCACTGACGTGCCTTTGCAATCGACAATTGCATGGGGTCCGCTTCGCGATAGTGATCCGGAACTTCAGCAGGTGTGCCGTTAAGAAACTCGACGACGGCATCATGGCTGAGGTGAAGCTGATAGGCGCGTCGCAGATCAACTACTCCGGCGAGAGAAATCGCCGCCCGGATGCGAGGCTCGTGAGCAGCCAGACAGAGCGCCAACTGCCCTCCAGCGGAGTGTCCCATGACCGCGACTCTTGCGGAATCGAAGTGATGTTCCTCTGCATTCTGGATGAGAAACTGGTAAGCGGACCGTATGTCAGCAAAAGTACCCGGCCATGCGCCTCCCTCATTTCCGACGCGGCGGTACTCGAGATTCGCCGTAGCAAGTCCTTTCGCGGCGAGTGCGGCGCAAAGATGTCCAGCGTGATCGAGGTTGTACTTGGCACGCCAGAATCCGCCGTGAATGTTGATTACCAACGGCCAAGGCAGCTGTTCCTTCACAGGCAATCTAAGGTCGATGAACTGGTTGGGGTCCGAGCCATAATTCAGCCGCAGGTTGGCCGGGGGTGGCTGCCGCGAGAGGACGTCTTCAGACATGGGAACAAAAAAACATCACCACAGAGGACACAGGGTAGCATGTGGATCCCTTGTGCGCCTCTGTGACCTTCGCGGCGCGCTGTTATTCGTATCGTAAGGCTTCAATGGGATCGAGGTTAGCGGCACGCAGCGCAGGCACCATTCCACTGACGATCCCAACAACACCGAGAATGCTGGTCGCAACTAATAGAATCATGGGGGACACGATCAATCGGATATCGGCAGCCTCCGCGTGTTGGGCGATAGCGCTGTAGAAAGTGATTCGCCCGGCCACGATCGAAACTGCGTACGAAAGCAGAATTCCCAGAAATCCCCCGGCGGCGGTGATCACCATGGCTTCCGCGAGGAATTGGAACAGGATGTGGTGTCGGCGTGCGCCTAATGCCTTTTCCACGCCGATTTCACGCGTCCGCTGCGTAACCGAGACCAGCATGATGTTCATCAAGCCCACGCCTCCGATGCCCAGCGTGACTGTTCCAATGAACGCCAGCAGAATCTTCAGCGCCATGGTGATGATGCCGAACTGCGAAAGCTGTTTTTGCGCATCGAAGACGAAGACGGCACGATGGTCATCAGGTTTGAACCCGTGGGCCGTTGCCAGCGTCTCGCGGATGGTTCGATCCATCTTGTCGTGATCGAGCCCGATCGAATCGAGCCAGATTCCGTCCAGATAGTGAGTATCTTTGAGGACATCCATGGAATTGTACGGAATGTAGACCACGCGATTGTTGTCGTTATCGCCCTCCTGCATGCGCGGGGCGCCGATACCAACGACCTCAAATGTCACGCCGTCGATGCGAATTCTTTCGCCGAGGGCAGGCATGCCGGAGAAGAGTTTGTCGCGTGCCTGCGAGGCGATCACCGCGACTAGCCCGTGCTGCATATTGTCCGCGTCATCCAGGAAGCGGCCCTCAGCGATGCTAAGGTTCCAGATCTTCTGAATTGCCGGGTCGAGGCCCATGACCGGAAACGTGAAAGATCGGTTGTTGTTCTGCACCGTGGAATCCTTCTGTGCCATGCGAACCACGTGCCGGCAGAGCGGCAGGTTGTTGCGCAGTAGTTCGATATCGTCATTCGTGAAGCGCACCTGCACTCCAGCCTTGTTGCCGCCTGCCTGTTGCGATGTGCGACCCGGGAATACGCCTACGGCCGTGGCCCCAAAGCTCTGAAAAATCACTTCAATCGCTTTGCCGAAACCGTTGCCATATGACAAGAGCAGCACTACCGTCGCAATTCCCCAAGCCATTCCAGCCATGGTCAGCAGCGTTCGCCGGAGATCATGGCGCATGGCCGAGTAGGCTTGTTGGAGCAAGTCGCGATGCATCACTATTCCTTGCGCAGCGCTTCGACGGGTTCGAGCAGCGCAGCGCGCCGGGCAGGGTAGAGTCCGGCGGCAACACCGGCGATTCCGAGTGACGCCGCGGCCAACGCAGCAGTTGAGGCAACCAGTTTCGGCGGATCGAAGCCATCTCCCAAGCTGACGTTCGATAGTGCCGCCATGAGAGCCGCCGCACCCGCGATACCGAAGCCTCCGCTGAGCATGGTCAGAAACGCCCCTTCCACGAAGAACTGGAACATGATGTTCCCGTTGGTGGCACCCACGGCTTTGCGCAGACCGATTTCTTTGGTGCGATCAGCCACGGCGACTAGCATGATATTGATAATGCCGATAGCTCCCAGGGCCAGCGTGACCAGGCCGACGCTCCCGAGAAACATGTTCATGGCATCAAAGATCTTGCCGATCTGATCGACGGTCCGCACCGTGTCCCATTCATCAAAGGAGTCTGGATTGCCAGGATCAAAGCCGTGATTACGAGCAATGATCTTGTGAACTTCCTGCTTGGCCGCCTCGTGCAGGGCCCGCGATCTGGGTTGGTAATTGATTTGAGAAATGACATCGAGATCAATTCCCGCATTCAGGGGCGGGAAATATTCATGCATCGTGCTAAATGGGATGTAATTCTTGAGATTTTGCGTGTTATTGTCCCCGTGGCCGATACGTTGCAGCGTGCCAATGACCTCGAAGCGTGCGCCATTCAGCAGAATCGTGCTTCCGATCGAAGGCCGGCCTGAGAACAGCGTCCGCCTGGTTTCGTCGCCCAGGACAATGACCCGACGCTTTTGCTGCTGGTCCATGTCATTGATCCAGCGACCTTGATTGATCGGAACGTAACGGATACTTTTGAAGTCGGGAAGGACGCCGTTGATCTGGCCGCTGGCCTGGAAATAATCACTGACCGCCCGAATATCGTTGCGAGAGATCACTGGTGTGGCGCCACCCACACTCGGACATTCACGCAGGATGTCTTGGTAATCTCGATATGTGAGGTAATACTGGCGCAAGGCAGTGAAACTGCCTTGCACAACGGGGGCTCGACCCGACCAGATAAACAGGACATTCTCGCCGATGGAATCGAACTGTTTCCGGTTGCCCGAGCGGAACCCTTCACCCAGTCCAACCAGCAGGAGTAGCGATCCGACGCCCCACGCGATGCCAAACATGGTAAGGAACGAGCGCAATTTGTGCGCCCAGAGGGTCTGCAGGGTCTGACCGAAGATGTCGAGAAGAAGCCGCAACTTTACATTATATCGGCTTGCTTTCTGGGCTGATGCGAGGTCTATAGCGGATGCCGGGAGTGTTGCGATTCCGGACGTGTTGTTGCCGATTTCACGGCTTATAATCTCGCGTCGTGGCGCTTACAGTGGCAGAACTCAGGTTGTGGCTTCGGCGGTTCTTCCTAGGAGTGCTCCTGTTCTTGCTCGGGGCGGCACTCCTAACGTTCGCGGTCGATTTTGGCGTGTTTCGGCTGCGGGTGGCCTCGAACCGGAATCCTTACGGTTCGGTCATAGTGAGCCATTACTACGCGGTACAGCAGAAGAATGGGAAGACGCAGTTCATCTTTGAGCCACCTGCTCCATACCCCTGTGTCAACGCGCTGTATCCTCACGCGGGCTTGCCGCCCTGCTGGTATCTTCAGCGGCATCCGGAGCAACGGACGAACATCTAGCCGCCCCAGTGAGCAAGTAATTCGTGGGTTCGTGTCGTCTCTGCATCCTCCGGCGGAGTTTCTCCGCGAACTCTGTGGTCCAGGCGTTTTAACTGCCGTCGATGCACCATTCGCATGATCAGCTAGAATGTTGCGGCAATCACAACTGTTACTCTTGAGGCGATCCATGGGGAAAGCAAGAACGTGTGTTCGATTCTGTCTCGCAGTCGCACTGACCTTGACTACTGTGGCGATGGCAATCACTCGGCCCGATTCGCGTCTTGAAAAAGCCTATCGTTTTCAGCAAGGCGGGTGGACCTACGTGCACCTGCAAGGTGCGCCAGCCGAAATCGGCTATCAACACGGGTATTTGCTTGCCCCCGAAATCCAAGACGCGTTCGAGGCGGTCCGGTTGTTCGATACGCATGAGTCGCAGCGCGATTGGGAATTCTTCCGCACAACAGCGCGCGAGAAACTCTGGCCGCACATTGACTCCGAATATCAGCAGGAACTCCAGGGAATCGCAGACGGTGTGAAAGCGCGCGGCATCGATCTGGATGTGTGGGACATTGTCGCCCTTAACGCTTTCGAGGAAGTTCCCGATTACTATCTGCCGTGGTTGAACAAGCAGAACAAGTCTGCGAAGAATGCGAAGCTCACACCTCCCGGAAATTGCAGTGCCTTTGTCGCCACAGGCAGCATGACCAAGGATCACCAGATCGTGATCGCTCACAACAACTGGACCAGTTACCTGGCGGGCGAACGCTGGGTCATCGTTTTCGACATTCAACCCGAGCATGGGAACCGCATCCTGATGGATGGATTCCCCGGAGTGATTGTCAGCGATGACGACTTCGGCGTGAACTCCAACGGAATCATGATTACCGAAACCACCATCACTCAGTTCGAGGGCTGGGATCCGAACGGCAAGCCGGAGTTCATGCGGGCGCGCAAGGCTCTGCAGTATGCCAACAGCATTGACGACTATGTCCGAATCATCAAGGAAGGGAACAACGGCGGATACGCCAACGACTGGCTGATTGGCGATCGGAAGACCGGAGAAATCGCATACCTGGAGTTGGGTTTAAAGAACACCCCGTTGTGGCGTACGAAAGACGGCTACTTCATTAGTTCGAATTTCCCTCGCGATCCCCAGGTGATCAAAGAAGAGACGACGTTCGATCCGAAGGATGCATCGAATTCGCCGAATGCACGTCGCGCCCGTTGGGAAGAACTAATGAGTCAGGCCAAGGGCAGGATCGACGTGCAAATGGCAGAGCAATTTCTGTCTGACCATGTGGACAGTTTTGCGAAGAAAGAACAGCCGAACGAACGCGGTTTGTGCGGCCACGTTGACACCTCACCACGCGGCGTGAAGGAATGGGAATGGGGGCCTAACAATCCGGGCGGCGCCGTGCAGGGGAAGGCCACCGATAGCACGATGGCAGCAAAGATGAGCTTCGTGGCCCGCGCAGGGCATCCGTGTGGCGCGGATTTTCGGGCCGATCCCTTTCTCGCTCAACATCCCGAATATGGGTGGCAGAAGCCACTCCTGCGCGACATGAAGGCCGGCCCCTGGACCGTATTCACCGCTGGACAGAAGACTGCAGAGTAGGTGGATGAGCGATTCGGACTGGCCAACGGCACCGGTCGCTCCTTCACACGTATCAAGGTTTCGGTTCGGTGGGCTTCTTGGGTTTGTGTTCTTGGGATGACGTGCCTGTCGAAAATCCCGAGTCCGTGGACGATTCATCACCTGATGCGCTGTCGGGATACAGGGCGACGACGATCAACTCGTAAGGCAGCGCCATATCGACGGAGTCACCGGGAGCAATTGCTGCAACTTCGGCGAGATTAACCCGAGGAACCCCGAGTACATGCAGTCGCCCTCCGGGAGGAAGACTCTGCAGTGCCTTCGCAGGTTCGGTATTGTCGACAAAAACCATGCGCCGCTGTGTAATTGGCGCCTCCTCATCGCTTAGATCGTAGACGTTAGCTAGTACGAACAGCCCGTTGTCCCCCTGAGCCCACTTGCCGGCAGGTTCGAGGATAAATTCGGTGTAGTTATAAGCCGCTTTTCGAGCCGTGATGCTGACAGACGTCTCGGAAACGCTGATTGTGGCAGTCAGCTTTTCATATGCGGGAAACGCAGTGTTGGCCGGATAGGCGGAGTACGAGACACCGAGCTTTTTGGGATCGATGATTGGAACTAGCGACAAGTCACCGATGTCATTGCCGCCAAACTTGGTGATGGGATGGATTTCGAACACGTGGTCTGGATTTGCATTTGCGGGGACGGGCACCGGGTCTCCCTGGGTCTGATTACCCGACGAGGGATGTTCGAACCAGATGCGCCAGACGCCGGTAACGGCGACGGTCTGCCCGAATGGTGTTTCGTTCATTAACTTGATGCTCGCGGACTCCGCCTCCGTACCAGCATTCATGATTTCGGCTACCAGCGGGAGGCGTACATCTTGAGAGCGGCCAGCCATGTGAACGTCGCCGTCGTTAGGGCCGCTGGTGACCCTATGCGGCTTGGTGAGGTGTTGATCCAGTTCCAGTTGGGCATCGATGGTGGCGCGGTTCTTGCATAGGTTGACGAAGTCCATGCTGAGAGTAACCGTCTCCGCCCGCAGGGTGGAAAATAGAAATAGGACAACTGAAAGCTGGGCCAGCGGTTTGCGTGCCATGATCAGCTTCCCGCTCCGGCCGGGCTCGGTTTCTGCTTGGTCGTCTTCGCGCCTTCTTCATCGGCTTTTTCTGGTTTCTGTCCTGTGTTCCGCAAGCGCATGACCTTGTTGAGCAGGTCGAACCAGAACGGAGCACCGAGAGAGATCGCGGTAACGGAAAGGAACCACCCGAGCACGCGTGATGCCCACGTCTTCCAGTCTGCGCTCAGGTCCGTGCTTTGCCATCCAAGCAGCGGCTTCAAGGCACTGAGTTCGTCTTCTTTGGGCTGGTAGATCGGATGCAAGGGATCGTCCTTGTGATATGTAATCGTCGTATCCCGGCTCGAAGCTTCCTGGCCGGTCGCGGTACGATTCTTGGCTTTTTCTACGAGAGTCGCGCGCAGGGTGCTGTTGGTCCACAACAGATGACCGATTCGAACCGTATCGGCATTAGTCCCGATCGTGAGTAGAGATGCCACCACGATCGTGACCACTTGCGCGCTGCGTTTGTACCAACCCGAAGCCCGCTCCATCGAATCGTCGAACCAGTTTTCGATGTTCTTTTGCGCGCGAGTCAGATCATTGTCCGCGTTCTGCAGCAAAGCGAGCAGGGCGGTCTTCACATCGCCTTCCGACAGCTTCTTTGCGCC
>Ga0335080_10004980_pt1 | contig 13608 bp, 10 predicted proteins | sample Lox_Sample_34_FD_206720 | JGI IMG/M metagenome (GOLD analysis project Ga0335080, IMG submission 206720) | Soil microbial communities from Loxahatchee National Wildlife Refuge, Florida, United States - Lox_Sample_3.4 | ecosystem: Environmental > Terrestrial > Soil > Wetlands | place: USA... | reverse complement strand
TCGAAACTGAAATCGATTTTAATATTTGTATTTGTCAGTGCCGCCACCGAAACATTTTTGTCCGGTTTAGCCCTGAAATCATTCCAGGTTAGTTTTCTTTCGACATTCCAATCAATAAAAGAATTGCCCTGTGTTAAGGATGATGGCTGCCGTAAACCAGTGAACAGAAGATACAAGAAAAAAAGCATGTGCTATTTGTGTGTTTGAGATCAAAAAGAATTTACCGATGATATTAACGGATCGCCTGGCACAAAAGTGTAAGTAAAATGATAAATAAAAAAACTCCATCAGTCAATTGATGGAGCTTTATCGGCAAACAATGTTAGAGACCAGGTAAGGTTCCTTTGATTTGGCTGCCAAGTTGTGAAATTTATTTTTAAATTAAAAATTTCAGGTAAAGAAATTTTAAATTTTTGGACCGGAATCTTTAATTTCTTTCGGAAGTCCTTCTTCGTATTTTTTAAAATTCTCAATAAAATGAGCAGCCAGAAGCCTGGCTTTTTCATCATATTGTTGTGGATCTTTCCAGGTATTTCTGGGATTCAGAATATTATCCGGTACACCAGGACAGCAATTTGGCATAGCAATACCAAAAACCGGATGGTTCTCGAACTCCACTTTATCCAGCCTGTCTTCCAGTACAGCATTGATGATGGCGCGGGTATAACAAAGTTTAATTCTTGTCCCGGTGCCAAAAGGACCACCGCTCCATCCTGTATTGATCAGCCAGACATTCACCTGATGCTTTTTTATTTTTTCTCCCAGCATAGAAGCATATTTCCCAGGATGCAAGGGCATAAAAGGGGCTCCAAAACAGGCGCTGAATGTCGGTTTTGGTTCTGTAATTCCTGCTTCAGTTCCTGCTATCTTGGCTGTATATCCGGAAATGAACTGGTACATCGCCTGTCCCGGGGTCAGTTTTGCAACCGGAGGCAAAATGCCATAAGCATCACAAGTCAGAAAAAAAATATTTTTTGGAATATTGCCCAATGAAGGATCGAGTGCACTGCTGATAAAATTCAATGGATAGGAAACTCTGGTGTTTTCAGTGACGCTATTATCGTCGAAATTTATTTCATTGGTTCCTTTGAAGAATTGTACATTTTCCACGAGTGCGCCCGGACGGATGGCTTTATATATTTCCGGTTCTGTTTCGGGGTTGAGATGGATACATTTTGCATAACAGCCGCCTTCAAAATTGAAAATTCCAATGGCGGTCCACCCATGCTCGTCATCTCCGATCAGCATCCTATTGGAATCGGCACTCAATGTTGTTTTCCCAGTTCCACTAAGACCGAAAAATATTGCGGTATCTCCATCGTATCCCATATTAGCAGCACAATGCATGCTCAGCACTTTCCTTTCAAAGGGTAAAATATAATTCAGGATAGAAAAAATTGCTTTCTTGATTTCTCCGGTATATCCTGTTCCGGCGAGAAGAATAATTTTATGTTTGAAAGAAATCACTACTGCATTTTTTTGCCGGATACCAGATTCGGAAGGGTTTAATTTTAATCCCGGGACAGCCAGAATCTGCCAATCAGCTTTAAATGTTTCTAATTCATCTTCCGATGGTCTGAGGAACATATTGTAGGCAAATAGATTCATTGCCGCCGTTTCATTGATAATCCGGATTTTTAGTCGGTAACGAGAATCAGCGCATGCATAACAATCACGGATCCATATTTCCGGAAGCTGATTGAGATATTTGGTAATTTTTTTGAAAATGATATCGAAATATTTCTCTTCGAGAGGCTGGTTGAAATCATTCCAGTGAATCGTGTCAGCGGTGATCTCATCTTTTATAATAAATCTGTCCTTTGGGCATCGTCCTGTAAATTCGCCTGTCTGTATTACCAGTGCGCCCGAATCGCTGAGTACCCCTTCGTTTCTACGGATACAATCATTTACCAGTTCATTGGAATTACGCTGATAATGGATGGTATCGGTAACTCTCAGGCCAAGCTTTAATAACTTGTCTATATCAATGGGGATAACAGGTCCAGACATGGCAGGCAATCTATTTGCCGCAAAACTAAAATTAAATTTTATCTAAAACAAAGTCAAAAAATGGTAAAAAATTTGATATTATCTAATAGATATATTCATTTTATAAATACAATTCATGTTGCTCTTCCTGCCGGGGCAGTAAGTTTTTCAATAAAAACTAACAACTGTTAGTAGCCGGTAAAATCTGAAAGTTATTTTGATTTCCTGAACGGGAACTAGGAGATCTTTGTAAAAGGAGATGTTTCTCAAACAGGTTGTCTGCATAATATTCTTCAAATGGTTATTTTTACAACCTTACTTTAATAAATAAGAATGAAATACCTTCCTTTAAATCCTGCATTATTTAAAAAAAACCGGGCGCGGTTTATTAAAGAACTTTTACCCGGATCCATTGCCATATTTGTAAGCAATGATGAAATGCCAACCAATGGAGATGCTCTTTATCCTTTTAAACAAAATAGTGATCTTTTTTGGTTGAGCGGCATTGAACAGGAAGACAGCATGATTGTGTTATTTCCTGATCATCCGGATCCGAAATACAGAGAAGTGCTCGTATTAATGAGACCGAATGAACTAAAAGAAAAATGGGATGGAAAAAGATTAAGGGCCGAAGAAGCAAAACAAATTTCAGGCATTGATACAATTATATGGCTGGACACGGCCGACCCATTATTGCAACAATGGATTCATCTCTCAGAGAATATCTACCTGGATTCAAATGAAAATGACAGGAAAGCTAACCTTGTTCCTACCCGGGAATACAGATTTATCGAAGAAATGAAAGCCCGTTATCCTCTTCATCATTATCACAGGGCTGCAAAAATTATGAAGAAGGTAAGGGCCATCAAGACCGACCTCGAAATTGAAGTGATGCAAAAAGCTATTGATATCACACATAATGGTTTTCTGCGCTTATTGAAATTTATTCGCCCCGGAGTGATGGAATATGAAATAGAAGCTGAGATCTGGCATTCATTTCTATCTCAAAGAGCAACGGGAACTGCATACAGAAGCATCATTGCAAGTGGAGATCGTGCCAGGACCTTGCATTATATTTCGAATAACCAGGAATGTAAGGACGGAGAATTGATATTAATGGATTTCGGCGCCGAGTATGGAGGATATTGCGCGGATCTCACCAGGACAGTGCCTGTCAACGGGAAATTTACACGCCGACAAAAAACTGTATACAATGCCTGCCTGCATTTACACAATTATGCAAAGAGTTTATTAAAACCTGGCATTACGATAGTTGACTATCATAAAAAAGTAGGCGAGGAAGCCAATAAAATTTTTGAAAAAATCGGATTGCTGAAAAAATCAGATATCAAAAATCAGACTCCTGAAAATCCCGCATATTCCAAATACATGTATCATGGTATTTCACATCACCTGGGAATTGACGTGCATGATCTGGGAACAAGAACAGCTCCTATTCAGGCGGGAATGGTATTCACCGTGGAACCGGGTATTTATATCGAGGAAGAGCAGATGGGAATAAGAATTGAAAATAATGTGTGGATAACCAAAAGCGGAAACAAGGATTTAATGGGAAGGATCCCCATCACCGCAGAAGAAATAGAAACATTGATGAAAAGATAAATGGAATACTATAATTCAATGAATGCACATTTTTTTTTAGCTGATTTCCCACATTTCCCTATTTTCACACCCGCCTGCCGGCAGGGCAGGTTTCCACATTCAATTACATGAAGCAGATTCCAAATTTTTTTACTTTATTGAATCTTTTTTTCGGGTGCCTTGCCACGATTTTTATTTTACAAAATGGTATATCGATCATGTACAGCGTGGAGGGTACACAGTTAGTCGATATGCCTGAAAGAATATGGATGGCCTCCTTATTCATCGGACTTGCAGCCGTTGCGGATTTCCTGGATGGACTTGCGGCAAGAATACTCAAGACGAGTTCACCGATGGGAAAACAACTGGATTCATTAGCAGATATCGTAAGCTTTGGAGTAGCTCCCGGTATGATTTTTTACCAGTTTCTGAGAATGAGTTTTATGAGAGAAGAAAACGGAGTAGATGCTTCCATACTATGGATGCTGCCTTCATTGCTGATACCTTGTGCATCAGCCTGGAGGCTGGCAAAATTTAATATTGATGAATCACAGAAATATGGATTCAAGGGAGTTCCAACACCCGCTGTCGGCTTGTTCATTGCTTCCTTCCCTTTAATTTATTGGACTTCAAATAATGAAATGGTCATCAGACTGATGCTGAATAAATGGCTGCTGTATGCCATTATTCTTGTGTTGTGTTATTTTATGGTTAGTCGTCTGCCAATGATGGCTTTTAAGTTCAAGGATTTTTCAATAAAAAATAACTTACCGAGGCTGATCCTCATTGCAATAGCTCTTATCACTCCCTTTTTTTTACAATGGCTTGCAGTTCCTGTAATTTTCATTTTTTACATTGTATTATCTTTGGCCTTTAAAAATCAGATAACATGATCTATTCTGTCCAGGTGAAAGTGATGCCTTTAAAAGAATTATTGGATCCTCAGGGAAAAGCGGTAATGGGGGGACTACAAAACCTGGGACTAAAAAATGTCAATGATGTGCGGATTGGAAAGAATATCAGTTTGCAGGTGGAAGCTGAGTCTTCGGAACAGGCAAAAAAAATTGCGGAAGAAGCCAGTAAAAAATTATTAGCCAATCCGGTAATGGAATATTTTGAAATTTCTGTTAACTAGACTGCTAATTTGCAAATATGCGGATGTGCAAATGTGCGAATATAAGAACTTAAATGCCTGCACATTTTTTACATTCGCACATCGGCACATCCGCACATTAGCTCTATGCTTTACATCATACCTTCACCTATTGGCAACCTTCAGGATATTACTCTCCGTTCATTGGAGATTTTAAAAAAAGTAGATCTTGTATTGGCGGAGGATACGCGTACTTCATTGAAGTTGCTGAATCACTATAATATTATTAAACCTTTATCTCCTTATCACCAGCATAATGAACATAAGGTGGTTCGTCATTTGACGGATCAACTTTTGCAGGGAAAAACAATGGCTTTGTTGACAGATGCAGGCACACCGGGAATTTCAGATCCGGCTTTTTTGCTGATACGTGAATGCATTAGTGTTGGATTGCAAGTGGAATGTTTGCCCGGACCTACGGCTTTTGTACCGGCATTGGTGAATAGCGGTTTACCGATAAATCGTTTTTCTTTTGAAGGGTTTTTGCCTTTGAAAAAAGGAAGACAAAACTTATTAAAAAAATTATCCGAAGAGGAAAGGACGATGGTTTTTTATGAATCACCTGTCAGATTGATAAAAACATTGGAAGAATTTATTTCCGTCTTTGGTCCGGAAAGGCCATGTTGCGTCAGCCGTGAATTGACGAAAGTATTTGAAGAAAATAAGAGAGGTTCTTTACAGGAAGTTCTCGATCATTTTAAAGAGAAGAGTATAAAAGGAGAGATTGTAATTGTTGTACAGGGGAAGAAATAATTTTCAGATTTTTAATTTGATTTACGGATTGGTTTTTCTAAGGTTTATTCACTTGAAGGATCCAGTCGCCTTGCTAAAAAAAATATTTTACATGAACAGATTTCTTTATTTATTCGGTTTTTCGATTGTCTGCCTTCTATTATCTGCTCAAACTTCTATTTCACAGCAGGACAGGTGGCAACAAAGAGTAAAGTATTTTATGGACATTCATATGAATGTTTCCAACAACCGGTTTACAGGAAAACAAAGACTTGAATACACCAATAATTCTCCCGATACTTTATTCAGAGTTTTCTATCATCTTTACTGGAATGCATTTCAGCCCAATAGCATGATGGATGCACATAGCAGGGAACTTGGGAAAATTATTGTGGGTAGAAGGCAGGATTGGGATACCAGAGTTAAAGATCGTATCCTGAATCTTAAGCCTGATGAAATTGGTTACCAGAAAATTCTTTCCCTGAAAATGAATGGAGTTGCTCAATCATTTAAAGAAGAAGAAACCATCCTGGAGGTGAAATTGAATAAACCTATTCTTCCAAAATCAACGGTAATATTCGATATGGAATTCGAGGCACAAGTGCCTCTACAGGTTCGAAGAAGCGGAAGAGATAATCCACAAAATACGGTCAGGTATTCCATGAGTCAGTGGTATCCTAAAATCTGCGAATATGATTACCAAGGATGGCATTCCACTCCCTATGTAGCAAGAGAATTTTATGGGGTCTGGGGCGATTTCGATGTAAAAATCACGATTGATAAAAATTACATTATTGGAGGAACAGGATATTTACAAAATCCTGCACAGATCGGATATGGATATGAGAATCCAGGAACAAAAGTAACCCGTCCGGCCGGAGATCAGTTAACCTGGCATTTTTTTGCGCCAAATGTTCATGATTTTATGTGGGCAGCCGACCCTGAATTCAAACATAAGAGCCTGAAAGTTCGAAATGACCTAACGCTTCATGTCTTATACAAAATTTCCAATGCGCCTGAGAGTGACTGGTTAAAAATTCTGGAAACAGCTTCAAAAGCGCTGCCATATATTGAAAAAACATTCGGCCCATATCCCTATAAACAATATTCGTTTGTGCATGGGGGTGATGACGGTATGGAGTACCCGATGGCAACATTATTGAATCAACCCGCAGGGTGGATGCATGAATGGATGCACAGCTGGTATCAGGGCATGCTGGCCACAAATGAATTGGAATATCCCTGGATGGATGAGGGATTTACACAATATGCAGGCGCGAGGGTCTGGGGTTTTTTGAATAATGATACTGTTCCTTCGTCCATATTTAAAAAAGAATATGAAGGTTATTTCGGTCTTGTGAAGATCAATCTTCAGGAACCGCTGACCACTTATGCGGATTATTTCAATACAAATTTTTCCTACAATGTATCTTCTTATTACAAGGGAGCTATATTCCTGGAACAGCTTGGGTATATTGTAGGAGATGAGGTTCGGGATAAGATTCTGTTAGAGTACTATCGCCAATGGAGATTTAAACATCCGGATGTGGTGGATTTCTTTCATATTGCTGAAAAAGTAAGTAATATGAAACTCGACTGGTACCGGGATTTTTGGGTGAATAGTATTAAAACTATCGACTATAGTATTGACAGTTTGTGGGAAGAAGGGGGGAGATCGAAAATCAGACTTAGGATGATTGGAAAAATGCCGATGCCAATTGATGTATTGCTACAATACAAGGACGGAACAAAAGCAATGGCCTATATTCCCCAATACTCGATGTTTGGGGAAAAGCCTGTTGAAGATAAATCTATTCCACGTCAGATTTGTACGCCCTGGAAATGGACTGATCCTACATATACATTCGAAATCAACCGGCGGCTTACAGATCTTAAAATTATTGAAATTGATCCTACCCAAAGAATGGCCGATATAAACCGATCGAATAATAAACTGGAGCTGAGCTGGTAAAATAATAAAGCCATTCGCTTTTAATGAATGGCTTTATTATTCTCAGAGGAAAATTAATTGGTTTTTTAATCTTCCTGGATAGTGTAAAATGATTAAAGAGATATTTGATTCGGCAACCTCAATAACGAATTTAATTCAATAAAAAGACCAAACCTATACCACTTTGTGGTAGTTTATGACAGTGTTTAAACTTTAGCTTTAACAAATTAAGAATCAGAAAAGCCTAATAATCAGCGTCCAAAGAATTTATTGATTGCCTCAACCCTGTTATTTACATGGAGTTTTTCATAAATATGGTAAACATGTTTACGAACTGTTTCCTGGCTGATGAATAAATGCCCGGCAATTTCTTTGTATAAAAGTCCTTTGGCTAATAACTGAAGTATTTCATTTTCCCGGTTGGATAATATGTTGATGGATTTTGCCTGTGAATTTCCGGCATCTAAGGTTTTATTCTGAAAGGCAGTCACCACCTTCCTCGCTATCTGGCTGCTCATGGGGGCCCCGCCCTCATAGAGTTCCTTAATGGAATCAAGTAATTTTCCGGGCGTGGTTTTTTTGAGAATATATCCGTTGGCGCCAGCGTTCAGGGCTTCAAATATCTTCTCATCTTCTTCATATACAGTACACATCATGAAAAGAATCTCGGGATACTGGGGCTTCAATTCTCGAATGCAGTCAATTCCACTTTCATCTTCTCCCAGATTAATATCCATTAATACAACGTTGGGTTTTAATCGGGGAATTGTAATTAACGCTTCGTGCAAACTCGAACAGCTACCTACCAGTTCATATCCGTCGGCCATGAGAATTATCTGTTCCAGTGCTGACCTGATTTCATCGTTGTCATCAACGATACATACGGCAATTGGCATGGTGTAAAGTTCTAATGATTTGACTAAAAAACAATACCATTTTGTGGTAATACCACTTAAATATGAACAGTTTTTGCACGTTTTTAAAACTGTTATAAAAACTTTACTTTAAAAATTCTATTATTTTATAATCTTTTTCTCATATGGTAAAAGCTCTGATAACATGACAATTATTCAATTAAAAGAAAAATTTAGTGGTTTATCTTGCTATCAGCAGCTACAAATAGAATGAATTTCTCATAAAAAAATTCTTCTTTAAAAACTGAATGGATATCCAGGATTTCAGGGTGGCATCCACTTTCCCCGATTTCCTTTTTCAAATCACCTCCTTTGAGACATATCAAGCCATTTGACGATCTGGAGTGAGCAACGATCATTGCTTTACCCTTTTCTGGCATCAATTCCGGATTGTTATTTTTTTTCAATAATCCTTTCGACCAATTCCACAATTCTTTTAACGGCGCTACAGCCCGGGATACTACAGAATCGAATTGCCTTTTTTTGATGTCTTCGGCGCGAATATGCTGGGTGCTGAGATTTGATAAATGAATGGAAGACACAATGGATTCAACTACTTTTATTTTTTTACCGATACTATCAGTCAAATGAAAATGTGTATCAGGAAAAAAAATAGCAAGTGGAATTCCGGGAAAACCCCCGCCTGTACCGATATCAAGGACCTCATATCCTTTAGGGAATGTAAAAAAAGCCGCAATGCTTAACGAATGGAGAATATGTTTTTCATATAAGCTATCGATATCTTTTCGGGAGATGACATTGATTTTTGCGTTCCATTCTTTGTATAAATCATCGAGAGCCTCCAGTTGCCGCAGTTGAGTTGCTGAAAAATCCTTAAAATATTTACTGATCAGTTCCAGTTTGACCGTGGTTTTTTCCATAATGCTTGTACAAAGATCAGATAATACAGGAACATCCATATATCCAATAACCACCACCAGGCAAAGAGGTCTTTCTCATTCAGTTTTTGCATGGCTTTGTAATAGATCAAACCCTGCAAAAGAAAACGAATCCCGAAGACTGCCAATGCCATTTTCCAATTAAAGAACAAGCTGGCAATGAACAATGGGTAAAATAAAAAATGCGAAGTTGAATAAAGTCCGAGCAGCCATTTGTGTTTTGATTTATAAAACCTGCTTGTACTGTAATGACGCAATTTTTGTTTTGTCCAGTCACTGAAAGTATTTTTTGGTTCCGACAAAGTGAAGGCTTCCGGATCGATCACAATGCCGGTATTTTTTTTATTAGCTATCATATTAATGAACAGATCATCATCACCTCCCGGAAGATGATTGATATTCGAAAAACCTTTGTTGCGTAAAAACAATTCTTTTTTGTAAGAAAGGTTTCTGCCAACACCCATATATGGTATTCCGGCAAGCGCATAAGACAGGTATTGAATGGCAGAATGAAAAGTTTCGAAACGGATGAGCTTATTCAGGAATCCGGATTTTTTTCGATAAGGACTATATCCTAATATGATTTGGATTCCATTTTCATATCCATCCTGCATTTTCTGAATCCAGTATTCGCTTGCCGGTACACAATCTGCATCTGTCAGTAAAACGACTTCATGCTTTGCTTCCTTGATACCCATACTCAGCGGATACTTTTTACCCGGGATACCGATGGCCTCGTATTCAAGATTTACAATATGAAGGTCTTTAAATGTCTTTTTGAATTCATCAAGGAGGTAACGGGTATCATCCTGGCTATTGTGATTGACAACAACCACTTCATGCGTGGAGGGATAAGTTTGTACAAGTGCTCCCGGCAAATTCGCAGCCAGATTCCCTGCTTCATCTCTTGCACAAATAATGACGCTTACCGGATGTTGTTGTGATTTTATTTTTGGATTTGTTTTGAAAAACGACAGGCGCCGGAAGAAAAAAAGATAGTAATACAACTGAATCAGAGTAATCAGACAAAAAATTGCAAATACAATTTCTCTCCACGCCAGATGTGCGAATAGATTGTTCATATGCAGTCTACGGTTGGGTTATCGGCACCGCTTGATATTCCAATTTACAAATATAATAATGATTAGGACTTTTGATAAGGAATGGGCAGATGTGCTGTTTGCAGGCTAAGATCCTTAAAGCTTATTCCTATCTTGCAGCTTCATGGGAAGTTTAGAATTTGAATTACAAAAAACGGATGCTGATTCAAAGGCAAGAACAGGCAGGATCACAACAGACCATGGTGAAATTCTGACTCCTATTTTTATGCCCGTTGGAACTGCAGGAAGTGTAAAGGCTGTAAGCACGCAACAGTTAAAAGAAGATGTAAAAGCACAGATCATTTTAGGAAATACCTATCATTTGTATCTGCGGCCGGGTCTTGAAGTATTGCAAAATGCCGGAGGGTTGCATTCATTTATGGGATGGGAGAGTCCAATTCTGACTGATAGCGGCGGTTACCAGGTTTTCTCTTTGTCAGGGACAAGAAAAATTACTGAGGAAGGAGTGGTTTTTCAATCTCATATTGACGGTTCCCGGCATTTATTTACTCCTGAAAATGTAATGGATATTCAAAGGATCATCGGGGGAGATATCATGATGGCTTTTGATGAGTGTCCGCCTTTTTCCAGGGATTATGAGTATGCGGAAAAATCCATGGAGATGACTCACCGCTGGCTCGACCGCTGCATAAAACAATTTGAAGGAACACAAGATAAGTATGGTTATTCACAAAATCTTTTTCCTATCGTGCAGGGATCTGTATTCGCTGATCTTCGCAAAAAATCCTGTGAATATATTTCATCCAAAAATGCGGTTGGGAATGCCATCGGAGGTTTGAGTGTGGGAGAACCGGATGAAGAACTTTATGAAATGACTGCATTGTGCTGCGAGCATTTACCACAAAATAAACCTCGCTACCTGATGGGAGTCGGCACACCGTGGAATATTCTTGAATGCATCTCATTGGGTATAGATATGTTCGATTGCGTAATGCCTACCCGCAATGGAAGAAATGCCATGCTGTTTACATCAAAGGGTGTTATCAATATTGATAATAAAAAATGGGAAAAAGATTTTTCTCCGATCGATGATGGAATTGACTGCGCAATAAGTAACCATTACAGCAAAGCGTATTTGCGCCACCTGATGAAGAGTAAAGAAATATTTGGTTTAACGATTGCAAGTGTACATAATCTCGCTTTTTATCTTTACCTGGTTACACAGGCAAGACAACATATTTTAGCTGGTGATTTTGTTTCCTGGAAGAAAGAGACTCTGGAAATTATACAGCGGCGCCTGTGAGAAATATTTTCGCACAGAGTACGCAGAAAAAAGGAGAATAATCTCTTTTTCTCCTTTAGCTCTATGCAAAAAATTATTATTCTAAAAAGGCGCTTTATTTCCCTTCCAGGTATTATTAGAATCATTGATATCAGGAAGCCGCTTATCAGGATCTATTGTAACTGATTCTATTTGACTGGTTGAATTATAGTAAAATCTCCAGGTGTTTCCATGCTGCCATACTTCTACGGGGAATTTCACTCTTCCTGTTTTGCCATTATCTTCTTTGATTTCTACGGTAACAGGCATGGGCAGTTTTTCCAGGTTCTCAATTGTAATGATTATTCCACGTGCTGTATCAGATTGTACATAATCCACAGCTTTCACAGCCTGATCCAGTTTCCAGTTATTGAAGAACCAGCCTCTCCAGAACCAGTCCAGGTTTTCACCGCTGTAATTTTCAATGGCATGAAAGAAATCCCATGGCGTCGGATGTTTGTAAGCCCAGTTATTGATATAATACCTGAAGGCTCCATCGAATCTTTCTTCTCCTAAAACTTCTTCTCTCAATAGTTGAAGACCGAGACTGGGTTTATTATAAGCATTTGTACCAAGATTATGCGGATTGGTAACATCTGCAATGGTCATAATAATGTCCATATTATCATCAAATATTCTTCCGGGATTATGCCTGCTCGCCACAGGACGATAAAATTCTCCCTGGTTAAAATATTTGTCTGCAACTGAATTGATGAAAGTATTGAACCCTTCATCCATCCAGGGATATTTTCTTTCATTACTGCCTACGATCATGGGAAACCAGGTATGACCAAATTCATGGCTGGTTACATCCCATAAATTTTTTCGCTGGTCATTTGCAGAGCAAAAAACAATTCCGGGATATTCCATTCCTCCCACAATACCCGCTACATTGGTAGCAACGGGATAAGGAAATTCATACCATTGTTTTGAATAATGTTCAATGGCTCCCTTCGTGAATTCGGTTGAACGTTTCCATCCGGAATCCAAAGCGCTTTCCACCGGGTAAACGGACATGGCCAATGATTTTTTTCCGCTGGGGAGATTGATCCTCGCAGCGTCCCACACAAAAGCAGTTGAGGCGGCCCAGGCCACATCCCTTGCATTCATGCATTTAAAATGCCAGGTGAGTTTTTCTTTCGAAGGCCTCGACAAAGGATTGGTCACTTCTTTTTCAGTTCGAATCATGATGGTACGATCGCTTTCCTTCGCCTCTTTGATTCTTTTAATTTGCTCCGGAGTTAATACTTCAGAAGGGTTTTGCAGTTCGCCTGAAGCAACAACAATTTCTTTGGCTGATGTTGTAATAGAAAAATCGAAATTTCCATATTCAAGGTAGAATTCGCCTGCGCCGAGATAAGGAAGCGTATTCCATCCAAGTACATTATCGTAAACGCACATACGCGGATACCATTGAGCGATTTCATATATCCACCCATTCATGGTTTTGCTTCTTCCCATCCTGTCGGTGCCATATACAGGAATTTTAAATGAATATTCGATTTTCAATTTTATGGAATCACCATTGGGTTTAATGGGTTTGGAAAGGATGATCTGCATGCGGGTGTCGTTGATCGTGTAATTTGCTTTTTCTTCCTTTCCATCATCCAGCAATTGTACCGATTTGATATCATAGCCACCTTCAAATTCATCCCGGTTGGCATAACGGCCACCAGTAATCGTAGTTGTCTGATTGGCTCTTGATTCGGATTTGTAAATATTCTGATCCAGTTGCAGCCAGACAAATGGCAATTTTTCCGGGCTGTTGTTTTTATAAGTGATGATGACAGTCCCCCGGATCTCTTGATTGATATCATCAAGAGTGACGTTGATTTTATAATCAGCACGGTTCTGCCAGTATTGTGGACCCGGTGCACCACCTGCAGTCCTTACTTCATCTCCATAACCGGGATAGAACAGAGGAGCAAAGGCTTCATGCTGATCGTATTTGGACAGGGGTTGTGCAAATGTTCCGGCAGAAAGAAA
>Ga0335080_10004979_pt1 | contig 13608 bp, 12 predicted proteins | sample Lox_Sample_34_FD_206720 | JGI IMG/M metagenome (GOLD analysis project Ga0335080, IMG submission 206720) | Soil microbial communities from Loxahatchee National Wildlife Refuge, Florida, United States - Lox_Sample_3.4 | ecosystem: Environmental > Terrestrial > Soil > Wetlands | place: USA... | reverse complement strand
GCGCTCATCATGTTCCGAAGTTTAGAACGAAGACCATAGCTCTGTTTGTCGATCCACTGCTGGATTTCAAGTGGCTCGATGTCCTTTGCCACACGGTCAGCCCAATACGAAAGGTAGTTGCGAGCGTTTCGCTCTTCCGTTCGCTTCGTGCTGTCGTCCTTCTCCGTACCCGTCTTGGTTTTGCCGTATGCCAGCCACTATGGACGCCCCTTCCATTATCGGCAGGAACAGTCTGGGGGGCACTGCTCGGGGGGCTATATCTGCTTCTCTGAGCATTCTTTGCGTCTTTTGCAGCATCTTGAGTGCCAGCCTGAAACGATAGTGTCTGGCAACAACACCAAGAGACTCGCCGACCTCATCGGCCAGAGGCCCAGCGATCCGCTTCAGCAGATCACCAACAGACTGAAGTCCCTGTTTCAGAAGTTCATTTTGCGGTTCGTCTGGCAATCATCCCTCTGCCATCTGTGCTTGTTTCGACATCCCCTCATCCCATTCATCTTTGCTGGTGTTCTGCAAACTGCCAGAAACGCTTAGGCCAAGCCACGTAGTTTTAGGTAGTGCAACAAAACCTGTGGAGCTACCACTCTTCCGATTTCCCAAGCTTTGCTTGGAATCTGTTTGAGATAGCCGAGCATCTTGTGCTCGTCTTTTTCGGCAACAGCTTTTTCTGCGCTCGCAAGAAGTCCCACGAACTCATCTGTCTCGACAGATTCGGTTTGCTTCTTGAAGAAGGCACGCATTTCAGCCAGTGCTGGGCGTAGGTTTTCCAGTTCCCCAACAGTGAGTTGCTGTGCCGAAACGTTGCCAGTCTGTGAGGCGTTCATGACACCGCCATGCTGGATTATGTTTTGGGTGTAGGTGCCTCCCTGCTTTTCTTTTTGCTTTTCCATTGTCGTCTTCTTCTTGAGATACTCCACCCGTGCCCTCTCGATCATCACTCTGATCTGGGGCATGATTTTTCTAGCTCTCATGTTGCCCTGCTGTCGCACGGACAAGGGTATCTTCACATCCGATACTCCTTGAGCCTGCGCCTGAAGCGCGTGGTGATATTGAGCATTAAGCAGTTCCTCTGTTGTTTTCGCTAGACACTCGCATAGCGGTTCCGTTAATGGAATCTCGTACAGATCGCAGGTCTCAATCGCATCCTGAATGTAACCTGTCGCAAGGGCATCAGAGAGTTCCTCTTTATACTTCCATTCTTCCATTTCTTGCCATCCTGATCGTCCCTGCCCCTTGGCTGCAAGCTGTGCACGAAGCTCGCTCAGTCTTTCTCGATGCCGAGCGGTCTCCGCTCCTAGCCGAATATTTCGCAGATTGATGAAATGCTTCCTCGCCCCTTCGGGCAAGCAGTCTTTGATCTCAGTCATGCCACACCCCCAGCACATGGCATCGGCGAACTGAGACTGACACGCGTTTCATTTCAACTGTTCCTTCAGGGTCTTCCTTGGACGCGAGATTCTTGGCGAACCGCCAATTCTATCCCGTGCTGTGGGTCGGCCATCTGCTGTCGATCCTCGCCATGATCCGCTCAGCAATCGAGATCGCGTCCGCAAAGGTGGATTCGAAAAAGGGTGACGGTCGCCCGTCCCAGTTCGCGAGTTTACGGGCCGCGAGAATGGAGGCAGCAATCAGCAAAACGCGCTTTCGCCCTTCGTCCACCGAGACAGTCTAGCAGTTTCGCTTTGTATTCGCCATCAGCCGCCAGCGGCAGGTTGAAGGGGCTATCAGCGGGGAGGAAGCCGGGGGAGGAACCGCACTAAGGACACGCGCCTTGGTGGTCACAAAGCCTAGAAACAGGGGTTGAAACACCTGATGAATGGGTTGGGCGTCCGACCGCCAAAGTGCCTCCGAATCGCATTCCACAGCAGAACGTCAGCTTCCTCCGGGAACCAGCCTCAACGCCTCTTGTGACTGCGAACCATCGGGGCTTGACATCGGGGCACCTAGGAATGCCCCGTTGCTGCCGGGTATTTTTCTTCAACGTAATCCTCGACCGTATCAAGCAGCAGTTTGAATTGTCTGAGCCGGAATTCAAGATAGTGCTTGATGGCTTCAGGGGTGCGCTTCTGCATGTTGGGCAAGTCCAGCTTTGCCAAGGCCGTGTCGAAATCGGCGAATGCATTGTCCAAGGAATCAAGCACCCTTGTGAGATAGCGTTTGTCCTCTGGTATCGCTGCAATCCGCTTTTTGGCTTCCTCTCCGCTCGTTCCTGAGTCTGATGCAGCGAAATATTCAGCGTAGGATGGGTCAACTGATGCACAGAGCGCATCCGCCAATCCCGGCGTCAATTCGAAATCTGTCAAATCCTTCGTTCGCACGCTCATCAGTTCCCGTTCCGTGGCTCCGCAGCACTTTTTGTATTTCTTGCCGGAACCGCAGGGGCATGGATCATTGCGCCCGATCTTGCTGTTCATGGTTTTCCCCTTGTTAGGAATTTTACCGCTAGACACGCAGTCGCCGATCCACCATCTTCCACCTGAATCAGTTCCCACGACCCACGCTGATACAATCCCCGGCGAGGGGGAATTCAATGGCTAACTTGGCTGATGTCGTCCGGCAGTTGAGAAGAGAACGAGATCGGGCGGCAAAAACGGTGGAGCGCCTCGATGCGGCTCTCGCCGCTTTGAGCGGCAGTTCCAACGCGAAAAGAGCAGGCACGCGGAGCCGTCTGTCAGCGGCAGCAAGGGCGAGAATCGCCGCCGCGCAGAGGGCGCGATGGGCTAAGGTGCGAGCGAATGGCGGACAAAAGCGAAACGTCATAGCCATGCCGAAGAAAAAAACGATGTCCGCTGCTGCTCGCAGGAAGATTGCCGCAGCCCAGAAAGCTCGATGGGCAAAGATCAAGGCTGCACAAAAGAAGACAGCCTAAGAACTGCTTCCGCTGGCAATGGGAAAGTTCTCACCAACAAAACGACACGGCGACTGCGAGGAGATCACCAACCCATCCACCGCTTATGGTCGGCGGCAGCGCAACTGGATCGACGCGCACGGTTCCGTCCCTGACGGTCAAGTTGTCGATGCCTCGTGCAGCAATAGGAACTGCATTGCGCTGAAGCACGCCCATCTCCGTCCTCGCATCGAGCAACCGGGCAAATACCGTAAGATCGCCGAACGCGTTCACAAGCTGAAAGTCGGTCAGCACTTTGACGTTCCGGGCGTCGGCACGGACGAGCGGAGCCGCAACCGATTCCGCTCCGGGTTGTATGCGGCATTGCGAGTGGATAAGGTCTCGTTGAGCAGCCAGCCGGATGGCAGTGTGCGTGTCACGAAGGTTGGAGAGTGGCATAGACTGGGAATCTAACTGCCAGACTAACGCCAACGATTCATGACAACCTTTACCCAGCCCAAACCCCTAACAGAAGCGGAACTCGACCGCCTCGGCGACTTCCTCAAATCCTGCAAGGGCGGCAAAGCGATGAACCTCGAAGAACTCGACGGATTCTTCGCCGCCCTCATCGCCGGGCCTGAGCCAGTGATGCCATCCGAATACAACCGGGAAGTATTCGGCGGTGAGATGTCGGAAGTCGTCGAGTTTGCCAGCCTCGACGAAGCCAACGAAATCTTGGGGCTGATGATGCGGCATTGGAACAAGATTGCCTCAACGCTCTACAAAGGCGAAATCCATGTTCCGATGATTTTTGAGGACGAGAAAGGTGAACTTCGCGGCAACGACTGGGCTCGCGGATTCATACGAGGGATGCACATGCGGCACGAAGGCTGGGCTGAACTCGTCAATGACGAGAAGTACGGCGACTCCCTAATCCCGATGATGATCCTCTACCACGAGCATGACGAAGACCCGGAAATGCGACCAGAGCCGATTATGCCGGAGAAGCGTGAGAAGGTGATCGCTCTGATGGCGGCGGGGCTGATGAACGCCTACGACTATTTTCGCAAGGAACGGGAAAGCGATCTCGGCGTCCCTGCACCCGAAGCTCGGCGAGGCGCACCGAAGACTGGCAGGAATGACCCGTGCCCGTGCGGGTCGGGGAAGAAATACAAGAAGTGCTGTGGCGGGGCGACGGTGAACTGACTGCTTCTCATGCCCGATTCCCCAACCAAGTCGCGGATGTGCGGGAGTTGGGTCGCTGAGCAAAGTGCGACTTTCCACTCAACAAATTGCGTGCGGGAGTTAGCTCATGCCCAAAGTGCGACTCTTCCTTTTCGCACTCTGCCGAGAGTGCATTATTTCGGGTGCATTTAGTGAACGAGCGAGACTGTCTGAACGGGATTTGGAAGTGCTTGTTCTGAAAGGTGCTTCATAATCGCAGAGTGCGACTTCATTGTTTTGAACGCTCCCGCACGAATTTCCCGTTCACGCGCACGTCTACCATGTATTTACAAGGATTTGGCAGTTCCCCGTAGCCTAGTTAAGTTGTTGAAAAGATTAGACATGATGGAATTGGCAAGGTCGCACTCTACCGCTGAGTTACTCCCGCTCGACAGGTTTTATTTTACGTTACTTCCAACCGCCCATCAACTTTCGGCCTAAGACTCACGGCGGTACCGGAAACGACATCAATAGATCGAGCCGGCCCGGCTCTTCTGCAGGGCCTCGTTCGCCCTGGCGGTGATCTGGTTGCGCACATCCCATAAGTCTTTGTAAAAGAGATGCTCCATGCGCTGGTGTAGAACCTCGACCGGAGTGCCCATGGTTCCGACCACCCCGCCACCTATGATTCGCTGCGCCAGCTTCAGATGGTGGAACCGGAACAGGTGCACGCGCTCGTCGAAATCAAGCATGCGTTCGGCCACATCGTGCAGGCCAAAGTATTCGTCATGCTGGCGATAAAGCTCATCTACGCTGAGATTGGCCTTCTGCATGCGCCGGTGAAACGCTTCCCCCAGGCGGGGACCGATGTGCAGCAGCGCCAGGAAGCCGGGGGAATCGAGCCCGCTGCCGTGTCCCAGACCGGCCCGGATCAGATGGTAGTCGTAAGGCGTAATCGTCTCCAGCACATGCAGCAGGGAGATCGGATACTCCAGCATCTGATTGGCCCGCCGCATCAGCCGCGCGGCGTTGGGATAGTCGCCTTCTTCGATGTGCACGCGGGCGCGTTCGAGTTCGTAAGCCACGCCCTTGAGCAGCAGTTCCGATGCCTGGTGAACCACCTGAAACGTCAGTTCGTCCCGGTGAAGGAACTCTTCCACGGTCTTTTGCAGCGCCAGTAGTTCGTCCGTGCGCAGGTAGCGCTCGTAGTCGGACGCGCCCTTGCCGGGCAGGATCGGCTTTCGAAGATCATCCATAAAACAGGGTACTGATTCGTGATTTCAAACCGCAATCAAAGCAGGATGCTAGTGCCCGCTCCACTGCGGGTCTTTCTCCGGCGTCACGATTTCTCCGTCGCGCATGTGAATGATGCGGTCACCATACTGGGCCGCGGCCGGGTTGTGGGTAATCATCAGCACCGTCTGGCCCAGTTCGCGGTTCGAGTGCCGCAACATGCCCAGCACAATTTCCGAATTCTGCGAGTCCAGATTGCCGGTGGGCTCGTCGGCCAGCACGATGGCGGGCTTGTTGATCAGCGCCCGGGCCAGCGCCACCCGCTGCTGTTCGCCCCCGGAGAGCTCCGATGGACGATGGGGCAGCCGCTTTTCCAGCCCCAGGAGTCCGACAATCTTGTCGAAGTAAACCACATCGCGATTCCCGTTGGTCCCGGCGATGTCGAGAGCGATATCGATGTTTGAGCGCGCATCCAGCGTGGGCAGCAGATTGAACTTCTGAAAGACGAAACCGATCTTGCGCTTGCGCATGCGCGTACGCTCGCCGTCGGAGAGCGTAGCGAAGTCGACGCCGTCGATAACCACGCGGCCGGAATCGGCCTGGGCAAGACCGCCCAGGAGGTAGAAAAGAGTAGACTTACCGCTGCCCGAGGGACCCACAACGCTGACGAATTCTCCCCGCTCCGCGCGGAACGAGATGCCTCGCAGGGCGGGCACTTCGATCTTGCCCACGTGGTAGGTTTTGCGCAGCTCCACGGCTTCGATAAAGGCGGCCATCCAGAATCGATATTACACGAAGCGGCAGTTGCCGCGTGCCGGGCGGCCCGTCGGTGCGCGAATCGTAAGCCCGATTGCGGCAGCGCGTGGTTTGCAGCCTCCTGCGCTGCGATGGAGCCGTGGCTCAGGCCACGGTGGTTCGAGACAGGGAGGGACGCGCGGGAATTGGGGCCGCCCGCCTCGGCCCGCGTTTGCGAATCAGCAGCACCCGGATGCGCTCCAGCAGCTCTGCCGGCGCGCACATTCCCTTGGCCAGAAAAACATCGGCCTGGGTCTCCCGGTCGTAAATCTTGCTCTTGCCGGAAAGCAAAATGGCGGGTGTTTGCGGGGAGAGGCTCTTCACTTCTTCGATTAGTTTATTGCCATCGAGCCCGGACTTGAGCAGATCGGTAAGAACGAGATCGACCCCGCCCCTTCTGAACTGCTCCAGAGCTTCCTGGCCGCTGGTGCAGGCCAGAACCCGGTAGCCTCGAGTCTCCAGCATGATCTTGCGGATGGAAAGAGCCTGCTCGTTCTCGTCGACGCACAGGATCGTTCTTTTAGGCTTCATTCTTGCTTCCGAAGTGGTGCGCCGGCTGGGTGGCGCCGAACAGCATTTCTCTTATGACGAAGATTTCAGAGCGAGAGGAATCCTAAAGCGCGAGCCATGCAAATGTAAAGTGCCGCAGTTGCCAATGGGAAATCGGACCTATTGAAAAAACCTAGCGGATGTGCATCACCGCATATTTCCAGCCTGATCGCGCTCCGCGGCCTTAGAAGGAAAGTTCGCCGCGCAGAATCTCCACCACATTTCCACCGACACGCACATTAACCACTCGGTCATCCTGAAGCGATGCGCGGACAAAAATGCGGCTGGGACGCTTCATCTCCACGCCCTGTTCGATCAGCACCCGTTCGTCCGCTTGGGCGACACCATAGGCGACCATCCAGGCCGCGGCGCAGCCCGCCGCCGAACCCGTCGCCGGATCCTCGCCGTTATAAAAAATCATGCGCGCATGCAGCCGCGCCTCCCGCTGCGTGGTCTCGCGCGTGACGAAATAAAAAAACTTACCTCCCGAACTCTCCAGGTACTCGGCGGCGCCGCGCTGGTCGACATGCAGATTGCGGATGATCTCCAGGCCGCGCAAGGGCACGACGGTAAACGGCACGCCTGTCGACACCGTCTGCACCGGCAGAGAAGGATCAATGTCGCCATCGCGCAGCCCGCAGGCCCGCACCACCGCTTCGCGATCGTGCATCGTTCCGAACTCAGGGTTGGCCTGCGTCATCTCGCCAAACGCCGGCTGTCCCGGCGCTTCTTCGAAACGTACCGGAATCTTGCCCACATTGAGCTCCATGGCCACTTCCTTCGCGCCGCTCGATCCCCGCAACTGGAACGCGGTTCCCAGCGTCGGATGCCCGGCGAACGGCAATTCCTCCTGCACGGTGAAGATTCGCACTCGCACCCCACGCTCGCCCTCCGTCGCGGCCTCGCGCGGCAGTACGAACGTGGTCTCGGAAAGGTTCATCTCCTTGGCGATCGCTTGCATCTCCGGGTCGCTGAGCCCGCGGCCATCGGGAAAAACGGCCAGCGCATTGCCTTCGAAAGGTTTAGAAGAAAATACATCGAGCTGTACAAAGGGAAATCGCCTCGGCTGTGCCATGGCAGGCTATTGTAACGGGCGCAAGCGCCAGAAGTCTTTCTCCTCCTTGCCGGAAACTTTTTGCAAGTTCGCGCTAGAATGGCCTGCCTGATTCGCCTCTTGAGGCAAATTCCATGCTTAGACGTCGATCTTCTTCGACCAACCTGGTCGCGAGTCTGGTTTGCGGCGTTTTGGTTGTGCTCGCCGGCCCGACCGTCCTGCCGGCGCAGGAGCCCGGGCTCTCCCCGGCACAGCGGACCCAATTCGAAGCAGCCGTCTCGAAATTTATGACGGCCAACAGCGTGCCAGGTGTCTCGGTCGCGCTGGTGGAAAACGGTGACTTGGTCTGGTCCGCCGGTTTTGGCATGGCCGACCTCGAGAATTTTGTTCCCGCCACATCTCAGACTCTCTATCGTCTGGGATCCATCTCGAAACCACTGACGGCCACTGCCGCTATGCAACTCTGGGAGCGGGGCAAGCTCGATCTGGATGCTCCCGTGCAGAAGTATTGCCCCGAGTTTCCCAGGAAGAAGGAGACGATTACCACGCGGGAGCTGCTTGGCCATCTGGGCGGAATCCGGCACTACAAAAGCACGGCCGAAGGCGATCGCGAGAGTGACAATGTCGAGCACTTCGAGAATCCCATCGCGGGTGGCATCAAATTCTTTGAAAACGATCCCCTGGTGGCGCCGCCGGGAACGCACTTTCATTATTCGACGCAGGGCTACACCCTGGTGGGTTGCGCGATTGAAGGCGCTTCCGGCGAGAAATACGTGGATTTCATGAAGGCGAACGTCTTGGCCGCCGCCGGGATGACTCACACGCGCGCCGATGACCGCTACGCCATCATTCCAAACCGGACCCGCTTCTACCAAAAAGACAAGACTGGAGCGGTCGTGAATGCTGATTTCTTGGATTCGAGCTACAAGATCCCGGGCGGCGGCTGGCTGTCTTCCGCCGAGGATATGGCGCGATTCGAGGTTGCGATGCTGCGCGACCAGTTAATGCGCCGCCCTACCCGCGACTTGATGTTCACTCCGCTCAAACCGTCCGATGGCTCCGAGGATACCTATGGCCTGGGTTTTGGGCGAATCCAGGCTGCCGGCTTCGCGGAGGTTGGGCACACCGGCAGCCAGCAGGGAACCAGTACAGCCATCCTGATCGCGCCCGACAAGGGCGCGGGTGTCGTCGTCCTCATTAACATGGAAGACATTCCCGCCAACAAGCTGGCGCATCAGCTGATGAGCCAGATTCTCGGTGTACCTGACACTAAGCCTGACGAGTGACTTCGAGCCTCGTGGTTTGACGGAGCTCCGGCGCGCCGCGTATTCTACGGCATGTATGTGCCCCACTTACGCGTCGCCTGTGAGTTGTTGTCTTCAGGCGCGGAGGTGTGCGTAGCGCAGAGCTTATGTCGACGCCCACCCGTCTTATGGAGGGTGGGCTTATTTTTTCCCGGCCCAATCCGGCGGGCAAGTGCAAATTTCATTCAGACTGATACCGATGAACGCTTGAGGAGGAAGCAATGACCACCGCAACCCTTGGCGAAGCCACTCCAAGAATGCTTCGCATCAATGACACCGCACCCGACTTCTCCGCCGAGACCACGCAGGGCACCATCCACTTCCACGAGTGGATCGGCGACGGCTGGGCGATTCTGTTCTCCCATCCCAAGGACTTCACCCCGGTTTGCACGACCGAACTCGGTTATATGGCCGGATTGCAGCCGGACTTCGCCAGGCGCAACTGCAAAATTATTGGTTTGAGCGTCGACCCGGTGAGCAATCACAGCAAATGGTCGGCTGATATCGAAGAGACCCAGGGCCACAAAGTGAACTATCCCATGATCGGCGATGCCAATCTGCATGTAGCCAAGCTCTATGGCATGTTGCCGTCCGACAGTGGCACGACCTCCGAGGGCCGCACCGCTGTGGACAACGCCACCGTGCGTAACGTCTTCATCATCGGCCCCGACAAAAAGATCAAGCTGATGCTGATCTACCCCATGAGCGTAGGCCGGAACTTCGACGAAGTGCTACGCGCCCTCGACGCCCTGCAGCTCACTGCCAAGCACACCGTGGCGACGCCGGTGAACTGGAAGCCGGGCAACGACGTCATCATTCCAACGTCGGTCTCGAACGAGGATGCGCAGAAAAAGTATCCTGCCGGCTTCAAGACGCTGAAGCCTTACCTGCGGGTGGTGGCGCAGCCTAAGTAACACGGGGCGATCTTGACCGTGCCCGACCACGTGGCGCGCGGCCGCCTCGTCCGCGTCGGTCCGTACGCGGCGGTTGACGAAGTCCTGTCTCCAAAACCGCGCACCTCTGCGCTTTTGCATAAGCGCAAGCCAGACTAGGCACGTAGAGTTGCGCGACTGCCGCACGCGCTGCTGTTTTATGACGGAACCCCTACAATAGCTGGCGGAAGCGCTTGCGGTCCGGTGATCGTCCCGGTCTTCAAAACCGGCGGGCGGCATCCTTGATGTCGCCGGTGGGTTCGACTCCCACTCGCTTCCGCCATTCAAGCCGTAAATCTTGTCCAACTCTTGCCGCTCGCCTACCGCGTCCTCCGTTGAATCGGAGCACACGGCGCCTTGCGAAAGCTGAAAGCTAACTGGGACCTGTGGCGACGCCTGCTAGCAGGGCTCGTCGAAATTAAGCCTGTTCGTCAAAGTGCAGAGACTTTGCCTAGACTGCTTCTATTGCAACTTCGCATACTCCGACTTCGCCTGCTTCAGGATCGGGATATCCGGGTCAGCATTTTTCCAGAGCGTCAGGAAGTCTTTGTAAGCCGCAAGAGCGCGCACCCGCGCGGCATCAAGATTGGCTGCGGAACTTTGAAGCGGCGAGCCGGCGGGAACCGGCGCCTTCACGCGAGCCGGTTTTGCCTGAAGAGCGTTTCCTCGCGCCACTCCCAGACGCGCCAACGCTCCCGTCCAGCAGTTGCTGACGATGCCGCCGTGGTCCAGGATCCTTTGAAACTCCGCCACCGCGGCCTTGCCCTGTCCCTCCGCCAGGTATGCCTGGCCGCGGACGTACACCCAAAAAAGGCAGGAAGTACTGTTATTGCTGAAGGGCACGAGCCCCAACTCGGCGATTGAAGCCGGTTGCAGAATGCTGAGAGCGCGCACCGGATTCTTCCCGTTCAGCGCCAATTGTGCCCGAATTGTCGGCAGCCACAGGTGTTGCATCTGCGTCCCCAGCGGATAGCGCTTCCCCAGACTCTGCGCCAGCGACTCAGACTGGATTGGATCACCGGCGATGGCATAGGCGAGCGCCGCCCCGATTTCGACCCCCGGACTGGCTGCCGCCAGCTTCAATGCCGCGGCCGCCGACTGTCGGCCTTGCACCGCATTGCCGAAAGCGGCCTGTTGCATCGCGTAATCCGCCAGGTAGAGGGCGCCAGTCTCTTTGTCATCCGCCCGTATAGCTGAGTCCACCGCGGCCTTGTTCAATTCTTCCGCTTTCCCCATGCGGCCGGCGTATGCTTCGCTGTCCGATGCCAGCCCCAATCCCCAGCTCTCATAGTCCGCCTTGCCGCGGAACCATTCCACCTCTGCCGCCATGGCGGGGGGATTGGAAGCGAGAAACGCAAGGCAGTATAGGTTTACGTGGAATTCCGCGGGATCCATGTTTCGCGCCTGAGCCTGGCGAATGATCCTGCGCACCTCCTCAAACCGTTGCAGGGCCATGGTGTATTCGACGAGATTCTCATAGTAGATCGTAACGTTCTCATCCAGACGTATCGCCCGCTCGGTCATCTCCGCCGCTCTCTCGTAGTCCCCGACCTCGGCCCATATCAGGCCGCGATTGTTGTAGCCGGGGGACGAGCGTGGGTAACTGTCGATCTGTTCCTGGTACGTCTGGGCCGCTTTATCCAGTTCACCGGTCACGTTCCGGTAGTAGGCCGCCCTGATGGACAGCTTTTCGCGTTCGCTGGCATGGTCCCGCAGCTCGAACGCACGGGTGTAGTATTCGGTGGCCCGTCCCAACTGCCCGAGAGCGTTGTAGTCACCGCCCACAATCCGGTAACCCAGTGCGAAATTAGGATCCAGCTCGATGGCACGTTGGTGATATGGCAGGCCGGCGGCCGCGCCCTTCTCATTCGCGGCTTTTTCACCCAGGCTGAACGCTTTCAGCGCTTCGAGAGAAGGGGTGGTTGCCTGTTCGAGCGGTACATCGAACTTCTGTACCGTCGCCAGCGATTCCCCCAGTTCGCCGCGCAGTTTGGACGTAGCTCCACCCAGCGTATCCAGAACCTTCTCTTTGGCCGCCGCCGTTATCTGTTCTTCGGCCAGCGCGTCGCCGGTCTGGCAATTCACGGCTTTCAGCTGAACAACGTATTCACTTCCCAGCTTGCTGATGGACCCGGCTACGTAGGCCTTGCTGCCCGCTCGCAAACAGATCTCGCGGGTGACTTCAGCGGTGAGCTTGGTGCCGGCCGGCCGCGTCATCTCTTGCAGAGTCGTCGCCACTTCGCTGTCTGAGAGCAGATTCAGGAATGGCGACTGCCGCAGGGATACGCTCAGCGCCGTCTTCAGCGTATCGTCAAACACCGCATCGCCCGTGCTGTTGGCAAAGTCGGCGAGAACGATCGTGTCTCTTTCCGTAAGCCGTTTTTTGTGCTTCTGCGACCGGTAATAGATTCCAAGCGCAATCATCCCCGCAACCAGCAGGGCGACCGCTGCGACCCTTCCCGGCCTGCCTCGTGCAGGCAACGGCGGGCTGATGTTCCCTCGCGAACTCCCGCTTCCGCCCGTGGCAGCCACGCTTTGAGAGACAGGCGACGAAGCCGTCCCCACCTGCCCGGTGATCGGAGCGGCGGATGATGAGGGATGGGACTCCACGTCGCGCTTGACTCTTTGCAGGTCTGCCCGCATTTCGGCCGCGTGCTGGTAGCGTAGTGAGCGATCCTTCTCCAGCGCCTTCGCGATGATGGCTTCGAGCTGCGGGGGAATCTGAGCGTTCCAGCGGGATGGCGCCTCGGGCGTTTCATGGAGTATCGCGCCATAGGTTGCGCCGTGAGTGTCGCGGTCGAATGGCAGACGCCCGGTGGCCATCTGATAGAGGGTCACGCCAAACGAGAACAGGTCACTGCGTCCGTCGAGCTGTTTCCCGGCCACCTGTTCCGGCGACATATAACTCACGGTTCCGAGGGCCATGTTCTTGCCCGTGAGATCTTTGACCGTGATGGTCGGATCATCGGAGCCCGACTCGCGCCGCGTACCCGGCTCCGTCTTCTTCGCCAGCCCGAAGTCCAGGATCTTCGCGTGGCCGCGCCGGGTGACAAAAATGTTGGCCGGCTTGATGTCCCGGTGAATGATGCCGGCCGAGTGCGCCGCATCCAGGGCGTCGGCCACCTCAATCGCGAGCGCGAACAGCAGATCGGCTTCCAGGGCGCGCCCGGCAATGCGATGCTGCAGGGTTACGCCATCCAGGTACTCCATGGCGATGAACGCACGTCCACCCTGTTCTCCAATGTCATAAATGGTGCAGATGTTGGGATGATTGAGAGCCGAGGCGGCCCGGGCCTCGCGGCGAAACCGTTCGAGCGCCTGCGGATCGCTGGAGACGTCATCGGGCAGGAACTTGAGGGCAACGAAGCGGCCGAGTTCGCTGTCCTCAGCCTTGTACACGATCCCCATCCCGCCGCCGCCCAGCTTTTCCACGATGCGGTAGCGCGAAAAGGTCTGGCCGATCATTTGGCGCGCATCTTACGTCCAACGTCCTGCCAAGTCAATTGAAGCCTGGGACACCGCAGAGAGACGCCTCTTACTCCAACGACCGCACTCTGTTAGGGTTACAAGGGACCAGCGTCCGCAGCCAGGACGACTCGAGACTACGATGACGGCCTATGAGTGAAGCCTTCGAGAACCTCTCGAAACTGGCCGCATCCCGCGTCAGCCCGGTGGTGACTATTGCCCTGGCGCAGTTGCTCGGCACATCGCTGTGGTTCAGCGCAAACAGCGCCGCGGATGACCTCAGGC
>Ga0335080_10004976_pt1 | contig 13615 bp, 9 predicted proteins | sample Lox_Sample_34_FD_206720 | JGI IMG/M metagenome (GOLD analysis project Ga0335080, IMG submission 206720) | Soil microbial communities from Loxahatchee National Wildlife Refuge, Florida, United States - Lox_Sample_3.4 | ecosystem: Environmental > Terrestrial > Soil > Wetlands | place: USA: Florida... | reverse complement strand
GCATTGCGAACCAGCAACTGCCGTACTGCTTCAATACGCACGTTAATGTGCACAACAACGCGATCACCTACAACTCGTCGATCGGCGACGAACTGTTCTCGTCGACTCCGGCAGGTGGCGGTGGCGTCACCTTCTGCAACGGCTCTGACTACTACAAGTTCAACTACAACTGGGTCTGCGGAAACCTGGGTACCGGTGACGGCGGCGGCATGGCGCACCTTGGCTTCAGCTGGAATGCCGACATCGAGCACAACTCGTTCCTCTTCAACCAAAGCACCAATCCGACGATAGCGGCCAACGGTGGCGGCCTTGTCGTGATGGGTGCGCCTCCGGACGGGGTGACGGCAACCGGAGTCGAGTGCGGCAGCACGGCCGCTGACGCCGACTGCGTGCCCGGCCTCAGCGACGGTACCGGGCCCAACATGGTGATCAACGCCAATCTGTTCGTCGGCAACCAGGCCGAGAGTGGCAGCGGCGGCGGTCTCCGCATTCAGCATCTCAACGGAACCGAGTTGACAATCCTGCCGTCGAATCCGGAACTGTGGAACTCGGCGACGATCATCAACAACATCTTCAGCAACAACGTGGCGGGTTGGGATGGCGGCGGCGTGTCGATGCAAGACGCCGTTCGAGTCAACTTCATCAACAACACCGTCATGTCCAACGACAGTACTGCCTCCTCGGGGGTGCTCTTCAACAGCTTCGGCGCGCCTTTGCAGAGCGCCCCGGGCAGCAACTGTATCCAAGGCAGCAGTCCGCCAAACACAACCACCGCATCCTGTCCGCAGGTAGCCGGACTGGTCACGATGCCGCACAGCGCCCAGTTACTGGGTGGCCTGAGCAGCGTCACACTAACCTGTCCAACCAACAACCCGAACTGCAGCAAGGTGTCGATGCCATATCTGGCGAACAACATCTTCTGGCAGAACCGCTCGTTCTATATCGCGGTTGGCGCTCTGGGCACCGGGACGCTGAACCAGCAGAACGTGGTATCGCTCTACAACTCATTCACAACAACCCAGGCGCCGAGTCAGCCACAAACCGACTCGACTTCGGCAAATGGGAGTGGGTCGATCATCACCGGTGGGACCGGTGCTTGCCCGGCCGCTTCGTACTGGGATATCGGAGTTCGCGGCGACCTTTCGCCCAGCACTCACGATTCCAGCTACACACTGGCTCCAAGGTATTCCGTGCTGACAGATGCCGCAGACTACCCGGGATTGAACAATACGGCGAGCAACCCGACCGCGATCAGTCAGTACTGCAATGGATCGCGTGTGCCACCCGAACTGGGTTCTGCTGGCTATCAGGTGCCTCCGGGAATCTCGGACGCGACCGTGCCGAATCCGATTTTCAACCTCACTCCGTCCGCAACGGTGGACGAGGGCAACAACTGGATCAATATCAGCTGGGGACCGCTAACACTGACGCATCCCGCTACCGGAGCCATCCTGGGCAACTACGCTTTGGCTCTGGGCTCTCCGGTCATCGACTACGTTCCAAGCAGTTCGCCGACGTTCGCAGTGGCGCCTTCGACGGACTTCTTTGGCAACCCGCGCCCAGATCCCGCCGTTCCCACGGCAATCGATATCGGAGCGGTAGAAACCCAGGTCACGCCCACTCTGGCGAGCATCAGCCCGGATTCCGGGTACCAGGGATATCGCGTGAACGTAACCCTGACCGGTACCTACCTGGGTGGAACGACCGGCCTCAATGCTGGAGCTGGGATTACAGCGACCAACGTCCAGGTGGTGAATTCAACCACCGTAACGGCGACGCTAAACATCTCAACTGCGGCCACCATCGGCGCACATCAGATTGCGATTCTGGAAGGAACTGCTTCCACGAACACGGTGACGTTCACGGTGAACACACCTCCGGCGCCAACCCTGGCTTCAATTGTGCCAGCCTTTGGCTACGTCGGAACGAGTGTTAACGTCACGGTGAGCGGAACGTGGCTGGTGGGCGGCGGACTCAGCGTCTCCGGAACCGGAGTCACGGCCAGCAACATCGCCACCAACGCTGACGGATCTCAACTGACCGCCACACTGACGATCGTTTCCAGCGCCGCGACAGGCGCGAGGAATGTGACGGTGACGACTGCGGGCGGTACCGCGACACTGAACTCTGCCTTCACTGTTCTGGGCGCGCCAAGGCTTACGTCGATTGCCCCAACATCCGGCACCAGAGGAACGTCTGTTCCCGTAACGATCTCGGGTAACAACCTGGCCGGAGCCACCGGTGCAACCGTCTCCGGGGCGGGCGTGGCCGTCAGTAACTTCGTAGTCGTCAATAACACGACGCTTACCGCGACCTTCACAATTGCCAGCAACGCGGGAGCGACTACGAGAATCGTAACCGTGCAGACACCAGGCGGGAACCCAACCCTGACGGGTGCATTCACGGTAGTGACTCCGCCGACGCCGACTCTGTCTGCGATCAGTCCAAGCTCTGGGTTGCGCAACACAACCTTCAGCGTGACGCTGACCGGAACGAACCTGACCGGCGCTACGTCGGTCAATATCTCGGGAGCGGGAGTCAGTGCCAGCGGCATCTCGGTGAACGGCGCTGGTACGCAACTAACCACCACGTTCACGATCACAGGCACTGCGGCCTTCACAACTCGAAACGTAACAGTTGTCACAGCAGGCGGGACCAGCAACTCGGTAGCCTTCGCGGTGGTGGCTGCAACCTTGACCTCAATCGGTCCGAACTCTGGGTTGAGAGGGTCGAGCTTCCCGGTAACCCTGACTGGCACGGGTCTCAGCGGAGCTACCGCCGTGAACATCTCGGGCGGCGGGGTCACGGCCAGCGCTGTCTCGGCCAATATTGCAGGAACTCAAGTCACGGCGACCTTCACGATCACGAATGGCGCCGCCTTGACGACTCGAAACGTAACGGTCACCACGCCTGGCGGCAACACCAACGCGGTGACATTCACCGTGCGCGGACCGAGTCTGTCTTCGATCAGTCCGGCCACCGGGGCTCGTGGAACGAGTGTTCCGGTAACGTTCACGGGTGTCGGGCTAACGACGGCAACGGGTCTGAATGGTTTGGGCAATGGCGTGACGCTCTCCAGTGGCACGCTCCACGTGGTGAACGACACGACAGTCACGGCCACGCTCAATATATCGGGTGGTGCCGCTCTGACCTCCCGGGCAATCGGTGTGGCAACGGCCATCGGGAACACCAACACGGAAGCATTCACGGTGGTGGTGCCGCCGGCCCCGACACTGAACTCGATCGGCCCGGTGTCAGGCACGCATAACACAACTGTTCCGGTGACGTTGTCCGGGGCCAATTTCACGACCATCGCAGGAACGTCCGTAGTGAATGTAACCGGCGGAGGCGTAACAGTCAGCGGCATCACTGTGAGCGCCGATGGAACGACGATCACAGCCAACTTTGCGATCACCAACGGCGCGGCACGGACGGCCAGAACTGTGACCGTGAGCACGCCTGGCGGCACATCGAGTGGCGTGACGTTTACGGTCAACTAGACAAGCAGCAGGGCCGGACATCCAGCGAACCTGCTGGGTGTCCGGGCACGAACCTCGGTTACCAAGGGTAGGGACATGTTGAAAGCAGCCGTCTCCAGTTTTCTGCTCTGCGGAGTTCTGTGGCCGCAGAGTCCACCAGCCGCCTCGACCCAAGATGGAAGCAAGGGATCGTCATCTCGGGTTGTAGCGACGTCCTCTTCTCCCTCGGTTTCCAGCAACCGACATTCCCGTTATCAGCCCGCGCGCTTCGCGGCCCGAGCCGGAGAGTATTACCGGCTTCTCTGGGGCATCGACTCGCTCAGTGTGAAGTGGGCGGAGTCAGGCGAAGTGATTCGGTTCACATACCGAATCCTCGACGCCGACAAAGCAAAGACCCTCAGCGACAAGAAGCTGGAGCCGTCGTTAATCGACAATCAGGCTCACGTCAAGCTGGTCGTGCCGATGATGGACAAAGTGGGGAAGCTGCGCCAAACCAATGCGCCTGAATCAGGGAAGACCTATTGGATGCTCTTCTCCAACAAGGGCGGATATGTGAAGCGCGGCGACCGGGTCGATGTAGTGATCGGAAATTTTCGTGCTGACGGACTGGTTGTCGACTAGCTCTCTTGCAAGTTCTAGCAGTTCGAAAGGGGTGCGTTGATGAGCATGAAACGGGTTCTTGGTGCCGCGTTACTGTGTATGTTCACAGTGTCGGTCACAGCGGCGGCCGATACTTCAGAGAAAGCCACAGCGCCTCACCTCTCGGCCGCACAGATCGTGGAAAAGAATGTGGCAGCCCGGGGCGGTCTGGACCATTGGCGCACGCTGCAGACACTCGAGATGCGGGGCAAGCTGCAGGCTGGCGGGAACAAGCGGTCGACCGTGCCAGTCCCTGGGGTGAAGCGAGCGGAGGAGATTCGCATCAATCGGTCCACCGAACAAGTGCAACTGCCGTTCCTGATGGAACTGCGGCGGGGCCGAAAACAGCGGCTGGAAATACAGTTCAACGGCCAGACGGCAGTTCAGGTCTATGACGGTTCCCAGGGATGGAAGGTTAGGCCATTCCTGAATCGTCACGCCGTTGAGAAGTTCACGCCAGAAGAATTGAAGGCGGCATCACAGGAGTCCGATCTGGACGGCTCGCTCATCGACTACTCAGCCAAAGGATCGAAAGTCGAACTCGCAGGTGTCGAGTTGGTGGAGGGACGCAGCGCCTACAACCTGAAGGTCACTGACAAGAGCGGGAATGCTCGTCATGTGTGGGTAGACGCCGACAGTTTTCTCGAGGTCAAGATCGAAGGCACTCCGCGTCGGCTGGATGGAAAGTCTCATTCTGTTGCTACGTATCTGCGCGACTATCGGCAAGTGAACGGACTGATGATGCCCTATCTGCTCGAGACGGCCGTCGATGGAGTGAAAGACACGGAGAAGATACAGATAGAAGAGATCGTCGCGAACCCGAAGATTGACGATTCCCAGTTCGCTATGCCGCGCTAAAGTTTGGCCTCCCCCGAATGACGCGCAAGGGCACACCGTCGGTGAAATTCGGCGTGCCTGAGTGCCTCTGCTGCCTATTTCAACGAGAGGTTCGTTATCCCTGGAGTTTTCTGATGAAACCAATCGCCAAGATCGCAGCACTTCTAATCCTCGCCGCGCCCGGTCTATGGGGGCAAAACGGAGCGCCCTCAGCTGCGCCGGTCGCGGGCCGGCAGCCATCGATTGTGGCTACCAGCAACGCCCAAAACCTTGCGGCCGCAGCTCGCGCCCGGAAAGTTGCGGACCAGCGCCTGCAGGAGATGGGGTCCACTCTGGGGAGGATGCACACGCTGTTGAAACAAATGCGTGCCAACACTACCGGCAGTGACGCCAAGGATCCGATGGCCAAGGCGAATCTCGAGATGTGGAATCTGATGTTGTCGCAACTCGACAAGCAGTACGAGGAACTTCGCCTTGCCGCGCACGCGCGTGATGATCTTGAAGCACGCCGCAATGCACTTTACAAACAGGCTGAGGAGAAAGCGGCAGCTGTGGCGAAGAACGGTCGAGCCGCAAGGGCTGGAGTGGCGTCAGCCAATCCAACTTCGGCGCAGAGCACGCCAACGGTCCCGACAGGAACGAGCATGCCGCAGCCGCCCTCTCCGACGTCTCCCAACTAGGTGGTTAACGTCCCGATCAGGAGGACCGCTTTCATGAAGAGGATACTGATCGCCGCCACGGTTCTGCTCTTGATGGTCGCGTCGTACATGGCAGGCAGGCGTCGTACAAGTACGGCGCCGGTAGATGTGACGAGGCGTCAGATCTTGTACTGGGTCGACCCGATGCATCCTGACTACAAGTCGGATCACCCCGGTGTTGCCCCCGACTGCGGCATGAATCTGGAGCCGGTCTATGCACGGACGGTTGCAGCCTCGGGCAGCAGCCTGGCGGCGCCGGTGCCCTTGGGGACAGTGAGCATCGATGCGGAGAAGCAGCAACTCTTCGGGATCCGCATGGCTGCTGTGGAGCGATCCTCGGGTGTCGAGAAGATTCGAGTTCTCGGCCGGGTCGTTCCTGAAGATACTCGGGTGTACCGACTCAACGCCGGGTTGGAAGGTTTCATTCGCCAGACGTTCAGCGATTCTCCTGGAGAGCTAGTTAAGAGGAACCAGAAACTGGCGACTTACTACGGCGGCGACATACTCGCCGTCGCGTCAGGATTCCTCGCGGCTACCGCGGCGATTCCCGGAGCGGCGGGCAGAGACGGCGCCCGCTCCGTTCCATTCCCCGGCGCCGTGGCCAAACAAGGGCAGAGTAGCGTACTGGGATACGCGGACCGCCTGCGAAATCTCGGTATGAGTGACGTCCAGATTCAGGAGATAGCCGAGAGTCGCTTACTGCCCGATAGTGTGCAAATCGTTTCCCCGGTGGATGGTTTCATACTCTCGCGAAGCATCAGCCCCGGTCAGCATTTCGAGCATTCCACGGAGTTTTATCGCATAGCCGACCTGAGCCGAGTCTGGATTGTGGCGGACGTTGTTGGGAGTGAATCTCAACGCTTCCGGCCTGGAACTGTGGTGCGGATCGTTCTGCCAGGAGAAGGGAGGACCTTCGTCGCTCGAGTCAGCAACGTTCTTCCGGAGGTTGATCCCGGAACGCGCATTCTGAAACTCCGGCTGGAAACGGAAAATCCGGGGTTCGCGTTGCGGCCTGACATGATCGTGGATGTCGAATTGCCAGTGAGCCATCCGGCCGGCCTTACCGTTCCCCTTGATGCAGTGATCGATTCGGGTCAGGAACAACGCGTGTTCGTGCAACGAGGCGACGGCGAGTTTGAGCCGCGGCGGGTACAACTGGGAGCGCATTTTGGCGATCGAGTTGAGATCGTGCAAGGGGTGCGCGAGGGCGAACTCGTGGTTAGCTCGGGGACATTTCTGGTGGATTCGGAAAGCCGGCTGAAGTCCGCACAATCTGGGTCCAAAGAATATCCACCGCAGGAGCCACCGCCAAAGTCCAACCATGGTGTCCGAACTTCCGTCAGCGCCAACGCCGAAACTCCCACCGGGCCTCGCTCATGATCAACCGTATTATCGACTTCTCAGTGCAGCATAAGTTCGTAGTGCTGGCATGTGCAGCACTGGCTTGCATCGGTGGGTGGTGGTCGATGATGGCCCTGCCGCTGGACGCGATGCCGGATCTCGGAGAGACCCAGGTCATCATCTACTCGCGTTGGGATCGCAGCCCCGACATTATCGAGGACCAGGTCACCTATCCAATTGTCACGGGCATGTTGGGCACTCCGAGAGTGAGAACGGTCCGCGGTGTTTCCGATTTCGGTTATTCGTACGTGTACGTGATCTTCAACGATGGCACGGATCTCTATTGGGCCCGCTCTCGCACGCTCGAGTACTTGTCGGGAGTGCAATCGCACTTGCCGGATGGCGTCAAAGCTGAGATTGGTCCTGATGCCACGGCATTGGGGTGGGTTTACCAGTATGCGCTTGTCGACACATCAGGGAAGCACAGTCTCGCAGACCTACGTTCCTATCAGGACTGGTACTTGCGCTATTACTTGCGTGCCGTGCCGGGCGTAGCGGAAGTAGCCGCAGTTGGCGGTTATACGCGGCAATATCAGGTCAATGTCGACCCCATCCGTTTGCAGGCCTATGGCATTCCAATCCGCCGCGTGGTGGAAGCGGTGCGCGGCGGAAATCAGGAAGTCGGTGGGCGGCTCCTTGAATTCGGCGGCACAGAGTATATGGTCCGCGGGCGTGGCTATGCGAAGTCCCTTGAAGAATTCGGCAACATCCTGCTTGAGACGAGGTCCGATGGAACACCGATCCGCATCAAGGATGTGGGACAGGTCGGCGAAGGCCCTGAGCTAAGACGCGGCGTCACTGATTTCGACGGGAAAGGCGAGGTGGTCTCCGGCATCGTAGTGATGCGGAGCGGCGAGAACGCACTGGCTGTGATCGACCGCGTGAAGCAGAGGATTGCCGAAATTACGCCCACGCTTCCCGAAGGCGTCAGGGTCGTTCCCGTGTATGACCGCTCGGAACTCATCCAGCGCTCGATCAGCAACGCCAAGTCGACCATTTTTCAGGTGATCATTACGGTGACTCTGATCATCCTGATCTTCCTGTGGCACTTTCCGAGCGCCGCTATCCCGCTCGTGACCATGCCCGTGGTTGTGCTGGTATCGTTCATTCCCCTCCGGCTGCTCGGCATCAGCGCCAACATTATGTCTTTGGCCGGGGTGGCCATCGCATTCAGTGAACTGGTGGACGCCTCGATCGTTGTGGTCGAGCAGACGCACAAGAAACTAGAGATCTGGGAAAAGGAAGGGCGCCGCGGCGACTATCGTGATGTGATCGTCGGTGCCATTAAAGAGGTTGCAGGTCCCACATTCTTCGCGCTGCTCGTCATCGCGATCAGCTTCCTGCCAGTGCTGACGCTGGAAGCCCAGGAAGGGCGGTTGTTCAAGCCCCTTGCTTACGCCAAGACTCTTGCGATGCTGATCGCCGCCGGGATGGCCATCACACTTGATCCGGCACTGAGGCTGCTTCTGGCTCGCGTGGAGCCGTTCGCATTTCGGCCAGAATGGGTCTGCAGGATGGTGAATGCATTGCTGGTGGGCAAGATTCGCTCTGAGGATGACCACGTCCTCAGCCGATGGATGATGCGCCGTTACGAACCGATTGTGCGCTGGACTCTGCGCTGGAAGTGGGCCGTCATCGCTGGCGCTGTCGCCGCGGTCGTTCTGACGATACCTGTCTTTCTCCTGTTGGGCTCGGAGTTCATGCCGCCCCTGGACGAAGGCGTAATCCTGTACATGCCATCGACGATTCCCGGCATCTCCATCGCGCAGGCTCAGAGCTTGCTTCAGACGACGGATCGAATTCTCACTCGCTTTCCGGAAGTGGATCGCGTGCTGGGAAAGGCTGGCAGAGCGGATACTTCCACCGACCCCGCGCCACTTTCGATGCTGGAAACCGTCATTGTGCTGAAGCCGAAGTCGGAATGGCGGCGTGCCAACACCTGGTATTCAACCTGGGCCCCAGAGTTCACCAAGCCATTCCTGCGCCACATCACGTCCGACACGATTTCATCCGCGGATCTCGTGCGCCTGATGGACGAGGCGCTCAAGGCTCCCGGCGTCACAAACTCATGGACCATGCCGGTCAGAGGCAGAATCGACATGCTGACGAGTGGCATGCGTACTCCACTGGGAATCAAAGTCTCCGGCGGGGACCTCGCCACGATCGAACAGGTTGGGACCCGCGTCGAATCATTGCTGAAGCAGCTCAAGGATACTCGTGGAGTATTTGCCGAGCGCTCTGGCACAGGCTACTACCTCGATATCGAGTGGAATCGTGAGCAGCTGGCCCGGTATGGCTTGAGCCTCGAAGACGCACAATTCGCTGTGGCGAATGCGATCGGAGGCGAGGATGTAACGACCGCGATTGAAGGCCGAGAGCGCTACCCGGTGAATGTCCGCTACATGAGGGACTTCCGCAGTGATCTCGGATCGCTCTCTCGGATGGCGGTGCCCGCCGGAGAACGGCAGATTGCGCTTGGAGAGCTGGCGACAATCCGTACCTCCAGTGGGCCAGCGATGATCCGCGACGAAGGCGGAATGCTCACTGGGTACGTTTACATCGACATCGGCGATCGTGATCCGTCTGGATACATCGCCGAAGCCGACTCTCTGCTGCACGGTCAACTGCAACTGCCGCCAGGATACACCGTCGCATGGACCGGTCAATACGAGGCCATGGAGCGCGCGAAGCATCGTCTCACACGAATCGTGCCGCTCACGCTTCTGCTGGTGCTGCTTCTGCTTTACGCCAATACGCGGTCAATTACGAAGACCGCGATCGTTCTGCTGGCGGTTCCATTCTCGGCGGTCGGCGCGATCCTCTTCCTGTACCTGGCCGGATACAACCTGAGTGTTGGCGTCTGGGTCGGGTTGATCGCTCTGCTCGGCATTGATGCCGAGACCGGCGTCTATATGCTTCTCTACCTCGATCTGGCGTACGAAGAGGCGCGGCTACAGGAACGATTGAACACCGCTGCTGACTTGACTGAGGCCATCGTACAGGGAGCCGCCAAACGCCTGCGCCCGAAGTTCATGACGTTCTCCACGATGTGCGTTGGCTTGCTGCCGATTCTATGGAGCACCGGGACTGGTTCCGAAGTGATGAAACGAATTGCCGCGCCGATGGTTGGCGGGATCTTCACATCATTTCTTCTGGAACTGCTGGTGTACCCCGCGATTTACGCGGTCTGGCGGCAGCGGTCCGTGCCGGTCGAGGACGAGTCAGAGCCGGCTGTAGCAGTTGCGCGCGTTGAAGCTACGAATCTACTGCCAGTGCAGTCCTAGAGTTCGCCGGTCCCGAATCGTTACGGAGTTGCCGGAGCTTTCGCGTGGCGGTGCGGTGCGCTGTCCGCGGGCTCAGCAGATTTTGAAGCCGGGATGGCCCCGCCGCACGGTCCAAGCTCCTTCTGCCCGGCCGGCTTGGGGCGGCTGCTTTCGAGCTCTGCCTGGCATCGATTGAAAGCGGAGAGTTCCCTGGAAGGAATCAGCTGCGCAATCGCGTGGTCCGTCTCGGCGTGAATCTGTTCGATTCGATCGTGTTTCTGTTGCGGCGAGGTTGAGGGCTCGTTGCAGACCTGAGCGATCTCAGTCTTTTGTTGGTCCTCAATCTTCCAGCGCTGATTCACCATGTCTGGCGTCATGCCGGCCTGTTTCCAGCACGCAGTCCCGGAAACCCGCGCTTGCAAACGGCGTGCGACCGGGTCTACGTGTGCGACACCAGGCTTGGCAGTTGCTGAAGTCTGGGCGAATCCAATAGTTCCGCAGCCCACGAAGATTAGTAGAACCGAGCAAAGCATTCGACCGCTCATTCTCAACTCCTCGACGGATGTTCATTCCTCACGAGCCAATTCCAAAAGGGCTGCCTGATCATGCACCAGCACGGCTTCTCGCCGGGCGCTCACAATTCCCAGCGTTTCCCACTGGCAAAGCAGGCGACTCACCGTGAACAACGTCGTACCTGTCAATTGGGCCAACTCCCGGCGCGACAGGGCGATTTCGACCGAGTCCTCCAGCCGCCTGCCAACCTGGCTGACCAGCCTTACAAGAAGGTTGCTAAGCCGAGCAGACACTTTTTCGGTAGAAACTTCGCGATATCGTATCTCCAGTTCCGTCAACTGCCGCTCCAGAATGTTCGCGATGTTACGGCGTAAGGTCGGGAACCGCTCCGTCAGCGCCTCAAAGCTCTCCATCTCCCAGACCAAAACCGCCGACGTCTGAACCGCGCGTGTTGTGTGCAGATGGCTGCCGTGAGCAGAGCTCACGATTTTCCCCAGAAGATCGCCTGGTCCGTTGAGGCGCAGAATCACTTCCTGTCCATGGGAGCTGCCCTGGGTGACCTTCAAGCAGCCGGACAAAAGCAGCGCGACCTGGGTGGCAGGAGTGCCTTGGACAAAGAGGACAGAATGACGGTGGACCTGCATTTCACCAGCGTCCGCAACGATTGTGGCGCAGTCCGAAGCGGAGAGCTCAGCGAAGGCATCGAAGCGCTGTACGGAATCAACTCGTTTCTTCAGGCTGCCAGAACTCCAAGGCGCTCCGGAGCTGCGCGACAATGACACATTGCGTTGCTGAGGGCGCACGCCCTTTTCGATGGAGCAAAATGTCGCTCCCAGTGCTGCGGGCTGTCCCATGCCGATCCTCCCCCAACATCACCCGCAGGGAATCCTTTGTTCCCTGTCTGGTACTACACAGTCGTCAGCCGCTCGCCACAGTGTGATTTCGCAGGAATCCGCAAGTGCATGGGAACTGGAAGGGTGTAACCGTGGATTTCCCCATCGGTCCGGTGGACAAGCGGCCAGAGAATTGCGCGATGGCCACAAGTTGAGCTTGAGTCTTCATGCGTACGCGACCCTATGCGATCAAACGCTGGTCTCGCCGTTCCGCGAACAGGGGAGGAGTTACTCGCGGATAAGTCGTTTGAATGTTGGCCCAGAGAGCACTTATAAAACCCAATACCGCGGCCCACAGGCCAGCTAACATGACCCAAGCCACCGATAGCCTATTTGCGCTGGCGCAAACAAAAGCGCCTATTTTTGCGCGTCAGATAGCCTGCTGGAGTGGTGTTTGTGCTTCGTCAAGTTCGTCCGATGCAATTCCTGCTAAAACAGGTAGTCGCGATCAGGGCGCAGTGCTAGACTGACGCCTCCAATGTGCCGGACAGTGCGCAAAAGTCCGAGGTTGGCCGGGTTCATGTCCCTTGCGGCATTCAACCGTCGACGTTGCGAAAGGGGTTATCGGTGGCGGTAGTCTCTGGTTCCGGGCATCCTGCGCGGTTTCCTGGCGGGGGAGCATCCTGGCTTCGCACCGTGGCAGTTGTATTCGCGCTCGGAGCAAGCCTCACGGCTCAGAATCGGTCTGCACCCGGCCCCTCTGCGCGAAATGGCAAGGCGCCACTTCCGGCACCTACCAGACCGTCTCCGACGGAATCGGCGAATCCGGCTTCTGCACCCGCGACACTGCCTCCCTTGCAGGCTCCAGCGCACGCTCCCCTCATTTCGTGGGACGGGAAACAGCTCACGGTCGACGCGGAGAACTCGTCACTGTCCGACATCCTCCTCGGAATCCGTTCCCATACCGGGGCGTCGATCGAGATGCCGATGAGTACCGACGAGGAGAGGATCGCCGTTCACCTAGGCCCTGCTCCTATCCGTGAGGTGCTTTCTGCTCTTCTGTATGGCACGAACTACAACTATGTGATCCAGGCTTCGGAAGGCGATGAAAACGGGTTGGGGAAAGTGATTCTGAGTTCCCGTGATGGTGACCACAACGACCAGACAGCGGCTGGCGAGACTCGCGATCCCAACATACGCCTGATGCCGGGATACGGCGCGCCCAACAAGCGCGATTTCGAAGTAGCACACTCGAATTCGGATGACGACACGCCGTCTCCAGCGGCTGAGTCACCGGCGGCACCCGATTCTGCTGTGACTGCAGAGTCGATTCCCTCGACAGACTCTGTTGCGCCGACCCCAACCGGTGATTCTCCGCCGGTTGCCTCAACGACGGAATCGACCGATCCAAGTCCTTCTGCGGAAACAGCCCTAACTGCGGCGGGACAAACCGTCTCCAACAATCAGGCCGAGACTTCCAGCGCCTCTGCCGCCATTTCCGGTACCGGAGGCCCGCCGACGATGTCCCAGATGGAGCAGAATTTGCAGAAGATGTATCAGCAACGCCAGCAGCTTCAAGCCCAGCAGAATCGGCCCGCGCCACCCTCGACACCGTAAGGATCGAAGTTCCGCAGATTCAACGATAGGCTGAAGGAGAATCGTTCAGGAGGTTGTTGGTGCGAAAGGGGGGACTCGAACCCCCACGGTTTTACCCGCCAGATCCTAAGTCTGGTGCGTCTGCCAATTCCGCCACTTTCGCACGAGAGGTGCCAGAAACTTGCAACTGGCATCCCTTCCGATTGTACCTGTTTCTTCAACTCCCCCGTCTGCTTCGACATTTCCCGCCAGGATCGCTGGAATCAGGCTGCGGAGACTCTGACATCCGATTGTCCAACCGGTTGCACTGCGAAGATGTGGTTTGCCGGGCCCAAAATAAAAGGGCCCAACTTTGA
>Ga0335080_10004975_pt1 | contig 13615 bp, 12 predicted proteins | sample Lox_Sample_34_FD_206720 | JGI IMG/M metagenome (GOLD analysis project Ga0335080, IMG submission 206720) | Soil microbial communities from Loxahatchee National Wildlife Refuge, Florida, United States - Lox_Sample_3.4 | ecosystem: Environmental > Terrestrial > Soil > Wetlands | place: USA... | reverse complement strand
CTCCTGGTGATCGAACGCTGACATAGCGTCGATGTTTTACATATTATGACTATGTAACAGGAGCGTGCTATTCGCAAGCCCGCGATGAAGAGCCGCCGGGACGAGAACAGCGCCGCCACGCGCCGGGCGCTGCTGCGCACCGCGCGCCGGCTGTTCGCGAAGCACGGCTTCGCCGGCACGGGCATCGAGGCGATCGCGCGCGGCTCGCGGGTCACGATCGGCGCGCTCTACCACCACTTCGACGACAAGGAAGCGCTGCTGCTCGCGGTCGCCGAAGAGATCGAGCAGGAGCTCCTGGCGCGGGCGGCGAGCGTCGACGAGGCCGACCCCTGGCTGCGGCTGCGGCGCGGCTTCGACGTATTGCTCGAGGCCTGCTCCGCGCCCGACGTGCAGCGGATCGTGTTCCAGGAAGCGCCGCTCGTGCTCGGCGCCGAGCGCTGGCGCGAGGTCGAGCTGCGCTACTCGTACGGCGCCATGCAGGGAGCGGTGTCGGAGCTGATGCGCGCCGGGATCATGCGCAGCTATCCACTCGAGATGCTCGCGCCCGTGCTGCTGGCGCTGGTGCGGGACAGCGCCGCGGCCATCCATGCTGCCAAGCAGCGCAAGACCGCCTACGCACAGGCCTGCGAGCTGGTCGGCCGCTTCCTCGAATCACTGCGGAGTGAACAGCCCTGACGTGCTGATCTTGGCGTTGATCAGCGCCAGGTGACTCGTGGTGCCGGCCGGGTTGTTGCCGGTGGCGACCACGGTGAGCGAGATCTTGCTGATCTCCGGCGACATGACGTCGCCGCGGTACTTCACCGTTCCGGTGAGTCCGCCCGTGATGCCCTCGAACAGGTTGCCCAGCGCGCCGCCGTCCTCGAGGTTGTCGATCAGCGCGAAGGTCCGCGTGTGCGTGTCGACGATCGGATCGACGTCGCCGATCGGCAGCACCGAGATCACCGGCAGCTTCGCAAACAGGCTCTTGGCCACCAGCTCGAGCCCCGCGTTGCCGTCGAAGCTCCACACCAGCTCGTAGTCGCTGTCGGAGACGCCGAACTCCTGGAAGACGCGCTTGTTGTCGAGCTTGGTCTTCACGATCTGGCCGTCGGTCGGGCTGTTGCTGAGCTGCACCAGCACCGTGCCGCTGATCTTGGCCTTGAACATCATCGGCGAGCCCGCCTGGGCGAAGCTGGCACCGGTGAAGAGGAGCGCTGCGACCGCAAACCGGAGAACGCTGTGATTCATGTGCTGCCTGATCGGCAGCGCGCGGCTCGGATTCAGCGATTTCTAAGCGCGCCAGGGAGCCGCGGCCAGCGGCAGGCCGAGCGCGTCGGCAACGCCCTTCTGCGTCACCTGGCCCCGGTAGCAGTTCACGCCGCGCGCCAGCGCCGGATTGGCCGCCAATGCAGCCACCGCTCCGCGCCGGCACAGCTCCATCAGGTACGGGAACGTGGCGTTGTTGAGCGCCAGGGTCGAGGTTCGGGGCACGGCGCCGGGCATGTTCGTGACTCCGTAGTGGATCACGCCGTCGACGAGATAGGTGGGGTTCGAGTGCGAAGTCGGGTGGATCGTCTCGACGCAGCCGCCCTGGTCGACCGCCACGTCGACGATCACGCTGCCGCGCTTCATCTGGCGCACCAGGTCGCGAGTCACCAGGAGCGGCGCGCGCGCGCCGGGAATCAGCACCGCGCCGATCACGATGTCGGCGTCGAGCACCGACTGCTCCAGGTTCACCACGTTCGAGTACAGCGTCGAGATGCCGCCGTGGTAGATGTCGTACAGGTGCGAGAGCCGGCGCTGGTCGATGTCGAGCACCGAGACCTCGGCGCCGAGCCCGACCGCCATGCGCACCGCCGCCGTGCCCACGATGCCCGCGCCGATCACGCACACGCGGCCGCGCGGCACGCCCGGCACGCCGCCCAGCAGCACGCCGCGCCCACCCTGGTCAGCCTGCAGGTAGTGCGCGCCGAGCTGCACCGCGAGCCGGCCCGCGACCTCGCTCATCGGCACGAGCAGCGGCAGTGACCCGTCGTCGAGCTGCACCGTTTCGAAGCCGATCGCGATGATGCCGCGCTCGAGGACCTGGCGAGTCAGCGCCGGCTCGGGCGCCAGGTGCAGGAAGTCGAACAGCACCTGACCCGGGCGCATGGCCGCGATCTCGCTCGGCGTCGGCTCCTTCACCTTGGTCACGACGTCGGCGCCGGCGATGATCTCGTCGGCCGACTTCTTGATCACGGCGCCGACCGCTTCGTACTGCTCGTCGGCGAAGCCGCTGCCTTCGCCCGCGCCGGACTCGACCGCCACCTCGTGACCGCCGGCGACCAGCGCGCGCGCGCCGCTCGGCAGGAGCGCCACGCGCAGCTCCCGGTCCTTGGTCTCGCGCAACACGCCCACGCGCATCAGCCGGCTCCTCCAGTGGGACCCCGCGAACATAGCGCGCAAAGAGTCCGGACTCGGGGGGGATCGGACAGGCGAAGCTCGAACTGGAGACCGTCTCGTGTTCGCGTGCTCCGCACGCTCGCTACCAGACGGGTCGGCTGGCCTGGCCCTCGTGCGTGGCTTCCTGCTCGACACCGTCCGACACGCGCGCCACGTAGAGCTGACTCGTCTGCGAGTCGCCGCGCGCCGACGCGTACACCACGAAGCGGCCGTCGGGCGAGAGCGAGGGATACTCCTCGGCATCGTCGGTGTGGGTGAGCTGGCGTTTGCCGCCGCCGTCCGCGCGCATGATCCAGATGTCGGTGTTGCCCGACTGCATCTCGCGCTGGAAGACGATCCAGTGCCCGTCGCGCGAGAAGCGCGGGTGACTGCCGCGCGTGATCGGCCGCGGCTCCTTCTCGCCGAGCGACATCAGGTAGATGGTCGAGTCGGTGGTGGAGTGCGCCGCCTTGCGCGCGAACACGACCGTGCGACCGTCGAGCGAGACGTCCGGCGTCCAACACCCGACGGTGTCGGGCAGGAGCTGGTCGCCCCCTTCGTCGGTGTTGATCCAGATCCCGCCGGCGCGCTTCCCCCCCGACAAGCTGACCAGGCCGTGCCAGGCCAGCCGGATCGGGCCGTCGGCCAGGCCCGCGCCGACTCCGGTCTTGTTGTGCGAGGCCACGGCCCAGGCGCCGGTGAGTCGGTTCCAGGTCCACAGCCCGAGCGAGCCGTCGGACGGGTCGAGCCGCGCCACCAGGAGCCGCGCGCCGTCGGAGCTCCAGTCGAGCGGAAAGCCGCCTGCGCCCACGTCGGGCACGTTCACGAGCTTGCCGGTCTGGAGATACAAGAGCGCGAGATTCGTGCGCATCTTGGGCTTCTTGTACAAGCCGATGTCGTCGTCCGGGCTCTCGATCGTGAGCGCGTCCTTGAACTGACTCACCGACAGGATGCCCTCGGACGGGGCGTCGCGGACCAGCGCGATCGGATCCTCGGGCAGGTCGCTCTGCGAGATGTGGCTGAAGCAGGCCGCGCAGCCCAGCGCGCCGGCCAGCGCGAGGACGCGGCTAGCGAACGGCGCGACCGCGGAAGGCGCGCGCCTCCGGATCCCACTCGAACAGCGCCGCGGCGTCCACGCCCGACTCTCCGATCGAGACCACGAGCTGCGCCGCTCCCGGGTAGAGCGGCTCGCCATCGGGCCCGAGCGCGCCAGCGACGTCGGTGTGCGACAGGTACGCCGCCGCGTCGACGTGCGAGTGATAGATGCAAAGAAGTCTCTCCCCCACAGACTCCGCCGCTCGCAGCGCATGCAACAACTCCTGCTCGTCGATCCAGAACGCACGGCTCGCGGCGAGGTTCGACTCGCCTCGCGCAACCCGCTGGCTTTGGACGTTCGCGCACCGAACGACATGCAGGGGACCATCGACTTCGGTGCCGATGAGCAAACCGCAGCACTCCTCCGGATAGCACTCGCGGGCGTGCTGGAAAACCTCGAGCAAGAGCTCGCGCGGCAACTCCGCGGGCTCGGCGTCCGGATCGGACACCACCGCCGCGCGCTCGCGCCATTCATCCACGGTTAAATCTCGTACGAGGCCGGGTCTTTCGAGGCGCGCTCGATCCCGCGCTCGGCGGCCTCGCGGCACAGGTCGGCGATCGTGTGCTGGCCCAGGGCCTGCGAAAGGCTCGCGCGCACCTGACCCCAGACGAAGTCCGGGCCCGGGCCGCCCTTGTCCCCGGCCTTTTCCTTGTCCACATCGGCGAGCAGGAGCACGTTGCCCTGGACCGCACGCACCACCTCGGCCAGCGTGATCTCGGCCGGGCCGCGGGCGAGCTGGTAGCCGCCGCCCGGGCCGCGTTTGCTCGTGACGAGGCCGGCTCGGCGCAACTTCTGAAAGATCTGCTCGAGGTAGCGCGCGGGGATGGTCTGGCGCCGGCCGACCTCGACCAGCGGCACCGGCCGGGCCCCGCCGTTGTAGGCGAGATCGAAGATCCCGTAGATGGCGTAGCGGACCTGCTGCGTCGCTCGCATGTCTGCGCGCGGACCGTACCACGAGGGCTCGCACGGGCAACTCGCGCAGTGAATCGATAGAGTCGGGAGCTCGCCCACTCCTCCTCCGGAGACGAGGCCGCGAACACGCTCGACCCGCGCTCGTCGCGACCGCTGTTGCGGTTCGCGGAGGATCTCGCGCGACTGCCGACTCACGAGCTGGGCGGCACGCTGCGCGCGCTCTTGCCGCTGTCCGCGCAGAGCGGCACCGCGCCGGGTGACTCACCGGCGCCGCCGCTCGCGGCCGAGCCCGCCGACGAGCTCAAGGGGATCCTCTCGCGGCGCAAGATCGGCGCGCTCTGGTCGCACCAGGCCGAGGCGCTGGCCCGCGTGCAGGCCGGGCGCGACGTGCTGCTCGCCACGCCGACCGCGAGCGGCAAGAGCCTGGTCTACAACCTGGCCGCCGCCGCGCGGGTGCTGGCGCGCCGCGAAGCGCGCGCGCTGTTCCTGTTCCCGCTGAAGGCGCTCGAGCACGACCAGCTCGGCGGCCTGCGCGCCGACCTGGCGACGCTCTCGGCGCTCGACCCGCCGACCGCAGAGATCTACGACGGAGACACCTCGCCGCACCGGCGCAAGAAGATCCGCGAGTCACCGCCGTCGGTGCTGCTCAGCACGCCCGACATGCTGCACGCCGGCATCCTCCCCGGTCACGAGCAGTGGCAGGAGTTCTTCCGGAACCTCGAGCTCGTGGTGGTGGACGAGGTCCACACCTACCGCGGCGTGCTGGGCGCGCACTTCGCCCAGGTGCTGCGCCGGCTGGTGCGCATCGCGAGACACTACGGCGCCGAGCCGCGCTTCATCGCCTGCTCGGCCACGATCGGCAATCCCGGTGCGTTCGCGCGCGAGCTGTTCGGGCGCGAGCTCGACGTGGTCGACGCCGATGGCGCGCCGCCTGCGCAGCGCTGGCTCGCCACGCTCGAGCCCGAGGTCTCGACCTACACCACGGCGGCCCGGCTGTTCCGGCGCTGCGTACACGCCGGCCTGCGCACGATCGCCTTCACGCAGGCGCGGCGAGTCACCGAGCTCATGCACCTGTGGATCCTCGAGGCCGAGCCAGCGCTCGCCCCGCGCATCTCGTCGTACCGCAGCGGCTTCCTGCCCGAGGAACGGCGCGCGATCGAGCGCAGGTTGTTCGACGGCGATCTGCTCGGGGTGATCTCGACCTCGGCGCTCGAGCTCGGCATCGACGTGGGCGGGCTCGACGTGTGCATCCTCGTCGGCTACCCGGGCTCGGTGCTGGCCACGCGCCAGCGCGCCGGCCGGGTCGCGCGCGGCCGCGAGGGGCTGGTGTTCCTGATCCCCCAGGAGGACGCGCTCGACCGCTTCTTCCTGCGCCATCCCGAGCGGCTCGTGACTCGCCCGTGCGAGGACGCAGTGCTCGACGCCACGAGCGAGGAGATCACCGCCGCCCACCTGCCCTGCGCCGCCGCCGAAGTGCCGCTCCTGCACGCCGAGCCCTGGCTGCAGCCGCCGGGGCTGCAGCGCGCGCTGGCGCTCGCGCACGAGCGCGGCGGGCTGCTCGAGAGCGCCGCCGGCGGTGAGTCGTTCGCGGCGCGCCGCGACCCGGCGCGCCAGGTCAGCCTGCGCTCGGCCGGTGAGTCGTTCGCGATCCGCAGGGCCGGCGATCCGGGCCGCCGGGTGGTCGGCACGATCGGGCGCTCGCGCGTCTCGGGCGAGTGTCACCCGGGAGCGATCTACTTGCACCGCGCGCAGACCTATCAGGTCACCTCGCTCGACTTCGAGCGCCGCCAGGTCGAGGTCCTTGGACCCCACCCCGTCGACTGGTACACGCGACCGGTGGTCGAGAAGGAGACCGAGATCCTCGAGGTGCTGCGCTCGCGCCCGATCGGGAACACGCTGGCCAAGCTCGGCCGCCTGCGAGTCACCTCCTGGACCAAGGCCTACGAGAAGCGCCGCATCTACGGCCAGGATCTGCTCGGCCGCCACCCGCTCGAGCTGCCGCCCACGCGCTTCGAGACCGAAGGCGTGTGGCTCGAGCTGGCGCCACAGATCGAGCGCGTGTGCAAGTCCGTGGGCCGGCACTTCATGGGCGGGATCCACGGACTCGAGCACGCGGCGCTGGCGCTGTTCCCGCTGTTCGCGCTGTGCGACCGCTTCGACGCCGCGGGCATCTCGATCCCGCGCCACCCGCAGGTGCGCGGGCCGGCGATCTTCCTGTACGACTCACACGCAGGTGGGATCGGGATCTCGCGCGCGATCTTCCCGAAGCTCGAGGAGCTCGTGTCACTCGCGGGCGAGATCACCCGCGAGTGTCCGTGCGCGGACGGCTGTCCCTCGTGCATCCACTCGCCGCGCTGCGGCGCCGGCAACCACCCGCTCGACAAGCGCGCGGTGGTGCGCGTGGTCGACCTCGCACTCGCGCGCGAGCCGCTGCCCGCGCCCGCGGAGCTGGTCGAGCCCGAGCTCTTCGAGCTGCCCTGGGACGACGAGACACCCCCAGCGCGCGCCGAGCCGGGGCCGGTGATCTTCGACGTCGAGACGCAGCGCTCGGCGCAGGACGTGGGCGGCTGGCAGAACACGCACCTGATGCGGCTCGCGCTCGCGGTCGTGTACGACACGGGCACGGGTGAGTTCGAGACCTACACCGAGGCGCGGGCGGAGGAGCTGGTCGCGCGCCTGTTCTCGGCGCCCGCGGTGCTGGGCTTCAACGTGCGCCGCTTCGACTACGCGGTGCTGCGCGCCTACAGCGCGCGCCGGTTCGAGGACCTGCCCACCTTCGACCTGCTCGAGGACGTGCAGCGCAAGCTCGGCTACCGGCTCTCGCTCGATCACCTGGCGCGCGAGACGCTCGGCCGCGGCAAGACCGGCGACGGCCTCCAGTCACTCGACTGGTGGAAGCAGGGCCGGCTCGACCTGATCGAGACCTACTGCCGGATGGACGTCGAGCTGTGCCGCGACTTACTGGCGTTCGCGGCGCGCGAGCGCCACGTATTGTTCCAGCGCAAGGACGGCGAGCGGGTGCGCCTGCCGGTCGACTGGGACACGTCCGCCATCCTGGCCCGGATCCAGCGCCTGCGCGAGGCCGGGGGCGTCTATCGCGCCAGCCAGCTCCCGCTGGGTGCATCGCAGGCGTAGCCCGGTACATTTCCGCGCCCTGTGCTGCAGCTGGACGAACTGGCCAAGTCGTACGCCGGCCGCGTGCTCTTCGAGCACGCGAGCGCCGAGGTCCGCGCCGACGACCGCGTGGGTCTGGTCGGGAAGAACGGTGCCGGCAAGACCACCCTGCTGCGCATCCTGGCCGGCGCCGAGCACGCCGACTCGGGCGCGGTGCGCCTGCAGCGCGGCACGCGCATCGGCTACCTGCGCCAGGAAGTGAGTGCGGTCTCGGAACGGACCGTGATCGAGGAGGCGGAGACCGCGCTCGCGCCGATCCGGGCGCTCGAGGCCCGGCTGCGCGCGCTCGAGGACGAGATGGCCGCCTCGCACGAATCGCCCTCCGAATCACTCGCTGAGCGCTACGACGCCGCGCACCGCGCCTACGAGGCGGCCGGCGGCTTCTCGGCGGACGCCGAGCTGCGCTCCACGCTCACGGGGCTGGGGCTCGGCCCCGAGAAGTGGCACGAGCCGCTGCGCAAGCTGTCGGGCGGCTGGCTGATGCGCGTCGAGCTGGCCAAGCTACTCATCGCCAAGCCCGAGCTCTTGCTGCTCGACGAGCCCACGAATCACCTCGACCTGCCCTCGATCGCCTGGTTCGAGGGCGTGCTCGCGAGCTATCCGGGCGCGGTCGTCGTAGTTTCGCACGACCGGGTCTTCCTCGACCGCCACACCAACCGGATCGCCGAGCTCGAGGGCGCGCGGCTCTCGCTGTACAAGGGCAACTACTCTGGCTACGTGACTCAGAAGGCGCTCCGGCTCGAGGACGTCGAGGCGCGCCGCGCGAACCTGGAGCGCGCGATCGCGCACAAAGAGAAGTTCGTCGCCCGCTTCCGCTACGGCACCAAGGCGAGTCAGGCGCAGAGCCGGCTGAAGGCGATCGACAAGCTCCAGGCCGAGCTCGAGGAGCTGCCCGAGGCCGCGGCGCAGCGCAAGATGCGCGCCCGCTTCTCCGCCGGCGTGCGCCCGGGAGAGATCGTGCTGCGCATGGAGCGCGCGGCGAAGGCCTACGGCGAGAACACGGTCTATCGCTCGCTCGACTTCGAGCTGAAGCGCGGCGAGCGCGTCGCGCTGGTCGGTCCGAACGGTGCCGGCAAGTCGACCTTGCTCCGGCTCGCGGCCGGCGCGCTCACTCCCGACCGCGGCGCGCGCGAGCTGGGTCACAACGCGCACTGCGCCTTCTACGCGCAGCACCAGGTCGACGCGCTCGACGCCTCGCGCACGGTGCTGGGCGAGCTCGAGCACGAGGCCAAGCTCGACGACATCCCGCGGCTGCGCGGCATCCTGGGCGCCTTCCTGTTCTCGGGCGACGACGTGGACAAGAAGGTCTCGGTGCTGTCGGGCGGCGAGAAGGCGCGACTGGCGCTGGCGAAGCTCCTGCTCGCGCGCGCGAACTTCCTGGTGCTGGACGAGCCGACCAACCATCTGGACATGGACGCGCGCGACGTGCTGACCGAGGCGCTCGCGGGCTACGGCGGCACGCTGCTCTTCGTGAGTCACGACCGGCTGTTCATCGAGGCGCTGGCCACGCGCGTGGTCGAGATCACGCCCGGACAGGGCGAGGCGCGCGTGCGCCACTTCCTGGGCGGCTACGAGTCGTACGCGGCAGCATTGGCCAAGGAAGCCGAGCCCGCGCCCAAGCAGAGGAGCTCGGCGCCGAAGCCAGCGGCCGCCCCGCCCAAGCCGGCCAAGCGCAAGGACAACGCCCAGCGCAAGCTGCGCGAGCGCGCCGAGGCGCTCGAGCGCGAGATCGAGTCACTCGAGGCGGCGGTCACCCGCCTGGACTGGCTGGCCGCCGACCCCGAGGTGGCCAAGGACGGCGAGCGCATGCGCGAGATCGCCGCCGAGCGCCGCGCTCAGAAGGACAAGCTCGACGCGCTGTATCCGGAATGGGAGCGGATCAGCGCCGAGGCCGAGTGACTCGCAGTCAGTCCAGGAACTCCCAGGTGTCCGCACCGTCGAGGTGCCGGACGCGCACCTCGCCGAGCTGCTTTGGGTCGAAGTTCAGCGCGTTGACGCCCGTCCTTGCGTTGGGCTGTGGCTCGACCGGCTCCCAATGGGTGACGCAGCCGCAGGTCGAGCAACGGACGAAGCGCAGTCTCTTGTCGCCCCAGACATAGCCGCAGGTCGCGCCGGGCGGGGCCACGACCTCGAGGTCTCCCGCGCTGTAGTACGCCCAATGAGCCGCGTAGCGGCGGCAGATCGAGCAGTTGCAGGCCGTGAGCTCGGTCGGGGGCCGCGCCACGCGAATGCTGACCGCGCCGCAGTGACAGCTTGCCGTGAGCACGACTAGTAGCGGTCCCGGTGGCGCAGCCAGCTCATCGTGTAGGGCAGCGCGTCCTCGTCGCGTCCCTTCGGCACCAGGTCGAGCAGCTGGTAGGCGGCGTTCAGCGGGTCGAGCCCGCGCGTGTAGGTCGAGTAGGTGTGGAAGATCTCGCCCTTGGGGTTGCGGTAGAAGACCGAGATGCCGGGGCCCTCGGTCACCGGATGCGCCATGGTGCCGTAGTTGTACAGCGGGAGCTTCTGCGCGATCTCGTCGTCCGTGAAGGTGACTCCGAAGTCGCGGTTGAAGTCACTCGGCTCGGAAGACACCCAGTGGAAGGTCCAGCCCAGGCGCTTGCGGAAGGCCTCGAGCTTGGCGAGCGGCGAGATCGACACGACCGCCACCGCCAGGTCGCGCGCCGCCAGGTGCACCACGTTCCGCTCGAGGCTGTCCATCCAGAACGAGCAGCTCTTGCAGCCCTCCTCCCAGCTCTTCGGGTACATGAAGTGATAGACGAGCAGCTGGCTCTTCCCGTCGAACAGGTCGCCGAGTGACTCGCGGCCGCGCGGCCCGTCGAAGGCGTAGGGCTTCTCGATCCGCTCCCAGGGCAGCGCCCGGCGCTCCTCGGCGAGCTGGTCGCGCAGCCGCGTCAACTCCTTCTCGCGCTTCATGAACGCTTTGCGCGCTTCCAACCACTGGGCGTGCGAGACCACCGGATGCCGATCGAGGTTGGCCATGCCGGAAGCCTAGGCTAGCATCGGCCCCCGCGCCGCCTGCCCAGGTGGTGAAATTGGTAGACACGCCAGATTCAGGGTCTGGTGCCCGAAAGGGCATGCTGGTTCGAGTCCAGTCCTGGGCACCACCGCCATGGCGCCCCGTATCCTTTTGCGAGCTGCTCCGTCATGCGGACGAGGAGGAACTCGCGATGGGTGAAGAGGCAGCCATGGCGACACGTTCGGAGGCGCTCTCCGAAGAGCTGCACAGCTTCTGGTATCGCGCCGTGGACCTTTGGGCTCCGTTCCGGCCGGCGCTGCACGGCTACTGCCGGAGACTCACCGGCGATCTCTGGGACAGCGAGGACCTGGTGCAGGAAACGCTGCTGCGGGCGTTCGGTCAGCTCGGCCTGCTGAATCACGGCATCACAAACCCGCGCGCTTACCTGCTGCGGATCGCGACCAACCTGTGGATCGACGAGCTGCGCCGGCGTGGCCACGAACAGCCTACGCCCCCAGAGCACATGGACGCCCTGGCAGCGCCGCGAGAGACTGGGCCGGAGGAAAGTGACTTGCGCGCTGCCGGCGCCCGGCTGCAGCGGCTCTCGCCGCAGGAGCGGGCGGCCGTGCTGCTGAGGGAGATGTTCGAGCTCTCGCTGGCGGAGATCGCCGAGCTGCTCGACACCACGGTCGGTGCGGTGAAGGCGGCCCTCCACCGCGGGCGCGACCGTCTGCGCGAGCCCGACTCACTCGGGCCACGGCGGCGCGCCGGAGCGTCGCCCGAGCTGCTCGATCGCTGGATCGAACGCTACCGCGCGCGCGACCTGCCCGGAATGGCGGCGCTTCTGCTCGAAGACGCCGTGGTCGAGAACCTCGGTCTGTCGCTGCAGTACGGCCGAGACTTCGCGCGGGGCTCGAAGAGCAACACGCTCTACTACGTCTTGCACGGTCACGGCGACTGGCCCGAGCGCTACGTCGCGGAAGAGGCGCGCTACGAGCGCGCCGAGCTCGACGGCGAGTGGCTCTTGCTCGGCATCGTGCGCCATCGGGGGAAGGAACGGCTGCAAGTCCCCGTGCGCATCGAGGAGCGCGACGGTGGCATCGCGCGCATGCGCTTCTACGGCTTCTGTCCGGAGACCGTGCGCGAACTCGGCGAGCGGCTCGGCATGCGCGTCTGGACCGGTCTCTATCGGCCGCCGGATCCCGAGCCCGCCCCCTAGAGCCGAGAGTCGAGCTCGATCGCGTAGCGCAGGTCGGCCAGGAACTCCGGAATGGCCGCGCCCACGCGGTGCCAGTTCGGGATCAGCGGCGCGCGCATCGGGTCGCGCACGAAGGCCAGGCCGGCGGCGCGCAGTCCCGCGGTGAAGGTCTCGACCATGCCCTCTTCGTCGTGCGGATCGAAGCGCAGGCCGTTGATGCGCGAGTCGGCCGAGTAGGCGGTGATCGTGTCCTGCGCGTGGCGCAGGTAGGCCGAGCACAGCGTGTTCAGGAAGCCGGCGTCGAACTGCACGCCCACGCTCGCCAGGTTGCGGAAGAGCGAGGTGGCGATGTCGATCACCATGCGGTGCAGGCCGCGCGAGGGATCGAGCGGCGACAGCTCCTGGTGCTTGTGGTCGTAGTTGTCGCACAGCTCGACCTGGCAGATGCGCTGCGGCGACGCGTTGCGAAACACTTCGGCGAGCAGCCCCACCTCGAGCCCCCAGTCGCTCGGGATGCGGATCTGGCGCGCGAGCGCGGTCTTCATCGAGAACTCGCCGGCCAGCGGATAGCGGAAGCTCTGGATGAACTCGAGCAGCGGCAGCTCGCTGCCCAGCGTGCGTTTGAGCGAGAGCACGAGCGGAGTCACGAACAGGCGTGTGACTCGTCCGTGCAGGCGGTCGGTGGCGCGGCCGTAGTAGCCCTTGCAGTAGTCGTAGTCGAGGTGAGGCGAGAGCACCGGGTAGCAGAGCCGCGCCAGGAACTCGCGGTCGTAAGTCAGGATGTCGCAGTCGTGGAACGCGAGCGCGTCGGTGTCTCCCAGCGCGAGCGCGCAGCCCGCGCCCAGCCAGACCGCGCGGCCCTTGCCGTCGGGTCCCGGCTCGAGACCGCTGGCGCGCTGCCGGGCCAGCAGCTCGCCCACGGTCGGCCCGCTGCCCCAGATGCAGATCGCCTCCGGCAGCACCCGGAAGAACTCGCGCACGCGCCGGAACTCGTCGACGTCCTGGGTGCCCGAGACGCTGACTACGATCCGGTGCAGATATGACACCTCGCGCAGCACCTCGACGATGCCGCGCAGGCCCGGGCCCTGGACCTCGCTGGCCAGACACGGCAGCACCAGCGCCATCGGCCGCTCGCGCGCGAAATGTTTGAGCTCGGCCTCGAGCCGCCCGAGTGACGCCGGGGCCAGCCGGTGCAGCGTGGTGATCACGCCGTTCTGGTAGAAGTCGCTCATGCGATGCGCGAGCTTAGCCGCAAACGGGAACGGATTGGAAATCGGGTGAAGGCCCCACTGCGCGCGGGACGAGGCGAACGCAAACGTCTGGGACTGGCTCTGGGAGCGGGCGGCGCGCGCGGGTTGGCTCACGCCGGGGTGCTGTTCGGGCTGACCGAAGCCGGCGTGGCGATCGACGCGATCGCGGGCACCAGCATCGGGGCGCTGATCGGCGCGCTCTGGGCCACGGGCCAGCTCGAGTTCTTCGAGCGCGAGCTGCGCAGCACCGACCGCTCCGACCTGGTGCGCTACCTCGACCCGGTCTGGCCGCGGTCCGGGCTGTTGTCGGGGGAACGCGCCACCGAGTATCTGCGCTCGCTGATCGGTGACTGGCGGATCGAGGACCTGCCGATCGCATTCGCGGCGGTGGCGGTCGATCTGGTGTCGGGCGAAGAGATCTGGATCCGCGAGGGCCGGCTGCTCGACGCGGTGCGCGCCAGCATCTCGCTGCCGGGCATCTTCGTGCCGGTGCGCCAGGGCAGCCGCGTGCTGGTCGACGGGGCGATCCGCAATCCGGTGCCGATCTCGCCGCTCGAAGCGCTGGGTGTCGACGTGCGGGTGGCGGTGAACCTGCAGGCGCAGCCGGTGCGCGAGCTCGAGCCGCGCAC
>Ga0335080_10004971_pt1 | contig 13621 bp, 11 predicted proteins | sample Lox_Sample_34_FD_206720 | JGI IMG/M metagenome (GOLD analysis project Ga0335080, IMG submission 206720) | Soil microbial communities from Loxahatchee National Wildlife Refuge, Florida, United States - Lox_Sample_3.4 | ecosystem: Environmental > Terrestrial > Soil > Wetlands | place: USA... | reverse complement strand
CATGGCCCGATCGCCTGCGCCACCACCGTACCCGCCTGAAGCAGTTCATCAATCAATCCGTCCAGCGAGTCATCCCGCCGTTCCCACAGCACCCCCGCCCCGCCGTAGTTGAAGTATCGGGCGCGATGATCGCGATAGGCAGCCACTAGGTCCAGCCCTTTCGGCATTCCCACTTCCACCACAACTCCCAGCACTTCCTTCGCCCGCTCCGGCGGCGACTTCTCTCCCAGTTCCCGCAGCGTATGCCACGCCTGCAGAAAAACGCGCGTCTCCAGGTCCGGCATCTTCACGATCTGCCGCACCGCATCCCGAGCCCCGGCCAAGTCGCCCGCGTCCCGCAGGTCCCGCGCGCGGTGAAACGAAGCCCAAGGCTCGGTAAGCTGCACCTTCGGATGCACCTTCACTAACTCAGCCAGCGGCACATCTCCGAAAAGCGTATTCCTGATCTCGCGGTGGATCGACGAGGGATTGAGTGCAACGAAATCCGACACGACTGAACCTCCTGCGCCTATCGAGCGCAGCGCCTCTGGTTCAGCCTGCGTTGATGCGATTACGCAGGCGCTTGAGAACGTTCGGGGGAACCAGCCCGGCGACATCGCCGCCGAAGCTGAAGACTTCCTTAAGCATGCGCGAACTTACAAACGAATAGCGGCCCGCCGGCTGCAGAAACACGGTTTCGATCTCAGGCGCAAGTCGCCGGTTCATCAGCGCCATTTGAAATTCACCCTCGTAATCGGAGATGGCGCGAATCCCGCGCAGCACCGCGGTGGCGCCAAGCTGGCGCGCAAAATCCACCATCAGCCCGTCAAACGTAGCCACGCTCACATTCCCGAGCGCGGCCGTCGACTCGGTCAGCATCTCCACACGCTCTTCCACGGTGAATAGCGGGTTCTTGATCGGGTTGCGCAGAACGGCAACCGTCAGGTGCTCGAAGAGCTTCGACCCGCGCTGGATCAGATCGATGTGCCCGTTCGTGGGAGGATCGAACGTCCCGGGATAAAGTGCCTTCACACTCATCGAGTCTGCTCCGGTTTGATTCTACGGTATTTCCAGCCCATCTATCGCGCTCGAGGTTGGCTTCTCTGAGTCCGCTACCTCTCCTTTAAAGACGGATTCGAAGCGATCCCATGCTCCAGCTTCTTCGACAGGATGATGCTCGACAGGCAGAAACCGATAAACAGGTAATAGCCAGGCAGAATTCTGGAAGCATCCGTCGGGATCTGCACCATCTGGACGTTCGGCATCTGCCGCAGGCCGTCCCACGCACTCCCGGTGACACCATTAAATGCAACGAACGACATGAAGATCGCCAGCACCATCACGTCAGCCATCGACCACTTCGATAGGTCGAACGCTACCAACTTCACCAGCCGACTCGTCCGCAACAACGCCGGCCGGAAGAGACTCGCGCTGAGCGCAAGCATCTTCAACGCCGGAAAAACTACGCTAAACAGAATCACCAGCACGCCTACCAGCGCCATTTCCGGACGCCCCATCTGCATCAGTGTTTCAAACACCTCAAAGACCGTCTTGCTTCGGTAGTACAGTGACTGGTCGCGAAACTCGATGGGCGCCCCAAGCAGCGTTGCGTCCACCTTGGTCACGCGAACTTCCACCTCCAGCATCGGGCTGAGCACGCCCCCGACCAGCATCGTGATAGAGAACAACATCAGTACCACGACCGTGCTCCGCGAGAGTGTCGGCTTGCCAACCATGAGCACAATGAAAGCCAGCGCCGCCGATGCAATCACGATGAGGTAGTCCCGATTCAGCGTTGTGTCCGCCTCTGCGATCTGCTTGCCAAGCGTCTCCTCGCAAGCCTCGCCATTCGAGCAACCGTATTGCCTGAGGATAGCGTTATAGGTGGTCATGTCCGTGTGACTGAATGTGTTCTTGACCGCATCACTGAGGACATCGCGAATGGAGTCCTTGAAGCTCTTTTGCGTTTCCGGCTTGGCCAGTTCCGCCATCACAACGTTGGTGTACTCCGGCACATGCGGACGCAGGGATGCAACGATCATGTTCACGAGCATCACGTTGGCTCCGCCAGGTTTGCCCGGTGCCTTGCCGTTCGGCGATGTCATCTGCGTCTTGATGTTGTCCAGCAGAGCGTAGAGCGATCTCTCCACCATGGGCCGAAGGCTCTTGCTCTGCCCTTTGAGATCGATCTTGTCGACTTGCTCTTTGAGGATCGGACCGATGATCGAACGCCACTGATCGGCGCTCAGGATCCCGTAACGCGCATGCGTGATCTCGGCTAGGTCGGTGCGCAAAATGCGACGCGCGGCCAGCCCATCCACCGTCTTCCAACTGAACCAGACAGCCGGAAAGAGCAAAACCACTCCCACAACAAGACGGAAATCAAACCAGCGCGAACGTTCACCCGGTGTCGGCTCCATCGATGTGTCTGCGCTATCCACAATGATCCTAACGAGTATAAAACCGGCTCCGGCCTTAAATGAATTCAAAGGTGTGTAGGGTGTGGCTCACCTTCCGGCGAACAATTGACCGCCAGAATTGACGGGTGCCCCATCCTTGAATCGGGCTTCATCGATTCAAGGGTGGGAAACGAAGCTTGTTTCGCGTTTTGACGTGCTCACCGTCGCTCACTTGCTGTACGCCACTTCTTCCTTGCTCGGCTGCGCCGTCTTCGACGCCAGGTAGAGCGACAACACTGTAATGTCGTCTGTCTGCCCAAACCGCTTTGCCGTTTGCGCAATGTAACGCGCCGATTCGTTGCTCACCTGCTGTGTCCGCTCGAATCCGAACAGCTCACCCTCTGCGTTCTGCGCCTCAACAACACCGTCGGAAAGAAACACCAGCCGGTCGCCGCGGTTCAACTGAAACTCTGTCTGCTCGTACTCCGATTCGGCTATCACTCCCAGCGGTAGGCTCGGCTGCAGAGGAACCTCCCGACCATCACGATACGGGCTCAGATGCCCCGCATTGGCAATCTTCGTCGTCCCATCGGGGTAAACCCGCGCGCACAAACACGTCGCGTAACATGGCGCACAGTCCAGCTCCTTCACCGCAGTTCCCGGTGAAGCTACCGCGCCAATCAGCACATGATTGAGATGCTTCAACACCGTTGCCGGATCATGCGACAACTCGTTGCGCAGCGCGCCCACCAGCGTGCTCGAGTTCATCGCCGCCTGCAGACCTTTGCCGCTGACGTCTCCAACCACGATCAGCAGCGAGTCATCCTTCACCGGCAGCACCTGGAAGAAATCCCCGCCCACGCCGTTCACCGGCAGATAGGCGCTCTCCAACATGAAGTTCTTGTTCGAAGGCAGTTGTGTTGGAATCAGCAGCGCCTGCACGCTTCTCGCCGCCGAAATCTCCGCCGCCGAGCGCTGTTCCTCCTGGCTGATCCGCACAAACCGGTATAGGATCACCGCGATCAGGCTTCCCAGGAAAATCGTGTACGCCAGCGTGCTCGTCCCAAACTCAATCGGACCCAGGTAAAAACGATGCGATCCGAATTGCTCCGGAAGCCAGTGCCGCCTCGCCCCAAAATCCAGCACCGTATCCACCGAAGCCGCAGTCGCCGCAAGGAAGAACGGCAGCAGCATTACGCCTGCCTCCCGCTTTCCGCGCCTCCATGCCTTGTATAAAAGGACGCACACCAGGCCGCAGAACAACACCTCGGACGCTACTGAGAGAACCTGGTGCACCAGCAACAGCGGCGTGAAATAGACTAGCGGCGTCACCAGCACGCCGATCTGCACTCCACGAATCAGCTTCCGAGCCTTGCTCTCTGTGAAGTGCAGCACAAATTCCAGGGTCACCGCCATGAACAACCGGCCCGCAAACAGCCCGAAAGTCCTGTAAGCTCCCTGCGGAATCAATGCCATTCCGTAGAAGGCGTTCCCGGCCACTCCCGCTGCCAGTGAAGCGCAGAGCAGCGCAAGCCATAGATATTCGGGATGGTGCCGTTGCGCGAGGTAAAGAAATCCCCCCAGCACCGCTACGCACAGGAAGAGAAACCCCACCACCGCATTCGAGATGACTGATTCATTCCACTGGTGTCCAACGGCCAGCGAGAGCCGCTCCGCCATGTCGCTCGAGGTTCCAAGTTCCGCCTTCCGCAAAAGCCCGCGGCTGATCGTAGTGTCCGGTGCAGCCCACGTCCTCACGGCAATCACCGTCGGCCCGGAAGCCGCCGGCGATATCTCCACCAGGATCGGTGGCGATTGGTACTCCGAGGGTTCCTCCGTCATGCCTCGCGTGTGGCCCGTCTCCATCCCGTTTACATACGCCGTCAGTTGTCCCACCGAGTTGCTCGTCAGAAGCAGCGAAATCGCCTGCCCCCCAGCCAGGTTGCTCAACTGGGCTATCTGCTGCGGCTGAAGTTTCAATCGATACCACGCGTACCCGGTATAAGTGTCAAATCCCTGCTCGACAAGCGATTGGCTGAGGCTCACAACCGGCCAGCTGGAATCATCAAACGACGGATCTGACCACAGCGGATCATCGCCGGTGTGGAATCGCCACTGCCCATCAAGAAATGCAATTGCACGGATTCCGGAATTTGCCCCGTTTGCAGACCCACTCACACCGGTGGCCGACACATTGGTCCCAGGCCCCGGCGGCGTACTCTGCTGCGCATCGATGAAGCCGCACAGCGCCGCGACCGCCATCCAGCAGAGAGACACTCGCAGGAAAGGCCAATTCGCCACTCGTCGAAGGATGCGCATGCGCTTCAATAAAATTAGAGCACGAGAAGACCGCCCGCCCGAGCTCGGAACTCATCCGAGGACACAGAACGGCCACTCACCCGACCTCTTAGGCATTTACGCGTTTGGAACCGGAACGGTTCCTGCTACCGGCGAGCCCGCACCGCCTCTTTGGCCTCGGCGTGTCCCGTGACCGGCACCTCGGGAACCTCCGCCTTCGCTGCCTGTCCGATGCCCAGCTTCTTCCGCACTTCGCCGTCCATCTTCGCAAAAATGTCCTTGTTCTCTTTTAGGAAGGTGCGTGTGTTCTCGCGTCCCTGGCCGATCCGCTCGCCCGCATAGCTGTACCAGGCTCCCGATTTCTCCACGATGTTGTGCGCCACTGCCAGGTCCAGCACATCGCCCTCGCGGCTGATTCCTTCGCCGTACAGGATGTCAAACTCGGCCTCGCGGAACGGTGCCGCAACCTTGTTCTTCACAATCTTCACCTTGGTCCGGTTGCCCACCACCGCATCGCCTTCCTTGATCGCCGCAATGCGCCGGATATCCACCCGAACCGACGAATAGAACTTCAAAGCGCGCCCGCCGGTCGTCGTCTCCGGATTCCCGAACATCACCCCGATCTTCTCGCGGATCTGGTTGATGAAAATCAGCGACGTTCTCGACTTCGAAACCGTGCCTGTCAGCTTTCTCAGCGCCTGCGACATTAACCGTGCCTGCAACCCCACGTGCGAGTCGCCCATCTCTCCATCCAATTCGGCCTTCGGCACCAGAGCCGCCACCGAGTCCACCACCAGCACATCAATCGCGCCCGAACGAACCAGCGCCTCGGTAATCTCCAGCGCCTGCTCGCCCGAATCCGGTTGCGAAACCAGCAGGTTGTCGACATCCACTCCCAGCTTCTTCGCGTAGCTCGGATCCAGCGCATGCTCCGCATCCACAAAAGCTGCCAGCCCGCCGTTGCGCTGCGCCTCCGCAATGATCTGAAGCGTAATGGTGGTTTTGCCCGACGATTCCGGCCCGAAAACCTCGATCACCCGACCCCGTGGCACCCCTCCCACCCCAAGAGCCGCGTCAAAACTGATCGACCCGGTCGAGATTACCGAGATCGGCACCAGCGCCTCCCGCGAGCCCAGGCGGACGATGGACCCCTTCCCAAACTGCTTCTCGATCTGCGAAAGAGCTAATTCAACGGCTTTGGCGCGCTCATCGGCAACTGGCATGGTGATTCTCCTCTATAGATACTCGCCCTGCGCGCCTTGTTGGGAAATTGACAGAAAAACACGCGGCGGATACTTGATTTCGAACGGATTGTAGCAGTTTGCGACAAGCAATTGACACTGAAAAAGCGAAGAAAAGGTGAATATTCCGGCACCTCTGTATCGATCATCACGAACTGTGAGGAAAAGCCGGTACGTATCTCAGATGGACGTCACTCCCACCGGGAGAGAGAGGGCCATTTCGCCAGCAGGGCGTTTTTTTTCGCGGGGGTTGGTTCGAGTTGGAAAACGGCCCCGGTCCTACTTCAATCCCGCCAAACTCGCGTGCCGGAACAATAGACCTGACGTGGCGAACAACGCCACGAGGAGAGAATGCCCGATCGCCATATTTCGAGCAAGGTAGGGTGGGGCACCCGAGGGCAGCATCACCGCGATCAGCGTGAGCGTCGCCGCCATTGCGAAGAGCGTGCGGGCCAACCCTCGCGGTTCCATCCGCGCCAGCCAGGCCCCGATACCCCCAACCACGAGGACGCTGTAGTAGAGCAGGTTCGCCGGATTCTCCGAGTCGGCGACATGGACCATGTTGGACCAACCCAAGGCGAACCCTGCCGCCAGCGCGACGCCGACGCCCGCTTTGTACGACCACGCGCCCATCTTCCGCGCGATCATCGCATACGCCATCCCCGTCGCGAAGAACAGGAAATACACGATCACGAAAGATCCAGCGCGCCAGTTCCATCCGGCCACCATCCGCGATGCCACCAAAGGCACCATCAACAGGCCAAGCGCCACCAGCGCCACACGCAGCGTCGTTTTTCCGAGTTCGCTCATCCGTGTCATGTTCTCCCTTAGGATGTCCGCCAGCGTCTCGCAAAAAATCCAGGTCAGGAACCAGAACAACTCCCGTCTCGCGCACTCGCGCTCCCGGCACAGATCGTGAAATGTTTGCTCCATGCTCTCGCCGAACCGATCATGGAAAGGCCGCGGATACAGCCGCAGGAGCGTCGAATACAACGTACGGTAGTGCCGGCCCGCGTGGTCAGGAGCCATACGCAAGACGTCCTTCCGCCACCAACACCACGCCGCGATACCGTTCCAGCTCCGCCTCCAGGGCTGCGCGCCCCGCACCCGTGAGCTTGTAATAAATGCGCCGTTCGTCGTCCATCTGCGGATCGACGCGCTTATCGCTTTCCCGGATCAGCCCCGCCTCCATCATTCGCCCCATGGATCCATACAGCGTCCCCGGGCCCATTTTTACCTTGCCCTCCGAGTCCGCCTCCACCTGCTTCATGATCCCGTATCCGTGCCGCTCTCCCATCGAAAGCGCGAGCAGGATGTGCAGCACGGCGGGCGTCAGCGGAGCCTCGCCCGTCTCCTTCTTTGTCATGCTTCGATACTATATCCATTACGGATATATGTAAAGCGGGATCGGGAAGCGCGATTTCGAGCTGGTTGTCCGAAAGAAAACGGCAGGCTCTTAGTTTGGCGGATGGAGCTACGCAAAGGCCTTGAAGATTGCGACTGGCACTCGTTTTTTGTTGTGTTCGGGTTGTTGCCTGAGCTCTGAAGGCTAGACCACGTACGCTCCGACCCGCGTCTCCCGCTGTGTCAACGCATCGCACGCCCGATCCAGCTCCTCGTACGCCGCATCATGATCCTTGCGAAATGACCTGAAAGCGGCCTCGCTGGCCCACCGATCGATTGTCAGATACGAACCCGAAACGTAGGCGTCGCGCAGCAACTCGGTCCCACGATACTCGGGAGACCGGCGAAACAATTGCGCCCAATTGCCCTCCCGCCCATACGCGGCCTCAAAGGCGGCAATCTTCTCCTCGGCAATCTCAAACTGCCAAACCACCACGAACATGATTTCCTCGGCTTCTTCCCATGTTAGCGCAACGCAAATCAATTCCCGATCCGGACCAGACCGAAAGTTCGACTCCCCTTCCAAGCCAAATGTCACAAAAATCCGGCCGCACCATCCCGCTGCTGTAAAACCCAATATGATGTCGAATCCGACACAGAAGCGAATCCTTCCGCTTGCTCTGGCGCTACTCACTGCACTGCTTTGCGCTCGCGTGCCTGCGCGGCCGCAGGTCGCATCCGCCACCTCTTCTGGTTCCATGGAGCTCCTGACTCTTCACAGCAGCATCTTTGCAAATACGCGGAACATCCGCGTCTGGCTCCCTCCCGGCTACGCAAGCCCTTCTTCCGCTTCTCGCAAATACCCGGTCTTATACTTCACCGATGGCATCGCGGTCTTTCACGGTCGGCAGCTTGATCGAATAGCAGCTCAACTCATCGCCTCAGGGAAGATCCCGCCGGCAATCTTCGTCGGCATCGACAACGGCGGTTCCACGCAGGAATCCAAAAACCCCGAAACCGACCGCGCCAACGAATACCTCCCCTTCCCCGACGAGTTCCTTAACCCGCCTCTCCCCCATCCACAAGGGAAACTCTTCCCCGACTTCTTCACACGAGAGGTCCGACCGCTCGTCGAATCCCGCTATCGCGTCAATGGTGAAATCGGCCTCGCTGGCTCATCCTATGGAGCAGCCATCGCGCTCTACACGGTGCTGCAGAATCCGGCCAGTTTTCGATGGCTACTTTTGGAAAGCCCTTCTCTCTATATCGATCATGACCACCTGCTGCGCCTCTCTGCTGAACAGAAGCGCTGGCCTTCGCGCGTCTACATCGGCGCCGGAACGGATGAAGGAGAAGGAGACTCCAAACAGGAAATGGTGAACGACGTGAACCGCCTCACTCGCGCCATTCAGAGCCACACTGCCTCATGCACATTCATCGTACCCGGCGCCCAGCACAACGAAGACGCCTGGCGCAATCGCCTTCCAGGCGCGCTCGAATTCCTCCTCGGCAATCGCCCCTGCCCAGTGCCCAGTCCCTAGTCCCTGATCCCAAGTTTCTTGTCCCCTCGTCCCGTCGTCCCCTGCCTCACCCACATCCGCAGCTTCTCGCCAGCAGCTCCGCGAAGTGCAGCGCCTGCTTGTGCCCCAGTTGCTGAATCTGTTCCCGGCAGCTGAATCCATCCGCGAGCAGAATCGTCAGCGGCCCCGCTGACTCCACCGCAGGCATCAATCCGTCCCTGGCAATTGTCTTCGAGACCTCAAACTTTTCTGCCTCGAACCCAAACGGCCCTGCCATTCCGCAGCACCCGGCCTTGATCGGCTCCACCCTCGCTCCCGCCCTCTCTAGAAGAGCAATCTCGTTCGCCGGCCCGCCAAACACCGCCTTGTGATGGCAGTGTCCGTGCACGAGAACGTGCGCCCCCTCCAGCCGCCCAGGCACCCACTCCGGCGCATTCGCCGCCAGCCAGTCCGCCAGCAGCCACACCTGCTTGCTCAGCCGCAGCGCCCGCTCGTCCCTCGGGAAGAATTCCAATAGCTCGTCCTTGAACACGCTCGCGCAACTCGGCTCCAGAAAGATGAACGGCATGCCCGCGTCGACTTGCGAAGACATGCGATCGAGCACCCGCGCAAGATAAGCACGCGCATGATCGAGAAACCCGAAGTCGTAAAGCGGCCGCCCGCAGCAGATATGTTCCTTCGGCGCTTCTACCGCAAAACCGGTCTGGGTTAGCACGGTCTCCGCCGCCACCAGCGTCTGCGGATGGTAGTAGTTGTTCCACGTATCGGGCCACAACAGCACAGTCTGATCATTGGCTTGCGCCTGAGATTTCGCGCGAATCGCTTTTTGCACGGCACGCTGTTCTTGAAATGACTGAACCGCAAGCTTCGGCAGCGTGCGTTCCTTCGCCACTCCGGCGATCCGCTTCACAATCGAACTCGTCAACCAGCCCGTCAGCACAGCATTCGTCAATCCCGGCGCAATCGCTCCCGCCCACGCCAGCTTGTCCGCAAACCCGAATACATAATGTCGCAAGGGATGTCGTCGTCCCTTGTAATGCTGCGCCAGAAATTCCGCCTTGTACGCAGCCAGATCCACCTGCACAGGACACTCCGTCTTGCACGCCTTGCAGCTCAGGCACAGATCCAGAGCCTTGCGGACCGCCTCGCTCCCGAATCCCTCCGGACGCAGCGATCCCGCCAGCATCTCCCACAGCAGGTGCGCGCGCCCCCTCGTCGAGTGCTTTTCATCGCCGGTGGCCCGATAGCTCGGACACATCACTCCACTATCGGTCTTGCGGCATGCGCCTACGCCCACGCACCGTTCCGTGGCCCGCTCCATCGACCCGCCATCTTTCACAAACGCAAAGTGCGGCGAGAATTCAAAATCAGCCGCTGCTGCATCACCCGCGCCTTCTCTCTGGCGCGGGCCCGCCGAAGGCCGTTGGCCCCACCGCAGGTGGCTCTGGATGCCCTTGCGGAGATTCTCGATGGGATCGTAAACCCGCACCGCATCCATCAGCTTGCCGGGATTCATCCGGTTATCCGGATCCCACAGCATCTTGAACTCCCGGAACGCCTCCATCAGCTCCGGCCCGAACATCTTCGGCAACAGAGCCGCCCGCGCCTGCCCGTCCCCATGCTCGCCGCTCAGCGATCCACCATACTTCAACACCACATCCGTGCCGCGATCTAGAAATTCCCTGAAGTCCTTCAGCCCCTTCTCCGTGCGCGTATCAAAGTTCACGCGCATGTGCACACAACCCTGCCCGTAGTGCCCGTACAACGGCGTGCTGTATCCGTACTCCTTCATCAGTGCAAGAATCTCGCGCAGATACGCGCCCAGCTTGTCCGGCGGCACCGCCGCGTCCTCCCAGCCTTCAAACCGGTCCGGCTCACCCGGCACAAACACCACCGCGCCCAGCGCCGACTCACGGACGTACCACACGCTCTCCGCCTCTTCCGCCGAACAGATATGCGCAATCGGCTTCACCGGCCACCCCTGCGACGCATTTGCAATCTTCCGCGCCTTCGCCTGCACCTCCTCCTCCGACCACGCCCCCATCTCCACCAGCAGAAAATTCTTTCCCGGCGGCAGCTTCTGCAGTTGTGCCGATGCCAGCCCCTTCCGCTGCATAAACTCAACCAGCATCTGGTCGAATCCTTCCAGACCAATCGGTTCGTGTTCGAGCGCAGCCGGCACCGCATCGGCCGCGGCGAACGGATCATCGAACGCCAGTACCGTCAACACACGATGAGGCGGACTAGCTGTCAAATTCAGCGTGGCCGACAGCACAGTCGCGCACGTTCCCTCGGTTCCCACCAGGGCCCGCGCCACATTGAACCCGTTCTCCGGCAGCAGCTCATCCAGGTTGTATCCCGAAACACGTCGCGGAATCCGCGGAAACTTCGCTCTCACCAGATCCGCGTAACGATCGCGAATCCTCTTCAGTCCCGCATAGATCTCACCGCGCCTGCCGCCTTCGCGAAGAATGCTCTCCAGCTCGCCATCACTCGTCCGCCCCACCGTCATCCGCGTCCCGTCGTAGAGCAGCACATCCATGCTCTCCACGTTGTCCACGACCTTCCCCGCCAGCAGACCATGTACGCCGCAACTGTTGTTCCCGATCATCCCGCCCAGCGTGCAGCGCGAGTGCGTCGCAGGGTCCGGCCCATACGTCAGATGAAACTTCTCCGCCGCATCGCGCAGCCGGTCCAGCACAATACCCGGCTCAACGACCGCCAGCTTCGTATCAGGATCGATCGACCTAAGCCCATTCATGTACCGGGAGAAATCAAACACAACCGCAACATTCGCGCACTGCCCGCCAAGGCTCGTCCCACCTCCACGCGGCAATACAGCCGCCCCCACTGCACGGCACTCGCCCAGCGCCGCTTCCACGTCCGCAGCGTCCCGTGGCAAAATCACACCAATCGGCAATTGCCTGTAGTTCGAAGCGTCCGTCGCATACAGCGCCCGCGACCCCGCATCAAACAATACATCTCCGCGCAGCTTCGCCTTCAGCCGCGCCTCCAGCTCCTGATGCGCGCTGAACCGCTCATGCTCTAACGGAGGTTGATTGAGAATCTGAAAGATGTCCACGCAGGAATGTTAGCGCGTACCCCGTTGAGACACACGTCCTGCAATCGCAGGAGCCAACCACTTACCGTGTCGGCCACTCCTCCACCACGATCCCCAGATCATTCAGCTGCTGGATCGCTGCCTCAACGTTCCTGCGAATCTTTGCTCGATCCTTCGCCGGCGCTCCCGGCAACTCAGCCACCGCCACCACGCGCCCATAGCGCCACGCCCCCTGCGGCAGCGCAACCACCGCCTCCGCAAGGTCGCTCGGTCGGATCTGAATCTCCTGCCGGCGTGCAGCTTCGGGCCGCAGCATCGTGCCCTTGCCGATTTCGCTGGTATTCGCATCCGCCTGGATGATGCGCAGCGTAATCGTGTCCGGTCCAACAGCAATAAAGGGATTCCCCCACGCCGACGGATCGTGCACATCGACATACAGACTCTTGGTCGGTAACGGAATCCGCGCAAGTTCCGCGCGCTGCTCGTCCCGCACACTAGCCCTCGCCTGCGCAGCAGCTTGGGCCTGTTGCTCTGCACTCACGGCACTTTTCGCCGCGCCCACCACCGCCTGCTCTTCCTTGTGACAGGCAATCAGCGCAACAGCCAGAAGCCCGGCCATAGCCGCTATCCGGGCAGCTTTCCCATGGGGAATCACCTATCAAGAATATCAGGCAGTGAGAGTAGTCCTCAATCCGCTGCACTCCATCGAGCCGGCATTTCAGCGTTACTGCAACCACTTACTCGCTTTACTCGCTGGCCGCGAAGCGACGCGAACTCGCTAAATCGTCATCACGGCATTCGGGCTCTCAGTTTCCCTTCCACTCCGCCCGCCGCTTCGCGAGAAATGCCCGCGTCCCCTCCGCCTTATCCGCTGTATCGCACAATCTGCCGAAGTGCTCCGCCTCTCGCTGCAGCGCGAGATCCAGCGGCAAATCCAGCCCCTCATCCATCACGCGAATCGCGGCCGCCACCGCCAGGGGAGCCTGTTCCGCAATCGCCTGCGCCAAAGATTCTGCCCGATGCATCAGCTGCGCCCCCGGCACAACCTCATCCACCAGCCCGATCCGCAACCCCTCCTGCGCATCGATAATGGCTCCCGTCAGCAGCAGTTTCAGCGCTGCTCCGCGCCCCACGAGCCGCGGCAGCCGCTGCGTTCCGCCGTAGCCCGGAATCACGCCCAGCTTCACCTCCGGCTGACCGAACTTCGCATCGTCCGCAGCGATCCGCAGCGTGCACGCCATCGCCAGTTCGCATCCGCCGCCCAGCGCAAACCCGCGAACGCAGGCAATCACCGGCTTCCCCAGTGTCTCGATCTTCCTCAGCACCGCCTGCCCACACAAGGCAAAAGCCTTCCCTTCACCCGCTCCCACCGCATCCAATTCGCGAATATCCGCTCCTGCCGCAAACGCCCTCTCACCCGCGCCTGTCAGTAGCACGACTCGAATCTCGCTGTCCGCCGCCAGGTCGTCAAATGCTGCGTCCAGTTCCGCAAACGTCGCTGCACTCAGCGAATTCAGCACCTTGGGCCGGTCCAGCAAAACCGTCGCCACTGCTGCCCGTTTCTCTACCCGAATGTTTTGGTATTCCATGACGCCCACGAGCCTAGCAGACTCCCCACCCCTGAGGCTCAACCGGCTCCATCGGCTTCCAGACTGCGGCCGAGTCTTCTGCGCGAATGCCGGAGATCGGCATAGGGGGGAGAGTCACCTCTCCTCCCCTGCCACACCACCGGACAAGCGGGTCCGCATCCGGCGGTTCGAGGAGTTGAGGTCAACAGAG
>Ga0335080_10004969_pt1 | contig 13622 bp, 13 predicted proteins | sample Lox_Sample_34_FD_206720 | JGI IMG/M metagenome (GOLD analysis project Ga0335080, IMG submission 206720) | Soil microbial communities from Loxahatchee National Wildlife Refuge, Florida, United States - Lox_Sample_3.4 | ecosystem: Environmental > Terrestrial > Soil > Wetlands | place: USA... | reverse complement strand
GTACCACACCATGCCAGGATGGCGGAGTTCGACCCAAGGCATCACCCAGATGGAGAAGCTGCCGAAAGCGGCGCGCGCCTATCTGGCGTTTCTGGAGAAGGAAAGCGGCGCGCGCGTCGGCATGGTTTCAACCGGGCCCGGGCGCGAAGAAACGATTTTTGTTGAGGAGTTTGCCGCAGCTTTGAAGGCGCTCGCAAGCGGGCAGCGCGCCCAGGCGCAACCTTAACAGGGAGCAATGGAATGGTTGTTCTGGCGGTGACGTGGATGGCAAAAACAGGCCGTGAAGCGGAAGTGGCCGCGGCTTTTTCCAAGCTGACGGAAGCCAGCCGCAAAGAGCCCGGCTGCGCAATGTACCAGGTGCACCGGCACAAGACCGAGCCACGGCGTTTCTTCATCTACGAGCAGTACAAGGATGACGCCGCCCTGGAGGCGCATCGCGCGACTCCGCACTTTCTTCAGTACGCTAAAAAAGATCTGCCCAAGATCGCCGAGCGCATCGAAGGGCAACTGTACGAACCCCTGGGCTGAAGATCTCCCTACAGCTGCGGCTACTGTGTCAGCTCGTAGCCGGCGAAGAAAAAGCTCAACTCGAAGCGGGCTGTATCCTCGGCGTCCGAGCCGTGGATAGCATTGTGTTCAATGCTCTCCCCCCACTTCTTGCGGATCGTGCCTTCCTCGGCAGTGGCGGGATTGGTGGCGCCCATGAGCTGGCGCAGGTCGGCGATGGCATTTTCCTTCTCCAGCGCCAGAACCACGATCGGCCCGCTCGACATGAAGTCGGTGAGGGAATGATAGAAAGGGCGGCTGGAATGCACGGCATAAAATTGTGCCGCCTGGTGTTTTGAGATTTCCAGCATCTTCATGGCGAGGATGCGAAACCCATTTTTTTCGAACTGCTCAATGATGTCGCCGACGGCATTCTTCTTGACGGCATCTGGTTTTACGATGGTGAGAGTCCGCTGCAAGGTTTTCATATTCGTCGTGAATTGACCGCTCCGCTAATTCTGGCTGGCAAACGCCCTACACCTTCACGCCCATGACCGCCAGCGCAGTCTCGCCGATCGTTGCCGGCGATTTTGCCACCCGAATGCCCGCGGCCTCCATGGCCTTGATCTTTTCCGCCGCGGTGCCCTTTCCGCCGGAAATAATTGCTCCCGCATGACCCATGCGACGCCCGGGGGGCGCGGTCTGCCCCGCGATAAAACCCACCACCGGCTTTTTCATGTGCGTTTTGACATAATCGGCAGCCGTTTCCTCGGCGTTGCCCCCGATTTCGCCAATCATGATCACCGCTTCGGTCTGTGGATCGCGATTGAAAAGATCCAGGGCATCCACGAAATTGGTTCCGATAATGGGATCGCCGCCGATGCCAATCGCCGTAGATTGCCCCACGCCCCGCGTGCTGAGTTGATAAACCGCCTCGTAGGTCAGCGTCCCTGAGCGCGAAACAATCCCCACCGGCCCTTCGCGGTGGATGTGCCCCGGCATGATGCCGATCTTGCACTTGCCCGGCGAAATGATGCCCGGGCAATTGGGCCCGATCAGCCGCGACCGGCGGTTCTGCAGAAATTCCCAGGCGCGCACCATATCGAGTGTAGGAATACCCTCGGTGATGCAGACGATCAACTCCACCTCGGCGTCGGCCGCTTCCATGATGGCATCCGCGGCGTAGGGCGGCGGCACGAAGATCATCGAGGCATCCGCGCCGGTCTTGTCCACCGCCTCCTGCACTGTGTTGAAAACCGGCCAGCCTTCATGCGTGCTTCCGCCTTTGCCCGGTGTCACGCCGCCAACAATCCTTGTGCCGTATTCGGCGCACGCCTTGGCGTGGAACGTGCCTTCGCGTCCGGTCAGGCCCTGTACGATTACTCGCGTAGATTTATTAACCAGTATTGCCATGATGCCCCTGAAACGCTCAACCCGCCGCCGCGGCCACAACCTTCTCCGCCGCATCTTTCATGGTCTCTGCGACAATGAAGTTCAATCCTGACTGCTGCAGAATTTCCCGTCCCGCCTCGACGTTCGTGCCCTCCAGGCGGAGCACGATTGGAAGCTGAATGTGCGTGTTTCTCGCCGCTTCCACTACCCCGGTGGCCAGCGTATCCACCCGCAGAATGCCTCCGAAAATATTGATCAGCACCGCCTTCACATTTTTGTCGCTGAGCAGAATTTCAAAGGCGTGCGTTACCTGTTCGGCATTGGCTCCGCCGCCTACATCCAGGAAATTCGCCGGCATGCCGCCCGCATATTTGATTATGTCCATGGTGGCCATCGCCAGACCGGCGCCGTTCACCATGCAGCCCACATTGCCATCCAGCTTGATGTAATTCAGGCTGTACTTTGACGCCTCCACCTCCAGCGGGTCCTCCTCGGTAATATCGCGCAGCTCGCGCAGGTCGGTGTGGCGGAACTGCGCGTTGTCGTCGAAGTTTATCTTGGCATCAAGGGCAAACAACCGCTCATCACTGCAGCTGACGAAGGGGTTGATCTCCATCAGCGAAGCGTCCGTCTCGGCAAAAGCCTTGTATAAGCCGCTCATGAAGCGGACGGCTTCGCTGATCTGCCCTGGCTTCAGCCCCAGTGCAAAGGCCAACTTGCGCGCCTGAAAAGCCTCCAGCCCCATGCCCGGATCAATGTACTCCTTCAGAATCGCATCCGGATTTTCCGCCGCTACCTGCTCAATCTCCATTCCACCCGCGGCCGAAGCCATAAACACCGGCCGCGCCTCGGCTCGATCAATCACGATCCCGAGATAAAGCTCCCTTTCGATGGGCAGGGTTTCTTCAATCAGCAACCGCCGCACTACGCGCCCTTCCGGCCCGGTCTGATGCGTCACCAGGGTCATGCCCAGGATTTTCGAGGCGAGTTCAGCCGCTTCTTCCACCGACTTCGCCACCTTCACCCCGCCGCCCTTGCCGCGGCCCCCGGCATGAATCTGGGCCTTGACCACCACCCCGCTCGCACCCGCGTGAAAAAGATTCGAGGCCGCCGCTTCTGCCTGCTCACGGCTTTCCGCCACTTCGCCGCGCGGCACAGCTACGCCGTGTTCCCTCAGAATTCCCTTGGCCTGGTATTCATGGATTTTCATAGATTCCGACCGACCACAAACAGGCAGAAACACGCTTGCGGCTTAGACAGCGGGCAGCAAACTCTTGATTCTATAGAACACGGTGAGATCGGTAAAGGAAGGGACGGAGAATTAATGCTTGCCTTCCCAGAAATGAACGCCTCTATGTCATACAATCCTGCTCGAGAAGCCCCTCCTCATGATCCTTGACGCTCTCCATCGCATCGCCAACCATTGCCAATCGCTTTCGCGAGAGGAAGCGCATGCTGTGATGTCCGAAGTTTTGTCTGGGAAATGCAGCGACGCGCAAATTGGCGCGCTCCTGGTCGCCTTGCACATGAAGGGCGAGACGGTGGAGGAGATTGTCGGCTTTGCCGAAGCCATTCGGGCAGCGGCGGCTTCGCTGGCAACCCTCCCCAACTCCACGGTGGATGTGAGTGGCACCGGGCGCGACGCTCTGGTAGATACCTGTGGCACCGGCGGCGATACCAGCGGAACCTTCAATATTTCCACTGCCACGGCATTCGTGGCCGCGGGCGCCGGCGCGCGCGTGGCCAAGCATGGCAACCGCAGCGTGACCTCAAAATGCGGCTCGGCAGATGTAATGGAAGCCCTGGGCGTCAATATCAACCTGCCGCCCGCACGTCTGGCCGAGTGCCTGCAAAAAGTCGGCATCGCGTTTTTGTTTGCGCCGGCCATGCACTCGGCCATGAAATACGTCCAGCCGGCGCGAAGCCAACTGAAATTACGCACCGTGTTCAATTTGCTCGGCCCGCTCACCAATCCTGCCCACGCTTCGGCTCAGGTGGTCGGCGTTTATTCCGTGGACTTGGTGGAGAAGCTGGCTGAGGCCTTGAGCATGTTAGGCCTGCACCGGGCTTTGGTCGTTCATGGCCTGGATGGGCTGGATGAAATCACGATTACCGGCCCCACCCGCGTCGCGGAGGTTCGGGAGGGCGCTGTGCGGACCTACGAGATTACTCCCGAGGAGTTCGGCCTGGCGCGTGCGCCCCTGGCTGAGATTTCCGGCGGCGATGCCGACGGAAACGCGGTCATCATCCGCGAAGTTCTGCGCGGCACTCCTTCCGCGCGCCGCGACATTGTGCTGTTGAACGCGGCAGCAGCGCTAGTGGCCGCCGGCAAGGCCGATCATCTCGGCCGAGCTCTTCCCCTCGCCGCAGAGTCCATAGACTCGGGCGCCGCCGCCGCCAAACTGGAGGCCCTGGTGCAATTCACGAACAGCTAAAAGCTTAGGATCAAACCAGGACCACGCGGGGGCAGCCTCTTCAGCTGAAATACGGCGGACTGCGCGCTATACCAAAAGTCCATTCTCTTTTTACCCTGGCGTGAACACCGCGAGGAATTCTCACGGAAAGACCGGCCGAATCACGCCACCTCTACCTTCTCCATCCACTCCGCCACCTGCACATTCCATCCCAGGTCTTTCTGCATCGTGTCGCGCAACTGCGACGAGGCAGAAGTCTCCCCGTGCACCAGATAAGTCACGGCGGGTTTCGTGGGGAAGGTATGCAGCCACTCCAGCAGCTCCGGTGGATCAGCATGGTCGCTGAACTGCTCAAACGCCGCTACCTGCGCCCGAATCGTCACCGCCTCGCCGAAAATCTTAACTTCCGGGGCTCCATTCTTGATAGTGAAGCCGCGCGTCCCCGGCGCCTGAAAGCCGATGAAGATCACCGTGTTTCTCGGATCGGGCAGCCGCTGCGCCAGGTGATGCAGAATGCGTCCGCCGGTGACCATTCCACTCGACGAAATGATGATGCAGGGAGATTTCACTTCATTGATCTTCTTCGATTCATCCGGCGTGAGCGCGAAGGTAAATCCCGCCCACGTGAGCGGAGATCCGTAGCGGGCAATCAGTGCTCGCGCCTCCTCGCTGTACTCGCCGGTGTATTTGAGGAAGATCTCCACCGCTTTAATGGCCATCGGGCTGTCGCAGAATACCGGCAGTCGCGGAACTTGGCCTGACTCCATCAGCTCCTTGATCATGAAGGCAAACTTCTGCGTACGCTCCACGGCAAAGGCCGGCACAACCACGCTGCCGCCGCGCTGCGCCGTTTTAGTGATCAGGCTGGCCAACCCCGGTCGTGGGTCATCGGTGGGATGCTGCCGGTTTCCATAAGTGGATTCCATCACCAGCACATCGGCTGTTTCTCCCTCCGCCGGGCCCGAATACACCACCTTCCCCGGCGCGATGTTCTGGTCTCGAACCCGGCCGATGTCTCCGGTAAATAGCAAGCGCTTCGAGCTCCCGTTTGCAGCCAGCGTAACTTCCGCCATCGCCGAGCCCAGAATGTGCGCCGCGTGAGCAAAGCGGAAAGAAATCTCCGGCGAAAGCTGCTTCAGTTCTCCGATCCCGGCCGGCCGGAAATATTGCAGGCAATCCTGCGCCTCTTCCAGCGTGTACAAAGGCAGCGCCGGGCTGTGCTTCGATTTCTTCAGCTTGTTGTAAAACGCCGCATCTTCTTCCTGCAGGTGCCCGGAGTCGGGCAGCAGAATGCCGCACAAATCAATGGTCGCCGGCGTGGCGTAGATCGGACCGCGAAAGCCCTCTTTCACCAATCGGGGAATCCAGCCGGAGTGGTCGAGATGCGCGTGGGTCAGAATCATGGCATCAATTTCGTGCGCCGGAATCGGTAGCTCCTTCCAGTTGCGCTCGCGCCACTCCTTGGGTCCCTGGAACAAACCGCAATCCACCAGCACCTGAAATCCCGGTTCACGGCTCGAACCGGTGTTGATCAGATGTTTGGAGCCCGTAACCGTCTCCGCCGCCCCGAGAAATTGAATGTATGCCAAACTCCCTCCTGCTCGCCGATCTGTTGCAGCTACTGCTCTGAGGTCGCCACTCTGTACTCGTTGTTGCTCATATCGCTCTCCGGAACGCTGCCGTCGTTCACGGTGATTTTCCCCGGAAGCGAAGGCAGTTCGAAGCGGAACGAACCTTCCCCCTTACCCGGCACCTGCAGCCGTTTCATCCTTTCTCCATCGGCAAAGTGGACGACAACCGGCACCTCCGCGCCCGCCGCTCCGAGGTCCTCAATCGTAACCGTTACCATGTACCCGCCGGGCAGCATCTTCCGTGAATAAACTGACTTCACCGCAAAATCCGGCAGGCCCCGGTCCCGGTAAACCCAGTCGTCGAAGAACCATTCGAGATCACGGTGCGACTGCGCCTCGATCAGCTTCTGCATGTAAGCCGGGCTCTTGTCTTCTTCCGGGCGATATGCGCCCAGCGCCCTCTTCAGCGCGGGCTCCCCCACCATGTCGCGCAGCATCCACCAGACAAACATCGCCTTGCTGCGGTAAAACTCCTCGCTGGATGTATTGATCAGCGATTCGTTCGCTGAAGCATCCGGATTGGCCAGCAGTGACTTCTCCGCCGCGACGATTGCCTCACGATGCGGGGCCATTGAATCCAGCGCCGCGCGCCTTCCGCTCACCGACTCCACGTATGCCGCCTGGGCAAAGTGCGCCAGCCCCTCGTAGATCCACTCTCGGTTTGAGACAAAGGCCGCATGAGTGAGTTGGTGAACTGCCGTTACTTCCGCCAGTTTGGGATCCACAGCGTCGAGCGAGGTCAGCAGCATCGTGCCGCTTTCAAAAGGAGCGGCCTGCGAGTCCGGCAAATCCACAACTTCGGCCCGGGTGCGCGGCGCTCCGAACCATCCTCTGACAAACGAAACCACTTTTTCCGCCGCGGTCGAATAGCTTTGCGCGCCGGCTTCGTGCCCGGCGAGATACGAGACGTTTATGGCCGGCCGATCCACTCCTTTGTAATCGCCGATTACCAACACCGGAACGGTCATACCCAATGGCGAATAAGCGCAGTCGGTTGCCACTTCGTTCGGCACCCGTGCGCCCGCCCCATTACAAAGCGGCGCTGTGCTCGCGCCTTCCCACAAATCGGCCAGCTTCAGCTTCATGGTGGCCTGCGCCTCGCGCATCTTCCACCGGCCCAACGCTTCAAACACACTATTTCCTTCGGAAAGGGTGACGGCATCCATCGCTACCGGGTACCACGCCACGTAGCCCACTCCCCGCAGCGCCGTGAACCTCTCGCTGATCTGGTCCCAATCGCTGTGCTTCGCCTGGTCCTGCGGCACGCCGATTCTTGTTAGCCGGGTTACGTCTTGGCTGATCACGCCTTCGTAGCGGATTTGAAGCGTGACCGTTCCGCCCGGCGCGACCGCACCCGGCAGGCTGACGATCGCCTCGGAAAGCGCGCCGGTGTGATCAATATCGGAGGTGTATGTCTGAGTTAGAAACTGTACCGGCTTGCCATCCAGGCGGATCGCCCGCCAGCCCAGCCCGGAAGAAATTTGCAAAGAAACATCTTTCTGCGGAGCGCCGCTATCGTTGCGCAGGGCAATCGTTCCCTCGGCCGCCAGCCGCTGTTGCTCCGGCTCGATGCGTATATTCAGAGCGTAATTTGTGAAGGTGAAGGCGTTGCGGTCAATGGCCGCAGCGGAAAGAATGGAACCGCCGAGTAGACAAAGGGCACAGAGAAATTTCACCGCACGCTTCTCCGTTGCCGCACCACTTCATACAGCACCACCGCCGCCGCCACGGAAACATTCAACGACGGCACCTTCCCCAGCATGGGGATTGAAACCAGAAAATCGCACTTCTTCCTCACCAGCTCATGTACTCCCTTGCCCTCTGCGCCCAGCACCACGGCGCAATCCATGTTGTAGTCCACGGAGTCGTAAGTCTGCTGCCCGCGCTCATCCAGCCCTACCGTCCAGACATTTCTTGCCTTCAACTCCTCCACCGTGCGCGCGATATTGGTCACTCGCGCCATGGGCAAATGTTCGCTCGCCCCAGCCGAAGCCTTGGCCACTGTTGCCGTCACGCCCACCGCTCGCCGCTCCGGAATCACCACGCCGTCCACCCCCGCGGCGTCGGCGGTGCGTAGAATCGCGCCCAGGTTGTGCGGGTCCTCCACTCCATCGAGCACCACCAGCAGCGAGTACTTGCCTCGTTTCCCGGCCAGCACGTCATCCAGATCGCTGTACTGCTTGGCCGAGGTCACCGCGACCACACCCTGGTGCCCGTTATTGCCGGCCATGCGGTCCAGTTCCGGCCGCGGTAAAAACCGCACCGCCACGCTTTGCCGCCGGCACTCTTCCACCAGTCGCTGCAGCCGCAGGTCGTGGCGCTCCTTCGACACTCCCACCCATTCAAAGCCGCGTCCCCGCGCCTTCAGCGCCTCGCTGACCGCATGAATGCCAAAGATAAGATTCATGGAAATGCCAGTGTACTGCCTGCGGCCGCCGCCTGCGGCCAATGTCCGGCTGAGGGCCTCTACACTAAGGCATCGCGTTGTGGAAGGGCGCGAACCCTGCCCTCTTCGCCAATGCTAGACTAATCATTCCCGGGAGGCGCCAATTGCCCGACGTCTATATTCTTTCCGCCGTGCGCACTCCCATCGGCAAGTTCGGAGGCTCGCTCGCCTCCATGACCGCCGCTGATATGGGTGTAGTTGCGGCCAAGGGCGCTATGGAGCGCGCTGGGGTGCAGCCGCAACAGGTGGAAGAGACCATCTTCGGCAACGCCCGCCAGGCCGGCGGCGGCCCTAACCCCGCGCGGCAAATCTCGATTCGCAGCGGCATGCCTCAGGAAGTTCCAGCCTATACCGTGAACAAAGCCTGTGCCTCGGGCATGAAGTCCATTGCGCTGGGCTTTCAGGAAATCGCAACCGGTAATCTCGAATGCGTTTTGGCCGGCGGCACCGAATCCATGTCGCGCCTTCCCTATTATCTCGATGGCGCGCGCTGGGGCTATCGCCTGGGTAATCAGGAACTGGTGGATGGCATGTACCGCGACGGCTTCTTTTGCCCCATGGCCAAAATGGTGATGGGCGAGACCGCCGAGGTTTTAGCCGAACAATACAAGATCACGCGCGAAGAGCAGGACCAGTTCGCCCTGTGCTCACAAACCCGCTCTGCTCGCGCCATTGAGGCCGGCCGCTTCCAGGAGGAAATTGTCCCGGTCACCCTCGAAAGCAAGAAAGGAAGCACCGTCTTCAGCCGCGACGAGCACCCCTTCCTCGGCGCGACGATGGAAAAAATGGCCAAACTTTCGCCGGTTTTTTCCAAAACTGGCACCATCACCGCGGGCAATTCCTCTGGCATTACCGACGGCGCCGCAGCCCTGGTGCTGGCCAGCGAAAACTTCGCCACACAAAATAATCTCAAGCCGCTCGCCCGCATCCTCGCCGTCACCTCTGCTGGCGTGGATCCACGCATCATGGGCATTGGCCCCGTCCCCGCGATGCAGAAAATGGAACACAAGCACGGTCTTCGCCTCGCCGATTTCGACCTGGTGGAACTCAACGAGGCTTTCGCCGCGCAGGTCCTTGCCTGCGACCGCGAGCTGCACTTCGACCGCGACAAGCTCAACGTTAACGGTGGTGCAATCGCGATCGGGCATCCTATCGGCTGCACCGGGGCCCGCATTACGGTCACGCTGTTGCACGAAATGCTGAAGCGCAAATCCCAACGCGGAGTCGCGACCCTTTGCGTCAGCGGCGGCATGGGCATGGCCCTGGCCATCGAAAACGCAGCTTAGGCCGCCGCCTTCTTCCCGCCTCACCGCGGTTCTGCTATGCTGCCTCGATACGCCTCTCTCTACCCGAATTCCTGAGGATTTCAGCCATGACCAAGTTCGCCCTCCGCTTCCTCTGCCTGATTTCGCTGCTTACCCCCGTGGTTTTCGCCCAGGAGTTTTCCGCTGACCTGGTGAACCTCAAGAGTGGCAGCCCACGAACGGTAGGCAAGCTCTACGTCGGCCAGGACCGGGCGCGCTTCGAGCCGCAGGGCGAGGATTCGCAGGGCGGCGCCGTAATCATGAACTTCACCAGCCACATGACCGACGTGCTCATCCCTCAGCGCCAGATGTATTTGGAGATGATGCAGCAGATGCAAGGACGCCGTCAGCCCTTCGCCTTTTTCCGCCCTTCTGAACCCGACAACGCTTGCGATGAGTGGCTGAGAACAGCCGCCAAACCGGGCACCACCTGTCACCGCGTCGGCACCGAGCTTCTCGATGGCCGCATGACCACAAAATACGAGGGCACATCCTCTTCCGGCGAGCCCGGCACGGTCTGGGTGGATAGCAAACTGCGCTTCGCCGTCAAGTGGCAGGATAAGAGCGGCGTCGTTGAACTGCAGAACATCAAAGAAGGCTCGCAGCCCGACAGTCTCTTCGACATTCCCGCCGGCTATCAAAAGATGGATATGAGCAACATGATGCGCAACATGCAGCGCTGAGCCCGCTCCCCTCGGCGCACCTGCGGACTTTCTCCGCGAACTCTGCGGCTCACGCCTTTCCCGCGTTGACGCCCGCAAAAACCGCTGGCTATACTTTCTCTGACCACCCCAGGAGCAGCAATGTCCCTGTCTGCGGTAATTGTGGATGACGAGCAGCTGGCCCGCGACGAACTCGCCTTTCTTCTTAAGAACGTGGGCGATGTGGAGGTCGTCGCTCAGGGCAAGAATGGCGTCGAGGCCGTCAACCTCATCCGCGAGCACAATCCCGACCTGCTTTTTCTCGACGTGCAGATGCCCGGCCTCGATGGCTTCGGCGTCATCCGCAAACTGCTCGATAAGAAAGTCCCCCTGCCCAAAATCGTCTTTGCCACTGCCTTCGACCAGTACGCCGTCAAGGCCTTCGAGGTCAACGCGGTGGACTACCTGCTCAAGCCCTTCGACCGCAAACGGGTTTCACAATCGGTAGAGCGCGCCCGCTCCAAGATCGAGGCTAGCAGCGCCTCCTCCGACAAGATCGAATCCCTCGTACGCCTGCTGGAGTCGCAAAAGCCGCAAACCGCCAAGCTCTTGCTCAAAGCCGCCGGACGCCTCTTTCTGGTCAATCAGAAAGAAATCTGTTTCGCCTCCATTGAAGATGGCGTCATCACCGTGGTGACCAGCGGCGCCGGCGGAATGGAAGGCCAATCCAACTGCCGCACCCTGGAAGAGCTTCTGGATAGCCTCGACCCGAATCTGTTCTGGCGTGCCCACCGCTCCTACCTGGTAAACATCAACCGCATCAAGGAAGTCGTGCCCTGGTTCAAGAGCTCCTACCAGCTCCGCATGGACGATAAGAAGCAGACCGAAATCCCCGTCAGCCGCGCCCAGACCAAACGCCTGCGGGAACTGTTCGGGTTGTAATCAGCCCAGACCGGCGCTGCCACTCGTGATGGAGGGCCCGGCCCCCCTCTGGCCGGGATGAGTGTCTGCCGACTAGCGGCGGCTGCACAAAGCCGCACGCATCACATAGTTGTTGACTGTGTAATTGTCAATGGTCGCGTCCTGGCCCTGGACGGCGAACCAACCGCCGTCCACCTGAATGTCAATCTCGGTCACCAGAGACGTGCCGTAGGTAGCTTCCAGCGTAGCCCAGGTGTACTGGGTATTGCCCACAAACCACCGCGCCGTAGGATCTGTGGTCAGATTCCCCGTGTTAAGCCAGCCGTGGTAGCAGCCGGTGAAATTCGGCGGCAACCCGAAATATCCCCAAACGTTCGGCCCGCCGCTCAGGTAAATGGTGAAACGTGGCGACCCGCCACCACAATCCGCGCCGTCCAAATTGTAGTCGGCGGAGAGATTGGTCAGCGACGACAAGGCAAACGGCGCCGCCGGCGTAAACGCTATGCCTGAATAGGTGAATGTCGGATCGTTGTAACAGGTTGGGTTGAAGGTTTCTGGTCCGCAGTTGGAGGTCAAATCCACCGCGTGGTCGTCGGGCGGTATGCCTCCCACTACAAGCCTGGCGGCGCCGAAGATCTGGAATTTTGCCACGGCATGGGGCGAACCCCCGGCCATTGCCACGCCCACGAACAAAGTGAATGCCACAAAAGTCGGGCAAAGTTTTCTCATCACATGTCTCCTTCTATTCAAGGCTGGGCAGACATTTTTCGCCTGCGTTGGTTCTGAAGTTTGCCGCGCGCCGCTGATGGGCGTCCACGAGCAGACACGCACTGCGTTTTTCTCTCCAGAGGGCTCGGCCGGTTTAGCCTTTTTGCACGCCTTGGCTGGCGTTTGGGGGGAAGAGTATGTGCGGGCAACTACCCGAAGTGGCGGGCGTAATAGTGCTCTGAACTAAGGGTGGAAGTCAATATCCTGCTGCGAATTTCGCTAACTTTCTCCGGCCCTTACCCCTGGCGGGCCAATACCTCGGTGCCCGATAACGCGGCTCAGCATAAATCCCATGACCTTACAATCTGCTCTCCCTTGACCTATAATGACTGAACCTGACGGAGGCTTTCTTGATTTCCATGGGCCGAGTTGCGAGACAGTCTGCCCTTTCCCGGGCGCTCTCGCTGCTCTGCGTCTTCCTCATCGCCTTTGTTGGAATCGTCGAGGTCGTTCACGTACACCCTGCCTCATCCAAGGTTTCCACTCATGAGTGTTCCATCTGCGCCGTCGCTCACGCCGGCGTTATAAGCAGGGCGCAATATCGCCCCGCTCCAGTTTTTGTTCGCACCACTTTTATAGCGCCCATCCGCCGTACGGCCAGGGCCGCCGGCTTCCTTTTCTCGCTTCGCATCCGTCCTCCGCCTGCTGAAGTCTAGGTCCGCTCGGAAATCCAAAAATTTGCGAATCCCGGTGGGATTCATTTCTGCACCCCTAGACTTCAGGAGGAATCATGCAGGCTTCTTACGGGAAGCGGCTTTGCGCCGCTTTTGTATTCATCTTCTTGGTGTTCAGTCTTGTCGCCGCGGCCCAGTCGGGCGAGAGTTCATCGGTAAATGGAACCGTGGTGGACTCTTCCGGCGCGGTCGTGCCCGGCGCCGTGGTGGAAATTCAGAACCCGGTCAGCCACTTCGACCGCAGCGTGACCACCGACAAGCTGGGCAAGTTCACCATCCCCAATGTTCCTTTTAATCCATACCACTTGACCGTATCCGGCCGGGGTTTTGCCGAGCACGCCCAGGACGTTCAAGTGCAATCCGTCGTCCCCGTGGAAGTGCACATCGCGCTGAACGTCGCCGGCTCCAGCGAAACTGTAACCGTGGAAGGCGAAGCGCAGGATTTGCTGGAGAACACCTCGACCTTTCACACCGACGTGGACCGCGGCCTCTTCGACAAGGTGCCGCTCGAGAGTCCATCCTCTTCGGTAAGCTCGCTGGTCACGCTCTCTTCGCCCGGCATTGCCGCCGATTCCAACGGCCTTTTTCATGGCCTCGGCGATCATGCGGAAAACTCCTTTTCCGTGGATGGCCAGCCCATTACCGACCAGCAGAGCAAAGTCTTTTCCAACCAGATTCCTCTGGATTCTGTGCAATCCCTGGAAGTCATTGCCGGCGCCCCGCCCGCCGAATTCGGCGATAAAACCAGCGTGGTCATCAACGTCACTACCCGCTCCGGTGAAGGTCTTACCACTCCCACCGGCAGCATTACCACGTCTTATGGCAGCTTTGGCGCCTCCGACGTTGATTTCAATCTCGGCTACGGTGGCAAGAATTGGGGCAATTTCATCGCCGTCAATGGCGTGAACAGCGGCCGCTTTCTCGATCCCCCTGAGTTCAACGTTC
>Ga0335080_10004968_pt1 | contig 13624 bp, 12 predicted proteins | sample Lox_Sample_34_FD_206720 | JGI IMG/M metagenome (GOLD analysis project Ga0335080, IMG submission 206720) | Soil microbial communities from Loxahatchee National Wildlife Refuge, Florida, United States - Lox_Sample_3.4 | ecosystem: Environmental > Terrestrial > Soil > Wetlands | place: USA... | reverse complement strand
TGAAAGCGTGGGGCTCAATGCGGCCAGCGGCTACGGGTCTGCCGGGCCAGTACCAAACGTATGACCTCTCTGGGTTAAATAGAAAAGCAATTCGACGCGATTCGAGACGCCCAGCTTTTCAAATGCACGGAAGAGATAATTCTTCACAGTATGTTCGCTCAGCCTTAGCTCGGCGGCAATAACCCTGTTTGTTCTGCCTCTTGCGGCGCACTTAACGACCTGTAGCTCTCGCATAGTCAAGGGCAAAGCGTCGTTCGCCGTGAGCATATTGAGCAATGGGACAGAATTGAATGCCTCGAGCAGAAGGGTTGCTTCTTGCGGGCCAGCCCAGATGAAGCCCTTGCGCACATGCTCGATACAATCGAGGAAATCGGTTATTGGCTGCTGCCGGGAGAACACGCCGCGCGCACCTGATCGAAAAGCGTTGGTTACCGATTCGCGAGTTGAGTGATTCAGAAGAATTACGATCGGAACATCTGGATGCACACGTCGCACTGTCTGGGCCAAGTCGAAACCGCTCCTCGTGTCGTGATTCAAATCGGAACCAATGACGACCAGCTGGACTCTTCCGTCTGCCATCTGATCCATGAGATTTGCTGACCGAAGGCCAGTAGCATGAATACTTCCGTCCTGGGCGAGTCTCGTCGCCAACAAGTCGCTGCTCATCTCGTCCCGGTCGACTATCAGGACTCGGAGCGCCATTTCAGGATCGCTGATGCCCCTCATTCCCTTAGGGTGCTTCGGAGCGCCCCGACGGTCCCTGTCATCTGACCGAAGAGCGGCATGCTGCGTATGTAACAAAGGCAAAGGCACGTGTTACCCATCCTTGTAACCTGCGCCACCGCGACAAACGCGCTGTGAGCACCGGTATATGCATCACTGGCAAGTAATTGCCCAAGGCAAAAGGAATGTCATGGCCTGCAGAGCCTTTGGTTGGTTGGCCTGGCGTGCTCGCTCAGAGAGAGCAGCCAACCATTACGAACAAGTTTTCGAGTCGTGGGAAGCCCTATGTTCTTGTAATGTACAGGAGTCTCTGGATTCCGCAAGTGAATCTCTAAAAATAACTCACTTTCTTCTCTATTCATGTCGGGGTCAATCCTCTCCCTGGGTTGAACACCAATCTGAGTGAAATGGACGCTCACGCGAGGATAAAGGACCTCCGTGTCCCTCCAAACATCTCATGTCGATTTTCCAACTTTCGGCAACTAGCCGACTAATCGGAACCCCACTATTCTGGCCACTCTATGTGCCTAGAATCCTTCCCCGAACGCAGGGCCGCAATGAGGTACAACTTACGGCTGCCGGTCATCTTTCATTGGAATGACGGAACTGACCGCACTGGCGGAGGATTCACTTGCGATGTCTCGGTGGACGGTGCGCTCATTTTCAGCAGTACCTGCCCCCCGGTGGGGGTCGACATTCGAATTGAAGTATTGCTTCCTTCACCCGATCATTCCCTCGAAGAAATTCGAATCGAATGCACCGGGAAGGTGAAGCGAATATGGGAACAGCCGGAGAAAGCATACTTTGGCGTCCAAGGATTGTTCAACGACGATCAGCTTACGCGCCACGTCATGATCTGAGTTGGGCAGGTTATCAGAGTCGTCCTGGGACTGAAAGGGCGAAGCTGTGTCTTGGCCGTCGCACTAAAACCAATACTACGAATTACGATTCGAAACGGAGAGGTCGACGATGGGCCCCGAGATTTGGAATGGTTTGAATGGCTCGCAATGGTTTGCGGTATGGACGCGGTCGCGACAAGAAAAATGCGCAGCATCCATGCTGGAGATCCTTGGCATTCCGCACTATCTCCCTTTGAAAACAGAAGTCCACCAATGGAGTGACCGCAAGCAGACCGTTACGGTGCCCCTCTTTAGCGGATATCTGTTTGTGCGCATAAATCTTGCGAAGCGCAGCCGCCTGGAGGTAATCAATGCATCAGGGGTTGCCGGCTTCGTCGGAAACCTGATGGGGCCGCTGCCGATTCCAGATCATCAAATCGAAGACATTCGTACCGTTCTTGATACGCGGACAGAATGCTCTGTGCTGCCGCTCCTCAATGAGGGCGATCGTGTACGGGTCTTGCGTGGGCCACTCGTCGGCGTTGAGGGTAGGCTTGTCCGGAGCAATTCTCAATCACGCCTCTCGATCTCCATCGAACTGATTCACAAGTCTCTGCTGGTCAATGTATCTCGACAGGATGTCGAATTGCTTGAGCACCCCGGCGTGCCGCACAGTCTCATTCAGACATCGCCGAACCATCCCGGAGCAGCGCACAACCTGCGCCCTTAGCGCAGGGAAGCTCTCACACTGCAGCAGACCTCTATCTCGGCTTTTCTAACTCTACAGTCGCAGGGGAAAGCTCGGAGCGATCGCACATGATCGAACTAAGGAAGACCTGTGTCGCCATTCTCGGCGTTGCGATTGACAACCTGACAATGCAAGAGGTCCTCGATGCCGTGGGGGCGGCAATCGACAAAGGGGGATTCCATCAAATTGCCACCGCCAATGTTGACTTCCTCGTTAATTCAGTCCGCGACGAGGAACTTCGCGAGACGCTCGTTCGGTGCGATATCGTCCTCGCGGATGGCATGCCGTTAGTGTGGGCGTCTTACCTCATGGGGGCGGCACTCAAAGAGCGCGTAGCAGGCGCCGATCTGGTACCGCAACTGGCAAGGCTTTCCGCGGAGCGAGGGTATCGAATCTTCCTGCTAGGAGCCAGTGAAGAGAGCTCGGCGGGTACAGCCAGGTGGATGTTGAAGAACTTCCCCGGCGCATGCATCGCCGGGCGCTTTTGCCCGGACCATCTGCCGTTAGAGGAGATGGATAACGAAGACATCCTGTCCCGCATCGAGGATGCCAGGCCGGATATCCTGCTGGTCGCTTTCGGAAATCCGAAACAGGAAAAATGGTTGGCAATGCATCGACATCGCCTGAGGGTACCTGTCTGCATCGGAGTGGGCGGTTCGTTTGATTTCTTAAGTGGAAGGGTATCCCGTGCGCCGTTATGGATGCAACGTTACGCGCTCGAGTGGCTCTATCGGACAATTCAGGATCCGTCACGGCTGGCGAAGCGCTATGCGAGAAATGCGATAGGGCTCATACGATATCTCTCCGTCCAAATGGTCGCGATCGCAATGCAGGCGAAGCGGCCATCACCGGCGCAGATCACAAACCAAACAGTTGGCGCAGCTAAGGTTCTTCGGATTGACGGCAATTTTGCCGGCGCACTGTTGCCGCGATTCGAAACCGATGCGCGCAGTGCGATTGTTTCCGGCTCCCACGTCGTGCTTGATATGAGTGCGACTGCATACATTGGAGCGGACGCGCTGGGTGCACTTATTCGCCTTCTGAGTACTTCCCGCCGCTGGAAACGAGAGCTGTGGCTCACCGGCCTGCATCCCATTCGGCGCTGGGTTATTCGCGCTGCGAGATTGGATCGCTCCATCCGCACCGCCGCTCGAGTCGCAGAAGCATTGCGACGCATCGAGCCAGAGCTTGTGCCCGTTCCCCAATTCGGGAAAGACTTTGCGCTCTGTCGCATCGGAGGCCAGTTGGTTCCGATACGCGCTCAGGAGATACCTGATGTCTACCGGCAGGTTCAGCTCATGTTGAAGCAGCGAGTAATGGTTGACCCAATTTCAATCGTGTCGTCCGAGAATCAGGAAAAGGATCGGCTGATTCGGGAACTGATTGCCGTTGACGCCGGGTGAGATGCTGTCTCGGGAACAGATCAAGCCACAGCGGAACCAGTTTCCCGGATCACCAGCCGCGGTCAGTTGGATAGAAGTCTTGGCGGCGATTTTTGCGAAACTGCACCTTCGCAATCCCGCTATTAGATTCAGGCGTGAGATTTACTTTATGCCCTTGACTCTTTTGCACAGCCTCATTGGAATCGCTGTCGTGCTTGCGACACTGCCGTTGCTCGCAGAGATCTTCGTTCTAACTGCAGCAGCCCTGTTTCCGGCAGCAGGTACACGAAAAAGGGACGGCCGGTCGGGGCTTGCGCCGCTCACAGTTCTCGTTCCGGCACACAATGAGGAAGCTCTGATCGGTCGTTGCATCCGCAGCGTGTTGGCCTCCGCCAGCTCAGGCGTGGATGTGCTGGTTGTCGCACATAACTGTACCGACGCCACGGCGGTGAGAGCTGAGGCCGCGGGAGCGCATGTCCTGGTGCTGAATGTTCCGGGGCAGACGGGCAAGGGATTCGCGCTTACATATGGCTTTGCCGCGACTTTGGCCGGTCCTTCACTTGGCGTACTCGTGATCGATGCAGATTCTGTTATCGAACTCGGCCTTATCGAAAAGGTACAGCGCCAGTTAATGCTAGGCACGACTGCAATGCAATGCCGGTACGAGATCTCTTGTTCTCAGGACCGTCGACGCGCAAAACTGACGGCCCTAGCCTTTCATGCTTTCAACGTAATACGTCCTCGCGGACGTGCACGTCTCGGCCTCTCCGCAGGGATTTTGGGGAACGGCTTTGCTCTACACCGGGAGGTTCTCAAACGCGTTCCATACAACGCTCATTCAATCGTCGAAGATCTGGAATATCACTTGACCCTGGTTCGCGCGAACATTCGTGTGGAGTTCATCGACACAGCCGTGGTTTATGGAGCAATGGCGGTCACGCCTAAGAGTGCACAGGCACAGCGTGCGCGTTGGGAAGGCGGCCGCTTGCGTGTTATGAAACAGTGGGCCCCAAGGCTGCTGGCCGACGTAGTCAGCGGGCGAGTCCGGCTTATAGAGCCACTCCTCGATCTACTGGCGCTACCGATATCCTCGGAAGTGACCCTCCTACTGATCGCGGCCTGCTTGCCTGTCACCTGGATCAGGATCTATGTTCTAGCAGCGTTTGCCGTGCTGCTCTTTCACGTGACGACTGCAGCTGTCAGCGGCCATGGTTTTTGGGGAACGATGAAGGCTCTATCGACGGCTCCGGGTTACATCCTCTGGAAGCTACGGATCTTTCCAGAGATATGGCGCACTTCTCGAGCGAATGCAGTATGGGTACACACTGAGCGCGAATCTCCAGCCAATGGCCGGTGACGCGTCCATTCTCGCGCTCAAGCACACCACCCGATATCCGAACCGGTCAGGTATCGCGAAACAAGAGAGGTTCTATGAACTCGTCAATTGCCCGATTCGCCCCCGCGATTTGTGGCCCTGCCATCCTTGTGATCGGAATGGTTTGTCCCCAGACCGCAGAAGCTGGGCATCAAGGCGGCCTGCAGGAATCCGCTGGTCTGGTGCAGCACGCCGGTCAGTACGGCGATTCTAACCCGGACAACTCGACTGACCCCAAATTGAAACTGAACCCAACGGCAATCTTGCGCAACTTCGAACCGCCGGCAGACGAGGAATACACGCTTGGTGCCGGCGACGAGATCTCCATTCAATATCCTGGCAGGCCCGAGCTTGCCAGCAAAAATGTGATCGGCCCGGATGGCCGAATCACACTCCCTCTCGCTGGACCGATCGAGGTCGCCAACCTTACACGTGAAGCGGCCGGGGAGAAGGTCGTAGCTGCACTTAGGACTTACTATACTTACAACCTGGCGGCAACTGTAGAGGTGCTGAAATATGCCTCGAATCACGTAACCCTTCTCGGGAATGTGAAAAACCCTGGGCTTATCAACTTCGACCGGACACCGACTCTGCTGGAGGTGCTTTCCAAGGGCGGCATCGAAGCTCGCCCTGACGGTTACCTTCCCGAAGAGTGTGTGATCTACCGCGGAGAAGAAGTGCTTTGGGTTCAATTGCAGGAATTATTGAGCAACGGCAGTCCACTCGCGGATTTGCGCCTGCGCCGCAACGATGTGATCTTCGTGCCTGCTTTATCCACCAGATTTGTCACGGTGATCGGTCAGGTACAGCATCCTGGCGAGATTGTGCTCAGGCAGAACTCGACCATTACTTCCGTCCTTGGTGAAGCCGGAGGGGTGAGCGATGCGGCTGGCGGTAATCCGGAGCTTCAGATCGTGCACCGATCCAAGGGAGGGAAGACGGAGTACGTACGTTTCAAAGAGCTGCTAAGGGCTACGGGCGGCATGGAAATCTCGCTTTATCCCGGCGATGTGATCTTTGTACCCAAGAGCGGACTCGCTAAGGCCGGATTTGTAATGCAGCAAATATCCCCATTTCTGAGCTTCGGTAGTGTCGCTGCGATAGCCGCTCATTGATTCTTGAAAGGCTGGTCATGATCAACTCGTTGTCTGCCAAAGCAATGCCCGGCAACTCCATTGGATTGGCACCGTCTAACCCGCGCCCGCCTGCGAGTTCCATGGATCGACAGCGTCTGGATATCAACTTAGCGGGCAGTCTAAAGCGCCACTGGTTTATCTCCCTGTTCGTGTTTCTAGTACTTCTTGGCTGTGGCGGCTTCATTCTTTGGAAAAGGAATAAGCCGGTTTACGCAGCCCACAGCGTTGTCTATGTTTCACCGAAGTTTCCGAAGATTGTGGCAACTAACGACAATGAAGCCGAACTTCCATACGAGTCCTATTTTGCGGACCAGATCCAAACGGTAACTCGACACGACATCATTGAGGATGCAATTTCGAAGCTCCCGTACTCCGTACGGCACCGGAGCGGACCAGTGCTTCGCTACGAGATTCAGGTACTTCAGAAAAGCCTGGTCGTCAAGAGGATCGGCATAACCTATGAAATGTCCATCGAGCTAACTGGTCCTTCGCCGAATGGCCTCGCAGAGACTGTGAATTCGGTCACCGACACCTATGTGGAGAAAGCGAAGAACGAGGAGTTTTTTGGCCTTAACTCTCGATTGGCTACGCTCCATCAGGAACAGGATCGCCTGCAGAAACAAATGGAAGCGGGTCTCGGAGAACAGGCTAATCTCATGAAGGAGCTAGGGGTGGCCACAATTTCGAAGGAAGCGGACGCCCTGAACCCCTATGATTCAACGTTGCAGACAGTGCGCGGGCAGTTGGCCGTGGCGCGCATGGCGCGCCAAGCGGCCGAAGCTCAATATGCGGCAGTGGAGAAGGGGGCTGGTTCAGAAGGAGTGACAGCACTTGACGCTGTCGGGGATGAGGCGATCGCCACTAACGCCGCTTCAACTGCAATGATGAACAGTCTGAACACCCACAGGGCCGTGCTCACCGAAGAGATGAACGGCCTGAGTAAAGATCATCCCGTCTACCAGAAAGATAAAGAGGAAGTGGATTCGATCAACTTTCAGATAAACGACTTAAGACGCACCGCAGCTCAACACCTCGAGGAAAGACTGCGACAGGACGTGACGCGCACGCGCATGGTTGAACTCCAGCTAATTAGTGAAGTGGGGGAGAAAACCAATGCAGCGACCACAGCTGCACCCAAGTATCTGCGAGCAACGGAGCTGGGGCCAGAGATCGACAGTCTGCAGAAGGCCTACAATGCAATCGAAGATCGCATACGCGAGCTGAGCCTGGAAAGTAGCTCGCCAGGATCGATTCATTTGTCGACCGGTGCGCTAACTCCATTGGGCCCGGAGAAGAGTAACTTGCGAGTCTTCTCGCTCCTTCTGTTTCTCATAAGTCTGACGTGCGCCATGGCTCTTGCCGTTGGAATCGATCTTGCGGACAGAAAAATATATACACCTCAGGATGTCGAGAAGGTGGTTGGCTTTCATCCGCTTGGTATCCTGCTCGACGATGAACACTTCCGGCAAGAGGTTTTGGACGAGTACTATTTCCGACTGGCCGCAGGCGTCGATCACGCTTTCCGCAGCTCGGGAGTGCGAACCTTCCTGTTTACATCTCCGGCGCATGGCAGCGGAACGACCACGGTGGTTAGAAAGCTGAACGAAGAGTTACGCGGTCTCAATCTGAGAACCCGGACGATAACTGCGACGGGATCCGACGAACTGGCGGTTTCCCGAAGTGACGTTCTCTCGCGGTTCGACCGTCTCCTCGAGAGCCGAAACGGCGCCGACGGGATCCAGCCTTCGCCGCTGACGCCGCTCGTTGCGATTTACGATGGCGATGGAGACCCCAAACGGCAGGAAACAACCGCTTCCCGTGCGGTGGTACAGATGCTGCATCATGCTCCTGAGTTGTGCGATGTGGTGCTGATCGATGCGGGCCCGCTGCCAATTTCCGCGAATACCGAGTATCTGGCGCGGTTGGCTGATGCAACTGTCCTGGTGGTCAAGTCCGGGATGACAACCAAGCAGGAGTTGTATTGCGCAGCGCGACTTCTGGAACGACTCCACGCCGACGGGGTCGCGGTGATTCTTAACAAGATGAGCCGGGATCGCGCCGCCGGCGCCTTGAAAAGAGAACTCAATCGATACGAGGAATCTTTTCAGAAGCGTCACTATGCCACCGCTGGGGTTGCCCCGCGAAGAGATTGACGCTTTCTTTTCTGGTGTAGCCTGTGATGGCCAGAGGCGTATGGATGAGTACATCCTGACCACGCGAAGGCCGTTCCTCTTTTGCATTCCATTTCATCGTCTTCGTGCCGGAAATTCGCCCGGAGCCCCTGTCCCCAATTCTTCTCCTGAATTCTCGGGTGAGTGAGGTCTGCGAAACGCTTATGGCGACATCAGAACTCAGCCAAAGAGCTCCCATTGCGGCAACTTCCTTCCCTGAAGGGATCGGAAGAGCGACAGTAAGTCCGGCACGGAGGGAGCGAGGCGCGGTCGAGCTATGGATGGTTCTGGATGGGGTAACCGTTCTCTGGGCTGTGACACTCTCTACGCTGTATGAGCTGCACACTGGACCTGTACCTGGAGCCAAGGGGTTTTGGCACGGCACGCTCATTCAGGGTCGATCGATGGGCATTCTTCTGGCCCTTTTTTGCGGGTTCACGATTTCGCTCATAGCGATCAGCAGACGTTTGCAGCTGTACTCGCCGACGCGTCTCACCAGCTATTTGCACGAGCAGCGACTGAACGCGCAGGCCTGCTTTACCTCTGGTCTTCTGTTGACCGGCACTCTCTATCTGCTTCGCGCGTCGGACATACCCCGAAGCATCGTGCTGATCACAGTGGGGCTGGTGACGATCATGCTTAGCCTGCGTCGTCTGGTTTACCGCATACTGATCAATCGGCGATTCGAACGCGGTGTGGACACCCGAAATGTACTCATTGTAGGCACCGGACCTGAGGCGCAAGCCCTTCGCCACCACTTGGCGAGTTTCCGGCATCTTGGTTACACGTTCAAGGGCTTCATCGAGCCCACTGGTTCCAGTGCCCGTCCTGCGGAGAAATCTGACTACGTGGTTGGAACTTTGGATACGATGTTCCAATATGCGCGAAAACAATTCGTAGACGAAATCTTCTTCACCGCTCCCTGCGACCGAGTTGTTGTGCTCGACACTCTTGCGCAGGCCCGCACACAGGGAGTGAGCCTAAGCGTGGTCCTGGACTTGTACAACGGTCTGCCGAGTACTCCGATTGAGTACATCGGGCAATTCCCGACGATTCCACTGCACTCCCGCCACGTGCCCGAACTCGCCCTGTTATCGAAACGGATAGTCGATATTGTATTCTCCAGCCTGGCATTGATTCTTCTTTCGCCTTTTCTTCTGGCGATCGCGGTTGCCATCAAGCTGGACTCGAGCGGTCCGATCTTCTACTTCTCGGAGCGGATTGGTAAAAAGGGGCGGACCTTCCGCTGCACCAAATTCCGCACCATGGTCCGTGACGCGGAGAAGCGGCGCGTTGAATTGATGAACATGAACGAGCGCGACGGGATACTGTTCAAGATATCTAATGATCCCCGCATCACAAGGCTCGGCCATTTTCTGCGCAGGTATTCGCTGGACGAGTTGCCCCAGTTCCTGAATGTTCTGTGTGGCGACATGAGTATTGTTGGACCTCGTCCGCCGATCGGGAGCGAAGTGCGGGAGTATCAGCTAAGTGACTTGCGCCGCTTGGACGTAACTCCGGGGATCACCGGACTTTGGCAGGTAAATGCTCGAAAGGATCCCTCGTTCGACAGCTATATCTCTCTGGATGTCGCTTACATCAATAATTGGAGTCTTTGGCTGGACGTGAAGATCATTGTCCGGACGATCGCTGTCGTGTTTGCGGGGACCGGCTCCTAGGAAGCCTCTGCGAAAGCATCTCGTCCCGGGGAGAAGGCCGTCATCGCAAAGCCTGGCCGACACCTCATCTAACTTCATCAATGGCATTAGCAATCTCGTCCTGCGAGAGCCACATGAGAATCTGCATTGTCGCCGAGCACGCTTCGGCACGCTTCGGCGGCGAGGCCATCCTTCCACTTCACTACTTTCGACTGTTGCGGTCCCGCGGCGTCGAGAGTTGGTTGGTCGTTCACTCGCGAACACGGGGCGAATTAGCGGAGCTATTCCCGCAGGACATTGACCGAATTTTGTTTGTCCCGGACCTCTGGATTCACAAGCTGATTTATTTTCTGAGCCTGTATCTCCCGAGGCGGCTGTCTGAAGCCACGTTGGGGCTTCTCAACCAGCTCATTACGCAATTCTGCCAGCGGGCGATCGTGCGCCAGCTGATCATCGACCAACAGATCGACGTGATTCATCAGCCGATTCCGGTTGGACCGCGCTTTCCCTCGATGTTTTTTGGCCTCGGCGTCCCGCGAGTGGTCGGACCGCTGAACGGCGGGATGGAGTATCCGCCCTTCTTCCGGAGTTCAGAATCCAGATTGAGCCGAACCGCCATTGCATTCACCCGGCTATTCTCGGATTTGGCCAATACGCTGCTGCCGGGCAAGAAGGGCGCCGACGTGGTGCTCGTAGCAAATGACCGCACCCGGAGGGCGCTGCCTTCGGGAACGCGCGGCAAGGTGATCGAACTAGTAGAGAATGGAATCGACGTTGACGTATGGCAAGGTCTATGTCCCGATTCAGAGAGCACCGTGCCTCGTTTTGTCTTCGTCGGACGCCTAGTGGACTGGAAAGCGGTGGATATCGTGATCCGGTCGCTGAAACAAGTCCCATCTGCCGAACTCGAGGTCATCGGGGATGGTCCAATGTTGGCAACATGGGAGTCGTTGGCCTCTGAACTGGGAGTGCGGGATCGAATCCGTTTTGCCGGTTGGCTACCGCAGCAGGAGTGCGCCGCTCGTTTGCGATCGGCGTTAGCCCTCGTCCTGCCAAGTCTCTACGAATGCGGAGGTGCCGTAGTCATGGAAGCCATGGCCATGGGCAAGCCGGTAATCGCCACCCGTTGGGGTGGTCCCGCGGACTATCTGGACGCGACTTGTGGGATTCTGGTTGAGCCTGAGAGCTATTCGGGCCTGGTGACTGGATTTGCCGAAGCGATGCAGAGGCTGATCCGCTTTCCCGGTCTGGCAAGATCAATGGGCGATGCAGGATGCGCGCGGGCTGTGCGCGATTTTGACTGGCAGCGGAAGATTGACCAGGTAATCAGAATTTACCGTGCACTCGCGGGGAAAACGGACGTCTCTCAAGAATTCGAAGAGAGCTGCTTATATCCCGTTGCAATTTCCGAGCGTGAACAGATTTGCAGACGCAGCAGATTGAGTAGATGAGTGGGCTTGTAGCGTGCCAGCAGATTCAGGTGATCTTCATTCAATTCTCTGAAATCGGAAACACTACCGGTTCGTCCGAAGGGACGGCGTAGATTCGATGAAAGAGCCGGTAAAGCAGTCTACGCTCCGGCCAACCCATCTGGGATAGTTCCCGATCTAGATCCGGCTCTTTGTCGGGGCGGTCCAGCCAAGCCGAGGTTGCCAGAGAGTTATTCCCCCCGAGCACCAACGCCTGAGGATAGAAGGCAATTCGCCTCGGGAGCTTAGCAGGTGCAGGAAGTGTTGGTAGAGGGGCTCTATTTCCAGTCCATGCGAGCCAGAGTGTCTCTGCCAGATTTCGACCGCCATCAACCGGGTTTTCGAGTGGGAGATGACCAAGTTGGGTCGCGCGCGGATTCATCTCCAGCAAATAGGGGTGGCCAGAATCGTTTTCGAGAACGAAATCAAGACCGAAAAAACCGGAGAGAGATAGTGCCTTCGCCAGTTTTCTTCCAGCTTCTTCAACTCTCGGATCGTTGATCCTCTCCACAATCAGCGCTGCGCCTGTTGCATGTTGCGCACAAATGGTACGCACTTGCAGGGAGGCCAAGAGTTCGCCTTGCCAGCAGGAATACATCGCATTCGCAGGAGTCCCGGTCACGAACTCTTGCAGAGAGATTTGTTGGGGAGGCAATGCATTTGACGGAAAGAACGCAAGGACATCGTCATCCACCAGCCTGCGCTTTACCCTGGCGAGGACGGACACGTTCTGTCGCAATCTCTGATAAGCATCCAGAAGCTCTCCAGGAGTTCTGACAACGGCCACACCCCGGCCACCAAATGTCCCATCGCGCTTGACCGCAGCTGGGTAGCTCCAGGACTTCGCATAACATGTAGCCTCCTGCAGGCTGCGTAGCGGCACCGTTCTAGGTACACGAATCTGGATCGATTCGGCCTGAGCGAGAAGGCTTACGCGGCTGCGAACGAATTCAAAATTCTTTGAGTCCCCGAGCGATCGCACGACCAACTCTCGATATTGCGGATGGCTGGTAGCAAGAGCATGCAACTGCCAGATCGCACGGTCATCTGTGGGCACAATGTAATCAGCGCGGCTAGCTTCAATCGCTTTGATCAGAGAAGCTTGAACCGAGAAACTTCGGATGGAATAGCTGCGATCAATGCCACGGACAAAGTGCAGGGGATGCACCGCGGGGCAAATTGAGTGCACTCGGCATCCGAGATCGCGAAAGCAAATCGCGAGACGAGCCGCGAGTGGCCAGTACAAAGTCGCGTGTATGAGCACCGCAGGAGATTTTGCTGTCATAAGCTGACTGATCCACTGGTCGACCCATCAGATGGTTTTAGGAATGTTACCAAAACGAGAGAGAGAAACGCCGATATGCACTTAACTGCGATCGTAGGCTCCGGCCCATACGGGCTGTCCCTGGCTGCGCAACTCGCCGCCTTCAAGATTGATTACCGTATCTTCGGCCCGTGCATGGAGACATGGGATAAGCACATGCCCCCCAACATGTTCCTGAAGTCGGAGGGGTTTGCCTCAGACCTCTATGCTCCGGGCGCCGGGTACCCCCTTCGTCAGTTCTGCCGCGAACGGAGTATTCCATACGAAGATGTTGGCCTCCCGGTTCATCGCCGAACTTTTGTCCAGTATGGCCAGGAGTTCCAGCGTCGACTGGTCCCGCAACTGGAGCAGACCATGATCAAACGTCTGAGCCAGGTTCAAGGAGGCTTCGAGTTGGAAACGGCCAGTGGCCAGACTCTGAGGGCCCGAAGGGTTGTTCTTGCGGTTGGGATCACCCACTTCGCTCACCTGCCGCTCATCTTACAGGGGTTCTCTACCGAGGCGGTTAGCCACAGCTACGATCATGGCGACTTGAGCAAATTCCAGGGCAAGCGGGTACTGGTCATCGGCGCCGGAGCCTCGGCCGTCGATGTAGCCGTTGATCTAAAGAAAGCTGGCGCTGCGCCGGAACTAATTGCTCGCGCCTCATTCATCCTCTTCCATTCGCGACCTGTTGAGCCGCGCTCCTGGAGGGATCGGCTGCGCTATCCTCGCTCCACCGTCGGATTGGGCTGGCGCTCGAAACTGGCAGTCGATCTTCCTCTTGTCTTCCATACGCTGCCAGAAAAACTCCGCCATC
>Ga0335080_10004965_pt1 | contig 13628 bp, 11 predicted proteins | sample Lox_Sample_34_FD_206720 | JGI IMG/M metagenome (GOLD analysis project Ga0335080, IMG submission 206720) | Soil microbial communities from Loxahatchee National Wildlife Refuge, Florida, United States - Lox_Sample_3.4 | ecosystem: Environmental > Terrestrial > Soil > Wetlands | place: USA... | reverse complement strand
CGCGGGCCCGGGTCTGGGGGTTCTTCGCGCGGGCCGCGTTGTCTGCCGCCTCGACCTTCTTGGCGCGCTCCTCGTATTCCTGCTGCTGGCGCTGCGCCTCGGCCATCTGGTCCTGGGTGTACAGCCTATTCTCCTTGATGGCCTTCTCCAGCTTGTCCACGTTCTCCTTGAGCTGGGCGACGCTGCGGCCGGCGGCGGCCGCCTTCTCCATCGCCGCCCGGGTCTCGGGGACCTGCCGCTTGAAGAAGTAGCACCAGGCGATGCCGAGGTAGGCGTCGGGCGAGGCGTCCTTGGGGTCGATCTTCATCGCCTGCTCGTAGGCGGCGATCGCCTTGTCCCACTCCTTCGTGTACTGGTACGCCCAGCCGAGGCCGAGCGCGGCCTGCTCCTGCTTGGGGTCGAGCTCGAGCGCCTTCTTGTAGGCGGCGATCGACTCGGCGGGCTTGTTCATGTTGCGGTAGACCCAGCCGAGGTTGACCCAGCCGACGGCGTCCTTGTAGCCGGGGGTGCCCGTCAACTTCTGCAGCACGGCGAGGCCCTTCTCGAGGTCGCCGGCCTGGCCGAGGATGAGGCCGTAGGTCGTCTGGTAGTTCAGGTTCATGGGAGCGAGCTGGACGGCCTTCCCGTACGCGTCGGCGGCGTCGTCGTAGCGGCGCACGGCGTGGTACGAGCGCCCGAGGAGCGCCCAGCCGTCGGCGTTGCCGGGCAGGCCCTTCATGGCCCTCTCCAGGAAGCCGAGGCCCTCGGCGAAGTCGCCCTTGCGGACCGACATCTCGCCGATGAGCAGCTGGATGTCCGGGCTCGTCGGCATGTCGGCGGCAGCCTTCTTGGCCTCGGCCAGGGCGGCGTCCCGGTTGCCGCGGTTGAGCTCGGCCTGGATGAGGGCGAGCCGGGCGGGGGCGAAGCCGCCGTCGTTCTGGAGCGCGCGGCGGTAGGCGCCGGCGGCCTGCTCGAGCTGGCCGTTCGCCTCGAAGACCTTCCCGACGACGAGCTGGACGATCGGGCTCTTGGGATCGAGGAAGGCGCCCTGCTGGGCCTGGGCGATCGCGTCGCTCCAGTTCTTCGGGTTCTCGGCCGCGATGGCGCCGCCGAGGGCCGCGAAGGCCTCGCCGAACTTGTCGTCGAGCTCGGTGGCCTTCCGCGCCGCCGCGACGGCCTCCGTCGACTTGGTGTTCACGAGCAGGGCGCGCGAGAGGCGCGACCAGGCCAGGGCCGACTTGGGGTCGAGCTCGACGGCCTTCCTGAGGGCGGTCTCCGCCTCCGCGTTGCGGCCGACCGCGTTGAGCGCCTCACCCCGCGCGACGAACGCGATCGCGCTCGAGGGTCCGGCCGCGACCGCCTTGTCGGCGGCGGCGAGCCCCCCCGGCCCGTCTTCGCATCGCACGAGCGCCCTCGCCTCGGCGGCCAGGGCGGCGGGTGTCGCCCCGGCGGCCACGGCCTGCCTGGCGATCGCGAGGGCGTCCTTGCCGGTCCCGTAGCGGAGGGTGAACTGCGAGACCGCGGCCAGCACGTCCGCGCTTGCGCCCGACTTGGCCTGGTTGTAGGCGGCCTCGGCCGCCTCGAGGTTGCCGATTCGCTCCTGTAGCCGGGCGAGCGCCAGCTGACCCTCCGGCCCCGCCTCGGTGGCCGCCTTCGTGAGCGTCTTCACGGCGTCGTCGGGCTTGCCCTTCTGGAGCTGCTCGTAGGCCTTGGCGATGGCCTGGTCCAGCTTGGACTGGGCCGCGGCGGGGGCGCCGCAGAGCGGAAGCACGGCGAGGGCGGCGAGGACTCTCTTCATGGCGAAAGCTCCGTCGGTAGGTGTCGATCGGTCGTTCGTTCAGCGGAGCGGGATTATACCCCCCGGTCCGGCGTCGGCCCCGGTCTGCGGTCGCGCATCCCGGGTCTGCGACCTGTGCTATGGTACCTCCAACGTCCCGCCTCCGGCGCAAGAGGCCGCTGCCATGGAGCCCCCCGCGAACTGCCAGTCCTGCCGCCAGGCTGTCACGCCGAGCCGCCTCGAGTACCGGCGGGGCGACGGCGTCGTGCAGCACCAGGGGCTCCTGCAGTGCGACATCTGCGAACGCTACGCCTGCGCCGACTGCCTGCGGGTCTACGACATCTACTCCGGCTACGACTTCCTCTGCCACGCGTGCGCCACCGAGCTCGACGCAGCCCGGCTCAAGAGTGGGCACTGAGCGGCCGGCGACTCCCCGCGAAAAAAAGGCCACCCGCGTCCGGCACGCCGGAAAGATTGTGGCCTTGAGACGACGCCGCCCCATCCGCCGCTGGGTCTCTCCTGCGGATCAAGCCCACTATTATCAGCTGGTTGCGACCATGACGTCAGGTTTCGGTCTGCTCGGTATGAGCCTTGCATAGAGTAGGGGGCAGAGTTCCATGCGCTTTCCTGATGGCTCATCCAACCTATACATAAACCCCGTCTAGAAACCCTACCCCCCCAACGAGGGGATCATCCTCCTGATCGTGCCCGGGGCGCCTCTGAGGCGCCCCGGGCGTTTTTGGGGGACGCGCGCCGCGGCGCCCGCCCGACCTTCCGAAGCGTCACGTCTCGTCCCGGCGCGTGGTGAGAGCCGTCTCCGGCCGGATGAAGCTGTGCTCGCCGGACGTCCGATGGATCGCCTCCACCGCGTCCACCCCCACCTGGGCCGCGGCGAGGAGCGACTCTCCGACGGCGTCCGTGCGCGAGACGGTGCTGTTGTCGCAGCAGAGAGCGACTGGGACTCCCGCCTCGAGAAACGCGAGGAGGGGATGGGGGGCGCCCCGCTTCACGGCCCCGGTGTGGTAGTTGCTCGACAGGCAGACCTCGACCGTGACCCGGTCCCTGGCGAGCCGCTTCACGAGCGTCGGGTCCTTCGCCGCCGCGCAGCCGTGGCCGATGCGGTCGACCCCGAGCTCGTCGACCGCCTGCCAGACGTAGTCCGCCGGCGCGTCCTCGCCGGCGTGCGCGGTCAGGCCCAGCCGCCCCAGACGGGCCACCTCGTAGGCGCTGCGGAAGAGCCGCGGCGGGTTTCCCCGCTCCGGCCCCGCGATGTCGAAACCCACGACGCCCGTCCGCTCGTGGAGGTGCTGCGCCTCGGCGAGCGCCTGCCGGGCCAGGATCTTCGCGATGTGGGGCCCGTGCTGGCGCATCGTGATGACGATGAGGCCCAGCTTCATCCGGGGGTGCTTGCGCTGCGCGTGGTTCATTCCGGAGAGGGCGGCTCGGATCGATTGGCGAGGGGTGAGGCCGGCGTACGTATGGATGAGGGGAGCGTAGCGCAGCTCGAGGGTGACGACGCCGGCCGCCCCGGCGGCCAGGCAGATCGACTCCACGACCTTGGAGATGTTCTCGTAGAACTGTGTCACCCAGAGGGGGTAGTGCATCTTGTCCAGGTAGGCGAGGAGCGAGCCCTCCTCGCCTTCCTGGATCTCCAGGAAACGCCGCATCTCGGGGAGCGAGTCCGCCGGATGAAGACGGTAGTGCCGCATCAACTCCCACGTCACCTCGGCGGGGATCGACCCGTCCACGTGCTGGTGCAGCTCGACCTTGGGGAGCGCGCGGAGCCGCTCTTCGACCTCCGCCGAGACCGGGTGTCTTTCGGGCGAGAAGGGCGAGGCCATGTCGCGGGCACGTTAGCACGGGCCCCGCGGGCGCTGCCAGGGACGGGGACTTTCCCGAAGACCCCAAAGATGGCAGCATTGGGGCCTTCAAGCGTCCGCCGTGAGCGACCCCCTCCCCCCCGCCTTCGACGCCTGGTTCGAAGCCCGCTGCCCGGCGATCCCCCTCCGCGGGGCCCGCGCCGTCCTCGAGCTCGCCGCCGACGGCGCGACGGTCCCCTTCATCACCCGCTACCGGAAGGATCGCACGGGGAACCTCGACGAGGTGGCCGTTCGAAGCGTTCTCGAGGCCGGGGAGCTCTTCGACAAGATCCTGTCCCGCCAGGCCATCATCGTGGAGTCGATCGTCCGCCACGCCACTCTCACCCCGGAGCTGCGCGAGCGGGTCCTCTCCACCTTCGACCTCGACGTCCTCGAGGACCTCTACCATCCCTACCGCCAGCAGAAGAAGAACCGGGCCCTCGCCGCTCGCGAGGCGGGGCTCGAGCCGCTCGCGGACTGGATCTGGAACTGCGGCCACGGCACCGAGACGCCCCAGGAGGGGCAGACCCTCGAGCTCTGGGCCTTCACGTTCCGCAACGAGGAGAAGGGGGTTCCCGACGCGAAGTCCGCCATCGAGGGGGCCCGCGACGTCCTCGTCGAGCGGCTGGCCGGGACGCCCGAGCTGCGCGCGCTCGTCCGCCGCGCCTACTTCGACCGGGGCTGGCTGCGCGCGACGAAGGCCGACAAGGCGAAGCCCCACTCCAAGTTCGAGGCGTACTTCGCCTTCCAGGAGAAGGTGTCCTCGCTCCGCGAGCCGGCGAGCTCGCACCGCTACCTCGCCGTCCGGCGCGGCCAGGCGGAGGACGAGCTCCAGGTCAGCGTCGGGGGGCCGCCCGACGACCCCGAGTTCGAGCCGGGGCTCGTGGCCGAGTTCGAGCGCGCGGCGTGCACCGTGCCCGACTCCCCGGGGGCCGAGGTCCTCCGGCACGCGGGGCGGATCGCCTTCAAGAACAACGTCCGCACCTCGGTCGAGAACGAGGTGCACCGCGTGCTCAAGGAGGCGGCGGACGCGGCCGCGTCCCACGTGTTCGCGGAGAACGTGCGGCGGAGGCTCCTCGACGCGCCGCTCGGGCCGAAGCCGGTGCTCGGCGTCGACCCCGGCATCCGGACCGGCTGCAAGCTGGCCGCAGTCGACGGGAGGGGGAGGTTCGTGGCCGCCGAGGTCGTCCACATCGAGAGCGAGGAGCAGGCGGCCGGGGCCCGAGAGACCATGGTGCGCTTCGCCCGCGAGCACGGCCCGGCCGCGGTCGCGGTCGGGAACGGCACGGGAGGCCGGCAGGCCGAGGTCTTCGTGCGCGCCGCCCTCCGCGAGGCCCAGGTCCCGGCCCCCGTCGTGCTCGTGAGCGAGGCGGGGGCGAGCGTCTACAGCACGAGCGACACCGGGCGGGCGGAGTTCCCCGACCTCGACGCCACTGTCCGGGGGGCGATCTCGATCGCCCGGCGGCTCCAGGACCCCCTGGCCGAGCTCATCAAGATCGAGCCGCGCAGCATCGGGGTGGGCCAGTACCAGCACGACGTGGCCCACGCCACGCTGCAGCGGTCGCTCGAGGCGGTCGTCGAGGACTGCGTGAACGGGGTGGGCGTGAACCTCAACACCGCCTCCCGCCACCTGCTCGCCCGGGTGGCCGGGATCGGGCCGGCCCTCGCGGCGGCGATCGTCGAGCACCGGGAGGCGAAGGGCCTCTTCCGCTGCCGCCGAGAGCTGCTCGACGTGCCCCGGCTGGGGCCGAAGGCCTTCGAGCAGGCGGCGGGCTTCCTGCGGGTGCCGGGCGGCGAGCATCCGCTCGACGACACCGCGGTGCACCCCGAGCGATACGCCGCCCTCGAAGCCCTCGCGGCGCGGTTGGGGAAGGGTGTCGCCGAGCTGAAGGGCCCGGGGGCGGCCCTCGTCCGCGAAGCGGAGTCACTCAAGGAGGAGATGGGCGACTTCACGTGGGCCGACGTCGTGGCCGAGCTCGAGAAGCCCGGCCGGGACCCGCGGGAGACCTTCGTCCCGTTCAGCTTCCGCGACGACGTCCAGAAGCTCGAGGACCTGAAGCCGGGCCTCGTCTGTCCGGGAATCGTGAGCAACGTGACGAGCTTCGGCGCTTTCGTCGACATCGGCGTCCACCACGACGGACTCGTGCACGTCTCCCAGCTCGCCGCCCGGGCGGGCAAGGACGGGAAGGCCACGCCCCAGCCGGGGGACCGGGTGCAGGTCCGCGTGCTCAAGGTGGACCTCGAGAAGAAGCAGGTCTCGCTCACGATGCGGCCGCCGCCGCCCGAGCGCCGGCCGAAGCCGGCGCGCCCCGCGAGGAAGGCCGTTCCGGCAGCACCTGCCGGCGACGGGCGGGCGGAGGCCGGCGCCCGGCCGGCGCGCCGCGAGAAGCCGGCTCGAGCCGGGGGTGAGCGGGAAACCCCGCGTCGGCCCGCGCCCCGACCTCCCGAGGGACGACGTCCCGAGCGGCCGCCGCGTCCCGCTCGTGCTCCCGATGCCCGCGACCCGGTCGCTGCTCCCGAGGCGAGAAGGCCCGAGCCGCGCCGGCAGATCTTCAACAACCCGTTCGCGGTCCTCGCCGGGCTCAAAGGCCTTCCGAAGCGCGACAAGAGCTGAAGGGGAGGGGAGCCCCGGACGCCCTCTCCGCGGCGATGCATGAGGCGTTTGCATGCCCCGCCGTGGCAGGGTTGATGCTTCAATGGCGAAGGGGCGGTTCGCGCCCGCAAGGCTTTCGTTGGAGGCGTGACATGCCGATACCGGCACTCGACATCGAAGCACACAAATCGGTATCGCCGCTGAACGGCAGGAAGAACGGGACCCCGGTTCCGACACTGTGGACCGAGCGCTTTGCCCAGCGCACCCAGCGCATGACGAGCTCGATGATCCGCGAGCTTCTCAAGCTCACCGAGAAGCCCGACGTCATCTCGTTCGCGGGTGGCCTGCCGGCGCCGGAGGTGTTTCCCTACGCCGAGGTCCAGGCCGCCACGGAGAAGGTCCTCCGCGAGCAAGGGAAGGTGGCGCTCCAGTACGCGGCGACGGAGGGCTATCTGCCGCTGCGCGAGCTCCTCGTCCGGCACATGGCGCGCTACGGCATCCGGGTGAGGCCGGGGAACGTGATGATCACGTCCGGCTCGCAGCAGGGCCTCGACCTCATCGGCCGGTTGTTCGTGAACCCCGGCGACCGCATCCTCACCGAGTCCCCCACGTACCTCGGAGCGCTCCAGGCGTGGAGCGCCTACCAGGCCGACTACCTCACGGTGCCGGTGGACGACGACGGCCTCGACGTGGCCCGTCTCGAGGCGCAGCTGCGCGGCGGACCCAAGTTCCTCTACATCCTCCCGAACTTCCAGAACCCGGCCGGGGTGACCCTGAGCCTCGAGAGGCGCCGGCACCTCGTCGAGCTCGCGAACCACTACGGGGCGCCGATCGTCGAGGACGACCCCTACGGCCAGCTGCGCTACGAGGGCGAGCACCTGCCTCCGATCGTCCAGATCGACGCCGAGCTCCACGGCTGCGCGAAGGGGGAGGCCGACTTCACGGGCGACGTGCTCTACCTCTCGACCCTCAGCAAGACGCTCGCCCCCGGCCTCCGCGTCGCCTGGGTGGTGGCGCCGGAGTCGGTCATCTCGCGCCTCGTGCAGATGAAGCAGGGGGCGGACCTCCACAGCAGCCCCTTCTGCCAGATGGTGGCCTACGAGGTGGCGAGGGACGGCTTCCTGGACCGCCACGTGAAGCGCATCCGGGCGCTCTACGGCGAGCGGAGGAACGCCATGCTCGCCGCCCTCGAGCGGCACTTCCCGGAGGAAGCGCGGTGGACGAAGCCGCAGGGCGGCCTCTTCCTCTGGATCACGCTCCCCGAGGGCTTCGACTCGACGGCGCTCCTCCGCGAGGCGCTGGAGAGGGAGAAGGTCGCCTTCGTGCCCGGCGCGGCCTTCTTCCCCCGGGGAGGCGGCGAGCGGACGTGCCGGCTGAACTTCTCCTACGCCTCGCCGGACGCGATCGACGAGGGCATCCGCCGGCTGGGGAGCGTCGTCAAGGCCCGGCTCGTCTCTCGCGGCTGATCGGCGGCCCCAAAAAGCAAAACGCCCGGAGCCTCGCGGCCCCGGGCGCCTCTCGGTTCAGTGGCTCGAAAGAGTCCCCTAGCCGATCTTCACGACGTTCGCGGCGCGCGGCCCCTTGGGGCTGTCGACGACCTCGAACCGCACGCGGTCACCCTCGTTGAGGGTCCGGAACCCCTCGGCCTTGATCTCGCTGTGGTGGACGAACACGTCCGGACCACCCTCGCGGGAGAGGAACCCGAAGCCCTTGGACTCGTTGAACCACTTCACCGTACCTTCGACCATGAACGATAGGCCTCCCTAGCCTCGCCTGACGACAGCTACGTGCGCGCCCTCACCGTAGCCGCCCACCGTGGGCGGGTACGGAGCCGGGCGCCAGAGCGACGGTCGCCAGAGCGCCGACACGCTAGCAAAACTCCTTTTGGCCCGTCAAGACGCTCGTGACCGCGCACCCCTCACGACCAGCCGAGCCTGTCGCCGGCCGGCTCCGCCATTTCGCGAGCGAAGGCCTCGACGTCCTCGGCCACGGCGCCTCGGGGGGGGACCTGCGGGGCGCAGAGGTGGACGCCGGAAACGGCGGAGTCGTCCGGGCCGGCGATCGCCTCCGCCCCCTCGGCCTGCGTCAGGGCGCGCGCGTAGTCCTCGAGCGCCACCTGCCCTCCCGCCCCGAGCGCGTGGCGATCCCGAAAGACGAGATCGAAGCAGGTCGGGGCAGGGCAAAGGCGCGTCACGAGCGGTCCCCTCCCGGCAGCGGCGGGACGCCCGCGGCCTGGAGCAGCCCCTCGAACTCGGCCTTGCTCTGGAATTGCAGGTTCAGGCGGGTCACCCGGTCGCGGCCGACGTACACGTTCCTCACCACCGCCGCCGTCGAGATGCGGTCCGCGAGGTCGGACACGGTCAAGGCCTCGCCGCGGGCGACGGTCAGCGTCGTGAAGACCCGCGCACCCCCTCGGCTGACGTCCTCGGTGACCGTCTGCTCCTCCTGGACCCGTCCTCCCCCGCGGCGGCGCAGCCGGAGGTTGACGAAGAGCTGCAGGCGTTCGTCGCGGCGCCGGTCCACCGCGGGGCCCGTCTTCGAGTCCTCGGGCAGGCGGAACCGGCCCCCCGGTGCGTCCGCGAAGCCCTTCGGCGGGACCCGCCCCAGGAACCGCACGCCCGCGATCCGTCCCCCGCCCGCGGTGGCGCGCGTGTTGCGCACGAGAGCGTAGGTCTTGTAGGAGGTCTCCGCGAGGTCGTACCGCCGGTAGTTGCGTGGCAGGGGCAGGGACAGGAGCAGGACCTGGCCCACGCCGTGGGCGTGCTTCAAGGGGAAGGACGCGCCGCCGAACGAAGCGTCCTCGGTGGCCGACATCTCCTCCCAGGCCGCGCCTCCCGGTTCGTGCCCGGTCACCCGGACCGGAAGGCTCAAGCCCAGGCGCTGATCGCGACGGCGCTCGGAGGACGGCACGGTGCCTCCAGTGGCGGGCCGTCGGTCGGTCGCCGCCGGCGGCCGGGAGGGTGCCTACTTCTTCTTCGCGTACCAGTCCGCGTCCACCTTCGCGAACGGCCCCCACTTCTCGGGCAGCTCCTCGAGCGGGAAGATGGCCTGGACCGGGCAGACGGGGACGCACGCGCCGCAGTCGATGCAGGTCTCGGGGTCGATGTAGAGCTTCGTTTCGGCCGCGAAATCGGCTTCGTCCTTCTTCGGGTGGATGCAGTCGACGGGGCAGACCTCGACGCAGGCCGTGTCCTTGGTGTTCACGCAGGGCTCAGCGATCACGTACGCCATGAACGACCCTCCTTGAGCGGCTTGGTCCCCGGCTCGTCCGGGCGGTAATCGCATCGTAGCGCAAAACCCGGCTTTCGGCAGCGGCCTATTGCTGCACGACTTCCTTGAACGCGGCCAGAAGGCGGGGGTCGTTCGGCCGGATCCTCGACCCGCGCCGCAGCTCTGCCATCGCCCGTTCCCGGTCGCCCTCCTTGATGGCGGCGCGCGCGTTCTTCAGGCACTCCTCGATCACGAGCTCGGCCTCCGCCTGCTGGGCGGCGGCCGCGGCCCGGGCGTTCCTCGGCTCGGCGGCGAGGACGGCGCGGGCCTCGGCGAGCGCCTCCGGCCAGCGCGCGCGCGAGACCAGGTCCTCCGCGCGCTGCAGGCGTGCGTCCACCCCCAGAGCGGGCGCGGCGGCGGGCGGCGGCGTCTCCTCGGGGGGCGCCTTTGCCGTGGGCGACGGAGCGGCGGAGGCCGCCGGCGTGGCGATAGGCGTCGGAGGCGGAGGCACGACCCCGGCCGAAGGGCGGGGCGCGGGCGTCGGTCCGGGAGAGCGCGAAGCAGTCGGGACGGGTCCGGGCGTCGACGTGTCGGGAGCGGCCGCGCCCGCCTCGCGCGAGGGAGGCAAGGGCGTCGCCTGCCGGGTGTGGGGTCGCAGCCAGAGCCAGGCTCCCGTGGCGATGGCGGCCACGAGCGCGGCGGCGCCGAGGAGAGCCGCGACGGGCGGACGGCGGGCGTCGGACGCCGCGGAACGAGCCGCGCCCTCGGCGGGCCGGTTCGGCCCCGACGTCGGCGCCGCAGGGCCGCCCGGAGGCTCGGCCCTCGGCCGGGCCCTCGGCCGCACGAGCAGCGCCTGGTCCGAGGGCGCCGTCCAGTCCAGCGTGCCGCCCAGCTCCGAGAGGGCCCGGGCGAGATCGTCCGACATGGCACGCGCGTCGGGGTATCGGTCGTCGGCCCGGCGGGCCAGGGCCCGCGTCAGAACCGCCCGCAGCCTTTCCCACTCCGGCCCCCGCGGAATGAGCGAGAGGTCCGGGGCCTCGTTGAGGATCTTGTACATGATCGAGACGAGGCTGTCCGCCTGGAAGGCCCTCTCGCCGGTGACGAGCTCGTAGAGGATGAGGCCGGCCGAGAAGAGGTCGGAGCGGCCGTCGATCTCGCCGGAGGACGCCTGCTCCGGCGACATGTAGTTCGGCGTGCCGACCACCACTCCGGTCGTCGTCGTCCCCAGCCCGGCCAGGCGGGCCACGCCGAAGTCCATGATCTTCGCCGGCCGGCCGACGGGTAGGAAGACGTTCGACGGCTTCACGTCGCGGTGGACGATGCCGTGTTCGTGGGCGTGGCCGAGGCCGGCCAGGAGCTGAAGCACGACGGGGAGCGTGGCCCGAGGGTCCGGACGGATGCCGCCGTCGATCGCCCGCTGCAGGTCCACGCCCTCGAGGAGCTCGAGCACCATGAACGGCGCGCCCTCGTGCTCGCCGATCTCGTAGACGACGACGATGTTCGGGTGCTGCAGCTTCGCCGCCGCCCGGGCCTCCCTGAGGAAGCGCTCCCGTGCATGGGCGTCGGCGAGGCCCTTCGACATGACCTTGATCGCGACGTCGCGGTCGAGCATCGCGTCGCGCCCCCGGTAGACGGTGCCCATCGCCCCCTGTCCCAGCTCGTCGAGGATCGGGTAGCGGCCGATGCGCTCCGGGGCGCCCATGGCGGGAATGATATCCTCGCCGGCCGTGCGTGCCGTGGTCCAGCGAGTCGCCGAGGCGTCGTGCCGGGTCGAAGGCGAGCCGGTGGGCGCGATCGGCCCCGGCCTCGTGGTCCTGCTCGGGGTCGCCCACGGCGACACCGAGAAGGACGCCGAGTACCTGGCCGACAAGGTGCTCCACCTCCGCGTCTTCCCCGACGAGTCGGGGCAGATGAACCGCTCCGTGCGAGACGCCTCGGGCGAGCTGCTCGTGGTCTCGCAGTTCACGCTCCTCGGCGACGTCCGGAAGGGGCGGCGGCCGTCCTACTCGGACGCGGCGCCGCCCGAGGAGGCGGACCGTCTGTACCGGCTCTTCGTGTCGCGGCTGCGCCCCTCCGGCCTCCGAGTGGCGACCGGGGTCTTCGGCGCCATGATGGACGTGGCCCTCGTGAACCAGGGTCCCGTCACCATCCTCCTCGACAGCGCCAAGGCCTTCTGAACCCGGGGCGGGCGGCGGGGTCGCGAGGGGAGGCGCCCGGCCGCGGCGTCCCTCTCGCGACCGGGGAAGCCGCCCCCGGACGTTGCCACGGGGCTCCGATGAGCGGATCTTAATGTCGTCCTCTTCTGGCCTTCATCCTGCGGTGGCAAACAAGGGAGAAGAACGATGCGCGTCTTGGTCGTCGAAGACGAGGAAAAGGTGGCGGCGCTCGTCGCGCGCGCCCTGCAGGCCGAGCGGCTCGCGGTGGACACCGCCCGGGACGGGCGGGAGGGCCTGGACTTCGCCACGTCGAACCCCTACGACCTGCTGATCGTCGACCTCATGCTCCCCGGCCTGGACGGCACGGAGCTCATCCGCCGGCTGAGGCGCACGAACACCGAGGTCCCCGTCCTCGTCCTCACCGCCCGGGACGGCGTGGCGGACAAGATCACGAACTTCGAGGCGGGGGCGGACGACTACCTGACCAAGCCCTTCGCCTTCGCGGAGCTCGTGGTCCGGGTCAAGGCGCTCCTGCGCCGGGGTCCGGTGAGCCGGGCCAACGTCCTCCGGGTGGCCGACCTCGAGCTCGACCGAGTGGCCCACGCCGTCCGGCGCGCGGGAACCCCGATCAAGCTCACCGCCAAGGAGTACGCGCTCCTCGAGTACCTGGCCCTGAACGTCGGCCGGGTCCTCTCGCGGACGATGATCGTCGAGCACGTCTGGGACCAGAGCTTCGAGGGGCTCACGAACATCGTGGACGTGTACGTGAGGCAGCTGCGGGTCAAGATCGACGAGCCGCACCCGCGCAAGCTCATCCACACCGTCCGCGGCGTGGGCTACTCGCTGAGCGACGAGGATCGGCCGTGAACACCCGCTCGATCCGCTTCCGGCTCGTCGCCTGGTACGCCGGCGTCTTCGTCCTGGTCTGCCTGGCCTTCGGGGCCTACACGTACACGAGCCTGCGGCACTACCTCAGCTCCGCGCTCCAGGACAGCCTGCGCCGCCGCGCCCACCAGATCGGCACCTCGCTCCTGCTCGGGATCGAGAAGACCGGCGAGTCCTTCGTCGTGGAGCAGATCCGATCCTTCTACGGCCCCGAGCTCAACAACCGGTTCATCCGCGTCAGCCGCCCCGACGGGAGCGTCCTCTACGTGTCCGGCACTCCCGGCGACATGAGCTTCGAGCCGGCCCGGATCCCGCCCGTCCGCGTCCGGCCCGGCGAGGCCCGGCTCACCGACGTTCCCGGCGAGCACCTGCTCCTGCTCTCGCTGCCCTTCGCGGTGCGCGGCAGCGCCTTCCTCGTGGAGGTCGGGGCGTCGACCCTCGAGGGCGAGAGCCTGCTGCGGGGCTTCCTCCTCACCCTGGGGCTCGGCCTCCCGGTCATCCTGCTCCTCGCCGTGGGGGGCGGCGCCCTCCTCATCCAGCAGGCGCTCGCCCCGGTGCACCGGGTGACCGAGGCGGCGCGGGAGATCACCTCCCACAACCTGAGCCAGCGCCTGCCCGTGCCCCGGACCGCGGACGAGGTCCAGCACCTCTCGCTGGCCATGAACGAGATGATCGGCCGCCTCGACGAGTCGCTGCAGCACGCCCGCCGCTTCACGGCCGACGCCTCCCACGAGCTTCGGACGCCCCTCACCGTGATGCGGGGCGAGCTCGAGTCCGTGGTCCAGGACGGCGCCCTCGCCGCGCGGACCCGGGCCCGGATCGGCTCCGTGCTCGAGGAGACGGAGCGCCTCGCCCGCATCGTCGAGGACCTGCTGGCGATCAGCCGTCTCGAGGCCGGCGAGGCCCTCCTCGAGCGCACGCGCCTCGACCTCAAGAGCCTCGTCTCGGGCACCGCCGACCAGATGTCGCTCCTCGCCGAGGACAAGGGGATCGAGGTCCGCTGTCTCGGCGAGGGTGTCGAGGTCGAGGGCGACGCGGCCCGACTCAAGCAGGTCGTGGTCAACCTGCTCGACAACGCGCTCAAGTACACCCCCCGCGGGGGGAGGATCTGGCTGGAGACGCGGCGGGCGGGAGACCGAGCCCTCCTCGAGGTGACCGACACCGGGCCG